>ENA-ORUW01000005-ORUW01000005.1-human-gut-metagenome-genome-assembly--contig:-NODE-5-length-353762-cov-92.195970_pt1 | contig 353762 bp, 324 predicted proteins | sample MGYA00242088_ERZ509227 | MGnify/ENA primary metagenome ERZ509227 (study PRJEB26280, sample SAMEA2338816) | human gut metagenome | biome: human gut; feature: human-associated habitat; material: faeces... | reverse complement strand
AGGAAAAATAAACTGCCCCACTTTAAAAAATGTCCTTGACAAGGGGGACAGTTCAGTGGCAGCGAGGTTAAGTGGAAGGTTCTGTGAGATCCACCGTCTACGGAGACTTAGGCGTGAGCCCATTGGCGAGCGTCTTAGTCGCAGTTGGCGGTTAGCTCACAGGTTCTGGAACGTCGAGCGGCCACAGACCTACACGCCCATCCCTCCCCTCATCCCGTCCCACCAGCCACACCCCATTCCTTCCATCCATTCCTTCCATCCATTTTCCCACAAAACCCTTGCCTCCACAACAAACCCTATGTTATTCTATACTTCAAAGGGCACTCCCGGCATTCCGGGACCGCCCGACCAGTCCCGGCAGCAGATACCTGCTTCCGGATTCCATGAAAGGGGACAGATTGAGAATGAGACTGACTGAACTTTTAAAAAACCTTGAATATATATGCGTACAGGGCAGCCTGGACAGAGAAGTGAGGAGTGTAGTCTTTGATTCCCGAAAAGCGGATGAGGACTCTCTTTTTATTTGTATCAAAGGCGCTGTATCGGACGGCCACAGATACGCCGGGGACGTTGCGGCAAAAGGAGCTTCTGTTCTGATCGTGCAGGATGATGTGACGGTTCCGGAACAGGTGACGGTGATCAAAGTGCCGGACAGCCGGTATGCTATGGCCTGTATCTCCGCTGCGTGGTTCGGCCATCCTGCCAGGAAGCTGAAGGTAATCGGGATCACAGGAACAAAAGGCAAGACTACCACCACTTACCTTGTAAAATCCATTCTGGAAAACGCAGGGCATAAAGTAGGCCTGATCGGCACCATAGAGGCTATTATCGGCGATAAAGTTATACCTGCTGCCAATACTACTCCGGAGTCTTATGTGGTACAACAGTATTTTGCAGAGATGGCAGAGGCCGGTTGCGACAGTGTGGTCATGGAGGTCTCATCACAGGGGCTGATGCTCCACCGGACAGCGGGTTTTATTTTTGATCTGGGCATTTTTACCAATATTGAACCGGATCATATCGGTCCTAATGAACACAAAGATTTTGAGGACTATATCCGCTGCAAGGGTATGCTGTTCAAACAGTGCAGAGTGGGGATCGTGAATGCTGACGATGAACATCTGGAAAAAGTGCTGGAGGGCCATACCTGCAGGCTGGAAACCTTCGGTTTCAGTGAGAAGGCTGATCTTCGTGCAAGAGATCTGCATCTCGTCACAGGAAAAGGCACGCTGGGAATTGCCTATCAGGCGGAAGGACTTATGAATTTTCCGGTGGAGATCGATCTTCCCGGCAAATTCAGTGTCTACAATTCTCTGACTGCCATTGCCATCTGCCGTCATTTCGGAGTCAGTGTGGAAAATATCCAGAAGGCTCTCAAAGCTGCAAAAGTAAAGGGAAGGATCGAGATGGTAAAAGTCTCTGATTCGTTCACGCTTATGATAGATTATGCCCACAATGCCATGAGTTTGGAGAGCCTGCTGACCACTCTGCGGGAGTATGAACCTACGCGTCTTGTGTGTCTGTTTGGATGCGGCGGAAACCGCTCGAAGCTCCGCCGTTATGAAATGGGGGAGGTGTCGGGGCGTCTTGCGGATCTGACTATTATAACCTCAGATAATCCCAGAGATGAAGAGCCGCAGGCCATTATTGATGACATTAAGATTGGAATCAGCAAAACCTCCGGCAAATATGTGGAGATTCCGGACAGAAAAGAGGCGATTGCCTACGCTATCCACCATGGCAGGCCCGGGGACATTGTAGTTCTTGCCGGCAAAGGGCATGAGGATTACCAGGAGATCAAAGGAAAGAAGTATCCCATGGATGAGAGAGATTTGATCCGGGATATTTTGGCTGAGCGGATGTAAGAGGGCCGGCCGGAATACGGAGTGGATATATGAGCAGACTATATGCAGATATAATAGTGGATATCTCCCAGGAGAAGCTGGACCGGACCTTTCAGTATGAGATTCCAGAGCATCTGCAGGAATACATTCAGATAGGAACAAAAGTAAGAGTTCCCTTTGGAAACGGCGGCAGGGAGATCACAGGCTATGTCATAGATATTACCGGACAGCCAAAGGTAGAGGCATCCAGAATGAAGCAGATCCTGGGTCCTGAGAGTCAGGGGATCCCCATTGAATCCCGGTTGATCTCCCTGGCTGCATGGATCGCCAAGAACTATGGTTCCACCATGAACCAGGCCCTGAAAACAGTTCTGCCGGTAAAAGAAAAGAAGAAAAAACAGGAGAGAAAATTCCTAGTTTTAAAGGCTTCCAGGGAGGAGGCGCAGCAGTTCCTGGAAGAGTGTGAGAAAAAGCATTTTAAAGCAAAAGCGCGTCTCATGGCAGGCCTTCTTGCACAGTCGCCTATGCCTTATGAGCAGGCTGCAGGAGTGTGGAAGGCAGCTCCTGCGGTGATCCGCGGACTGGAAGAAAGAGGAATGCTCCTGGTGGAGAGTGAGCGGGTGTGGAGAAGTCCTGTGCACACGGGACAGCAGGAGATCATTAAAAAAGAGCTGAATGCCTGCCAGAGAGAGGCTGTGGGGAGGATACTGGAGGAATGGAAGCAGGAGACACCCCGTCCCACACTTATCTACGGTGTCACAGGCAGCGGTAAGACAGAGGTGTACATGGAGCTGATCGAGGCAGTTCTTTCAAAAGGACAGCAGGTCATTGTCCTCATTCCGGAGATTGCCCTTACCTATCAGACCGTGGAGCGTTTTAGCCGGAGGTTCGGTTCGGGTGTCTCTTTTATGCATTCCCGGCTTTCGGCAGGAGAGCGTTTTGACCAGTTTGAGCTGGCCCGAAAGGGAGAGATCTCTATTGTCGTAGGCCCCCGTTCCGCTCTGTTTACCCCCTTTCCAAACCTGGGGCTTATCGTCATTGATGAGGAGCATGAGGCCTCATATAAAAGTGAGAAGACTCCCTGTTATCATGCCAGGGAGGTGGCAGTCAGAAGAGGACAAGTGGAAAACGCAAGGATCGTCATGGGTTCAGCTACCCCTTCCCTGGAGAGCTATGAAAAAGGAGTGAGCGGTTCCTATCAGCTTCTGACCTTGGACCGCAGATATGAGAACAGGGCACTTCCCAAAGTCTATACTGTGGATCTGAAAGAGGAGCTGAAAGCGGGCAACCGTTCCATTTTCAGCGGGCTTCTCCAGGAAAAGATCAAAGACAGGCTGGAGAAAAAAGAACAGATCATTCTGTTTCTGAACCGCAGGGGATATACGGGTTTTGTGAGCTGCCGTTCCTGTGGGCATGTGATGAAATGTCCTCACTGCGATGTCTCACTGACCTCCCATAGAAACGGAAAATTGATCTGCCATTACTGCGGATATACTATCCCTGATGTGCAGAAGTGTCCTTCCTGCGGTTCTCCGTTCATCGGAGGATTCAAAGCGGGGACACAACAGATCGAGGAGATGGTGCATCGCCTGTTTCCGCAGGCAAAGGTCCTCAGGATGGATGCGGATACCACGCGAAAGAAGGATGACCATGAGAAGATTCTGGCCTCTTTTGCGAGAAATGAGGCAGATGTACTGGTGGGTACGCAGATGATCATAAAAGGCCACGATTTTCCCAATGTAACGCTGGTGGGGGTTCTTGCTGCTGATCTTTCCTTAAACGGGGAGGATTTCCGTGCAGGAGAGAGAACCTTTCAGATCCTGACCCAGGCTGTAGGCCGTGCGGGAAGGGGAGAAAAACCGGGGGAGGCGGTCATTCAGACGTATCAGCCGGAGCACTACAGCATTCAGGCGTCTGCCGGGCAGGATTACCCTGGGTTTTATAAGGAGGAGATTGCCTACCGGATGCTCATGGGCTATCCTCCGGCCAGGGCAATGGCCGCTGTACGGGGAGCCTGTGCAGATGAAAATCTTCTGTATCAGGGGCTTTCTTATTGTAAAAAATATATAGAAAAGATATATCCCGGAGAGGATCTGATCCTCATAGGACCGGCGCCTGAGAGTGTGTCAAAAGTCCAGGATATGTATAAAATGGTGATCTATATGAGACACCGGGACCGCAGGATACTGGTTCAGATCAAGGATTGTCTGGAGCGGTACATTGCGGTAAACAAAGGATTTGATAAAATGTTTATCCAGTTTGATTTTAATATATGATCAGTAAAAATGAAAAGGAGAAAAAAGAGATATGGCATTGAGAAACATCAGAACACAGGGAGACAGTATACTGACAAAGAAATGCAGAAAAGTGGAGGCTGTGACGCCGAAGCTGAAGGAACTGATAGAGGATATGTTTGACACTATGTATGATGCCTATGGAGTGGGACTGGCAGCGCCTCAGGTCGGCGTGCTGAAGCAGATCGTGGTGATCGATACCACAGGGGAGGACCCTCACGTGCTGATCAACCCTGAGATTGTTGAGACCTCCGGCTCCCAGACAGGAGACGAGGGCTGTCTGAGCATTCCGGGGATGTCAGGAACTGTGACGCGCCCTAATTATGTGAAGGTAAGAGCCTTTAATGAAAATATGGAAGAATACGAACTGGAGGGGACCGAACTGCTGGCAAGAGCTATCTGTCATGAGACAGACCACCTTCAGGGCAAAATGTATACGGAACTGGTGGAAGGCGAGCTTCGCAGGAACAGCTATGAGGAGGACGAAGAATGAGAGTAGTCTTTATGGGAACCCCGGATTTTGCCGTGGGTACGCTGGAGGCCCTGCTGGAAGCCGGTCATGAGGTGGCAGCTGTGGTGACCCAGCCTGATAAGCCAAAGGGCAGAGGAAAGACTCTGATGCCCACTCCGGTAAAGGAGGCAGCCCTTGCCCGCATGATCCCGGTGCTGCAGCCGAAAAAAGTGCGGGAGCCGGAATTTGTGGAGACACTGCGGAAGATAGGACCTGATGTGATCGTGGTGGCTGCTTTTGGCCAGATCATCTCAAAGGAAATTCTGGAAATGCCCAGATATGGATGCATCAATGTGCACGCATCTCTTCTTCCGGCTTACCGGGGAGCGGCGCCGATCCAGTGGGCTGTCATCAACGGGGATAAAGAGTCAGGTGTCACTATCATGCGTATGAATGAGGGGCTGGACACCGGTGATATGATCGATAAAGTGGTGGTTCCCCTGGATGAAAATGAGACGGGAGGCAGCCTGTTTGACAAGCTGAGCGCAGCAGGGGCAAAGCTCTGCGCAGAGGTACTGGAAAAACTGGAAAACGGCACTGCTGTGTTTGAAAAGCAGCCGGAACTGAGCACTACGGATTATGCAGCCATGATCGATAAGAAGATGGGAAAGATCAACTGGGAGCGCCCGGCAAAAGAGATTGAACAGCTCATCCGCGGCTTGAATCCATGGCCCAGCGCGTACACTTTCATGAAGGGAAAAAGCCTGAAGCTGTGGACGGCTTCTGTGGTTTATGAAGAGAGAGAGGCGGTTCCGGGAGAAATTGTGGAAATCGGAAAAGAAGGGATCCTGGTTAAGACAGGTGAAGGCCTTCTGCTGATCCGGGAGCTGCAGCTGGAAGGAAAGAAAAGAATGGACACCGCGGCTTTTCTGCGGGGATATACAGTAGATAAAGGATGGATACTCGGGGAGTAAAGAGGAAAACAAATGACAGGCAGAGTGAATATAAGGGAGTTAATATTAGGAATACTATTGGAGATAAATAAAGAGGGGCAGTACAGTCACATTGCCATCCGCAGTACATTGGAAAAATATCAGTATCTGGAGAAAACAGAGCGGGCATTTATCACAAGAGTGTGTGAAGGAACTCAGGAGAACCAGATACGAATCGATTATATCATCAATTACTTCTCTAAGGTGAAGGTGGAGAAGATGAAGCCCCTGATCCGGGAGCTTTTAAGAAGCAGTGTCTACCAGTTGATCTATATGGACAACGTTCCTGACAGTGCGGTCTGCAACGAGGCAGTCAAACTGGCCAGAAAAAAAGGATTTTACAATCTGACAGGTTTTGTAAACGGTGTTCTGAGGGGAATCGCAAGAGATTATAAAAAAATACCTTTCCCCGCCAAAGAGCATAAAGTGGAGTACCTCTCCGTCACTTACTCCATGCCTGTGTGGCTGGTGGTACAGTTTATAGACCAGTTTGGGTTTGAAAATACAGAGAAAATGCTGCAGGCTTCCATGGAACAGCGGCCTGTGACGGTTCGTATAAAAGAATATCTCACGGACAGGGAGCAGGTGATACAGAGTCTGAAAATGGAGGGCGTAAAAGTGGAGAAAGCCCCCTATGTGGAAAATGCCTATTATCTGAGCGGTTATGATTATCTCCCCGCACTCACAGCATTTCGCATGGGAAATATACAGGTGCAGGATGTGAGTTCCATGCTTGCAGGGGAGGCAGCCAGTCCTCAAAAGGGCAGCTATGTCATTGATCTGTGCGCGGCCCCGGGAGGAAAAACCATCTGTGTGGCGGACAAAATGCAGGGAACAGGACTGGTGGATTCCAGAGATGTAAGCGAGAAGAAAGCGGATCTCATCCGTGAAAATGTGGAACGTATGGGTATGGCAAACATCAGTGTATCGGTTCATGACGCCACAGTATTTGACCATGAGTCTGTGGAAAAAGCAGACCTTGTCTTGGCGGATGTGCCCTGTTCCGGACTTGGCGTCATGGGGAAAAAGACGGATATCAAGTATAAGATCACACCGGGAAAACAGGAGGAACTGGTGGAGCTTCAGCGAAAGATCCTGGAGCAGGCAGCCTGCTATGTGAAACCCGGCGGTGTACTTCTGTACAGCACATGCACGGTGTGCAGAGAGGAGAACCTGGAAAATGTACTCTGGTTTACCAGGGAATATCCATATAAGCTGGAGAGCATAGATGATTTTCTCTGTGAAGAGCTGAGAAGTGAAACTACAAAACAAGGATATTTACAGCTTCTGCCCGGGGTCCATAAGTGCGATGGATTCTTTCTGGCAAGGCTTAGAAGGATAGAGTAAAATGGAACCAACAGATATAAAATCCCAGTCTCCGGAAGAGCTGAAGGAGACAGTGGAAGCCCTGGGAGAAAAGCCCTTTCGGGCGAAGCAGCTCTATGAGTGGATGCATGTGAAGCTGGCGGAAAGTTATGATGATATGACAAACCTTTCCAGGACCTTCCGTGAGAAATTAAAGGAGTCCTGCGTCCTCACCACGCTCACGGCCCTGGATGTACAGACTTCCCGGATCGACGGCACACAGAAATACCTATTTGCCCTCCACGACGGGAATGTGGTGGAGAGTGTGCTCATGCGGTATAAGCACGGAAACAGTGTCTGTATTTCCTCCCAAGTAGGGTGTAAAATGGGGTGCAGATTCTGTGCCTCCACCATAGGCGGATGGACCAGAAACCTGACTCCGGCAGAGATGCTGGAACAGATATACAGGATCCAGAAAAACAGCGGTGAAAGGGTGTCTAATGTGGTCGTCATGGGAACCGGTGAACCCCTGGACAATTATGATACTCTGCTTCGCTTCATACATATGATAAGCGATGATAACGGGCTTCATATCAGCCAGAGAAATATTACGGTTTCCACCTGTGGGATCGTTCCAAAGATGGAGGCCTTGGCTGAGGAAAAGCTGCAGATCACACTGGCTTTATCCCTCCATGCATCCAGTCAGGAGAAGCGGGAAGCGCTTATGCCCATCGCTAAAAAATATACCATTTCCCAGGTTCTGGAGGCCTGCAGAAATTACTATGAAAAGACGGGCAGACGCATTACATTTGAGTATGCTCTGGTAGGGGGAGAGAACGATTCCCAGGAGGATGCAAAGCGTCTGGCTGAGCTTATAAAGGGCCTGAACTGTCATGTGAATCTCATACCTGTAAACCCCATAAAAGAGCGCAGTTACGTGCGTTCTGATAAAAAAGTTATCGGGAATTTTCAAAATAAACTTGAAAAATACCAAATTAATGTTACTATTAGAAGAGAAATGGGCCGGGATATCGATGGGGCCTGTGGGCAATTAAGAAAAAGTTATATCGATAAGAAAGAGGATTCGTAGGATGAAGTCATATTCTATCACGGATGTGGGACAGAAGCGGACAGTGAATCAGGATTTTGTATTCACGTCTGAGACCCCTGTGGGCAATCTGCCAAACCTCTTTGTAGTTGCTGACGGCATGGGCGGACACAAGGCAGGAGATTTCGCTTCCAGTTATGCGGTAGAGGTTCTGCTCTCTACTATCAGGGAAGATGAAAACAGCAATCCGGTGAAAATCATCCGGGCTGCGATCGAGACTGCCAACACCCAGCTGCTGAGAGAAGCATCAGACAATGAGGCGATGAGCGGCATGGGCACCACTATGGTGCTGGTGACCATTGTAGGGCATTATGCATATGTGGCCAACGTGGGAGACAGCAGGCTGTATCTGATTGATGAAAATAAGATATCGCAGATCACCAAAGACCATTCTCTTGTGGAGGAGATGGTCCGCATGGGAGAGATATCCAGGGATGATGCAAGGAATCACCCGGATAAAAATATTATTACCAGAGCACTTGGAGCAGGAAGAGATGTGGATGTGGATTTCTTTGACGTTCGCCTGACTCCGGGTGACATTTTGCTGCTTTGCTCAGACGGTCTTTCCAATATGGTGCCGGATGAGGATATCAGGCAGGTGATACTGACCAGCGAAACGCTGGAGGAGGCGGGCCGCAGGCTTGTTTCCATGGCAAACGACAACGGAGGCAGAGATAATATAGCAGTAGTTCTGGTAGAACCAGAGACAAAAGAGGTGGAAGTATGTTAAATGTGGGAGTTATCGTAGGAGAGCGGTACGAGATTGCCGGCAGGGTAGGCTCCGGCGGTATGGCCGATGTCTATAAGGCAAAGGATCATAAATTAAACCGTTTTGTAGCCATGAAAGTTCTGAAGCCGGAATTCAGCGCTGACACGAACTTCATCAAAAAGTTTCAGAGGGAAGCCCAGGCAGCAGCCGGACTTGCCCATCCCAATATTGTAAATGTATTTGACGTTGGAGAGGACCAGGGGATCAATTATATTGTTATGGAACTGGTGGAAGGTATTACTTTAAAAGAATACATCTCCAAAAAAGGCAAACTGACCGTAAAAGAGGCAACCAGTATTGCGATCCAGGTGGCAATGGGACTGGAAGCTGCTCACAACAGAAATATTGTGCACAGGGATATTAAGCCCCAGAATATTATTATTTCTACAGACGGCAAAGTGAAGGTGACGGACTTTGGTATTGCCAGAGCCGCATCCTCCAACACCATCAGCACCAACGCTATGGGTTCTGTACACTACAGTTCACCGGAGCAGGTGCGCGGCGGTTACAGTGATTATAAGAGTGACATTTATTCCCTGGGTATCACCATGTATGAAATGGTCACAGGCAAAGTTCCCTTTGACGGGGATACCACTGTGGCGATCGCCATCAAGCATCTGCAGGATGAAATGATCCCCCCTTCCGAATTTGTGCCTGAGCTTCCCCACAGCCTGGAGGAGATCATTTTAAAATGTACACAGAAAAGCCCGGACAGACGTTACAGCACGCTGGCTGAGCTAATCAATGACCTGAAGCATTCCCTGATAGATCCAAACGGAAGCTTTGTCAATCTGGCTCCTCTGAGCAATCATGCACAGACTGTAGTCATCTCACCGGATGAGATGAAGGAGATCAAGAATGCGGCCTATACTCCATCCGGCTCCGGCTCCGGCCGTTACAGCGATGATGACGAGGATGAGGATGACGACGATTACGGCTATGACGACGATGAGGATGATGACGAGGATGACGATGACAACGGCAAAGGGATCAGCACAAAGCTTGAAAAGGCCATGACCATCGGCGGACTGATCGTGGGAGCGATCATCATCTGTATCCTGGTATATTTTATTGTGTTTGCATCCGGCGGTTTGAAATTTGGCGGCAAGGATAAAGACAATGATAAAAAGGTTGAAAATACGGATAACTCCGATAAAGAAAACAGCGAAAAAGTTGAAGTTCCGGATCTGACAAACAGTACACCGGATGAAGCACGTACCGCCCTTAACAACCTGAAGCTGGGCTACAAAAAAGGCGGAGAGGAACCCTCCGACACAGTGGAGGCCGGAAAGATCGTCCGTCAGGAAACAGAGGCGGGAACAAAAGTAGACCCCCATACGGAAATCGTATGTTATATCAGTACAGGAACCCAGGAAGTGGAGATTCCAGACCTGGAGAACGAAACCCAAACATCAGCAGAGGCAACTTTAAAAGAGCTGGGATTGCAGACACAGATCAATAAGGCAAACAGCAGTTCTGTGAGCATCGGAAATGTTATTTCCACAGACCCGGCGGCAGGAACCTCCGTGAAGTCAGGCACCACAGTGACGCTGACCATCAGTATCGGTGAAGGCGATACGGCAGCAAGAGTCCCGGATGTGCGCGGATGGGCCGAAGCAGATGCCAAGACAGCTCTTTCTGATGCCGGTCTTGTGCCGGTGGTACAGACTGGTTCTGACCAGACTGTGGACGTAGGTGAAGTGTATGACCAGAGTGTAGCTGCGGGAACGAGAGTGGATGCAGGTACTACAGTGACCATATATGTGAGAAGTGAGGATGCCTCCGGTGAAACACCTACGGGTGAAGGAGGAACCTGGAAAGCTGAAGGCCAGGCGCTGGGACAGCCTGCAAGCTATCAGGGCGGCAAAGTCAAGATAGAGCTGGTTCAGACAGATGACCAGGGTAACACCTATTCTGATCAGTCCATGGAAGTGGAAAATCCAGAGTTTCCGCTGTCTATCAGCGATCTTACGGGACACCCGGGAATCACTACCGGTACAGTAGGTCTCTATGAATGGATTGGCGACAGCTATCAGATCATTGACCAGTATGATGTAACATTCCAGAAGGTAGATTAATGCAGGGAAAGATTATCAAAGGAATTGCCGGATTCTACTACGTAAAAGCAGTAGGATCCGGAATTTATGAATGTAAGGCAAAAGGAATATTCCGCAAGGAGAAGATCAAACCCCTTGTGGGGGACAATGTAGAAATTGAGGTCCTGAGTGAAGAGGAAAAGCTGGGAAATGTAGTGGATATCCTTCCCAGAAAGAATGAGTTGATCCGTCCGGCGGTGGCCAATGTGGATCAGGCACTGGTCATATTTGCTGCCAGGGAGCCGAAACCAAACTTCTCTTTGCTGGACCGCTTTTTGGTTATCATGGAGCGCCAGGAAATTCCCGTGGTCATCTGTTTTAACAAGCAGGACCTGGCTGATTCCGGGGAGGCAGACAGAATGCTGGAAATTTACACCTCCTGCGGCTACCGGGTATTGATGACCAGCGCTGCCCGGAAAGAGGGACTGGATGAGCTGAAGGAAATTCTGCGTGGCAGGACCACAACCGTGGCAGGCCCCTCCGGTGTGGGAAAATCTTCCCTCACAAATCTCCTGCAGCAGGGAGTGGTGATGGAAACCGGAGAAATCAGCAAAAAGCTGGGCAGAGGACGCCATACCACAAGACATTCCCAGATTATTGAGGTAGAGCCTGATACGTATCTTCTGGATACACCGGGATTTACTTCTTTTTATGTGGAGGATATGGATAAAGAAGAGCTGCGCCACTATTTCAGGGAGTTTGTAAAATATGAGGGAACCTGCCGTTTCCAGGGCTGTACCCACACCCATGAACCTGGATGCAGTGTAAAAGCAGCGCTTGAGGCGGGAGAAATCCCAAAAGAACGATATGAAAGCTATCTGGAGCTTTACCGGGAGCTTGCAGACAAGAGGAGGTATTGAGGATGAGATACGAACTATCGCCCTCCATTCTGGCAGCAGATTTTGCGTGTCTGGGGGAACAGATAAGCCAGGTGGAAAAGGCCGGGGTAAACTGGCTTCATATTGATGTTATGGACGGGAATTTTGTACCCAGTATTTCCCTTGGGATGCCGGTCATCACATCTATCAGAAAAAAAAGCAGTCTGTTCTTTGATGTGCATTTGATGGTACAGGATCCGGAGCGTTATATTGAAGACTTCAAAAAAGCTGGTGCTGATATGCTTACCGTACATGCTGAGGCATGCCCGCATCTGGACAGGACACTGAACTGTATCCGTGAGGCCGGTATGAAAGTCGGCGTTGCCCTGAACCCGGCGACTCCTCTTGTGGCAGTGGAACAAGTGCTGGAATTGGTGGATATGGTCCTTCTTATGACAGTAAATCCCGGATTCGGCGGTCAGAAATACATCCCCTATTCAGCGGATAAGATCCAAAGACTGAGGAAAATGCTGAATGACAGAGGTCTTACAGCTGATATCCAGGTGGATGGAGGCATTTCCGCAAAGACCATTGACCAGGTCCTGGAGGCAGGCGCCAATATTCTGGTGGCCGGTTCGGCTGTCTTTGTCGGGGATATTTTGGCGAACACCAAGGCGTTGACGGAAAAAATAGAGGAATTCCGGAACAGGCAGTGACAGTTGTGCGAAGAGAGGAACATAGAATATGGACACAATACTTTTGTGCGGCGGCCATATGGAAGACGCGTTTGTGCTTGGCTGTATAAAGAAAATAAGCCCGGACTGCATCATTGGCGTTGACAGAGGGCTGGAATTCTGCTACAGGAACAAGATCGTTCCCCAGTATATCCTGGGCGATTTTGACAGCATCGATCCCGAGGTGATCCGGTGGTACAGAAGCCAAGAGGAAATACCCATCCGGGAATACAAGCCGGAGAAGGATGCCACAGATACCCGCATGGGTCTGGAACTGGCTATGGAGCTGGGCAGCGACCGGATCTTCCTGCTGGGGGCAACGGGCGGCCGTCTTGACCACTATATGGGAAATCTGCAGTCCCTGATCGTTCCTGCCAAGTGTCATAAAGAGGCCTGGATCCTGGATGAACAAAATGCCGTCACTGTTCTCTGGGACAGCCGGACGATCAAAAAAAGGTGTGCTTTCGGCAAATATATCTCTTTTTTTTCTATGGGCGATGAGGTGCGGGGAATCACACTTTCCGGGTTCAAATACCCTCTGAAAGATTATAATATGACAAATTTTGATGGGATCGGTGTCAGCAATGAGCTGGCCGAAGATACAGCATTAGTGGAATTTCGACAGGGATATCTGCTGATGGTCATGTCAAAAGACAGATAAAAAGAACGAAAAAAGTCGATAATTTTTTAACGGTTGTCGAATAACAAGGCGGGTCAAAGGCTTGATTCGCCTTTTTAGGTGTGTTAGAATAATTCCATGTGAAGGAATACAGAAGAAAAGAGGACATATAAAATGAAGTTAGGAATTGTCGGTTTACCGAATGTAGGGAAGAGTACCCTTTTTAACTCTCTGACAAAAGCTGGAGCGGAGTCAGCAAACTATCCGTTCTGTACGATAGATCCCAATGTGGGCATTGTGGCTGTGCCGGATGAGCGACTGAAACTCTTAGGGGATTTTTATCATTCCAAAAAAGTGACGCCGGCGGTAATTGAATTTGTGGATATTGCAGGGCTTGTGAAAGGGGCATCCAAAGGAGAAGGCCTTGGAAATCAGTTCCTTGCCAATATCCGGGAGGTGGATGCCATTGTTCATGTTGTGAGATGCTTTGAGGATGAAAACGTAGTACATGTTGACGGAAATATCGACCCGCTGCGCGACATTGAAACGATAAATCTGGAGCTGATATTCTCAGATTTGGAGATATTGGAGAGAAGGATTGCCAAAACAACAAAATCTGCCCGTATGGACAAAGAGGCAGCAAAAGAGCTGGAGCTTTTAAAGAAGCTGAAGGCTCATCTGGAGGATGGAAAACCTGCCTCCACATTTGAACCTGATAACGAGGATGAGGAAGGCTTTATGAAAGATTACAACCTCCTCACCGGAAAACCGGTCATCTACGCGGCTAATGTATCCGAGGATGACCTTGCAGATGATGCAGTCTCCAATCCTCATGTACAAAAGGTAAGGGAATATGCAGAAGAGACAGGAAGCGAAGTGTTCGCACTGTGTGCTCAGATAGAGCAGGAGATCGCGGAGCTGGATGATGATGAGAAGAAAGAATTCCTGGAGGATCTGGGAATAGAGAAGTCAGGGCTGGAGAAACTTATAGTAGCCAGCTACAGGCTGCTTGGACTTTTAAGCTTTCTCACATCCGGTGAAGATGAGACCAGGGCATGGACCATAAAGGTAGGTACCAAAGCGCCGCAGGCGGCAGGAAAAATACACACGGATTTCGAGCGCGGCTTTATTAAAGCCGAGGTAGTGAACTACAGGGATTTACTCGACTGCGGTTCCTATGCAGGCGCCAGGGAAAAAGGCCTGGTCCGCATGGAAGGAAAAGACTACGTTGTGCAGGACGGCGATGTGATTTTATTCCGCTTTAACGTTTAAAGGAGGCTTACTTATATGGATATGTCCATTCGCTTTCCGCATCTGGGGATTTCACTGCCCCATGTGGGAAAAACAATCACAATTTTTGGCTTTGATATCGCTTATTACGGGATCATCATCGCTCTGGCCATGATTGTGGGAATCTCCATTGCCATGAAAGAGGCAAAGCGCACGGAGCAGAATCCGGACACTTACCTGGACATGCTAATGATTACCATGGTAACTTCTGTAATCGGGGCGAGAGCCTTTTATGTTATCTTTTCATGGGAAGACTATAAAGACGACCTGATACAGATATTCAATACCAGAAACGGCGGCCTGGCGATCTATGGGGGGATCATTGTCGGTGCCGTCACGGTTTACATTTTCGGCAGAGTGAAAAAGATGAATTTTCCGCGGACAGCGGACACAGTATGCATGGGACTTGTTGCCGGCCAGATCATTGGACGGTGGGGCAATTTTTTTAACCGGGAGGCCTTCGGCGGTTATACAGACGGGCTTTTCGCCATGCAGCTCCCTGTCTCCGCAGTCAGGAAAAATGAGATCACGTCTGCTATGTGGGACCATCTGGTAACGATAGGCGGTGTGGAATACATCCAGGTTCATCCCACATTCCTCTATGAAGGATTGTGGAACCTGGGAGTCCTGCTGTTCCTGTTGTGGTTCCGGAAAAAGAAAAAATTCCAGGGAGAGTTGTTTTTATGTTACCTGGCAGGTTACGGAGCCGGCAGGCTTTGGATAGAAGGACTTCGTACGGATCAGCTTTTGATCCCGGGTATAGGAATTCCGGTGTCACAGGTGTTATCCGCCGTTCTCGTGGTATGTTCCCTTATGCTTATCGTACACAACAGGAGGAAGAGGCTGAAAGAACAAGGAGTGTAGCGATGAGAGATAAAGAGTTAGAAATACGAATAGAAGACGCACGGCAGAGACTGGACAGGGCAATCACTGAAAAACGAGGCATGCAGACCATTATGGCACTCAGCCAGATCTTAGACCGTTTGATTGAAGAACATATTTGTATCAACCAGAACAACGCAGAGCTTGTGGGGTAGTAATCGTTCAGATAAGCAGAATTGTAACGTGGGCAGCCCCACCACCGCTGCCATATATTGGAAACTCTTAAAAAGAATCGGCAAAATAGCGTAAAATCATTGATTTTACGCTATTTTTCGATTCTTTTAATATTTCTAAAGAATGTATGTTCCCCTTGCTTTTTTCCCGGTTGTGTTATAGAATGGGCATGTAAGTGGTAGAAAGTGGTGAAAAGTGGTGGCAAATGGGGAGCTAGTGGCAGAAGCGCCTGTTGTCCCATGGAGGGTGCGAAGGGGAGACTCGCATCTTCACGAAAGAAGGTGACATTCATATGTTCATGGGAGAGTATAGTCATACAATCGACGCAAAAGGAAGACTGATCATTCCGGCTAAATTCCGCGATGAGTTAGGCGAGGATTTTGTGCTGACCAAAGGTCTGGACGGTTGTCTGTCTATCTACCCGAACAATGAATGGAAGGATTTCGAGGAAAAGCTGAAAGCTTTACCGCTTAATGATAAAAATGCAAGGGCCTTCGTACGTTTTTTTGTTTCCAGTGCAACACAATGTGAACTGGACAAGCAGGGGAGAATTCTCGTACCGGTTACGCTGCGGGAGTTTGCTGGTCTGTCGAAGGATGTGGTGCTCACAGGAAACCTCACCAGGATTGAAATCTGGAGCAAGGAAAAATGGATGGAGAACAGCAATTGTGAAGATATGGATGCCATTGCAGAAGGGATGCAGTCCATGGGTATCTTAATATAATTGCAGGAAGGTCGAGGAAACTATGGAATTTAAACACAAATCCGTATTGTTAGAAGAGACAATCCGGAATCTGAAGGTAAAACCGGATGGGATTTATGTTGACGGAACGTTAGGAGGCGGCGGCCACGCCTATGAGGTGTGCCGGCAATTATCTGCCAAGGGGAGCTTGATAGGTATAGATCAAGACGAAGCTGCAATCGAAGCTGCGGGTGAGCGGTTACAGGAATTTGGAGACAGAGTTACGATCATCCGCAGCAACTATTGCAACATGAAAAAAGAACTGCAGAAAATAGGGATCACGTCTGTGGACGGGATCACACTGGATCTGGGTGTTTCGTCCTTTCAGCTCGACAATGCCGAGCGTGGGTTCACCTACAGGGAGGACGTGCCCTTAGATATGCGTATGGACCAAAGAGGCAGCCGTACCGCAAGAGATATTGTAAATACTTATACTGAAAACGAACTGTATCGTGTACTCCGGGACTATGGGGAAGAAAAATTCGCTAAGAAGATCGCCAGAAATATCTGTACGGCGAGAACGGACAAGCCTATAGAGACCACCGGAGAACTGATTGAACTTATAAAACAGTCCATTCCCATGAAGATGAGAGCAGTGGGTGGACATCCTGCGAAAAAAACATTTCAGGCAATTCGTATCGAGCTGAATCAGGAGCTGGAAGTCTTGAGAAATTCCCTGGATGATATGATCGAACTGTTAAATGACGGCGGACGTATCTGCATTATCACGTTCCATTCTTTAGAAGACCGCATTGTGAAGACTATTTTTAAGAGGAATGAGAACCCATGCACATGTCCGCCGGATTTTCCGGTCTGTGTGTGTGGAAAGATGTCGATGGGGAAGGTCATAACCAGGAAACCAATACTTCCCAATGAGGAGGAGATTGCTGAGAATAAGCGTTCCAAGAGTGCAAAGCTGCGCGTCTTTGAACGGATTAGAAATGAATAGGCGGAGAAATCTGAATCGGGGTTGATTTCATGAAAAAGGTATCCGGAAGTGAGGGATATGACAGCAGAAAAGTAAATAGAGGCACCGGGTATTATGTGGATGGGAACACGGTCCGCCGTGTAGAGGAAGTACCCCAGCGTAAAAAAAAGCAGGTAAGTACAGCCGCACAGAAGAACAGAGCCAGAAACATGCAGATGAGCAAAGGGTATGTTATGTTTTTGGCAGTGATGTGTGTGGCTGTCTTGTTTGCATGTGTGTATTTTCTGAAACTGAAATCCGAACTGACAGAGCAAAAGAGCCAGCTTACCTCAGAGGAACTCAAGTACAGCCAGTTGAAGGCTGAGAATGATGCCTATTACAGCGAGACGATCTCCAGTGTGGATCTGGACGCCATCAGAAAAAAAGCCATTGAGGAGCTGGGGATGAAATTTCCCACAGAGGATCAGATCAAGTATTATACACCGGGCGGCAGCAGTTATGTGAGACAGTATCAGGATGTGCCGCATAAGTGACGGTACATAGGACAAAGCAGGTGATAGATTGAATAAACAGGAATCAAAGAAAAGAAAAATGACAGGTACCATGAAAAAAAAGCTGGCGGGATTGTTTGTGTTGATTCTGCTGGCTTTCGTGTTTCTGATCATCGGCATTACTATTATCAATGCCAAGAGCGGGGACAAATACACCAAACAGGTGCTTGCACAGTCCCAGCAGCAGTACGACAGCACCACGATCCCTTACAAACGTGGTGATATTCTGGACAGAAGCGGCAATATCCTGGCCACCAGCATAAAGGTTTATAATGTCATTCTGGACTGCCAGGTGGTGAATTCCAGGGAAAGTTTCAAGGAGTCTACAAAACAGGCGCTGTCCGAATATCTGGGGATCGATGAGGACACCGTGGAAGAACTGCTTACCAGTGAAGAGACAAAAGACAGTCCTTACCAGATCTTAAAGAAGCAGATCTCCATGGATGAAAAAAAGAACTTTGAAAAGATGACAGAGATCCCGGCGGATAAAGAGGAGGCAAAGGCACTCTCCGAGGAAGAGACAGTGCGCAGGAATAACACACAGGGCGTGTGGTTTGAGGAGGATTATGAGAGAACGTATCCTCTCAATGAACTGGCCTGTGATGTGGTCGGCTTTACCTATTCCGGGAATACGGCGGACTGGGGGCTGGAGGGATACTACAACAGCACTCTGAACGGTACAGACGGCAGAAAGATCGGTTATTTCAACGATGATGCTTCCCTGGATCAGAATATAATTGACCCTGTCAATGGAAATAGTCTGGTAACCACTCTGGATGTAAATATCCAGAGCGTAGTGGACAAATATATTGAGGCCTTTATGGAGAATTTGAAGGACGGACCCAATACAGATTACCGGGGAGCCAGGAACATAGGCGTAATCGTGGCAAATCCCAAGAATGGGGAAATTTTGGCTATGGGCAGTAATGATCCTTATGATCTGAATAACCCGAGGGATTTGACAGCCCAGTATTCTGACAGTGAGATCAAGGCCATGAATGATGACCAGACAAAAGAAGCCCTTTACAAGATGTGGAGGAATTACTGCATAACGGATGCCTATGAACCCGGCTCTGTGGTGAAGCCAATTACTGTTGCATCTGCTTTGGAATCCGGAAGCATTACAGAGGAGGATACCTTTGTGTGCGACGGCGGAGAGCAGGTGGCTGACCGGTATATCAACTGTGCGGTTTATCCGGACTCTCACGGGACAGAAACTGTGGGGGAAGCAATCCAGAATTCCTGCAATGATGCCCTGATGGCAATTGGGCGGAAAATGGGGAAGGAGACACTGCTTTCCTATCAGGACAAATTTAATTTCGGAACAAGGACGGGAATTGACCTTCCGGGAGAGGGAACAGGGATCCTGTTCAGTCTGGACAACATGTTCGACACAGAGCTTGCGACGACCACCTTTGGTCAGGGCTTTACCTGCACCATGATCCAGGAGATCGCGGCGATCAGTGCATGCATTAACGGAGGCACTTACTATCAGCCGCATTTGGTGAAAGAGATCAGGGACCAGGATAACAATACCATAAAGAGTATCAGCGGAAATGTCTTAAAAGAGGTGATCTCCCAGGAGGTTTCCGCTGATATCAGAAAATATATGGGTATGAGTGTGGAGCACGGCACCAGCCAGACCGCCAAGATTCCCGGTTATTCCATGGGAGGCAAGACCGGTACTGCTGAGAAGGTTCCCAGGGGAAACCATAAATATTTGGTATCCTTTGTGGGATTTGCGCCTTTGGATGATCCGGAAGTGGTGATCTATGTGGTAGTGGATGAGCCGAATGTGGAGGAGCAGGCAAGCAGTACATATGCCCAGTATATCGCCCAGGCCATCCTCTCAGAGATCTTTCCGTATCTGAACATTTATCCGGATCAGCAGACAGACCAAAAACTTCAGTTGTGGGATGAATTTACGGGAACCAAAAGGATGGATGAAAGCGTCAACGGGGAGGACGGCAATGGCCCTTCAGGTGTGGTCATTGACGGTACGGAGAACCCGGATATGCCGGAACCGCCCCAGAATGATTCCGAAGAAGAGATCGATCATAATGACGCGGAGAGTGACGGAATTACAAACGAGGATGCGGGATTCGACGACGAGGATTATGATGAGCAGGAGTGAGAGAAACTAAGCATATCCGCTGTGAAAACCGCAGACAGGATTCATGGCAGTGGGAGGGAATGCAGTACAGATGATAAATCTGTGCAGCATTCCCTTCTTTTTTTCGCGGGGCTGTGCATATATTTATAAGGATAAGCTGCAGGGGAACCGGGAATGAAAAAAAACAGGACGTACCACAAGAAGAAGACAGTGATCGTGTTTGCCGCCTGTGTGCTGATGCTTGCAGGGCTTATGGGCCGTATGGTCTATCTCATGGTGATAAAGTCTGATTACTATGCAAAGAAGGCGGAACAGCTCCACGAGAGAGAGCGTGACATCAAAGCCGCCAGGGGCAGGATCATTGATGCAAAGGGGGAGATCCTGGCAGATAACAAGGCTGTTTGTACCATATCTGTTATACACAGCCAGGTAAAGGAACCGGATAAGATCATTGCCATGCTCCAGAAGGAGCTGGGACTTTCTGAGGAGACAGCCAGGAAAAGGGTAGAGAAGGTTTCTTCTATTGAGAAAGTAAAGACAAATGTGGAGAAGGAGGTGGGGGACAGAATCCGGGAATACGGTCTTGCAGGCGTCAAGGTGGATGAGGATTTTAAACGCTACTACCCCTGCAATGAATTGGCCTCAAAGGTACTTGGATTTACGGGAGGAGACAATCAGGGGATCATTGGGCTGGAAGTGTGGTACGATGACATTCTGAAAGGCATAGACGGCAAGATCCTTACCACCACAGACGCCAGAGGCGTGGAGATTGACGAACTGGGGGAAAGCCGTGTGGAACCGGTGGCGGGATATGACCTGCACATCAGCCTGGATAAAAATATTCAGATGTACGCCCAGCAGGCAGCGGAGAAGGTCATGGAAGAAAAGCAGGCAGACGCCGTCTCCATCCTGTTCATAAACCCACAGAACGGGGAAATTTACGCGGATGTAAATGTTCCGGAGTTTGATCTCAATGAACCCTTTACCCTGAATACAGACGCGGATACCTCCGGCATGACCGATAAGGAGAAGCAGGATGCCTGTAATCAGATGTGGAGAAATCTGACCATCAACGATACCTATGAGCCGGGGTCCACATTTAAGATCATCACTATGGCAGCCGGGCTGTCTGAGGGGGTAGTCAGCATGAATGACACCTTTTCCTGCCCCGGATTTAAAATTGTGGAGGACAGGAGGATCCATTGCCATAAAAGGACAGGACATGGCGCGGAAAACTTTGTACAGGGTGCCATGAACTCCTGTAATCCGGTATTTATCGAGGTTGGTCTGAGACTGGGGGTGGACAATTACTATAAGTATTTCAAACAGTTCGGGCTGCTGAAGAAAACGGGGATCGACCTTCCCGGGGAGGCAGCTACCATTATGCATAAAAAGTCAAACATCGGACAGGTGGAACTTGCAACTATTTCTTTTGGCCAGTCTTTCCAGATCACGCCGATCCAATTGGCCACAACCGTCAGCTCCATCATCAACGGGGGCAGAAGGATCACACCCCACTTTGGGGTCAAGGTGACAGATGAGGATGGAAATCTGGTGGAAACCCTGGAGTATCCGGAGGAGAAAGGGGTGGTGACAGAGGAGGTATCTGAGGAGGTGCGCTATATTTTGGAAAAAGTAGTCTCTGAAGGCTCCGGAAAGAATGCGGCCATTGAAGGCCGGACCATCGGGGGCAAGACAGCTACATCCCAGACGCTGCCCAGAAGTGCCAACCGGTATATTTCCTCCTTCCTGGGATTTACACCGGCTGAGACGCCTCAGATACTTGGAATCTGCCTGATCCATGACCCTCAGGGCGTCTACTACGGCGGTACCATAGCGGCTCCGGTCATCCGGGATATCTATGAGAATATTCTTCCGTACATGGGGATAGAAGGCTGATACCTGACTTTTGCCAGACTGCTTTTTTGCAGTCTGGCGCATGTCCCTGGGTTATGGTTTTCTCTGTGCCCGGAAGAGCCCCTGCCGCCGTGAAACTGGGATGGCTGAATAGTTACGGTTGATAAATGAGGACAAAAGCTTTATACTATAACCAGTGTTGTCAAAAGGGAGTATGGCGGCAGCCTTTTTTGCGCTCCCGGGACAATGGCCTGTGAACAGCAGCTAAAAAATACATAAAAATGAGGTGTGTTATGACAGAGTATAAGATGGTACTGCCTGTGCTGACAGCATTTATAGTCAGTGTGATTCTGGGGCCTATCATTATCCCCTATTTACGAAAGTTGAAAATGGGGCAGACTGAGCGGGTAGACGGTGTACAGTCCCATTTGAAAAAGGCGGGGACGCCAACCATGGGCGGAATAATATTTCTGCTCTCCACAGTGGTCACCTCCCTGTTTTATGTGAAGGATTATCCGAAGATCATCCCTGTATTGTTTCTGACACTGGGATTCGGGCTGATCGGCTTCTGGGATGACTACCTAAAGGTGGTCCTGCGGCGGTCGGACGGGCTTCTGGCCTGGCAGAAGATGCTGTGTCAGCTTGTGGTGACAGGGATCTTCGCTTTTTATCTGATGAGATTCACAGATGTATCCATGACCATAAAAGTGCCTTTTGCAGCAGGCTATGAGATAAATCCAGGATTTCTTACGGTACCGCTTTTGTTTTTTGTGGTCATCGGCACTGTGAACGGCGTGAACTTTACAGACGGTCTGGATGGACTGGCCTCCTCTGTCACGATCATGGTGGCCACCTTCTTTTCTGTGGTTGCCATTGGGACAAAGAGCGGCATTGAGCCTATCACCTGTGCGGTAGTGGGAGCGCTGATGGGATTTTTACTGTTTAATGTCTATCCCGCCAAGATCTTTATGGGGGATACAGGTTCCCTGGCACTGGGCGGCTTTGTGGCAGGCACAGCGTATATGCTGCAGATGCCTTTGTTCCTGCTGATCGTGGGATTGATCTACGTGGTGGAAGTGCTCTCTGTCATGATCCAGGTGACTTATTTTAAGATATCCCACGGCAAAAGGATTTTTAAGATGGCACCTATCCACCATCATTTTGAATTGTGCGGCTGGTCTGAGACAAGGGTGGTAGCCGTATTCTCTATTATTACAGCCATTCTGTGTCTGATCGCACTGCTGGCATTATAAGAAAGGAAAAAGTGAAATGGACAGAACAAATTTAAAAGGAAAACGTGTACTTGTATTTGGCTCAGGAATCAGCGGCATCGGCGCAGTGCGTCTGCTGGAAGCGGTACAGGCTGACGTGATATTATATGATGGGAATAAAGCGCTGGACAAAGAGGAGATAAGAGGGCGCCTTCCCAAGAATGCTGCCTGTGAAATTGTCCTTGGAGAACTGCCGAAAGAGCTGCTGGCATCCCTTGACCTGGTGGTAATGAGCCCTGGAGTCCCTCTGGATATTGCCCCGGTGGAGGCTATAAGGCGTGAGGGGATCCCGGTGTGGGGTGAAGTGGAGCTGGCTTACCGCATGGGCGCGGGCACGGTGCTTGCCATAACAGGAACCAACGGAAAGACTACCACCACAGCTCTTCTGGGTGAGATCATGAAGGCGTATGCCAAGTCTGTCTTTGTGGTGGGCAACATCGGAAACGCCTACACAGGCGCTGCCCTTTCCATGACGGAAGAGAGTTATACGGTGGCGGAGATCAGCAGCTTCCAGCTTGAGACAACCATGGAATTTCATCCTAAGGTATCCGCTGTCCTGAACATTACGGAGGACCATCTGAACCGCCATCACACCATGGAGGAGTACATCCGGGTGAAGGAGATGATCGCGGGGAACCAGACAAAAGAGGATTTCTGTGTTCTCAATCATGAGGACGAGGAGCTTCGGCGGTTTGCCCAGGTATGTCCGGCAGAAGTGGTCTTCTTTTCAAGCTTACATAAACTGGAAAAAGGAATTTTCCTGGACGGAGGGCAGATTGTCATGCGCACCGGGTCAGAGGAGATTTTGGTGGCAGAGACGAAGGAGCTGAAGCTGTTGGGACGCCATAATCATGAAAATGTCATGGCGGCGGTAGCTATGGCCTATTGTGCAGGGGTTCCCATGGATACCATTCGGCAGGTGATCCGAAACTTTACCGCAGTGCCCCACAGGATCGAGTTTGTGGCTGAGATTGACGGCGTGGCATATTATAATGATTCCAAGGGAACCAACCCTGACGCGGCCATCAAAGGGATACAGGCCATGAACAGGCCCACCCTTCTGATCGGCGGCGGATACGATAAGGAGTCTTCCTATGAAGAGTGGATCCGTGCATTTGAGGGCAGGGTGAGATATCTGGTCCTTATCGGGCAGACAAAAGAGAAGATTGAGAAAGCTGCCCACAGCTGCGGGTTCATGAGTACGATCCTGGCGGAAGACCTGGAAGAGGCTGTTAAGATCTGTGCGGAGAAGGCAAATCCCGGAGACGCTGTCCTTCTGTCGCCTGCCTGTGCAAGCTGGGGACAGTTTGACAACTATGAGCAGAGGGGAGACAAATTCAAAGACTATGTAAAAAGTCTGGAAGCGGCCCAGCAGAGTACCTGAAAATCATAAGGAATAATCCGGTGCGGCAGGCAATATAATGCAGTATGAGCAAAAATGAAAGGGAAATGCGTGTGGAGAAGAGATACCTCAAAAGGCATTCGCTGTCAGGTGCGGCAGCTGCTGCGGATCAAAAGGTAAATGAGCAGCAGAAAAGACGCATGGATGGAACGCTTTTAATTCTCGTACTGCTGCTGGTTGTCTGTGGTCTGATCTTTTTATATAGCACGAGTGCATATAATGGCAGGGTGAAGTTTCATGACCCTGCCTATTATTTTAAAAAGCAGCTTTTTGCCACCTCTCTGGGTATGATGGGGATGTATCTGGTGTCCTGCATGGACTACCATGTCCTCACAAAGATGGCTCCCTTTTTGTATGTGGTGTCCATGGGTCTGTCCCTGGCGGTACTTCTGTTCGGAGACGAATATAACGGTTCCAAGCGCTGGCTGTCCATTGGGCCTCTGTCCTTTCAGCCCTCCGAGTTTGCCAAGGTGGCGGTTATCCTGCTGCTCACCTATGTGATAACAAATTCCCGGAAACGGCAGGACAGTCTTCTGCACATGGCGGGAACTATGGCTCTGCTCCTTCCCATTGTAGGCCTTGTAGGTACCAACAATCTGAGCACAGCCATTATTATTCTGGGCATTGGAGTTATCCTGATCTTTGTCTCCAATCCCAAATACCTGCCCTTTGTGGGAATCGGAGGTGTGGGAGTGCTCTTTATCGGAATCTTTTTGAGTATGGCCAGTTACCGTCTGGAGCGTATCGCTATCTGGAGAAATCCCGAGAAGTATGAGAAAGGGTTTCAGACCATCCAGGGTCTGTATGCCATCGGCAGCGGCGGTATTTTCGGCAAGGGTCTGGGGAGCAGCCTGCAGAAGCTGGGATTTGTGCCTGAAGCGCAGAATGATATGATATTTTCCATTATCTGCGAGGAGACAGGTCTCATTGGTGCCTGTCTGCTGATCCTGATCTTCGCACTGTTGATCTGGAGGCTCATGGTGATAGCCACCCATGCCAGGGACCTGTGCGGTGCCCTGATCGCGGCGGGGATCATGGGACATATGGCTATCCAGGTGATCCTGAATATTGCGGTAGTCACCAACACCATACCAAATACAGGGATCACCCTTCCCTTTGTCAGTTACGGCGGAACATCGGTTTTATTTCTGATGGGAGAGATGGGTCTGGCACTGTCTGTGAGCAGAACGCGCTCCCCCTGAAGCGTTCCAGGCGCTGCCCGTAGAGCGGAAAGTAACCTTTTTCCCCTCTCTGCATACAATAGTGTATAGCCAGGAGGCGGGAGGAAAGGTAAGACTTGAATGAAATTAGGATAGAAGGCGGAAATCCGCTCACAGGCGAAGTAAGGATACAAGGTTCTAAAAATGCGGCGTTGCCAATGATGGCGGCCGCTCTTTTGCATAAAGGGAAAAGTGTACTGCACCATTGTCCAAAGATTGCGGATGTCTTTGTTATGGAGGAAATCCTGCGGGAGCTTGGCATGCAGATCCATCACGAGGGAGATACTCTGACTCTGGACCCTGCCCATGTGGAGAGGACAGAGATAGACTGCTGTGAAGGCCAGAAAATGCGCTCTTCAGTGATTTTACTGGGAAGTCTTCTGGGAAGATACCACAGTGCGTCTGTGCCCCATCCGGGCGGTTGCGTCATTGGGGAGCGTCCCATTGACCTGCATCTGTACGCTCTGGAACGGCTGGGTGCAGTATTTGAGGAGAAAGAGGGGGTTCTTGTGGCCGGGACAGATGGGCTTGTTGGGAACACCATACATTTTCCTAAGGTGAGCGTGGGAGCTACTCAGAACGCGGTGCTGGCCTCTGTGCTTGCAAAAGGGATCACACATCTGGAGGGATGTGCCAGAGAGCCGGAAGTGGTTTGGCTGTGCCGCTTTTTAAACGCCTGCGGCGCAAAAATTGAGGGAACGGGAAGTGATTCCCTTACGATCACAGGTGTAGAGGAGCTGCATGGTACCGAGTTTACCGTACCCGCAGACCGGATCGTTGCGGGAACCTATGTGTGTGCCTGCGCGGCTACCAGAGGAGAGATGGTCCTGGACGGCGCGCCTGTGGAGGAAATGGAAGCCCTCATGAGGGTGTATGAGAAAATGGGTGGACAATATGAAGTAATCGGTGGTAAACTGTCTTTGTGCAGCAGGTGGGTGCAAGTCCCGTTGAAGAGACAGTGTACAGAGGTTTATCCGGGATTTCCCACGGATTTACAGTCACCCCTTATGGCGGTACTGTGTACCATACCGGGAGAGAGCTGCCTGGTGGAGACAATTTTTGAGGACAGATTTAAGACAGCATCACAGCTTCAGCACATGGGAGCAGAGGTCCGGGTGGACGGCAGGAAAGCTGTTATCCGAGGCGGGACGTTACATGGTGCGGCTGTGGAGGCACAGGAACTGAGAGGCGGAGCAGCCCTTGTCATAGCAGGGCTGGCGGCGCAGGGGGAGACCCTTGTGAGGAACAGGCAGTATATTGAGCGGGGATATGAGGATATCTGCCGTGATCTGTCACAGCTTGGCGCCGTGATTGAGAGAGATTAAAGGGGAACATGTATGGACAGGAAAAAACACAGGATATTCTGGGGCTGCCTGGCAGCGGCCATATTAACAGCCATTGCGGTATTCTTTGCCTGCTTTCAGATTACCAGTGTTAAAGTAGAAGGAAATAAGAACTATACGGAAGATGAAATCAAAAAAATGGTGCTGTCAGGCCCTCTTTCGGGCAATTCAGTGCTGGTGAGGTTTCTCGATCCTGATAAAAGAACAAAAGATGCGGAATTTATCAATAAAGTCTGGCTGGAGAGGACAAGCCGTCACAGCCTGGTGATCCATGTCAGGGAGAAAGAGCTGATAGGCTATGTAAAATTTTTGGACGGCAACTTATACTTTGACAGAAATGGTATTGTGCAGGTGAGCACCACAGAAGAGTTGGAGAATATACCCAATGTGGAGGGGCTGAAGCTTGATAAGGTGGGGGTGGGAGAGAAGATCCCCGGACTTGATAAGAGCAGTCTGAGCCTCATCTTAAGCGTTACCAAGATGTTGGAAAAAGGCGATGAGAAACCGGACAGGCTGGTGCTGGATGAGAAGGGGCAGCTTGTGCTCTATTACGGAAAAGTGGAAGCGCGTATGGGCTCTGACAAGAATATGGATGAGAAGATGAGCAGGCTTTTAGGCATTATTCCCCAGCTTGGCGGCATGGAAGGTGTCCTTCATCTGGAAAATGTGGATGAGACTTCAAAAAATGTAGTTTTTGACAAGGTGCTGAGTGAGGCAGAGCAGGAAGCGCTGAAGAAGAATAAAAACGGCGGCACGGATGACCAGGATTCGTCTGATGAGGATGAGGATGGTGACGGCTCCGCAAATGACGACAGTTCCGGCTACGATAACTCCGGAGACGAGGGAGCAGATTACAGCGAAGAGGAGACCGACTACGAAGAGGGCAGTGGATACGATGAGACTTCCGAATATGAAGACGGCTCCGGTGATGAGGATGGTTCCGGATATGAAAGCGATGGTTCCTATGACGGCTCAGATGATGGTTCCGGGGCGGGATAACAGAGGAATTTTGTTTTTTATGGGACACAAATCGGGAAATTTTGATGTTTTTTTTAAAATTTTTGTGAAAAAATAAATTTACCAGTTGATTAATTTTCCAAAAGACTATATTATATATCTATATGCATCATGAGGGTACTTAGAATTACCGTACCTGGGTTTTCAGAAGATTATTAATAAATGCCTTTTGAGAACATGAAGAGAAACATAGACAGATAAACCTGATTACTGAAATCATACACGTCAGTGTAGCCGAATACGGATAAGATGCAGATATCTGTGTTCATGAAGAAGCAGCGAAGTGGATATCATAACCCGCTTTACAACATACGAGGGAAGCTAAAGGAGGAAGTACTTTGTTAGAGATAATGACAAACGAAGCTGAATCATCTGCAAAAATTATAGTGATTGGTGTAGGTGGAGCTGGTAATAACGCAGTCAACAGAATGGTGGAAGAAGCTATCGGCGGAGTGGAATTCGTCGGAGTCAATACAGATAAACAGGCCCTGACCTTGTGCAAGGCACCGACTGTAGTACAGATCGGTGAGAAGCTGACAAAAGGCCTTGGTGCAGGCGCTAAGCCGGAGATCGGTGAAAAAGCGGCTGAGGAGAGCATCGAGGAGATTAAGCAGGTACTGCAGGGTGCAGATATGGTATTTGTCACCTGTGGTATGGGCGGCGGAACCGGAACAGGTGCCGCACCGATCGTGGCAGGCATGGCAAAAGAGATGGGTATCCTGACCGTAGGCGTTGTCACAAAACCTTTCCGTTTTGAAGCTAAGACCCGTATGACAAACGCGCTGACAGGTATTGAAAAATTAAAAGAGAATGTAGACACACTGATCGTCATCCCAAATGACCGTCTGCTTGAGATCGTAGACCGCCGGACTACCATGCCGGAAGCTCTCAGAAAAGCAGATGAGGTTCTGCAGCAGGCTGTACAGGGCATTACAGACCTGATTAATCTGCCTGCACTGATCAACCTCGACTTTGCGGATGTTCAGACTGTCATGATCGACAAGGGTATTGCTCATATCGGTATCGGTGAGGGCAAGGGCGACGACAAGGCTATGGAAGCTGTACAGCAGGCCGTATCCAGTCCGCTTCTCGAGACAACCATCGAGGGTGCTTCCCATGTTATCATCAACGTATCCGGAGATATCTCTCTTATGGATGCCAACGATGCAGCCAGCTATGTACAGGATCTTACCGGAGAAGATACCAATATTATCTTTGGTGCCCTGTATGATGATAAAGAAGCTGATTTTGTAAGGATCACTGTGATCGCTACCGGACTGGATGATGAGACAGCAAGGAAACCAAGCGTGAGCAGAGACAAGAAAGCAGCGAGACAGGAAGAGCCGGTACAGCAGCAGACACCGGTACAGCCGCAGCAGCAGGCGCCGTCATACGGACAGCCTCAGCAGCAGCCGGCATTTAAGATGCCGTCCTTCCAGCCGCAGCAGGGCTTCGGAGGTACACAGCAGGGTACATTCACAAGTAATGTACCGAAAAAGGACATCCAGATTCCGGATTTCCTGAAGAACAGAAGATAAATCTAAATCACACAGGATAAAGGGGCAGTCCGGGAATCGTTGCGGACTGCCTTTCGTGTATCAAAAGAGCTGTATCAATGGATATCAGGCGGATACAGAAGAGGAGAACAGCTATGGACAACAAGGGACTGACCCATTTTGACGGGGAGGGCAATGCGGTTATGGTGGATGTGTCCGGCAAAGATGTGACCAGCCGGACAGCCACAGCAAAAGGAAGCATTCAGGTAAACAGGGCGGTTATGGATGCGGTGGTAAACCACACCGCTAAAAAAGGTGATGTGCTGGGCGTGGCCCGTGTGGCCGGCATCATGGCAGTCAAACAGACATCCTCTCTGATACCCATGTGCCACACGCTGCTGATTAGCAAATGCAGTGTGGATTTTGAGACGGACCGGGAGAATCTTACCATCACGGCATTCTGTACCGTGAAAGTGGAGGGAAAGACAGGAGTGGAGATGGAGGCTCTCACAGGAGCCAGTGTGGCGCTTCTGACGGTTTATGATATGTGCAAAGCTATTGACAAGGGAATGGTTCTTTCCGACATCCATCTGGTGGAGAAAAAAGGCGGCAAAAGCGGGGATTTTTACTTTACGGATGACCGTATCCGTGAAAAAAACTTATAAGAAAAGGACTGGGGGTATTTTTATGAGAAGAGCAGCAGTGATAACATCAAGTGACAGTGGGTATGCAGGTGAGAGAGAGGATATGAGCGCACCTGTTATCTGTGAGATTCTGGAGAAGGCAGGTTATCAGATCACATATAAGATCCTGCTTCCCGATGAGAGAGGCATGCTGAGCCGTGAGATGGCCAGGCTGGCAGATGAAGACACAGCAGATCTGATCCTGACCACCGGAGGGACAGGCTTTTCGCCGAGAGACTGTATGCCGGAGGCTACCATGGATATCTGTGAGAGGCAGGTTCCCGGTATTCCTGAGGCTATGCGGGCGTACAGTATGCAGATCACAAAACGTGCCATGCTGAGCCGTCAGGCAGCAGGGATCAGAAAGAAAGCACTGATCATCAATCTTCCGGGAAGTCCCAAAGCAGTGAGAGAATGTCTGGAATATATCCTGCCTGAGCTGGGACACGGACTGGATATCCTGCAGGGGACTGCTCATAACTGCGCCAGAACCTGATGAACGGAAATAGAAAGAGCTGATAATGGGATGTGCTGCGGAGTTTGATCGTCCGCAGTACATCCCTGTTTTTTTATTGTGTATTTTTTGAGATATGTGCACCCAAACGCCTTTGGAATTCGTCTAATGTATGTAAATGATAAAGAACCGGTTCAATATGAAATACAAAGCCAGTGTTCCAGTTTCCCTGACATATGCATACCAGGGCAGGGGGAATATTCCTGAGGGCAGGGCGCTGACAGAGAGGAGAAAAAGCATGTGGCTTGTGAAAAAGGCCCAGAGAGGGGATGCAGATGCTTTTGTAGAGCTGATAGAGCAGAATAAACAGGCAATGTATAAGGTGGCCCGGAGTTATCTGAGCTGCGAAGATGATATTGCGGATGCCATGTCTGAAGCCGTACTGTCAGCATATGAACATTTGGGAGAGCTTCGCTCCGCATCTTATTTTAAAACCTGGCTCATCAGGATCCTTATAAACTGCTGTAACGATATCCTGAGGCACCAGGGAAGATGTACGGTTGTGGAGCAGATACCGGAAAAAGGGACGGTGGAAGAAATGGGAGCTGATCAGAATTTTACAGATTTAGTCCAGGAACTGCCAAAAGATTTCAGAATGATATTTGTTCTGTACTATGGAGAAGGATTCTGTACCAGGGAAATAGCAGAACTGCTGGATATCAGTGAAAATACGGTGAAAAGCCGTCTGAGAAGAGGAAGAATGAAACTAGGCGAAGTATTGCAGCAGCAGTAAAGGAGGCACCTATATGAAATACACAGAAAATGAAATGAAGGAAATTCTGTCTCAGAAATTAGAGCTGTCTGATCAGGCGGAAGAACGCCTGCAGGAAACATACAGTCAGATACGTATGGAAAATAAAACAAAAACCATTCACGCAAAGAAGTCCTGGCGTAAGGTCACTGCGGCAGCCGCTGCAGTTGCCCTTGCTCTGACCGTAACAGGAGGAACGGCTGCTGCCGCCTATCTGTCAGAGCATACGGATTTTCTGCAGGGCATGTTCGGAAATACCACGAAACCGTCCCAGGAAGCGGTTCAGGTTCCTGCAGACCCGGATAAAGACGACGGCATGATGGCCGATGTGCCGGGTAAGGAATACGTTCCTGTGGACGAAGAAAAGGCAGATGCGCTCATAGGAGACAATGTGGCGGATCTGAACCTGACGAAAGAGATCAACGGCCATACACTGACTATTGAAAGTATCGTCAGTGACGGAAACGGTATGCTTATGTCCTTCACTCTGGAAAAACCGGGAGGGATCACCTGTCTTTTGGCAGATGAAGGGACAAACCAGACAAAAGGGGCAGCCTTTTCTCAAGATACGGACTTTCTCTTTATAGCGGAAAACCAGGACGGGGATGCTGCAGGGGATTATATGTATATAGATTTAGAGAGGAGTACGGATGAGAAATATTATCTGTATGACTATATGATCTGGCCTTCTGACAGGACAGAGAAGATTCAGCCAAGGCTGCATATTTATAAATACGCTGCCACTTTGGGAGAATTACAGGAGCTTTATGAGACTGACCCGGATAGACAGGAGGAACTGAGCGCTCAGACAGAGGAGGAGTATTGGGAACTGCCCGAGATAGAATCCATCCCTATGCAGTCACTGGAAAAAGACGGCACATGGATCTGCTCTTACTCCCCCATTTCCATGGTCATCAATATGGCTGCGCTGCTTCCCCAGGAGCAGGCCCAGGACCCCTACTATATCAAATATATAGAACTGAAATACAAGGACGGCTCCAGCTATGTGATCAGCAAACAGGATGAGCTGGACAATACCGGATATCTGTGCGGTGTTGACAGTGAGCTGCGCCTTACCTACAACCGTATCGTTGATCCAAAAGACATTGCGCAGATCGTCATCAATGATAATACCTATGATATAAACTAAAGTAACAGTTCAGCCTTTCGCTGTTCCGCCAGACTGCGGTTTCAAACACACTCTGGTAAAAGAGGAATATCCCTTGGTGGATCATGTGCTGGAAAGCATACAATTCCACGGGATATTCCTCTTTTGGGTAAAGCTCCTGTATTTATCTGCCCAGCGTTCTGCGCACCAATTCTACGGGCATTTCTTTCCCTGTCCATATCCGGAAAGCTTCAGCTCCCTGGTACAGCAGCATAGAATATCCGTTAAACGCTTTACATCCTGCCTTTTTGGCCATTTCTAATAACCGTGTCTCCCAGGGGTTGTAAATAATATCTCCCACAGTCAGTCCCGGATGCAGAAAAGATTCATCCGGCAAAATGCACGCCTCCACGTGGGGGGACATCCCCACAGAGGTAGCATTTACAAACAGCGCACTCATATCTACGCTTTTTTTCAGCGCCTCTTTATCCTCATTGTCACATAGATGGATCTCACAAGCGGTTTCCCTTTCCAAACGTTCCAGCAGCTTTTGCATTCTTGGAAGATACTGGCTTGTCATACGAGCAAATACGTTTATTCTGCCGGCTCCGTCAAGGGCTGCCTGGGTGCAGATCGCAGTGGCAGCACCGCCGATGCCCATCAGAGTGATGGTCTTTCCCTTCACGTGGAGACCCTGTTCTCTGACGGAACGCATGAATCCGATGCCGTCCGTATTGTGTCCCACAAACCGTCCGTCTCTGTTCTCCACTGTATTGACAGCGCCGATCAGCCTTGCGGCAGGAGAAAGGTCATCCAGGTATTCCAGTATTTTATTTTTATTGGGCATAGTCAGGTTAAAGCCCTTTACATTGAGGGCACGCAGTCCTTTTACCGCGTCCTCCAGTTTATTTTCCTTTACATCAAAACAGAGATAGGCATAATCCAGTTCCAGAGCCTGAAATCCTGTATTGTGCATCATGGGTGAGATGCTGTGCGCCACCGGGCTTCCCAGAAGACCGGTAAGCTGTGTATGTCCTGTGATTGGTATCATGAGTGTTTGTCCTTTCGTATTGAACGGTAACCCTTGCATTACTGTTCCAAGTATTTTAAAAGTGTGATCTTTTACAACGACACTTTTACTTTCAATTTAAAGTGTAAAAGGAAACTTTCATGGTGTCAAGAAAAAAAGTATGCTATAATAGCGGCAGAATGCGCATATCTGTACATCCCAAAGCGTGTCGCTTGGCACAAAGTGAACATTAAACCAGCGTAATATTGCCGGAAGGAGAAAGAATCATGAAAACCGTAGAGATAAAAGATGTAAAAATCGGGGAGGGAATTCCGAAGATCTGCATTCCCCTTACAGGAAAGACAAGAGAAGAAATCATAAAAGAAGCAGAAATTGTAAAAAACATGGAACCGGATTTGGTGGAATGGCGCGCAGATTGTTATGAAGAGGGAGCAAACAGCGAAAAGCGTTTGGAAATGTTGAAAACAATTCATGACAGATTAGACAAGATTCCCCTTCTTTTTACCTTCAGAACCGACAAAGAAGGGGGCAGTTGTCCCATCACCTATGCGGATTATGTAAATCTTCTGGAAAATGCCGCCAAAACCGGCTTTGCAGACCTGATCGACGTGGAGGCTTTTTTTGACACGGACAGGACAAAATACCTTATGGAAAGCCTGAAGGCATGCGGCGCTTTTGTGGTTGCCTCCAACCACCATTTTGACAGGACCCCTTCTATAGAAGAGATGGTAAAGCGGCTGGAGACCATGGACAGTTTTGGGGCTGATATTCTGAAACTGGCTGTCATGCCAAAAAGTGAGGAAGATCTCATGGCACTTTTGACAGCAACCGTCATGATGAAGAGCAGATCAGACAAACCGGTCATCACCATGTCTATGGGAAAAACAGGAGTTTTAAGCCGTCTTTGCGGAGAGATGTCAGGCTCATCCGTCACATTTGCAGCGGGAATAAAGGCCTCCGCGCCAGGACAGATCCCGGCTGAGAGGATGCGAAAAACCCTGTGTCTTCTCCATGAAAGCTTTACATAAAAAGGATAACATAACAAGAAAAAACAGGACCGAAACTGTCGAAAAGATTTTTGATTCGTCCAAGCGGTTTTGACAAAATAAACACCCCCTATCGCCTATAATGAACATTACTTATTCCAGATAAGTATGCGGCGGAAGATCCAACAGTGGATTTTCTGTTGTCATGAATGAGTCATACAAGGTTTAGGGGGTGTTTTGTGTACTACGAATTTTACATTGACGTTTTTTTCGTAGTCAATCTGGTAATGGATTTTTTGCTGCTGCGTCTGGTGAACCGGGTGCTGAAGGGGACTGCCACTCCTCTTAGCTCTCTGGCAGGTGCGGCGCTGGGAGCTGCCGGTATCTGTGTGATCACATTACTGCCCTTATCGTCCTCCTACGTACGGGTATTACTTTCACATGGTTTTTTGGGCGTCCTCATGGTGTGGGTGGGCTGCAGGTGCAGGTCATGGAGAAAACTAGTCACAGGGCTTTTACTGTTGTACGGTTTTTCTTTTCTCACAGGAGGAATTCTTACGGCTCTGCCGGTAAGCACAAAGGAAGGCTTACTTACGTTTTGTTTCATCACCACAGCCACTTACTGGATTCTCATCTTAGGAATGCGACTCTTGGAATACTTAAAAGGAAAAAGCTCCGCCATATGCGAAGTTGTTATTCGCGCAGGCGGCAAATCAGTGAAAGTCAAAGGACTGTATGATACTGGCAACAGGCTGCGTGACACACTCACCAGAAAACCGGTGAGCGTTGTGGAATACGGGAAGTTTGAGGAGCTTCTTGGGGAGGACCAAAAGGCTTCTTTTGAGAGGCTTCTTGACGGAAACGGAAGCACAGAGGATATCTGTGCCCGGTCTGTACTGGCCTTTCATCCCCATTACATTTCATACCGCAGCGTGGGGCAGGATAATGGACTAATGCTTGCCGTCACTGTAGATGAACTATATGTATCAGCAGGAGAAGAAGGCAGTGTGGTGAAACATGCGGTTTTAGGGCTTGCAGGGAACCAGCTTTCCACTGCCGGAAACTTTCAGATAATCGTCAATCCGTGCATTGTGAGTGCAGAACCGTGAGGGGTTCCGGATCCATGAGCACACAGCAGAGCAAAAAGTCAGGATTAGCTTTGACAGTTTTAGGGAGGAGCATAAATGAATATGGAAGCAGCAGCAGAGAGAAAAGTACAGATGCCTGTTTTTTCGGGGTTTTCCAATATTATATTCAGAAGAGGGGAAGAAATTCATTATATCGGAGGGGCAGAGGTCCTTCCGGCGCCTTTGGACGCTGAGTCCGAGGCGGAAATGATAGGAAAATTACAGACAGAGGACAATGCAGACGCAAAATCCCGTCTGATCGAACATAACCTGCGTCTGGTCGTGTATATTGCCAAAAAATTTGACAACACCGGGGTAGGGGTGGAAGATTTGATCTCCATAGGGACAATAGGTCTCATTAAGGCCATCAATACATTTAACCCCACAAAAAAGATCAAACTGGCAACATACGCGTCCAGATGTATTGAAAATGAGATCCTCATGTATCTCAGACGAAACAGCAAGACAAAGATGGAGGTTTCCATTGATGAGCCGCTGAATGTGGACTGGGATGGAAATGAACTGCTTTTGTCCGACATTCTGGGAACAGATGAGGACGTTATCTACAGGGGAATAGAGAGTGAAGTAGAACGGTCCCTTCTGGGGAAAGCCATCGGAAAGCTGACAAAAAGGGAGCAGACCATTGTGCGCCTGCGCTTTGGCATCAATATGCCGGATGGCAGAGAAAAGACCCAGAAAGAAGTGGCAGATCTTCTGGGCATATCCCAGTCCTACATATCCAGGCTGGAAAAGCGGATCATGAAGAGGCTGAAAAAAGAAATTGTAAGGTACGAATAACACAATAGCAGTATATGTAATAAAAAACAGCCGTCCAACAGCGGGAAACACAAATCCATGGGGATTCTCGTTTCCTGTTGTTGGCGGCTGTTTTTATTACATGTTCTGCTGTATATCCTGTTTTTCCTTCAGGATGATCTCTGCAAGCTGTGCAATCCGCTCATCGGACATTCTGGCGGCGGGGGCGGAGATGGAGAAAGCGTAGCGGGCACATCCCTTATAGTCCGGGAGGCTGACAGCAATGCATCTCACTCCCAACTCATTTTCTTCATCATCCAGTGCGTAGCCTTTTTTTCTCACTTCCTCTATTTTTTCCCGGAAACGGGGAAAGTCCGTGATGGTATGGGGGGTCAGGCGTATGATCCTGCTTGCCTCCCAGAAACGCCGTATCTGTTCCTCGTCCATATCTGCGGCCATGGCTTTCCCCACACCGGAGCAGTAAAGGGGAATCCGGTTGCCCACCTTGGAGACCATGCGCACAGAGTTCTGGTAGGATTCTTCTTTATAGATATATACGGCCTCCGCACCGTCAAGCTGGACAAAATGTACGGTTTCCCCTGTTTTTTCGGAGAGCTTTTTTAAGTGAGGGCGTACGATCTCCAAGATATCCATGCGGCTCAACAGCCGGTTGGAGAGACTTAATATTTTTAGGGACAGATCATATTTCTGTGTGTCTGTGTCCTGTTTCACATATCCCATGTAGATAAGGGAGCAGAGCAGACGGTGTACCGTGCTTTTGTTCAGCGCAAGCTGCCGGCTCAAGTCCGCCAGCGCAATGGGACCGTCAGATGCCAGGGTTTCCAGGACCAGAAAGAGCCTGTCAGCCACTTGGATGGGATTCTTTTCTTCCATAATTTATTCCTGCCTTTGGTTATTTTTCACGAATAGGCTTTGGCGTTATTGTAACACTTTCCCATTCAGGAAACAACCGGAATTTTTTTTCGATTTTCTCTTGACAATCCAGGCGAGAAGAGTATAATTCAAGATAAAGATACCACAATACGAAACGAAGTTTCATAATGTGGAATGAATAAAGCGAATAGGCGAAATTAAACTTTACAGCAAGGCCCATAAAACAAAAAATCATCAACCATTTTAAGGAGGAAGTTATGAGTGCAATTTTAGAACAGCTTTCAAAATTCGGTGTAGTTCCTGTCGTCGTATTAAATGAAGTGAAGGATGCAGAGCCTTTGGCAAAGGCATTATGTGAGGGTGGTCTCCCCTGTGCAGAGGTGACATTCCGTACTGCGGCAGCCGAGGAATCTATCCGTACCATGACAGAGAAATTCCCTGAGATGCTGGTAGGTGCCGGAACTGTTCTGACCACAGAGCAGGTTGACCGTGCAGTTGCAGCAGGTGCGAAATTCATTGTAAGCCCGGGATTCGATCCGGAGATCGTTGACTACTGTCTGAGCAAAGAGATTCTGGTCCTGCCGGGATGCGTAACCCCCTCTGAAGTGGCACAGGGTGTAAAACGCGGCCTGAAGGTTCTCAAATTCTTCCCGGCTGAGCAGTACGGCGGAGTATCCACCATTAAAGCTATGGCAGCAGCCTATGTGGGGATCAAATTCATGCCCACAGGCGGTATCAGTCCCAAGAATGTAAAAGACTATCTGACCTGCGATAAAATCTTCGCATGCGGCGGAAGCTGGATGGTAAAAGGAGATATGATTGCAGCAGGAGAGTTTGATAAGATCAAATCCCTGACAGAGGAAGCGGTAGCTCTGGTGAAAGAAGTAAGATAGGCTGTAAGCTGATAAGAGTTATCATAGTGAAAATAATATAGGATTTATGGCAAAGGAGAATTTTAAAAATGGCAAAAAGAGTGATCACATTTGGTGAAATCATGTTGAGACTGGCACCGGAAGGATATTACCGTTTTGTACAGGCGGATACTTTTGGCGCAACCTACGGCGGAGGAGAGGCGAATGTAGCCGTTTCCCTTGCCAACTACGGATTCGACGCAGCATTTGTCACAAAGCTGCCAAAACATGAGATTGGACAGGCTGCTGTCAATTCTTTGAGAAAATATGGTGTGGATACTACAGAAATCGTGCGCGGTGGTGACCGTGTGGGAATTTATTTCCTTGAGAAAGGCGCATCCCAGAGACCTTCCAAGGTAATCTATGACCGTGCCGGTTCCTCCATTGCAGCAGCAAAAGCTTCCGATTTCGACTGGAAGCATATTTTTGACGGTGCTGACTGGTTCCATTTCACTGGGATCACACCGGCCTTAAATGACGAAGTGGCAGCCATCTGTCTGGAAGCCTGCAAAGCGGCCAAAGACGCAGGCCTGACCATTTCCTGTGACTTAAACTACAGAAATAAACTGTGGTCCAAGGAAAAAGCAGGACAGGTCATGGGTGAAATCTGCAAATATGTGGATGTCTGCATTGCAAACGAAGAGGATGCTTCCGATGTATTCGGCATCAAAGCAGCCAACACAGATGTCACCACAGGTACTGTAAACCATGAGGGATACAAAGATGTTGCAAAACAGCTTGCTGATCGTTTTGGTTTCTCAAAGGTTGCCATTACACTGAGAGAGTCCCTGTCTGCAAATGACAATAACTGGTCTGCAATGTTATATGACGGAAAAGATTACTTCTTCAGCAAAAAATATAAAATGCACATCGTTGACCGTGTAGGCGGCGGTGACAGCTTTGGCGGCGGATTGATCTGCGCATGCTTAAACGGCTATGACGCACAGTCTACCATCGAGTTCGCAGTAGCGGCCTCCTGCCTGAAGCACTCCATTGAAGGTGACTTCAACATGGTTTCCATGGACGAGGTTTCCAAACTTGCAGGCGGAGACGGTTCAGGACGTGTACAGAGATAAGAACAGATTAAATAGTTATAAATGATAGCCCTTTTGCCATGGGTGAACATTTAAATAACAATGGGATGTTGTGAAAACAGCATCCCATTGTTTATAACAACAGATGATCCCCAGAGAGCTATCTGCCGGATCAAATTTATAAATTAGAGGAACAGGGAGGGTTTTAGAATGAAAAAAGATTTTGATTTGCTTTCATTGGGAGAAATTTTACTGAGGCTGTCACCGCCGGATAATGAGAGGATCGTGCGCGGTGAGACATTCCAGAAGCAGGTGGGCGGCGCGGAGCTTAATGTGGTGTCAGGCGCGTCCCTTCTGGGACTCAGAACAGGCATCATATCCAAGCTGCCGGATAACGCCCTGGGGGTTTACGCGAAGAACAGGGTCCGGTTCTGCGGAGTCAGCGATGACTATCTGGTGTATGATGAGGAGCCAGATGCAAGGCTGGGGATTTATTACTATGAAAACGGAGCGTACCCCAGGAAACCCAGTGTGGTTTATGACAGGAGGCACGCTTCCTTCTGTAAGATCAAGGTGGAGGAGCTGCCCGGGGAGATGTTTGCCAGCACCAGGTGTTTTCATACCAGCGGGATCACCTTGGCTCTGGCGGAGAATACCAGGAATACAGCCGTTGAGATGATCAGGAAGTTTAAGGAGAACGGGGCACTCATCTCTTTTGACGTAAATTTCCGCGGTAATCTCTGGACCGGGGCGCAGGCAAAGGAATGTATTGAGAAAATCCTGCCCTATGTGGATATTTTCTTCTGCTCTGAGGATACGGCACGGCTGACATTTTTGAAGGACGGGGATGTAAAGTCCATAATGAAGAGCTTTACGGAGGAATATCCCATATCGATCGTGGCTTCTACCCAGAGGATCGTGCACAGTCCTAAGGTGCATACATTTGGGTCTGTGATCTATAACGCTAAAGAGGACAGGTATTATGAGGAGGAGCCATACCGGGATATAGAGGTGGTGGACAGGATCGGAAGCGGGGACGCTTATATCTCAGGGGCACTTTACGGGCTTCTGGCACATGAATTTGACTGTCAGAAGGCACTGGAGTATGGGAATGCCACCAGTTCGGTGAAAAATACCATTCCGGGGGATCTGCCCTCCTGTGACCTGAAAGAGATCAACCGGATCATACGGAACCATAAGGATACAGGAATGCAGGCAGAAATGGACAGATAAGGGATCATAGAGAAGTAAAAATATAGCCCCCAATAGACTCTGTGTGATAAATGACAGGGAACCCCCAAAATAGATTCTGTGTGATAAATAGTAAGGAAAGAATAACTATACCACAGTGAAATTTCATGGAAATTGGACGTGATGGGGAGCATAAGATAGGTAATAAGGGTGTGTTTTGGTGGGATTATGCGGGTTTGTGATCTGAGACAGAAGGAAGTTATCAATATTTGTACCTGTAAAAGTCTGGGGTGTCCTTTAGATGTGGAGTTTGATCCTAAGACAGGGTGTCTGACGGCGATCATTGTGCCGGTTCCGGGCAAGCTCTGCGGGCTGTTTGGGCCGGCCAGTGAGTATGTGATACCCTGGCAGTGTATTAAGCAGATCGGGGAGGATATTATTCTGGTAGAGATCAAGGAAGATAAGTTTCTAAAGAAAGAATAAGAAAGAACACAGGGGTGGTTCCTTGACACGCTTTTTTCGGTGAAGTATGATAAAAGGCGTAAAAGGAGGGGAACCAATGAAGGGATTTTTGGTGAAGTATAAGAGGGCATTTTTGTTCTCGCTGTTGTTTTCTCTCGTTTGTTTTGGATTTATGCTGACGCATTTTACCATAACAATTGATGAGGAGACATGGATTCTGGCCAACCAGCCGTCACTTTTGTGGCTTTTACAGGGGAGATTTTCAGTGTGGCTGTTTGACCTTATTTTTACCAGGGAGGGGAATTTTGCGCCGTTTCTCTGGGATTTTTTGTCAGTGGTGTGCTGGCATTTTTCAGGGGTTATCTTTGCCTATGCACTGTTAGGGAAAGAAAAAGTCAAAGAATGGCAGATGTTTTTCTTTACCGCATACTACGCGTCACTGCCGTTTGTGGTGGGGGAGATACTTTCCTTCTCCATGTTCAATCTCCAGGTATGTACAGCCATGGCGGCCGTGGCTTTTGGGTTTGTATCCAGTGTCAGGTTTGTGGAGGATAAGAGAAAAAGAGATGCCGGTTATGCATTTTTGCTCCTGTTGTATGGGTTTGCTGTGTATCAGGCTCTGATCTGTGTGTATGTGACAGGTGTGGTTGCCTATTGCCTCCTCAGATTTGTGAAGAGGGAAGAGAGAGGACTGCTTCGCTTTATTGTGATATGTGCTGTGCTCTGCGCGGCAGCGGCGGCTGTATATTACGGCATTGATATGATCATCTGGCATTTTTCAGGGACTGCCGGATATCTGGAGGAGAATTATATCGGCTGGTTCAGCGAGAACTGGAAAGCCATGTTTGCAGCCTCGGTTCTCAATGTGGGAAGGGTATCTTTTGCGATCCCCTATGAGGGAGAGTATATATACGGCGGGGAAGTCATCCGCTGTGTTACTGTGCTCTTTGTGATCTATGCTTTGTGGCTGTTTTTCAGGCGCAGAGGCGTTAAGGAGAAGCTTGGTGTATTTTTTTATACCACCGCTCTTTGTATAGCGCCGTTTATCATGTATGTGATGCTGGCAACCTACAGGACCCACGGCAGGATGCTTTTGGCGATTCCGCTTTTAGGGGCTGTACAGCTCTATCTTATATTCGGTGCACTCAGGAGAAAGACAGTAAAGACGGCAATGATCGTGTTTGTATCGTATCTGCTGTTTCTGAATGCCAGGAATATGAATATGATATATTATTATGGAAGTATTGCTTATGAGAGGGATGTGACCACAGCGTCCCAGCTCATGTACGATATTGGGAGAGCAGGCATGGATTATCATGCAAAGCCCATAGCGTTTGTAGGGATGGTGCAGCCGGACGAGCTGCCGATCCAGAAGTCGGATACGCTGGGAGGTTCCATTTTTGCGTGGGATGAGGGGAATGTTTCCAGGATGAAGGACTTTCTGAGAACGCAGGGATATGCAGTGACAGCGGCATCTGCGGAGATGATCGGAAGAGCCGCCGCAGAGGCCGAATCCATGACATCATGGCCCCAGGAGGGAAGTATCCGGGAACTGGATGACATGATCATTGTGAAGTTCTCACAGCCTACAAAAAAATGGTATGCCGTAAATAATGTGGTGACAGAATAGTACAGATGACCGCAGTGTGAAAGGAAAACGCACTGCGGTCATTTCATATATAAAGCGGACATTTTTATATACAAATATGAAACCAAATTATAAAAAAACAAATTGTATTGAAGTGCATACAAGTGATATTCTATAGTTAAGAGGTATCGTGACGGCGAAGCGGGTCTGCGCACTTCCTGCGCTGTCCGAAGCGGTGAGGCCACTGAACAATTACGAAGTAAAGAGAAAAGGAGTATCGGTAATGACAAAACTGGTAATTAACCCAAATGTAAAGAAGAGCAAAATACATAAGGAGATTTACGGGCATTTCTCCGAGCATCTGGGAAGATGTATTTATGAGGGGCTTTACGTGGGAGAGGATTCTCCGATCCCCAATGTAAACGGCATGCGCACAGATGTGGTGGAAGCCCTGAAGGAAATGAAGATTCCGGTTCTGCGCTGGCCGGGCGGATGTTTTGCGGATGAGTATCACTGGAAAGATGGGATCGGCCCGAAAGAGAGCCGGAAGAAGATCATCAACACCCATTGGGGTGGTGTTGTGGAGGATAACAGCTTTGGAACCCATGAGTTTTTTGAACTGTGCCGTCAGCTTGGCTGTGAGGCCTATGTAAACGGAAATGTGGGGAGCGGAACTGTACAGGAAATGTCAGAGTGGGTGGAATATATGACCTTTGACGGCGTTTCTCCTATGGCTGATCTGAGGAAGGAAAACGGGCACGAGGATTCCTGGGATGTTGCCTTCTTTGGTGTGGGAAATGAAAACTGGGGATGCGGGGGAAATATGACGCCGGAATACTACGGCAATGAGTACCGCCGTTACCAGACTTACGTAAGGGATTATAAGTCAGACAAAAAGATCTACAAAATTGCCTGCGGTGCCAATGTGGATGATTATGAGTGGACAGAGGGCGTTATGCACACCTGCTTCCGCCACAGCCAGCCTTTCCAGCACGGATTTATGGATGGTCTTTCTCTGCATTATTATACACATCCGGAGGGATGGGACATCAAGGGAAGCGCTACGGATTTTGACGATAAGACCTGGTATAAGACACTGAGCAAGACCCTTTATATGGAAGAGCTGATCAACCGCCACGGAGCCATTATGGACAAGTATGATCCGGAAAAGAAAATCGGTATGATCGTGGATGAGTGGGGCACCTGGTTTACAGTTGAACCCGGCACAAATCCGGGCTTCCTCTATCAGCAGAACACCATGAGGGATGCGTTGGTAGCCGGAATTAACCTGAACATCTTCAACAAGCACAGCGACCGTGTCCACATGGCCAATCTGGCCCAGTTGGTAAATGTCCTTCAGTCCGTCATCCTCACAGAAGGGGAGAAGATGCTGTTGACACCCACTTACCATGTATTTAATATGTACAAATACCATCAGGACGCAGAACTTCTGGACAGCCATATGGACACAGAGAGAATCGGTGTGGATGAGGAGTATGAGGTGCCGAACCTGACGGAATCTGTATCAGTAGACGCTGAAGGTGTGATGCACATCACCATCACGAATCTTTCCCTGGAAGAAGCGTATGAGGTGGATGCGCTGATCCTGGAAAAACCTGTGACAGAGGTAAAAGGAGAAATCCTGGCAGAAGAGATGCATGCCATGAATACCTTCGATGAGCCGGAAAATGTAAAGGTGAAGGAATTTAAGAATGTGAAGATCACAGACAAAGGAATTGCATTTACTGTACCTGCGTGCAGTGTACTGCATCTGGCAGTGAAATAAATACCTGCAAAGCTGGGGAAACAAAAAAAACAGCCGAGCCGGCCAATGATCAAAGCCGGACTGTCAGCTTACCGCCGACAGCCCGGCTTTTTGTCAGCCCCGGAAATCATCCTGCGTTTCTTTTTCAGGCCAGTAGGCTGAAATATACAATTACAATAAGACCCAATATAATTCGGTAAACGCCGAATATTTTAAAATCATGTTTTCTGATATAACTGAGGAGCATACGGATGGCAAACACCGATACAACGAAGGACACCAGTGTTCCAATTATCAGAAGAATCCATTCCGACCCGGAAAACATTCCGGTTTTTAAAAAATATTTCAGCAGCTTCAGTCCGCTGGCGCCTGCCATGACCGGAATAGCCAGGAAAAAGGAAAATTCACTTGCCACATACCGAGAGCAGCCCAGGATGACAGCGCCCAGGATAGTGGCGCCGCTTCTGGAAGTCCCGGGAATTGCTGCCAATACCTGAAAACAGCCTATGAAAAAAGCTGTCTGATAGGTAAGGGCCTCTAAAGTTTCCATTTTCGGCTGTCTTTTTCTGTTTTCAATGACAAGAAAAGCGATACCGTACAGGATCAAAGTGGCAGCGATCACATATACACTGGACAGGTAGTCCTCCAGGATCATGTCAAGAGGCAGGCCAGCGATCACAATGGGAATACATCCCACAACAACTTTTTTCCACAGCGCAAAGGTCTCCTGTTTTTCGGAGGCGCTTTTCTTTGGAGAAAAGGGGTTGAGCTTGTGGAAAAACAGGACCAGAACAGCCAGTATGGAGCCGAACTGGATCACCACTTTGAAAACCTCAAAAAATTCCGGTGTGGAGGTCATGGGCCAGATATTGTCAAACAAGATCAAATGCCCTGTGCTGCTTATTGGCAGCCATTCTGTGATACCCTGGATGATGCCCAGAATGACTGCCTTTAAGATTTCAATCAAATCCATAAATAGCTTTTCCTTTCTGTAGTGAAATCCTTAGGGGGCAGCTTTATTTGTCGTTCTGTACCTCAATTTTGCGGATTTCTTTTGTTCGGATCTCCTTACAGATATCCTCAATGAAATCCTGCAGAGACTTCTGACCCTCATCGCCCAGGAAACGGCTTCTGACTGCTACTTTTTCTTCCGCTTCTTCTTTTTCTCCCACAACGATCATGTAAGGAACCTTTGAAAGCCGCGCCTCACGGATCTTATAGCCGATTTTTTCAGAGCGCTCATCAATGGTGCAGAGGATTCCGTTTTTCCTTAACTCAGCCTCTACCCTGACTGCATAATCCTGGTATTTTTCTGAGATAGGAAGGATGCGGACCTGTTCCGGGCAGAGCCAGGTGGGGAACATACCGGCGTATTTTTCAATGAGCCATGCAAGGGTTCTCTCATAGCAGCCGATTGATGTTCTGTGTATAATGTACGGGCGGACTTTTTCTCCGTTCTGGTCAATATAGTACATATCAAACTGTTCAGCCAGCAGCGCGTCCCACTGTATGGTGATCATGGTGTCCTCTTTGCCGTATACATTTTTGGCATTGATGTCAACCTTGGGGCCATAGAAGGCGGCTTCTCCCGCATCCTCCACAAACGGAACATCCAGTTCCTCTAAAATACTGCGGATGTGCTGCTCAGTCTCTTCCCAGACCTGGGCATCCCCAATGTATTTTTCTGTGTTTTCAGGATCCCATTTTGATAAATGGAAGGTCACATCATCCTGAAGTCCCAGAGTGGTCAGGCATTTCTTGGCAAGCGCCAGACAGCCTTTGAATTCTTCCACCATCTGATCCGGGCGGACGATCAAATGTCCCTCTGAAATGGTGAACTGGCGGACACGTGTCAGACCGTGCATTTCTCCGGAGTCCTCATTTCTAAAAAGTGTGGAGGTCTCACTGTAGCGAAGGGGAAGATCGCGGTAGGAGCGCTGTTTGGACTTATATACATAATACTGGAAGGGACAGGTCATGGGACGCAGGGCGAACACCTCTTTGTCCGCCTCCTCATCTCCCAGTACGAACATGCCGTCTTTATAGTGATCCCAGTGTCCGGAAATCTTATATAAGTCACTCTTTGCCATAAGAGGAGTTTTGGTACGGATGTATCCCCAGTTGTTATCCTCCTCATCCTCGATCCATCTCTGGAGTGTCTGGATGATCTTGGCGCCTTTGGGCATCAGCAGGGGAAGTCCCTGTCCGATCACATCGACAGTTGTAAATAATTCCATTTCACGTCCCAGTTTGTTGTGGTCGCGTTTTTTTATGTCCTCCAGATGCTGAAGATATTCGTTCAGCTCATCCTTTGTTGCAAATGCGCTTCCGTAAATTCTCCGGAGCATGGTTTTGTTTGAGTCGCCTCTCCAGTAGGCGCCTGAGGAGGAGGTCAGCTTAAAGGCTTTGATCCCCTTTGTATTCATGAGATGAGGGCCTGCGCACAGATCAACGAAATCCCCCTGGGAGTAAAAGGAAATCTCGGCATCCTGGGGAAGATCTGTGATCAATTCCACTTTGTAAGGCTCATCTTTTTCTGTCATGAACTGAATCGCTTCCTCCCTTGGAAGTGTGAAGCGCTCAAGTTTATTTCCCTTTTTGATGATCCGTTTCATCTCTTTTTCCAGCTTGTCAAGATCTTCTCTTGAAAAAGGTTCTGCCTCAAAGTCATAGTAGAAACCAGTGTCAATGGCTGGTCCGATGGCAAGTTTGGCGTTGGGATACAGATTTTTAACGGCTTCCGCCAGGATATGGGAACAGGTATGGCGGACAACTCGGAGTCCTTCCTGATCTCTGGCAGTGAGGATGTTCAGCGTACAGTCCCTGTCAAGAACAGTGCGCAGGTCCACCACCCGGCCGTCCACCTCGCCGGCGCAGGCGGCCCTTGCCAGTCCTTCGCTTATGTCAAAAGCAACGTCAATGATAGATTTGGATTCAGCATATTCTTTTACTGAACCGTCTTTTAATGTGATTTTCATTCTTTTTTCCTCCATAAAAAAACCCTGAACAATCCTTAGACTGTTCAGGGACGATAAACAAGATACCGCGGTTCCACCCTTTTTGTAAATACCACTCATTCAGACGATAACGGTGTCGGCCGGACTTTATTAAAGCCGCTCCAGGGTGGTCTTCAAATGCTTCCCCATAGAATGCTCACACCAAATGCATTCCTCTCTGCATGGATAGACATTTTACTCTTCCTGTCTACGCGTTGGTCTATATGACAGAGTATATCTGTGATCTGTCCGACAGTCCGCAGAAACACTCTGAATCGGTGTTAGCATATCATTTATGGGAGAGAATGTCAAGCCGGGAGTGCAGGATTTTCAGGGGCGCAGATAGTTCTTCATATTTTTCAGTGCGTGTTTTTCCAGGCGGCTGACCTGAGCCTGGGAGATGCCGATTTCCTGGGCAACCTCCATCTGAGTTTTTCCTTCGTAGAATCGCATTTCAATAATGTGTTTTTCCCTGTCATCCAGGCGTTTCATGGCTTCTTTCAGGGAGAGATCTTCAATCCAGTTTTCCTCCCTGTTCTTTTTATCACTGATCTGATCCATGACATACAGGGTATCCCCGCCTTCTGTGTATACAGGGTCGTAGAGGCTGACCGGACTTTGGATGGCATCCAGGGCATAGACAATGTCTTCTTTTTCAATGCCGATCTCCTCGGCGATTTCATTGATGGTTGGCTCTTTGAGATTTTTCTTTACGTAATTTTCTTTGGCATAGATGGCTTTATATGCCGTATCGCGGAGAGAACGGCTGACACGGATAGAGTTGTTGTCGCGCAGATACCTGCGGATCTCACCGATGATCATGGGAACCGCATAAGTAGAAAATTTCACGTTCAGAGTCGTATCGAAATTGTCAATGGCTTTCATAAGCCCGATGCAGCCAATCTGGAATAAATCATCCACATTTTCATTGCTGGCGGAAAAGCGTTTGATGATACTGAGCACCAGTCTTAAATTTCCCTTGATATATAATTCTCTGGCTTCCGTGTCTCCCTTTTTGATCCGCTCGAAGAGAATATCCTTCTCTTCGTTGGTAAGGACAGGGAGTTTGGAAGTGTTCACACCACATATTTCAACTTTATTAAGTGCCATTGCAAGAATCCTCCTGGAAATTTTAATGTCTAGTAAAATGATTCTCACCTGGTGCGGACAATATACGACAACCCGGAAAATTTAATAAAGTTTTAGCCCTTGACAATTCGGAAAAACAGATGGGATAAATGAAAAAACAGGAGTTGATATCAATAGAAAAAACCCTTGTTTTCAACAAAAAAGTGTTAAAAACAAGGGTTTTTGACTTCATCTAAAGCTCTTCAAACCGCGGTATAGTGATCACTTCCCCGCCCTTCATGGCGGATTCATGGGCACAGATCCCGGTTCCTGTCCAGTAAGCTCCCATGATGTCATCAATGGCCGGCTTCCGTTCCTCCAAGATAGAACGGATGAATTCATGTACCAGGTGGGGATGGGAACCGCCGTGTCCGCCGCCCTGCTTGAATGAGAGATGGGTGTTTTCGTTGTTATATACCGTGTTGGTGGTGAAGGATGCGATCTCATCAGGCAGAAGGTATGCATAATCCGGAATCTTGATCCGCTCTTCCAGGATCTCTCCCCCTCTGCTGGATTCTTCTTTCTCTTCATTGAGTATATCTACTCTCTGTAATTCTCCTGTTCTGGTATAAAGGACAGGGTCCTCGTCTGCTAGCTGCTGCCACTCAAAGCTCTTATTCTCACCGTATACACGGAAACACTCAGAATAACTTCTGGCCACACCGTACAGAAAACGTTCCATCTCAATGGTGATATCACTGTCCTGAAGGGTAATAAACGCGGCTTCAAAAGCGTAAGGACACCCATACGTTTCCTCCAGTTCTTTACGGACTTTACCGGAACCTCTGGCATACACCTTTTCCGGCAGATGCCCTGCCAGCATCAGGCACGGTGCAACGGCATGAGTGGGATGCATAAGAGGCGGGAACCCTTTCCAGTAATCAGGCCAGCCTTCCATATCCTGATAATGTGCGCATGTCATATACTGCAGGCGCCCCAGTTCCCCTTTTTCATACAGTTCCTTCATATAGAGAAATTCCCGCTGGAAAATAGTGGTCTCCATAAACATATAATTCTTTTTTGAAGCCTTTCTCGCTTCAATGACCTGCTTTAGTTCGTCCAGGCTCATGCCCATAGGGATGGTGCAGCCGCAGTGCTTTCCCGCATTCAGTACCCGCACAGAAAATGGCGCGTGTGTGGAAGGCGGTGTCACCAGATGGACAGCGTCGATCTCAGGGATGTCAAGTACACTCTGTAAATCGGTGAAACACTGGCTTGGGGGAATGCTGTACCTCTCTCTGGCAATGTTCAGAAGCTTTTCATTTTTGTCCACAACATAGACCTTGTCCACATCGGGATGCTTGCAGTAGATGGCGGCAAACTCCAATCCGAAGCTGAGTCCAACTAAGGCTACATTTAATTTTTTCATATTCAAAGTCCTCCTTTTCTTCTGTACATAAGATTTTAGACCAGATATCTTCTTAAGGGAATGAAGAAAACTTTCTGATTGGCGCAGGATCACCGAAAAAACAGACAGGTTTTTCTGCGGATCTGCACATATTTTATTTAGAGACCAGTAAAAATATAAAAAATCCGCAGATGGAAAAATAACAGGGAATCTGAAAATTTTTTAAGATGGAATAGCAAAAAGTCAAATAATATATTTATTCTAAAAATAACAGGGATATGGTTTAATGTGTTTATAGCAATTCAGAACAGCCGGCGTGATGAAGATGCAGAGCGGGGCAGGAATCTTTTCTGCCTGAATACTATGGAAACCAAAAAAGAAACACAGGGAAAAGAGGGTAAGAAAATATGAAGAGAAAAAAAGTGACAGCCCTTCTGATGGCGGCAGCAATGATCCTGGGAACTACAGCATGTGGAAATTCCCAGAGCGGCCGGGAGGATAAGACCGAAGAAGACAATACACCTGACAAAAAGGAGAGCAGTCAGGAGAACAGTGCAGAGGGAGACGCGGCAGAGATCACGCTTCTTATGACAAATGACTGGGTTGACGAATCCACGGAATTGGGCGCGGAATTCACAAAAACCATCAGACAGTACGAGGAGGAACATCCCGGAACGAAGATCACGGTTCAGGGAGCCTCACAGCAGGATATCAAGGAGTCTTTCCAGACGGCAGCACTGGCAGGAGGCGGAGCGGATGTGGTGATCATGGACAATTCCGGACATGCCATTGATCTGGCGGCAATGGGACTTTTATATCCGCTGAGCGAGCTGTCCACAGCAGAGGATCTGGTATCCCAGTATCAGGAAGGACCTCTTAATTCCGGTAAGTTCCAGGGAGAATACTATTCTGTTCCCTGGTATATGGACTGCTGCGGCCTGTATTATAACAAGGAACGTCTGGATGAACTGGGCCTTTCAGTTCCCACAAACTGGGAGGAGCTTTCCGGTGCCCTTGAGAAAGTAAAGGAGGCCGGATACGGAGGGATCATCACATATCAGAGCGCATATGCATTTTATTCTTTTTTCTATCAGAATGAATGCCCGGTCATTGATACCAGCGGTGAGACGCCGTCTGTGGTGATCGACAATGAACAGGGAAAAGAGGCCTGGAATTATATCTGCGACGTGATAGAAAAAGGAGGCCTGGTAGAATCCTTTAAAGAGGCTACCACATGGGATAAGGTTTATGAAAGCTTTGCCAATGGAGAGGCCACATTCCTCCTGGGCGGAGACTGGTGCGCAACCGGTATTGACGGCATCAATCCTGATCTGGATTACGGTATCACTACCATGGTGGAGGGAAAGACCCAGGCAACCGTACTGGGCGGATGGACCTGGAATATCAATGCCAACAGCAAAAATCCCCAAGCAGCATATGATCTGATCCAGTACATCAATTCAGAAAAGGGAGATCCCATCCTGGCAGTGGAGGGAAAGATCTCTGCCCGAAAAGATTTTGATTATGGGAAAGCGCTGGAGGGGAAAGAACGGCTGAAAGTATTTACGGATGAATTCCCATATACCTGTGCCCGTCCGGCTGTTATCAATGAAAAGGCCATTGATGAATTGATCACCAATGCCATCCTGGAGGTGGACTATGGAAAGGCCACAGCAGAGGAGGCACTGGAATCTCTCACACAGAAGCTGAATGAGAATATTGCATCTAATTATAAGTAATGAAGAAACGGGTTATCCTTTCTCCGGCAAAATAGCAATGCCGGGGAAAGCTGCCCGTCCTGAGGTGGGAATATGGGAAGAAAACAAAAAGGGGCGGGACTGGAACTGAAGAAAAACTGGCCCGGATATCTGCTTCTGGCACCTGCGGTCATAGCTGTCCTGGCCCTCTCCATTTATCCGCTGTGCCGCGGAATTTATCTTAGTTTTGTCAATTACAATCTGGTACGTCCAAAGGACAGCATTTTTAATACATTTGCGGGACTGGAAAATTATAAGAATATATTTGCGAACAAGGTTTTTCTGCAGTCCATTGGAAACACCGTGAAATGGACATTGGTGAACCTTATCGTACAGCTTGTGGCAGCCATGCTGCTGGCGCTGGCGCTGAATATGAAACTGAGAGGAAGGTCATTATACCGCACACTGATCCTGGTGCCCTGGGCTGTCCCCCATGCCATCGCGGCAATGACATTTACCTTTTTATATAACGCGAATGTGGGGATCATCAACATACTGGCAGTCAAGCTGGGAGCTATCACGGAATCGGTCTCCTGGCTGGGAAATATCGGCTCTGCTTTCTGGTGCGTGGTACTGGTGGCAATCTGGAAGGGCATTCCTTTCCAAATGATATTCATCCTGGCGGCCCTGCAGGGAATACCCCAGGACGTCTATGAGAGCGCTGAAATCGACGGCGCCGGGCGCTTCCAAAGTTTTTGGAGAATAACCCTGCCCATTATTAAGGAGCCGTTGGCAATTGCCACGATCTTAAATCTGATAGGTATTGTATCCTGCTTTAACACCATCTGGCTGATGACGGGAGGCGGGCCTCTGTACAGCACGGAGATACTTTATACCTTTGCCTATCGTGAGGCTTTCATCAACCATAATTTCGGGACGGCAGCAGCGGCGTCTGTGATATTATTTATTTTCATGGCAGTATTCTCCGGGATATATCTGCGCATGGTAAGTGAGAAAGAGTAGAGGAGGAGCAAGATGCTGAATAAAAGACAGAAAAAGAATATCAGAATGGCAGTTGCTTATGTCTTTACGGTTCTGATGGTATTTGCCGCTGTGGCGCCGTTTGTGTATGTTGTGCTGACTGCTCTGAAGACACAGGAACAGATTTATGATCCTAAGCAGATCATCCCTACCTATGTGACCTTTGAAAACTTCCGCCATGTGATTTTTGAATCCAATTTTGTCAGATATTTTATGAACAGTATTTTTATCACGGTTGTGACAACTGCTATCTGTATGGTGCTGTCTGTTATGGCAGCATACGGACTGACAAGGTACCGTATTTTGGGGGCGGGGAAGATTAAGATGGCAGTGCTGATGACGCGGATGTTTCCGGGAATCCTGCTGTGTATTCCGTATTATATTATCATGAAACATTTTCAGCTCATTGACAGCTATGTGGGGCTGATACTTATGTACTGCTCCTTTACTCTGCCGTTTGCCATCTGGAATACCTGCGCATTTTTTTCCACGATCCCATGGGAGCTGGAGGAGTCGGCTATGATCGACGGGTGCAGCAGGCTGCGGTCATTCTTTTCCGTTATATTTTATGTGGCGAAGCCGGGACTGTTTGTGACAGCGCTTTTCTGCTTCATGTCATCCTGGGATGAATATATGTACGCGTCTATTTTTATCAATACAACGTTAAAAAAGACGATTCAGGTGGGAATGCAGGATTTTATCGGGCAGTATTCCGTGGACTGGGGGCTTTTGATGTCAGCGGTGGTCATCAGTCTGATTCCTATACTGTTATTTTTTGCTCTGGTACAAAAGAACCTTGTGGAGGGGCTGTCTGCCGGAGCTGTAAAAGGGTAGACTTTAGGGTTGGCGCATGATTAAAGTGCGCCAGCCCTGTTTTGCCTGTTTGATATAGGTTGGAAAATAATGTAAACTTCATAAGGGAAGTTGACAAAAAGATTCAGTATATTAGAATAGATGGATAATATAAAGAGGGCGGAAATAGAATGGGGAAGGAAAAAGGTATACATTTTAGTCTGAAACATAAAAGTATCAGGACACAGCTCATTGTGTACATGGGGTGTTTTGTGGTTTTGCCGCTGTGTCTGGCACTTATGGTTTTGAACATTTATTTACAGAGGGTCACCACAGAAAATAAGACCGGTTACGATACAACACTTTTGTCCCAGATCAAGGCAAACGCGGATCAGATGATCGAGGTGACCAATTATTCCACCAGCATGATGATGACCAGCAAAAGCGTGCTGGAGAACCTGCGCACCATGGCACGCTCTGAGGACAGCTATGATCTGTACCAGGCAAAAACCCAGCTTTCTGCAAGGCTTTCGGAGATGGAAAGCTCTGTCTTGAATGCTGTGGGCGGTAAAATAGCCATTTTGACAGACTCGGGATATTTGATAGGTGCCCACAATCTAAGCCGAACTTCTGTGGAGTATGAAGGAGAGAACTGGTATCAGCAGATCAGATCCAATGGGCGAAAAACAACTTTTTCAGCAGAACTGCAGGATTTTTTCGCGGAAATGACCTCCTCTCCGATACATGATCACCGTTATCTTTATATCGGAAGAAGCGTGCTGGACTATTCCGGGGAGAATCTTGGTATTCTTCTGATCCAGCTTTCCGGTACAAAAATATGGGGGAAATTTACGCAGGCCATGGTGCCGGCAGATGAGGGTACACTCTATATTTTTGACAGCGGCAGAAAGATGCAGATGGAATACAACGGGGAAAAAGAGGCGTTGGCAGAGTCCCTGGCAGAAGAGGACGCGGCCTTTTGGGAGGGCACGGATTCCATTATCCAGGGGACGCTGAAAAACGGTTATAAGTACATGGCGGTTTCCCTGGAACATGGGGGAAATACTTTAGTATATGCGGTTCCCGGGCGTGTCTATCTGGAGGGGAACCTGAGGATATCAAGAAATATTCTGGGAATGGTTCTGCTATTGATCGCGGCCACCATAATCACCATGGTTTATTTTTCTAAGAAACTGTCAAAACCCCTTACAGATCTGGTGGAAAAGCTGGAGAACTCTGAAAGCGGTATTCTGACTCTTCAGGAACCGGAGCTGTCCTTCCTGGAGATACATAAATTTATTTCCAGCTACAACAGGGCGGGTCACAGGATCGAAGAGCTGATAGAAAAGGTAAAAACAGAAAGCCACCTGAAAGAGAAGGCCCATTATGAGATGCTGATGTCCCAGATTTCTCCGCATTTTATTTTTAATACTGTAAATTCAATCCGGATCATGGCAAGAGAAGAACATGACGAAAGGACATCACATGCCCTGGAATCCCTTGGGGAAATTCTGCACGGTGTCTATGACAATAGAAACGGCATGACAACAGTAGGGCAGGAGACCGCACTTCTGGAAGCCTATGTGGATATTATGAAACTCAGGTTTGGAAATTCCTTTCAGTATTATAATGTGATCCCCACAGATCTGTATTTCTATGAGATTCCGGCATTTACCATGCAGCCCATTGTGGAAAACGCTATTCTGCACGGGGTTAAGGATGTCACGGCAGGCCAGATAATCGTATCCGCAGTGGAATATGAGCAGGATTTTCTGATCTCCATATTCAACAACGGCAACTCTGCTGACAGGGATATGGTGGAGGAGATGCTGAAAAGTCCTCACAGGAACCGAAGGACATTTACCGGGATGGGGTTATACAATGTAAATTCCAGATTAAAAATGCTGTACGGTGACAGCTACGGGCTGATATTTAAGGAACAGGTAAAAGCGGGATTTGAAATATGGATAAGGGTTCCAAAAAGAACAGATTTTCAGGCACATTCCGCCGGCAGAAAGGAAAGGGAATGAAAAATAAGGTATTGATCATAGAGGACGAAATATTGGCCAGAGTGGGTCTGCACCAGCTTCTCGACTGGAACGCTCTGGGGTTCACTCTGCTGGATGATGCGAAGGACGGACAGGAAGCAATCCGCTCCATAGAGAATGAGCACCCGGACATTCTGCTCCTTGACCTGAACATACCGAAAATAAACGGGCTGCAGATCCTGGAATATTTAAGGGAGAACCATCTGGACTGCAAGGTGATCGTCATAAGCTGCAATGAGGAATTTGAGATGGTAAAGGAAGCCATGAAGCTGGGAGCTTATGATTATCTTAGAAAACTGAATCTCTCCTCTGAGTCTCTGCAGGAGATTCTTCAAAAATGCAGGGCGGAGAAGCACCCGTCTTTTCGTGTCAGGGAAATACGTTATGAGGAGATCATCAGCCATACAGGGAAAGATATCTTTCAGGACGTGGGCACTTACCGGACGCTTCTGTGTATCCTGCCCCATAAAGAAAAACAGGAGGGAATTTTTTCCGTCATGGAACAGTGCCGGGCGTGGTTTCAAAAGCGGGGGCAGGAATTTCTGCAGATCCACAAAGGGGTGCAGTGCTGTTATTTTCTGTTTGACAGGCGGTTTTCCGGAGAATTTTATAAAGAACTTTATGAGAGACTGGCCCAGCGCTGCGCTGTAAAGCTGTATCTGGGAATCTGTGAGGAAGTCATGAAAGAAGAGACGGATATCAACCGGGCCATTGCACTTGCGGAGCAGATCCACATGGTGAGCTATTATGATGAAGAACAGAGGATACATTATTTTACAGAGAGGATACCGGCAGGGGAGCACAGTCCAAAAGGAATGACCCACATGCAGGCAGCTCTGAAAAAGGCAGTGGGCGAGTTCGCAAAGGAGGATACGAAAAAGTCCATAGCACATATTTTTGCGGCTGTCCGCGATGAAAGGTATACAAGCATTAATGTGCTGCGGCGTATTTTTATGGACATGCTGGGTGTCTTTTCCATGACGGCACAGAGCCTGAATGGGGCTATTGAGGAAATTGAGGTGCGGGGTGATAACTGTCATTACCAGTCTTTGATGATGAGCAGCAGTCTGTCAGAGATAGAGGAGTGGTTTCTGGAATTCACAGATGCCTTCTATGAACGTTTTCTGATCGATTACAAATGCAGCCGCTCAGAGATTCTAAACAGCGCCTTCCACTACATTGACACGCATCTGAAGACACAGATACACCAGGCAGACGCAGCCAGAGAAATCGGCGTTTCCAGCGCTTATCTGAGTACCGTGTTCAAAAAAGAGATGGGTCAGAATTTTATTGATTATGTGAATATGAGGAAGGTGGGACTGGCAAAGGAAATGCTGGAGGAGGGACTTCTCGTATATGAAGTTTCTGAAATATTGGGATTTGAGAACTGTACATATTTTTCTAAGGTATTTAAAAAATACACAGAAATATCGCCGGATACGTTCCGGAGAGAGCGAGTGAATAAAAAATGAGTTTCCGCCTATTTTTTACTGTCTGCGGTGCTGCGGATAGTAAAAATAGGCGGCATACGGTCATTGAAAGCCCGGCTTAAGCTGCTCTTTCAAGCAGTGGGAAAGCTGTTCCTGTAAAAGCTCATGCTGTTTTACTTTCTGGTTTGCCCAGAAACAGTCATCGGTATACCGGGGGATGATGTGCACATGAAAATGTGTTCCTTCATCCATGACTCGGCCGTTATTTTGCATGACAGTAACTCCCAGCACATCAAAATTTGTTTCTATGATTTCAGTCACCTGCTGTTCAAGCAGGATCAATTCAACCAAAACCTGCTTTGGAACCTCCCGGATATTTTCATAATGCTGTTTGGAGATGATCAGTAAATGCCCTTTTTGAATGGGATTTATATCGTAAACCAGAATAAAGTGATCTGTTTCAGCCAGTATTTGTGAAGTTTCAATGCAGCTGCAAAAAATACATTTCATATGTGTGATCCTCCTGTTATTGTTCAGATTGTTAGATAGATGGAATCATAAAAGAGTTCCTGATTGTGCCCGGGTGTCTCCCATGCTATAATTTATACAGCGGCATGATACCTAATTACTTGACAGGGCTCAGGGCTGCGCAATTTACTGCGCTGGCCGTAAGAATGTCTTCTTAGGGATAACAGAAAGCAGCCGGACATGTATCATTATACCACAAGGCTATAGTGACCGGGAATCATGATCGTAAGAAAAATGCAGAGGGGGTTTTAATATGTCAAACAATTGTACATCTAAGATCAAAAACGAACCAAAGATTAAAAATAAACTGATTCAGGCTGTCAGAGGACAGTTGGAACAGCGTGCGGCCTGGCTGTATCTTCTATGTGATGAAGCCGGAAAAAGAGGACTTGACTGGGAGGACTTCGGAAGCGCCGCGATCCGCCGCTGCGGTCTGGGACAGGGGGCAGAGTTGGTAAAACAAGGTGGGACCAACAGTCTGACCGGTCTCAGAAAACAGCTTTTTACCAAACCGGCCCAGTGGGTATTTGAGATGAAAATCAGAAAAAGCACAGACAAAGAGCTGGCAATTGATTTTCACTATTGTCCGTTAGTAAAGGCCTGGCAGAAAGCCGGCTGTACGGACGAGGAGATAGGGAAACTCTGTGACATAGCAATGTGCGGCGACCATGGCATAGGAGAGGCTTACGGCGGCCGTCTGAAACTTTTGAAATCCATCGCCAAGGGGGATGAGGTATGCCGTTTATATTATCATAAAAAGTAATGCCGCACGGAGATCTTACGAGGAGACGAAATGCACATTATTGATTTTACACGTGAACATATTACAAACGCAAAGGAACTTGCTCTGTCATGCTACAAAGAGGAGCAAAGCAAGGTGCCTGTTCTTCCGAAAGCAGAAGAACTTCTTGACTTAACATATTTTGCGGACAATGGATTTGGAGCAGCCGCATACGAGGGGAAAACCATGATAGGTTTTCTCTGCGGTACGGAGCCTTTTGACCATGCATTTGGTTCAACTGATGCCAAGGGGATATTTTCTCCTATGGGTGCCAATGCTGCAGCGGCACAAAACAGAGCAGATATATATGCTGCCATGTACCAGTATGCCGCTCAGAAATGGGTGAGAGCCGGGGCTGTCAGCCATGGTGTTTGTCTCTATGCTCATGATGAAGCAGCACAGCAGCAGTTCTTTCGGTATGGTTTTGGCCAGCGGTGTGCAGACGCCGTTCGAGCCATGGAACCCATATCCTGCATCCAAAATGAAAAATATGAAAAGCACAGCTTTGAAAATGAGGAGCTTGATCCGGAAACCATCGCTCAGGCATATCCTCTGGAGGTTATGCTGAACCGCCATTATGAAAGCAGTCCGTTTTTCATGAACCGTACCGTAACCACATGCCAAGACTTCTGCAGCACATTTACAGCAGAAAAAGAAAGATGCTTTATAACAAGATACAAAGGACAGCCATGCGCATATCTGAAAATTTCAGAGTCCGGTGAAACCTGTATCACAGAAAACCGGGAATATCTGCACATTACAGCAGCCTACTGTCTTACGGAACATCGGGGAAAAGGTGTGATCCAAAATCTTCTGAACTATGCCGTAAATATTCTAAAAAAAGAAGGCTATGCGTATTTGGGCGTAGACTATGAAAGTCTGAATCCAACAGCATATGCCTTCTGGCAAAAATATTTTTCAGTGTATACCCATGGTCTTGTCCGCCGTATTGACGAACGTATTTTTAAGGCACCTATCCAAGTAATCCTTTGATCAGCAGGAGGGTATTTTTCACTCCCTCCACATGGCTTCTTTCATATCCGTGGGAAGCGTACACGCCTGGGCCGATCAGCCCATGACGCACATCATATCCTGCTGTAAGAGCCACATCCGCATCTGACCCGTAGTGGGGATATACATCCACTGCGTATGCAAGCCCCATATCCCGGGCTGTCTTTACAAGAGAAGTAACCAGATCATAGTGATAAGGCCCTCTGCTGTCCTTGGCACAGATGGATACCTGCTGCTCGGTACAGCAAAGGCCTTCTCCTACACATCCCATATCCACAGAAATAACATCCTTCACACCATCCGGGATAGAAGATGCCCCGCCGTGGCCGACTTCCTCAAATACAGTCATGTGCTGATAGACCCTCTTTTTCAGAGATATGCCTTCCTCCCTCACATATTTTGCATAACCCAGTAAAATGGCGGCGCTGAGTTTATCATCCAGAAAACGGCTTTTGATGTATCCTGATCTTGTTATCACAGTCCTGGGGGCAAAACACACATAATCCCCTGGGGAAATTCCCAGTGCAGCCACTGCCTCTTTATCTGCGGCCGGTTCATCCGGCACGATTTCCACAGTGTCGAAAGTTCGTCCGGTCTTATCATAATCCCCATTTACATGAACAGAAGCGTTGATAAGCTGACAGGTTCCTTCGTATATACCGCCAAATCGTGTGACGATCCTGCAATTCTCCCCCTCTGCGTTATTTGCATTCATTCCGCCGATCGGTGTGACTTTCAGCCGCCCGTTTCCCTTGATCTCTGAAACCATAGCTCCAAGAGTGTCCACGTGTGCCTCCAGGAGAACACCCTGCCCGGCATCACCGCTTTCCAAGTCCGTAAGCACACCGCCCTTGACGGTTTTTAAAGGGTGGTATCCCAGGCGCTGGTATTCAGCCATCAGGTAGTCTGTAACCTTTTGTGTGTACCCTGACGGGCTGTCTATTGCCAGAAGCGTTTTCATTTGTTCCAGAATATAATCCAGATATTTGTCCATGATCATAGCCCTTTTCCTTTTATGATTTTGTAACTGTTATTGCCAATATAATATATAGTTAAGATACAGCTGCTATATTTCCATCTTTTCTATGTTTGATCCGCCGTGCTATATAGACAAAGGGAGTGTCAAGCAGGCTGGTAAATACAAAAATCACATAACTCGATATGCAGATATGCAGAAGTACCGGCAGGGAATACATTCCCCAAAATGCCCCAAACGTATACAGGATCGTATTTAAAAGCTGCGATACTAAAGTGGAGCCGTTGTTGCGAAGCCATAAAAAACCTTCCGCGTCCCCAAAACGTTTTGTCGTAAACGCCCACCATTTATGATAGGCCCAGACGTCAAATTTCTGAGATACCGCATAGACCAGAAGACTGGCAAACAGCAGTCTCGGTGTATTTGAAAAAATCGTATGGAACGCAGGACTTGCCCAGTCGCTGGCAGAAGGGGTATATAAAAGCCACATCTGGGAGATCAATATAAAACAGAAGGAAGTACAGATTCCCAGGTTGACCGCTTTCTGCGCCTGTTTTTTGCCGCCCACTTCACTGATGATATCCGTCACAAGAAAAGACGAGGCAAACAGTACATTTCCAAGTGTCTGCTCCATACCAAAAGCCCGCACCATGAGCAAAACCTCAATATTGGCAGTGATGGTACAAAAGACAGTCCACGCATACAGACCGGACAGGTCAAAAAAGTTATAAGCAAGCAGGACGAAGCTGTATATCAGAACAAGAGATATAAGTAACAAAATTTCATTGCTCATATTTGTCACCCACCCCAAATTCCGTGTTTTCCATCAGGATATCAACCCGTTCATTACCTATATAAAGTGGATAAAGATTTTCTGCAAAGATCCGGATCACATCTCTGTCAGGTTTCATTTTGGTGGAATTTGCCACCATGATATTGATACAGATCCTCTCAAAAAAGGCAAGTCCGGTCTCAATATCCCTTTTCATTGAAGCAAGGGTCTGCCCTGTAAGCCCGAACAACAGACACACCTCATGGGCATATTCGGCAATTTCCTGGGGAGAGTCAGCGGTAAAGCCCTTCCGGAGAACAGTTTCACGGAATTGAGGATCAAAGGTTTCCACACCCATCTTAATCTTCAGGCAAATATCTTTCTTGGCAAAAAAATCCTTCGCGGCCTTGATCTCATCCCTATGCATCCAGTGACACTCAAAATGCAGTTCCCGGATTTCTTTTTCTTCGCAGACCTGGCGTATCAAATGCAAAGTCTTGTCATCCAGGTCACAAAAACTCCCGGAATTGATCACTTCCAATCGGTGGAAACAGCCGGTGACTTTGGTCAGTTCCTTTTGATTCAGAAGAAAATTGGCGTCCTCATCTCTGGAAAAATCCAGATGATAGTCGCAGAATGTACAGCGGCGCCATTTGCACCCGCTGCCCCGAAGAAGCAAGATCTCCCGGGGATTTTTTTCCCGTATCACACTGTAACGGTTAGTTGGTTGTTCAATACTCATTTTTTTCACTCCTTAGTTTTATTTATAGACAGGATGGTTACGAACTGTCTTTCAGGAAGAGACTCCCTAAACGGTAACATTCTGTAACAGTTCAGGCAGGCTGAACTGTTACACATCCGGCCATTAAAAATCGCTTCGCGATGGGCCGGATGCCTGCTGGAACTACCTGTTCATACGGGCAGCGCAATAAATGCGCAGACCTGTCTGAACTGCTACAACATTCTAGCAGAAAACCCCAAAAAATACAAGGGAAATGATTGACGTAAGACGTCTATATGTACTATACTGTTACTGTTCACGGACCGTTATCCCGGGAGGCATTTTGCAAAGCAAAATCCCGAGTTAGCCAGCGCCAAAATGCAATTTATTACATTTTGTGTGCATCGCGAAGCGTGTTACTATACAAAAAACTACACTTTAAGTAGACTTTAAATAGTAACACTATACTGTTACTGTTCACGGGCCTGTTGATTCACTCTGTGCCCGGTAACCTATATTTACCGCAGGCAGCCTTATATAACATAGATCAAGGAGGACCTTTACATGAAATGTCCATTTTGTAATCAAGACAACACACGCGTCATCGATTCCAGACCGGTTCCGGACAATAATTCCATCCGAAGGAGAAGACAGTGTGACGAGTGCGGCAAGCGGTTCACCACTTACGAGAAAATAGAGACAATTCCACTTGTTGTTATCAAAAAAGACCAAAGCCGCGAACAATACGACCGCACCAAAATCCAGGACGGCATCATGCGTGCCTGCTACAAACGTCCGATTTCCGTAGAGCAGATTGAAAAGATCCTGGACGAGATCGAAACCGAAATCTTCAACAAAGAAGATCGTGAAATACCCAGCACCGAAATCGGTGAAATCGTCATGGACAAACTCAAAGACCTGGACGCTGTAACCTATGTACGCTTTGCCTCTGTCTACCGTGAATTCAAGGATGTAAACACCTTCATGGACGAACTGAAAAAAATTCTGAACTAGACACCACAGCAAACATTCTACAGTAAACATGATATGAACCTGAACAAACAAAACATCATGTTTTGTTTTTTAGCCGTAACCTACAGGATCTGGAGGGGATGGGGGCAGGGCAGCAGAGGGAAATTCAGGAGGCTAAGTGGAGCGGCGGGCAGATCCACCTGCGGCAGACACTTAATGAGGAGGCCATTGCCGACGAATTTAGTGAATGCCAGCAGGTTAGCTGCCCGCCAGCGAAACGTCGGATGAATTTCCCTCTGCTGCCCTGCCCCCATCCCCCCTCCAAATCTCACAACCCCTCACAACCCCTCCAAACATCTCATCTATTCCCATGTACCCCAAATAATACTTGCAATCTCCCCTCCATTTCGCTACAATGAACTTGACAATTAAATAATGAGGGAACTTCTATGTTTAAAGGAGAGATCATGAAAAGAGCAAGATTAATACCAACACTTCTCTTTGCACTTACCCTGACTATTGTACTCGGCGGCTGCCAAGACAAAAAGGAAAGCGGTAAAGAGTCCAAAAACAACGAAAGTTCCACAGAAACAAAAGCGGAACCAACCATGGGAGGTTCCATTGTAGTAGGAATTCCTCAGGATATAGAGGATAGTCTTGACCCACACAAATCGGTAGCGGCAGGAACAAAAGAAGTCCTATTCAATATTTATGAAGGCTTAGTAAAGCCTGATGAAAAAGGCAATTACATCGATGCAGTAGCCCAGTCGCACATCATATCAGAGGATGGCAGGACTTACACCTTTACACTTCGTGAGGGCGTAAAATTCCACAATGGAGCGGACGTTACCGTAGACGATGTGAAATATTCGATCGAGCGATGCGCCGGTATCACGGAAGGAACAGAACCGTTGATAGCGGCGTTTTCTAATGTGGAAAACGTGGAAACTCCCGATGACAAAACCATTGTCATCAACTTAAAAGAAGCCGATACAGAATTCCTGGCATATCTGATCGTGGCAGTTGTCCCCAAGGATGTGCAGGATCTGGAAACGAATCCGGTGGGCACCGGTCCCTTTATGTACGAATCCCGCTCTCCCCAGGAGAATATTAAGATCAAAAAGTTTGCAGACTACTGGGATACAGAGAATCCGGCATATCTGGATGAAGTCACCTTCAAGGTGGTGAGCGACAGCAATGCGATCGTGACCGGGTTAAAAGGCGGTTCTCTGGATATGGTGGCGCGTATTGATTCCAACCAGTCTGCTCAGTTGGAAGGCGGGGACTTCACCATTTATGAAGGCGGCATGAATCTGGTACAGGCACTCTATCTGAACAATGCCGAAGCCCCTTTTGATGACATAAAGGTACGCCAGGCACTCTCATATGCTGTGAATCGCCAGGATGTTCTGGATATGATCGCAGACGGAAAAGGAACCATCATCGGAAGCAGTATGTTCCCGGCCTTTGACAAATATTACATGCCTGAACTGGCAGACAAATACCCCCAGGATGTAAACAAAGCCAAAGAACTGCTGGCAGAAGCCGGATACCCGGATGGATTTGACATGACCATCACGGTTCCTTCCAACTATCAGCAACATGTGGACACAGCCCAGATACTGGTGGAGCAGTTAAAACAGATCGGAGTCAACGCAAAAATCCAGCTTGTGGAATGGGATAGCTGGCTCAGTGACGTATACGGTGACAGAAAATTCCAGTCTACAGTAGTGGGTGTGGACGCAGCTTATTTAAGCGGCCGCGCACTACTGGAGCGTTTTACCTCAGATTCTTCCAAAAACTTCATCAACTTCAGCAATGAAGAGTATGATAAACTCTATCAGCAGGTGAAGAAAAGCACAGACGACGCAGAACAGACAGAGCTTTACAAGAAAATGGAAACCATTTTGGCTGATGACGCGGCAAATGTCTATATTCAGGATATGGCCTCAGAGGTTGCGCTGAGAAAGTCTTACAGCGGGTTTGAATTTTATCCCCTGTATGTGCTGGACATGGCAAAAATCTACAAAGTAAAATAAAGCCCGGCAATAAGGAAAGCTGTACCGGGAACCATACACGGAGAAGGAGAAAGACAGAATGAAATATATTGTGAAAAAAACGGGAACTCTCATTATAACATTGTTAATTGTCTCTTTTCTTTCTTTTATGGCCTTCTCCGTGATTCCAGGTGACGCGGCAAAGTCAAAGCTGGGAACAGAGGCTACAAAGGAACAGGTAGAGGCACTGCAGCATGAGATGGGACTTGATAAACCGGTTCTGATGCGCTACGGTCTGTGGCTGAAGGATTTTGTCACCGGTGACATGGGTGAGTCCTACAGTTATTCCATGCCGGTACAGGAGATGATAGGGGATAAAATACCTGTCAATATCACTATGGTGCTTATGGGATTTTTCATCATCTTGCTGTTCTCCATACCTCTAGGAATTTTTACGGCACAGCATGAGGGCGGAAAACTTGACCGTTTTTTAATGATCTGTAATCAGGTGATCATGTCAGTCCCGGGATTTTTCCTGGGTATCTTGATCACGTATATCTTTGGATTGGTGCTCAAATGGTTTACGCCGGGAGCCTACGTATCCCCCAGGGAAAATTTCGGAGGGTTTCTGGCCTACCTCGCAGCGCCAAGTATAGCCATCGCGCTGCCCAAAAGTGCCATGGCGGTAAAAATGCTGCGAAGCTCCGTGATCACCCAGCTTCGCATGGATTATGTGCGAACTGCCTACAGTCGGGGAAACAGGGCAGGGCGTGTGCTCTACCGGCATGTACTGAAGAACGCTCTGATCCCGGTGCTCACTTTCTGGGCTATGACCATTGCCGATATTATGGCCAACAGCATTATTTTGGAACAGGTGTTTACCATTCCCGGTATGGGAAGCCTGCTGATCACGTCTATTTCCAACAGGGATTACCCTGTGGTCCAGGGGATCATTGTACTGATCGCGGCTATGGTGGTCATCATTAATTTTGCAGTGGATATTTTATACGGAAAAATCGACCCGCGTATCCGCATGGACGCATAGGCAGGAGGAGAGAAGATGAGAAAAGACAGAAAAAATAAGTCGGGCAATTTGATCATCGGTGCCTCCCTTGCAGGATGTATGCTGCTATTTCTGCTGATCGGACTGCTGTATACCCCCTATGATCCGGATGCTATGAGCGGCGGCGCGAAATTCGCAGCGCCTTCTCTGGCACATCTGTTTGGATGTGACCAGTTTGGACGGGACATTTTGAGCCGGGTCATGAAAGGCACAGGAACCACTTTTTTTGTGGGGGCGGCAACGGTCCTGATCGGCGGCGGAGTCGGGCTTTTAGTGGGCGCTTTTACCGGATATTTTGGAGGCTGGCTGGATGAAGTGCTTATGCGCTTTAATGATGCAGTGGTTTCTTTTCCGAGCATTTTGCTGGCCCTGGTATTTATCAGTATTTTAGGGCCCGGAAAATACAATGTGATCCTGGCCCTTGGAGTGGTGTTCATTCCCAGCTTTGCCAGAATGACGAGAAGTGAATTTATCTCCCAGAGGGAAATGGATTATGTGAAAAGTGCAAGGCTTATGGGCGTATCCCATCTGCGCATCATTTTTGTGCATATTCTTCCAAATACACTTCCCACAGTTCTCGCGACTGCTGCCATTGGGTTTAACAATGCAGTTCTGGCTGAGGCAGGTATGAGTTATCTGGGAATCGGTGTACAGCCGCCGGACGCCAGCCTGGGAAGAATGCTGTCAGAGTCCCAGGCGTACCTGGCAACAGCTCCCTGGTGTGCCCTGTTTCCCGGGGCAGCCGTTATCCTCCTGGCACTGGGATTTTCCCTGTTAAGTGACGGACTGCAGAAGAAAGGCGGGAAGTGATATGGCATTATTGAAAATTAAAAATCTGACAATTGAATTTCACGATACCGTACCGTCCACAAAAATCGTGGAGGATATTTCTTTTTCCATGGAGGAAGGAGAAATACTGGGAATCGTGGGAGAATCCGGGTCAGGAAAAACCCAGACTGCCCTGTCTGTCATGGGGCTTTTGGGAGAGTACGCAAGAATGCCAAAAGGAGAGATCTTGTTCCAGGGCAGGGATATCCTGCAGATGCCGAGAGAGGAACTGTGGAATATTCGGGGCAGGGAGATCGGTATGATCTTTCAGGAACCCATGACTTCCCTGAATCCGGTGATGACCATTGGGGCGCAGGTGGAGGAAGCCATGAAGATACACAGCCGTTTCAATGCCCGGGAGCGAAAGGAGAGGGCACTGCAGATGATGCAAAATGTGGAGCTTCCAAATCCCCAACTGCTGTATGAAAAATATCCCCATCAGCTCTCAGGCGGTATGCGCCAGCGCGTCATGATCGCCGCGGCGCTTGTGATGGAACCAAAGCTTTTGATTGCGGATGAGCCGACCACAGCGCTGGATGTGACCATACAGGTACAGATTTTAAAGCTTCTTCAGAAGATCAACAGGGAACAGGGGACAGCGGTTTTGTTTATTTCCCATGATCTGGGTGTTATTCGCCATCTCTGCAGCCGTGTCATTGTCATGAATCAGGGAAAAGCCGTAGAACAGGGAGATGTGCAGGAGATTTTCCGGCACCCTTCCATGGAATATACGAGAAAGCTTCTGGCGGCAATACCAAACAGAAGAACTTCCCTGAGAAGACGAACCGCAGCAGATCAGGAAAGGGGTGAGGGATGATGGAACCTGTACTGGAAGTAAAACATGTAAGCGCATCTTACCGGGAGGGCAGAAAAGAACAGCAGGTGTTAAAGGATATTGATTTTACGGTCCGGGAGAATGAGATCCTGGGTCTGGTGGGGGAGAGCGGCTGTGGTAAAACCACCCTCTCCAAGGCGATCCTGGGATTTGTAAAAGTACAGGAAGGCCAGATCATACATCACACGGGTAAACCCCAAATGATCTTCCAGGATCCATACTCATCCCTCAATCCGGGAAAGCGCGTGGGATGGATCCTGGAGGAGCCGCTGCGCATGCAGAAGATACCAAAGGAAGAGCGGCGCAGGAAAGTTTTGGCTATGGCAGAAAAAACAGGGCTTACAAAAGAACATCTGAAACGGCGTCCCAGAGAACTGTCCGGGGGCCAGCGCCAAAGGGTAAGTATCGCGGTATCCCTTCTCCAGGGTTCACGCTTCATCATTGCCGATGAACCGGTATCAGCGCTGGATGTCACCATTCAAAGACAGATCATGGAACTGATCATAAAACTCCAAGAGGAGATGAAGTTCTCCGTCCTTTTCATCTCACACGACTTGAATGTGATCTATCAGATGTGTGACAGAGTCATGGTGATGAGTAACGGAAGAATTGTAGAAGAAGGGGAAGTGGAAGAGGTATTTGCCAATCCCCAAGCTGCTTATACAAAAGAGTTGATGGCGGCAACCTTGGATGTGGAGGAATAGTGGCATTTGGCGGACGCCGGAATGAGTTCCTTTTTGACAAAACGGCTCTCATCGACAGGCAGTATATCGTCGGGGGTATGCTGCCTGTCGATGAGAGCCGTTGCTGGTAAGTGGCCAGAAGCGTTGTTCCGGCAAAAGGGAACGGAAATAAAACTGCCGCGTAAAAAGCTGGTCATAATCTTGCAGAACATTAAAAAAGCGGGGAATTAGATTCATCAGAGCACCATTGTTTTAATACTTCCGGTTTAAGCCCCAACCAGAAAGCTAATTGGCACTTTCTTGTTTACTTATTTTTTCTATAATTCTTTGTATCAACGAATATGGAGTTGAGGCACCTGACGCTACTGCAATCGAATTTACCTGTTCTATTTCTATTGGTAAATGTTCGCTATCCTGAACTAAAAAGCTCATATCATTTATCTTTTTACTTATTCGATAAAGGTTTCGAGTATTATTACTCCACATAGATCCTATTAACAATACCATATCGTAACTCTGTGCTAATTCAACGATTTCTTTTTGTCTGGTTTCTGTCGACAAACAAATTGTATTTTCAAATACAAAGCGTTTTACCATTAACGTGATCTTCTGAATGACCGGAAGAATTTCTTCTAAAACTATCGTGGTTTGCGTAACTATGTATATCCTTTTATTTACATTTTCTAATTTTATACAATCATTTGGAGTAGCTATAATATATGGATTCTTCACAAAACTTGCTATGCTTTCTATTTCTGGATGGTTTTCATCTCCTATAATAACGATAGCGTATCCTTTTTTCTCCATCTCAATTACTTTTCTTTGTATGGCTTTTATACATGGACATGTTAAATCCATAATTTCAATGCCCTTTTCACGAACATGATCATATGTACACTTAACTGCGCCATGTGCACGAATAATCAATACTGAATCTTCGGCAACCTCCTCCACATTATATACAATCTGAACGCCAAGCTCTTTTATTGATTCTATCACTTCTTCATTATGCGCAAGTTCCCCGAGCATGTATATTTTTTTATTCCCGGCAACGTTATTTACACATTGAACTGTTTTTTCTATAGCATTCTGAATCCCAAAACAATATGACAAATTGTTAGACTGCTTTATTTTCATTTTTTATCCCCTTTTTTGTTTATGTGTTATGGTAGATATAAGTATTTTTGACTATACAATATTTGTCTGGGCAGCGCCAGCGCTGTGCTGATATGCCTGGACGACAGAACTATCCAAATACAGTTCCTACAGTTTAGCATCAAGGATTAAAACATGGAAAATATGAACCAGGATACCACCCTCGCTCCATTTGCAGAAGCAGTTGTAAATGTTTTCCCAGGGCAGTCTTGTTTGCCGATACTTTCGGGAGGGATTAAATCAGCAATAAGGTATTCCATTCATCATCTATCAGCTATTATTATCTTTATCTAATGAATATCCATTTTTCATTATTTTACCATAAAAAAGACAGAGTATCCAAAGCCAATTTTTTTCACTTTCATTTATCCACTATCTACCGCTTATAGATTTTTAATCGTTCCACATACAAAGTCAGCCGAACCTGGCCGCAGGCATCCCCCCACGGGCGTTTAGGAGCGTCTAGAGAATCTTGCAAGATCCATGCGTTAGCAAGCACTTAGTGAAGAGCCCTAAGGCGATGAACTTAGTGCGGCTTACGCATTAGCTTGCAAGTTCCCTGCTCCCGCCCGTGGGGGGATGCCTGCGGCCAGGTTCGGCGTCCGTGTATAAACTCCCCCACATTTTGCCACCAACATAGCACTTTTTACCACATAAAAAGCATCATCCCGCTTGCGTTTTCCACGGCGAAGTGATAAAATTTTCAACAATAACAACCTTCATACAACTGCCCACGCAGTGTTTTGAATGGCATATTATTATTTCGCAGGAATATATTGGGAAAATGGAGAGGAGAGCTAACATGAGAACCTTTGATAAATCTTCAAAATTGGACAACGTCTGCTATGATGTCCGTGGACCGGTGCTGGATGAGGCAAACCGCATGCAGGAGAGCGGCATTGACGTTTTAAAACTGAACATAGGAAATCCGGCACCCTTCGGTTTCAGTGCACCGGAGGAAGTGATCCTGGATATGATCTACACACTTCGGGACTCCCAGGGATATTCCGATTCCCATGGGATATTTGCCGCTAGAAAAGCGATCATGCAGTATTGCCAGATCAAGAATATAAAGGATGTTGCGCTGGAGGATATCTATACAGGCAATGGCGTCAGTGAGCTTATCAATATGGTGACACAGGGACTGATCGACGATGGAGACGAAATTCTGGTTCCATCCCCGGACTATCCCCTGTGGACCGGCTGTGTGACGCTGGCAGGCGGCAAGGCTGTGCATTATATCTGCGATGAGCAGGCGGACTGGTATCCGGATATAGAGGATATGCGCAGCAAGATCACAGTTAAGACGAAAGCCATTGTCATCATCAATCCCAACAATCCCACAGGCGCGGTCTATCCGAAAGAAGTGCTGGAGGAAATCGCTGCCCTTGCAAGGGAACATGACCTGATGATCTTCTCGGATGAGATTTATGACCGCCTGACCATGGACGGCGTAGTGCATCATTCCATCGCTGCCCTGGCACCGGATGTGTTCTGCGTTACCATGAACGGACTTTCAAAATCCCACATGGTGGCTGGATTCCGCTGCGGCTGGATGGTCTTAAGCGGACCGAAAGAGAGGGCAAAGGGATATATTGAGGGATTGAACATGCTGTCCAACATGCGTCTCTGCTCCAATGTCCCGGCACAGTCCATTGTACAGACTGCTCTCGGTGGATTCCAGAGTGTCCAGGAATACCTGCAGCCGGGGGGACGTATTTATGAACAGAGGGAATATATCTACAAGGCCATCAATGACATCCCGGGTCTGTCGGCTGTGAAGCCAAAAGCAGCTTTCTATATTTTCCCGAAATTAGATACAAAACGCTTCAATATTCTGGATGATGAGAAATTTGTCCTGGATTTTCTGAAGGAGAAGAAGGTGCTTCTGACCCATGGAAAAGGATTTAACTGGGGAGAGCCGGATCACTTCCGCATTGTGTATCTGCCGAATCTGGAACAGCTTAAAAGCGCGGCAGATAAGCTGGCTGATTTCCTGAGTGATTATCAGCAGAAGCTCTGAAAGCGGCAGATATCATGAAACAGAGACAAAAAGGAATTCTTTGTATTCTCATAGCAGCTTTTTGTTTTGCACTGATGAACACCTTTGTGCGTCTGTCGGGAGATTTGCCTGCTGTGCAGAAGAGTTTTTTCAGGAATCTGGTGGCAGCTGGTTTTGCCGGGTTCATACTCATTAAAAATAAAGCCTGGTATTCAGGCAGAAAAGGAAATATGAAATATCTGCTGTGCCGTGCAGTTTTCGGCACAGCAGGTATTTTATGCAATTTTTACGCCGTTGACCATCTGGTGCTGGCAGATGCCTCTATGCTCAATAAAATGTCCCCGTTTTTTGCTATAATCTTCAGCCTGTTCCTGCTGAAAGAAAAACCGAATAAACTGCAGACAGGGGCCGTGATCCTGGCCTTTGCAGGCAGTCTTCTGATCGTCAAACCCACAGGTACAGGCATGAGTTTTCTTCCTGCGCTTATTGGCCTTGCAGGTGGGATGGCAGCAGGACTTGCCTATACCATGGTGCGTGTGCTGGGAGGCAGGGGAGAGAAAGGACCGTTTATTGTGTTCTTTTTCTCCTGCTTTTCCTGTCTGGTTACCCTTCCGTATCTAATCTTTGATTATCACCCTATGAGTCATATGCAGCTATTATATCTGCTTTTGGCCGGAGCGGCAGCGGCCGGGGGACAGTTTTCCATCACGGCGGCCTATTGCTTTGCCCCTGCCAAGGAAATTTCTGTTTATGATTACTCCCAGGTCATCTTTTCGGCTGTTCTTGGCTTTTTTCTGTTTTCGCAGATGCCGGATGCACTCAGCATTCTGGGGTATGTGATCATCTGCGCCATGGCGGTCTTGATGTATCTGTATAATATGGGAAAGCTGGGACATGGGAATGTTTTGGGCCGGTCCCGCTGAAAGGAAGTGTAGGAAAGAATGCAATGGATAAAAAAACTGCATGAGGCCAGTGACCAGGAGCATGATTTTTCCCGGGGTAGTGTTCCGGGGAATATCTTAAAGCTGTCCCTGCCTCTTATGGCCGGGCAGTTTATCAATGTACTTTATAGTATTGTGGACAGAATGTATATAGGACGTATTCCGGGGGCAGATTCTGCGGCGCTCACCGGTGTGGGCGTCTCATTTCCCATCATTACCGTTGTCATGGCATTTGCTTTTCTGATAGGAACCGGGGGACCGCCTCTTTGTTCCATTGCAAGAGGCAGACAGGAGGATGAGAAGGCGGAAGCCGTTATGGGCAATGCCTTTGCCATGGTGCTGATCACAGGTGTTCTGATCATTATCCTGGGTCTGGCGGTGAAGCGGCCTCTGTTGTACGCCCTTGGAGCCAGCGAAGCCACATTTCCTTATGCGGATGATTATATCAGTATTTATCTGCTGGGCAGTGTATTTGTCATGATCAGTATGGGGATGAACGGGTTTATAAACTGTCAGGGATTTGCCGGGATCGGTATGCTGACTGTGCTCATAGGCGCTGTGATCAACATTGTGCTGGACCCTGTGTTTATCTTTCTGTTCCACATGGGAGTACGGGGGGCGGCCATTGCCACGGTCATATCCCAGGCTGTGTCAGCACTGTGGATCGTTCGTTTTTTGACAGGCAGGCGTACGCTTTTGAGACTCAGGGCAGGATGTATGAAGCTGAGATTGTCCTATGTAAAAGATATTCTGTCACTTGGACTTTCAGGATTTATCATGCAGGCCACCAATTGTATGGTACAGATCGTCTGCAATGTTACCCTGCAGAGCTTTGGCGGGGATATATATGTAGGGGTTATGACCATCATCAACTCCGTGCGGGAAGTTTTGAGTGTCCCTGTCAACGGGTTTACCCAGGGTGCTCAGCCTGTCATAGGTTTTAATTACGGGGCGGGAAAATATGAGAGAGTAAAGCAGGGAATCAAGTTCATGTCCGCGGTCTGCATAGGATATACCACTGTGGTATGGGTTCTTACCATGCTGGTGCCGGGGGCTTTTATCGCCATTTTCAACGGCAGCGGGGAGCTGATGGAAGCAGGTGTTCATGCTATGAGGATTTATTTCTTTGGATTCTGTTTTATGTCCCTGCAGTTTTCCGGGCAGACGGTCTTTACAGGTCTTGGCAAGGCGAAGCAGGCAATTTTCTTTTCCCTGCTCAGGAAGGCAGTGATCGTGGTACCGCTCACCCTCATTCTGCCGCATATTGCAGACCTTGGAGTAAACGGCGTATTTTTAGCAGAGCCTATCTCAAATTTTATCGGGGGGACCGCATGTTTTGTTACTATGCTGTGTATTATGTGGCCTGCACTCTCAAAAGAAAAAGCATGACGAAAGAGAAAACAGTATTGACGGACGCGCATCGTGCGATTGACGAAAATATCGTCGGCACGATGCTTTTTTTCGTCTTTTTTTTCTTAGGTAATTTATTGGTTCATGTAACAAAAAGATTAGGCGGCTAATAAAATAAGATTAATAAATTATAAAAAAAGGATAAAATATAAAGCTTTGTATTGAAAAATCATAAATCTTGGGATAAACTAAGTTAGTCGACTAACTAATGAGAAGGGAGGCGGAAGAAATGATGTGTGGAAATGAAGACAGTCTGCAAAGTCTGTTTATGAAAACAACCCATATGTATTTTGGTAGGGCCTACGCTGCGCTGCGGGAGATGGATGTGCATCCCAGACAGGTGCCGATGCTTCATTTGCTGGCGAGACAAGAGGGACTGAGCCAGCGGCAGATCTCGGAAGAGATGAAGATCACCCCTCCAACAGTAGCGGTCTCCATTAAAAGGATGGAGAAGTCAGGGCTGATCATCCGCAAGGCGGATGAGAAAGATCAGCGCATGAGCCGTATATATCTGAGTCCCAAAGGACGTGAACTCAGTAAAAACGTCCAGAAAATGGTTGAAGACAGTGAAAAGGCTATTTTTCATGGCTTTTCGGAGAGTGAGATCTGTCTTATGAAACGGTTTTTTAAACAGATGATCGAGAATCTGGAACAGACTAAATAAACTAAAAGGAGTGACACCATGATAAAAATGTTTCATTACATGAAAGAGCGCTGGTACTATATTGTGCTGATCATTGCTCTTTTATTCCTCCAGGCGAACTGCGATCTGGCTTTGCCTGATTACACATCCAAAATCGTCAACATAGGAATCCAGCAGAAGGGTATCGAGGACGGAGTTCCGGAAAAGATCCGGGAGGAGTCCATGGAAAAATTGTTTCTGTTTATGGAAGACAAAGACGTGGATACGGTAAAAGACGCCTATACATTAAAGGGTGATATTTACAAATTAAAAGAGATCAACAAGGATGAGAGGGAAAAGCTGAACAGTATTTTCGGTATGCCCATGATGGCTGTGGAAAGCTTTGAAGAGGGCGGCGACCAGGTGAAGCAGATCAAAGAAAAGATGCAGCTTCCCGAGGACGCGGATCTGTTCCAGGTATTTTCACAGATGCCAAAAGAGCAGCTTCTGAAAATGATGGATGCTATGACCTCGAATATGAAAGATATGCCGGACTCCATTGTAACACAGGCGGCTGTGCAGTATGTACAGCAGGAGTACGAAGGACAGGGAATAGATGTGGACCAGATGCAGATCCGGTACATTCTTATGTCAGGTCTTAAAATGCTGGGACTGGCACTTGTCATAATGGTAGCTGCCATTTCCGTTACATTTTTGTCTGCAAGGGTAGCGGCTATTCTGGGAAGAAACCTGAGAAATGGTGTGTACCGGAAGGTTATATCTTTTTCCGGTGAAGAGCTGAACCATTTTTCAACGGCTTCTCTTATCACCAGAAGTACCAATGATATCCAGCAGGTACAGCAGGTGTTTGCCATGATCTTCAGAATTGTGCTCTATGCACCGATCCTGGGTATTGGCGGAGTCTTAAAAGTGCTGCAGACAGATGCATCCATGACCTGGATCCTGGGCGTGGCTGTTGCGGCGATCATTATTTTAGTAGGGCTTTTGTTCTCGATCGCAATGCCAAAATTTACAAAACTGCAGTATTTGATCGATGAGCTGAATCTGGTTTCCAGGGAAATCCTGACAGGTATTCCTGTTATCCGCGCGTTCAGCCGTGAGAAACACGAGGAGGCACGTTTTGAGGATGCCAATGAGAGGCTGACCAAAACAAACCTGTTTGTCAATCGCTGCATGACATTTATGATGCCTGCCATGATGCTGATCATGAACGGTATTACAATTCTGATCGTCTACAACGGAGCACATGCAGTGGATAACGGAACCATGCAGGTTGGAAATATGATGGCGTTTATGCAGTATGCAATGCAGATCATTATGTCCTTCCTGATGATCACCATGATGTCAATTATGCTTCCAAGGGCAAGCGTTGCGGCAAAACGTATCAATGAAGTTATGGATACAAAGGTTTCCATTCTGGACGGCGAAGCCCATGCGCTGCCGGACAAAGGAGCAAAAGGTGAGGTTCGCTTTGAACATGTGGGATTCTCATATCCGGGTGCAGATGAGGAGACGCTTACAGATATTGACTTCTCAGCCCATAAAGGAGAGACTGTGGCATTTATCGGAAGTACAGGCAGCGGAAAGAGTACGCTGGTGAACCTGATACCGAGATTCTTCGATGTGTCATCAGGACGGATTCTGGTGGACGGTGTGGATGTCCGGGATATGAAGCTTACAGATCTGCGTGACCGCATCGGTTATGTTCCGCAGAAGGGTGTTCTTTTCTCAGGAACTATTGACTCCAATATCCGCTACGGAAAAGAGGACGCAACAGACGCAGAAGTTCAGCGGGCGGCTGAAGTGGCTCAGGCATGGGACTTCATACAGGAAAAAGAGGAAAAGGTGGATTCTGAGATAGCCCAGGGAGGTACCAATGTATCCGGCGGGCAGAAACAGCGTCTCTCCATTGCCAGGGCTATTGCAAAACGGCCGGAGATCTATATTTTTGATGACAGTTTTTCTGCTCTTGACTATAAGACAGATGTGGTGCTCCGCCGTGCACTGAAAAAAGAGACAAAAGATGCTACAACTCTGATCGTTGCACAGCGTATCAGCACGATCCTGCATGCGGACCGGATCCTGGTTCTGGATGAGGGACGTGTGGTCGGTCAGGGAACCCATAAAGAGCTTTTGAAATCCTGTGAGGTATATCGTCAGATTGCCATGTCACAGCTGTCGGAGGAGGAATTGGCTAATGAGTGATACAGCGAGAAGACCGAGAGGGCCGATGGGTGGTCACGGAAAAGGAATGCCGGGCGAGAAGGCAAAAGATTTTAAGGGTGCCATGATGCGTCTGGTGAAATATATGGAGCGGTATAAGTTCAGGCTGATACTGATGGTCCTGTTTGCCGTAGGCGGTACGGTATTTAATATTGTGGGGCCTAAGATTTTAGGTAAGGCTACCACTGAACTGTTTAACGGACTGGTATCCAAGATAAACGGCGGCAGCGGAATCAATTTTGACAAGATTGTTCAGATCCTTTTGGCATGTCTCTGTCTGTACCTGGTCAGCGCCCTGCTGTCCTTTATCCAGGGATTTATTATGACAGGGATATCAAATGATGTCACATACAGCCTGAGAAAAGACATCTCCCAGAAGATCAACAGAATTCCCATGAAATATTTTGAGAGCAGGACCCACGGTGAGATTCTCTCAAGGATCACCAATGATGTGGATACCCTGCAGATGGGTATCAACCAGAGTGTAACCCAGCTCATCACGTCCTGCACCACGCTCATAGGCGTGCTTGTGATGATGCTGAGTATCAATGTATGGATGACACTGGCGGCACTGCTGATCCTTCCTATCTCAATGGCGATCATCAGCAAGGTCATGAAGCATTCACAAAAATATTTCCAGGCACAGCAGAAGTATCTGGGTGAAGTAAACGGACAGGTGGAGGAGATTTATAGCGGACATAATGTTGTAAAGGCATTTAACAAGGAAGAGTCCGTGATCAGCGAATTTGAGAAGACCAATGAAAAGCTGTACAGCTCTGCATGGCGCTCTCAGTTTTTCTCCGGTATGATGATGCCTATCATGCAGTTTGTGGGTAACCTGGGATATGTGATGGTTGCTCTGTTGGGCGGATTCATGGTGATCAAGAGTAAGATCGAAGTAGGTGATGTGCAGGCGTTTTTCCAGTATATCAGAAACTTCACACAGCCTATCCAACAGATCGCCCAGGTGACAAATATGCTGCAGTCCTCGGCAGCGGCATCTGAGAGAGTGTTTGAATTCCTGGATGTTGAGGAGGAAGAGCAGACAGTGGAAAACCCGGCAGATGTCAGCCATGTTGACGGCAATGTAGAAATCCGCCACACATCATTTGGATATGACCCCAATAAGATCATTATCCATGACTTCTCCGCAGATATAAAAGCAGGGCAGAAGGTGGCTATTGTGGGTCCCACAGGTGCCGGCAAGACAACCATGATCAAACTGCTGATGCGGTTCTATGATGTCAATTCCGGAGAGATCCTGATCGATGGTCATAACATCAAGGACTTTAACAGAAGTGAGCTGCGTGAGCTGTTTGGTATGGTCTTGCAGGATACCTGGCTGTTCCACGGAACAATTATGGAAAATATCCGCTATGGCCGTCTGGATGCCACAGATGAAGAGGTCATTGCAGCGGCAAAGGCAGCACATGCCCATCACTTTATCATGTCACAGCCCGGTGGTTATCAGATGGTGCTGAACGAAGAGACAAACAATATCTCCCAGGGACAGAAACAGCTTCTGACCATTGCCAGAGCAATTCTGGCGGATAACAGGCTGCTGATCCTGGATGAAGCTACTTCCTCTGTGGATACAAGAACAGAAGAGCGTATCCAAAAGGCCATGGATAATCTGATGAAGGGTAGAACCAGTTTTGTGATCGCCCACAGGCTGTCCACTATCCGGGATGCGGATCTGATCCTTGTTATGAAAGACGGAGATATTATTGAACAGGGAACTCATAAAGCCTTGCTGGAAGCCGGCGGATTTTATGCAAACCTGTATAACAGCCAGTTTGAGAAGGCAGAGGCCATGTAAACTTAGAGGCTGAAATTATTTAAATAAAAGTATTTGGAACGTCAGTGCCGAAGTGGTCCCGGCGTTCTGAGACTCCGGTCAAAGGACCGGACAGAACTGCTGTCGTCAATTTGTAAAACGGTGGTTCTGTCCCGGGTATTTCGGTAAACCGCCGAAATTGTTCTTTGGCAGGAGTCTTTTTTGCATAGAAAACTCTCCGGGCAGGATATGACGCGTTCATGGTTTAAAGCGTTACGGTTTAAAATGGTAAAACAATTTTAGATAAAAAGATTGACAAAGCAGATGCAGGGTAGTATGATTGGGAATATCAAAGTGAGATTGAGGTTTTATTATGTCAGCAGAAAAGAACGTATGGACAAAAGCATATTATTTTGGCTTTCTGGGTTATTTTTATAACGCGGGTTCTTTTTGCTACGGTAAAACATCTATTTCATAAGATCTTTTAAAGAATTGAAAGATACTGAAAATAGGCCGGTGTTTGCGCGTAGCAGACATCGGTTTTTTTTGTCTGAATTTATGAATGGGAGGAATTAGAACATGATCATTGTACTGAAAAAGAACGCGGATGAAAAAAAGGTGGAGGAGCTGAAGGAAAGCCTGATCCGGCGGGGACTGAGACTTCATATGTCACAGGGGCTGGATACCATGCTGATCGGATTGATCGGAGATACCACAGAGCTGCAGGAGGACCAGTTTCAGGCACTGGAAATAGTGGAATCTGTGAAAAGGATCAAGGAGCCGTATAAGAAAGCAAACAGAAGTATGCACCCGGAGGATACTGTGGTCGATGTGTGCCAAAGAAAGATCGGCGGCGGAAATTTTCAGGTGATCGCCGGGCCTTGCTCTGTGGAGACCAGGGAACAGATGATCAAAGTGGCTGAGGATGTGAAGAACTCCGGAGCCGGACTTTTAAGAGGCGGGGCATTTAAGCCGAGAACCTCCCCCTACTCCTTCCAAGGGCTGGGAGATGAAGGACTCAAATTGCTGCTGGAGGCCAAGAAGCAGACCGGTCTTCCCATTGTGACAGAGATTATGCGTCTGGGGCATCTGGACCTCTTTGAGGATGTGGATGTGATACAGGTTGGTACCAGAAATATGCAGAACTTTGAGCTTTTGAAAGAGCTGGGAAAACTGAAAAAACCCATTCTTCTGAAACGCGGCATGGCAAACACCCTGGATGAATTGCTTATGAGTGCAGAATATATTATGGCAGGCGGCAATGAACAAGTGATCCTCTGCGAGAGAGGTATCCGCACCTTTGAGACTTCCATGAGGAATACACTGGATATATCAGCCATCCCTATGCTGAAGAAGAAGACACATCTGCCTGTCATCATTGATCCAAGCCACGCGGCGGGCATCCGTTTCATGGTGGAGCCTCTTACTATGGCGGCAATTGCGGCGGGAGCTGATGGTGTAATGATAGAAGTGCACAATGATCCGGAAAAAGCCCTGTGTGACGGCATGCAGTCTTTGACACCGGCCATGTTTGACGATATAATGCAGAAGGTGAAGAAGACAACAGAATTTTTCGGAAAGGTAATGTAATTTCATGAAATCATTAGTTTTAGCAGAAAAACCGTCCGTTGCCCGGGATATTGCCAGGGTGCTAAAATGCGGCAGAAAATTAAACGGAGCCATGGAGGGCGATAAATACATTGTATCCTGGGCACTGGGCCATCTTGTCACGTTAGACGACCCGGAAGGGTATGACAAGAAGTACAGAGAGTGGAAAATGGAGCATCTTCCCATGATCCCCAAGAAAATGGAGCTGGTGGTGATCAAACAGACGGCCAAGCAGTACAATGCTGTGAAAACACAGCTTTACAGAAACGACGTGGGAGAAATCATCATTGCCACTGACGCCGGCCGGGAGGGAGAGCTTGTAGCCAGATGGATACTGGAAAAAGCAAACTGCCGAAAGCCCATCAAACGTCTGTGGATCTCTTCTGTCACAGACAAGGCCATCCGTGACGGCTTTGCAAATCTGAGAGACGGAAGAGACTACAATAACCTGTACGCAGCGGCTGTATCCCGTGCGGAAGCTGACTGGCTGGTGGGGATCAATGCCACAAGAGCACTCACCTGCAAATACAATGCTCAGCTCTCCTGCGGGCGTGTCCAGACCCCCACACTGGCCATGATAGCCAAGCGGGAGGAGGAGATCAGAAACTTCAAGCCGGTTGATTACTATGGCATGACAGTGCAGTCCCAGGGTATACATTTTACCTGGCAGGACAAAAAGAGCGGTTCCTGCCGTTCCTTCCAGAAGGAGAAGATGGAGAGCCTGTTAAATCAGGTAAAAGCAGGCTCCCTTACCATAGAATCCGTGGAGAAGACGGCAAAAAAGACCTTCTCACCAGGACTTTATGATCTGACAGAGCTTCAGAGAGATGCAAATAAAAAGTATGGTTTATCCGCAAAGGAGACGCTGAACATTATGCAGCGTCTGTATGAAAACCACAAAGTCTTGACTTATCCGAGGACCGATTCCCGCTACATCGGAAGTGATGTGGTGGGGACCCTGAAAGAAAGACTGAAGGCCTGTGCGGTAGGACCCTATCGGAAGCTGGCCGGCAGCCTTTCTATGAAGCCCATAAAAGCAAGCAAATCCTTTGTGGATGACAAAAAGGTGAGCGATCACCATGCGATCATCCCCACCGAGCAGTTTGTCCAGTTGGACCATATGACAAATGAGGAGCGCAAGATCTATGATCTGGTGGTGCGCCGCTTTTTGAGTGTTCTCATGCCGCCTTTTGAATATGAGCAGACAACCATAAAAGCACAGGCAGCAGGAGAAATATTCTTGGCAAAAGGCAAAATAGTAAAAAGTCCGGGCTGGAAAGAAGCCTATGAGAGCGGCTGGACCGACGACGATGATGAGGAGGAATACAGCGGCAGCCAGGAGCCGGCCCTGAAGGATCAGACACTTCCGACCGTCAAAAAAGGCGACACATTCCCGGCTTCCAAAGCTGAGCTGACCACAGGAAAAACAAAACCTCCGGCTCATTTCAACGAGGCGACCCTGCTCTCAGCCATGGAGAATCCTGTGAAGTTTATGGAGAGCCATGATGCCAAAGCGGCTAAAACACTGGGGGAGACAGGCGGACTGGGAACGGTTGCAACCCGCGCAGATATCATTGATAAACTGTTCAACACTTTTCTGATGGAAAAACGAGGCAAAGATATTTACATCACCTCCAAGGCAAAGCAGCTTCTGGAGTTGGTGCCTGAGGACTTGAAAAAACCGGAGTTGACGGCTGACTGGGAGATGAAGCTCTCAAAGATTGCAGAGGGCAGACTGAAAAAAGATACATTCCTCTCTGATATTAAAGATTACACCCAGGATATCATACAGGAAATTAAAACAGGGGACGGCACTTTCCGCCATGACAACCTGACCAATACAAAATGTCCAGTCTGCGGCAAGCGCATGCTCTCGGTAAACGGCAAAAACAGCAGGCTTTTAGTCTGCCAGGACCGCGAATGCGGCCACCGTGAGACTATTTCCCGCACAACCAACGCCCGCTGTCCAAAATGCCATAAACGCATGGAGCTTTATGTCAAAGGCAAGGAAGAGACCTTCATCTGCCCCTGCGGATACAAGGAAAAGCTTTCATCCTTCCAGTCACGCAGAGAAAAGGAAGGTGCCGGCGTCTCTAAAAAAGATGTTCAGAAATATCTCACCAAACAAAAAAAAGAAGCCGCCGAACCGCTGAATAATGCCTTTGCCGACGCCTTCGCAAAACTGAAACTATAATAAAAACTGCCGTTGTCCGGCTTTCAAAATATCACGGATGTTGAGAAAGCCGGACAGCGCCATCTGTTGATCACTCCTGTACATGCTCCAGCCCCTGGCTGAGTATGGTCTCCACATGTGTATCTGCCAAAGAATAATAGACTGTCTTACCGTCTCTTCGGAACTTTACCAGTTTGATCTGCTTCAGCACTCTGAGCTGATGGGAAATTGCGCTCTGTGTCATATTCAGCACGGAAGCGATATCACATACACACAGCTCCCCGGCTGACAAAGCATACAAGATCCGAATTCTGGTGGGATCTCCAAAAACCTTGAACAAATCTGCCAGTCCATATAGTGTATTTTCATCGGGTATTACCTTTTTTTGTATATGTTCATGTGTATGCACGCAATCACACATCTCTACAGTTTCATCCATTTTCATAAGCGAATCATTCCTTTCCTTCCCTATAGTTTAAAGGAAAAAATCCTTTTCTGCAAGTATATCCAATGCAAAAACATTGTTATGTCTGATAAATTTATAGAATGTTTAGAAAAATTTTTCTTGTTACCGGCCTTTTCTTATGGTAAAATATCGTTATGCTAAAGCGATGAAGATAAAAGAACAAGGGGGAATCTAAAATGGGATTTAATATGAAAGTAACACCTGAAATCGAAGCCCTTACAAAGATTTGCGAGGATCACAGCAAGATGGACGTGTCCCTCTATGGGAAGTATGATGTAAAACGAGGCCTGCGTGATATTAACGGAAAAGGCGTTCTTGCCGGACTGACCCAGATATCCAACATAGTCTCAAGTAAAGAAGAAGACGGCAAATCCGTTCCCTGTGAAGGAGAGCTGTACTACAGAGGAATCAACATTGAGGAATTGACAAAAGGCTTTCTTCAAGAGAAGCGTTTTGGATTTGAAGAAGCAACCTACCTGTTGTTGTTCGGAACACTGCCCACACAGGAGCAGTTAGATGATTTCTGCAAGATACTTGGCGAGCAGAGATGTCTGCCGCGGAACTTTGTCCGTGATGTCATTATGAAAGCTCCCAGCAGGGACATGATGAATACTCTTTCCAGAAGTGTTCTTACCTTATATTCCTATGATACGAATCCGGAGGACATATCTCTTCCGAATGTACTCCGCCAATGCATCAATCTGATCAGTATTTTCCCGATGCTGTCCGTTTACGGATATCAGGCACACCGCCACTATAACCAGAATAAAAGCTTATACATACATAATCCGAAAAAGGAACTGTCCACGGCTGAGAACATTCTGTTAATGCTGCGGCCGGATAAAAAGTATACGCCATTTGAGGCAACCATTCTAGATTTGGCACTGGTACTGCATATGGAGCACGGCGGTGGTAACAACTCGACATTTACCACACACGTGGTTTCTTCCTCAGGAACGGATACCTATTCTGCCATAGCAGCAGCTCTCGGTTCCCTAAAAGGTCCCAAGCACGGGGGTGCCAACATCAAGGTTGTCCGCATGTTCGACGATCTGAAGAAGCATGTAAAGGATTGGAAGGACGAGGAGGAAGTGTCAGATTATCTCAGAAAACTGCTCCACAAGGAAGCGTTTGATAAGAGAGGCCTGATCTATGGTATGGGCCATGCGGTATATTCCATATCCGACCCGCGTGCCCAGATATTCAAAAAATTTGTTAAGCAGCTTGCAGAAGAAAAGGGCAGACAGAAGGATTATCAGCTCTACGAGATGGTGGAGCGTCTGGCACCGGAGATCATCGGACAGGAGCGTCACATTTACAAAGGTGTAAGTGCCAATGTGGACTTCTACAGCGGTTTTGTGTACAGTATGTTGGAGCTTCCTCTTGAATTATATACCCCCATGTTCGCCATTGCCAGGATCGTGGGTTGGAGCGCGCACCGCATGGAAGAGCTGATCAACACAGATAAGATCATTCGTCCGGCTTATAAAAATGTATTGGAGACACAGCAGTATACAGTTCTGGGAGAAAGATAATACGAAAAGAATTGACAAACACCTGGGAAAACTGTTACCATCACGGTATACCAAGCACATCTGATGTGCGGATGCCGTGGAGAATATATGTTTTCAAGAAACGCGGCAGGGATAGAGCCATGCCGCGTTTTATTATGCATACAGATAGGAGAGAGCTAGTCATGTTTCGCACTTTTTTTCCGGACGAATATTTGGATTCCACATATGTGATCGATTTTGAAAAGTTGTATGCCCAGGGATATAGAGGGCTGATATTTGACATTGACAATACCCTGGTGCCTCATGGTGCGCCTGCGGATAAGCGGGCAAAGGCCCTTTTTAAAAGGCTGAAGAAAATCGGGTTTCAGTGCTGCCTCTTGTCTAATAACCAGTATGAAAGGGTCTCTTCCTTTAATAAGGATGTTCAGGTGCATTTTATAGAGAATGCCCATAAGCCTTCCCGGAAAAATTACAGAAGAGCTATGGAGCTGATGGGAACAGATTTGGAGACTACTGTGTTTGTGGGGGATCAGCTCTTTACAGATGTGTATGGGGCAAAGAGGACCGGTATGCACAATATTTTGGTAAAACCGATTCATCCGAAAGAGGAGATTCAGATTGTTTTAAAGCGGAAATTGGAAAAAATCGTCCTTTATTTTTACAGGAATGACCAAAGAAAGCGAAAAAACAGTTGAAAAATCGGAAGAGGTATTATACAATGGAGTACAGTGGAAAAAGAGATGCTTTTCCAATGGAAGAATTTAAGGAGGAATATTCATTATGATATCAGCAGGAGATTTTAAAAATGGTCTCACTCTGGAAATTGATGGCAATGTAGTGCAGATTATGGAATTCCAGCACGTAAAACCTGGAAAGGGTGCTGCTTTCGTAAGAACAAAATTAAAAAATGTTATCAATGGCGGTGTTGTGGAGAAGACTTTCAGACCTACTGAGAAATTCCCGCAGGCACGTATTGACCGTGTGGACATGCAGTATTTATACAATGATGGTGATTTATATTACTTTATGAACAATGAGACATATGATCAGATCGCCATTGACGATCAGACTGTGGGCGATGCGCTGAAGTTCGTAAAAGAGAATGAAACTGTAAAGGTATGTTCCTACAACGGGAATGTATTCGCTATCGAAGCTCCGTTATTCGTTGAACTGGATATTATTGATACAGAACCGGGATTCAAAGGTGACACAGCTCAGGGAGCTACAAAACCTGCTACTGTTGAGACCGGTGCAGTTGTATATGTTCCGTTATTCGTAGATCAGGGTGATAAAATTAAAATCGATACAAGAACAGGAGAATATTTGTCAAGAGTTTGATATGACAGTTAAAAGAAAAGCCTGTAAAAAAGCCTGGAAAGTTGAATCTCCAGGCTTTCTTTTATTTTCACTTCTCGGCAAAGGGCCATAAAAAAGGAGGGCCGGGTACGCAATGACCCGGCAGTATGAAAAAGAAAAGATATATATGAAAAAGGTTTTGTCCTTTGATGGTTATTACTATAGAGGATAAATGTGAAAAATCTGTGGTGAAAATTTAAAAGAATTGTGAAAAAAATAAATCATAAATCAAAAAGAAAACATGAAAATATTTTAATATCTACTTGAAAAAACATTTATACTCCTGTATAATAATATTTACATTTTTATTGCGTATACCAGTCAGGTATAGATCAGTATTCTTGCACATTCGTGCAGTATTTTCCAATTACAGCAGAACAGAATATTTATGGACTGTCAAAGGGAAAAGTATGTCCATTTGCAGCCCTTAAATAGAAGAGGCAGTATTTTTTACTGTCTATGCACCTATACGGCAAAATGCCGGAAGGCAGAATAAAAGAAAGAGAGGTTCACAGATGGACTACAAAACATTTACACAGGAGATACTCAGCAGCCTGAGGAAAAAAGCCGGAGAAAAGACAGTCACTCTACACAGGATCGAGAAAAACAATGGAAAGATTCTGGACGCTGTCACGATCATGGAGAGAGGGGCAAACATCGCGCCTACCATTTATCTGGCAGATTTTTATGACTTTTTCAAACACGGCATGTCTTTGGAGGAGGTGGCACTTAAAATCTTGGAGCTTAACACAGAGAGGCAGTTGGAGGAGGGAGAGCTTCAAAATGCTGGATTTGAAGATTATAAGAGGGCGAGAAGCCATATCTGCTACAAACTGATCAACTTTGAAATGAACAGGAAACTTCTGAAAAATGTACCCTATATCCCCTATCTTGATCTGGCTGTTGTATTTTATTACCGGCTTGATGAGGAAATCCTGAACGGGGCAAATTTTCTGGTTCATAACTGTAATCTGGAATCCTGGGGGATAACGCTTCAGGAAATATATGATGACGCCCATAAAAATACAAGCCGCCGGCTGCCTTTTACCTTTCAGGGAATGGAGGCACTGATCCGGCAGATGACAGGAGAAGATGATTTTTTGTCTTTTGGTCTTCAGAAAAAGGAGCAGATGTATATCCTTACCAATGAAGAGAAATATTACGGTGCTGCGGTGATCCTCTATCCCCATGTACTGTCCCACATTAGCAGACTTCTGCACAGCAATTTCTTCGTGCTGCCCAGCAGCATTCATGAATGTATTCTTGTGCCCGATTCCGGGCAGTTTACCAAAAAAGAATTGGAGACTATGGTCAGGGAGGTCAATGAGACCCAGGTGGAGGACGAGGAGGTCCTGTCCCAAAATGTTTACTATTATGACAGCAAAAAGGAGGCGCTAATCCTGTAAAAGTGGGGGATAGCCGCCGAAATCTGCTGGTTTTCGGCGGCGTATGCCCAAATTTCTGCGTAAGGCTTTACAATTTCAAAAATATGTGGTAATATACTAGGGATGTCATTTCTAAGAAGACATATGCACTCGTAGCTCAGGGGATAGAGCAGTGGTTTCCGGTACCACGTGTCGGGGGTTCGAATCCCTCCGGGTGTGTTTGGTGCTTTGGGGAAAAGCATTGGAATAAGGGAATGAAGGGTAACAGTCTTGAAGGAGGACAAGGATGTTAGACAATTTCAGAGAATGGCTTTCAGACAATCTGAGGTATATTCTTCTGGGTCTGGCTATTTTGGTCGTTCTGGTGGTTCTGTTTTTCGGCATTAAAGCCCTGACGGGTGGAGCTTCTGATAAAGATAAGAAGCCGGATGCGCAGACAGAGCAGCAGAAAGGGTCTGACGATACCAAGAAATCGAAAGATTCTGATGCTGATGCAAAAGCACAGGACGAGAAAAAAGAGGATGAAAACTCTTTGGAGAAAAATGCATACCCTGAAGTAAATTCTTTGATTGATGCATTTTATACAGCCTGGGGCGATAAAAATGTTGACCGTATGAAGGAGCTTACGGACAGTTTTGACGCCACAGATGAAGCGAAAGTATTGAATGCTACTTATATTGAAAGTTACAGTAATATCAATGTATATACAAAAAAAGGTCTCACGGATGACAGCTATGTAGTATTTGTGTCCTATGATCTGAAGTTTACGGATGTAGCTACACCAGCTCCGGGACTTGCGCAGCTCTATGTGGTCAAAAAGGATGATAAATATACGATCCACAATGACAAGAGTGATACAGAGGTCAATGAATATATTGACAAGACCAATCAGGATGAGGATGTAAAGAAGCTGATCAGCGAGGTGGAGACCAACCTGAATAAAGCTATGGAATCGGATGCTGATCTGAAAGCATTTGAGGAACAGCTGGGACAGGAGACCAGTATGGCGTCCATGGCAGACAACGGTTCAACATTGACAACACAGGATGTCTGCAATATGCGTTCTGAGGCGGGAACAGACGGAGAAATCCTTCAGGAACTGCAGGCGGGAACAAAAGTGACAAAGGTTGACAATGCAGAGAACAATTGGATCCAAGTAGAATATAACGGTCAGACCGGTTATATTTTCGGAGATTTATTACAGTAATTACAGTAAAATAAAACTGCTGTACAGTGATGAAATTCGCTGTACAGCAGTTTTTTGCTTTATCTGAGAGCGCCGTATGCAATGCCTTCGCCCAGAGAGATTCCTTTGGCAGCAGCCAGTTCACTGACAGTGACCATTTGGAAGCCTTTGGCTTTAAGCGCCGGTACGATCATATCTACTGCATCTGCAGTGGGACCGTGGATATCATGCATGAGGATCACATCTCCATCCTGGGCAGCCATGACCGCGTCGTAAGTGCTCTGCGCGTCTCTGGTTTTCCAGTCCAGTGTATCCACAGACCAGAGGATCATGGGAAGCCCCACATTGGACTTGGTGGTGGAATTATAGGCGCCGTAGGGTGGACGTACCAGGGTAGCTCCATGTCCCGTGATAGCTGCTATGCTGCTGTTGGTGGAACCTACCTCGTCCTGTACACCTGAGGCATCCAGGGAATCCAGGCTAACGTGATCATATGTGTGGTTAGCCAGCTCACAGCCCATACTGTCCATTTTTTTGACTGCGTCAGGATAATTTGAAACATTCTTGCCAAGCATGAAAAAGGTTGCTTTTGCCCCGTTTGCCTGCAGTGTATCAAGAATTCTTTCCGTGTATTTTCCGGGACCGTCATCGAATGTGAGGGCAACCATTGGGCCGGAACCCGCAGCGGCAGTTTTTGCCGCTGCTTTGCTGTCCCAGACACCATTGTCTTTCAGGAAATACGCTTTGCCGTCAACTGTGATCCATCCTGTTGCCATACTGCCGTCTTTGTTCAGATAGTACCAGTCTTTTCCGATCTGGAGCCATCCGGTATTAGCAGTACCGTTACTCTTCAGGTAGTACCATTTACCGTTGTCCTCTATCCAGCCTTTTCCTGCCAGGGTACCGTCTTCCTTCAGATAGTATTTCTTACCATCCACTGTCACCCAGCCGGTCTGAGGCTTGCCGTCTTCACCGAGATAATATTTCTTTCCGTCTTTTTCTTCCCAGGAGTTCGTGACCATCTTGCCTTCACTGTCCAGGAAGAAATTGGTGCCGTCAGAGGTGACCCATCCGATCATCATAGCACCGTCTTCATCACGGAAGTAATACCAGGAATCCTCGATCTCTTTCCAGCCGGTACTTATGGACCCACTGCTGTCCAGATAGTAGCGGTTGCCGTCACGCTCTACCCATCCCGAGGCCATTGAGCCGTCATCCTGCAGATAATAGCTCTTGCCGTCCACGTCTATCCATCCGGTAGCCATGGTTCCGTCATCCTTCAGATAGTACCACTTTTCGTCATTTTTGACCCAGCCGGTCTTGGGAACTCCGCTTTCATCCAGATAATACCAGGATTCTCCTTCGGGCTGTACCCAGCCGGATGCGGGAGTGCCGTTTTCCTTCAGGTAATACCGCTTACCCTTATCGGTAACCCATCCGGTTTTAACATACCCTTCATCGTCGAAATAGTAGCGGGTCCCGTCCACTTCACGCCAGGTGTTCTCAATGACAACACCGTCGTGATAGACGAATTTCCTGCCGGAGTCATTATAGACCCAGTGGTCTTCCTTCAGGGCTTCCTTCTTGTTGTTGTAGGTGTCCATGCTGGCTTTTACCGCAGAAAAAATATACTTTGGCACAAAAATCAGCACGGCTCCCAGGATGCAGGTCAGCAGAAGGATGCCCGCGGTTTTCTTTTTGTTTTTCATTACATTAACCCCTTTGTAATTCATATGTCCGATCATGGTCTGATCGGGCACATTCATAAGTACACGTTATCATTATACTATCGCATTGGAAGTATTGGCAAGGCGCAAAGCGAAAAAATGTCGAAATAACTGCTTAAGATATCTTAAAGGCAGGAAAAGCGAGCGCTTTACTTGCGGGCAGAACCTGTGATATACTCTTTATCATAATACATAAAGGAGCGCACAGAACATGCGTTTAAATAAATATCTGAGTGACGCCGGCGTCTGTTCCAGGCGGGAGGCGGACCGTCTTGTACAGGACGGAAGAGTTATGGTGGACGGTAAAACTGCCGTTCTGGGCATGCAGATCCAAGAGGGGCAGGAGATTTTAGTGAACGGAAAAAAAGTCCGCCGCGAAGAAAAAAAAGTGCTTCTGCTCTTTCACAAACCAAGAGGAATTGAGTGTACAGCCAATCCCAAAATAAAAAAGAATGTGATCTCTTATATAGATTACCCAATTCGGATATATTATATAGGAAGGCTTGACAAAGATTCGGAAGGACTTTTGCTTCTGACCAATCAGGGTGAACTTGTGAATAAGATGATGCGGGCCGGCAACTGCCATGAGAAAGAGTATCTGGTGACTGTGGATAAGCCTGTGACAGATGATTTTATCAAAAAAATGTCATCCGGTGTCCCTATTCTGGGCACGATGACGAGAAAGTGCCAGGTAGAAAAGACAGGGAAGAAAACCTTTCGCATTATCCTTACCCAGGGTCTAAACCGTCAGATCCGGCGGATGTGTGAATATCTGGGATATAGAGTGGAACGGCTTGTGCGGGTTCGTGTTATGAATCTGGAGCTGGGTGACCTGCCGGTCGGACAGTACCGGGAGGCTGCGGAAAAGGAACTGGAGAATTTAAAAAGTCTCATTCAGGATTCTTCAGAGACGACTGTCATAAGGAAAAATGAACGGAGGAAAAGGTAACATGGATAAGACAGCGAGGATGAAAGAACTGATTCCTCTTTTAAATGAGGCGGCAAAGGCATATTATCAGGAAGACAGGGAGATTATGAGCAATTTTGAGTATGATAAGCTCTATGATGAACTGGCGGAGCTGGAGCGGGAGACTGGGATCACCCTGACCGGCAGCCCAACGGTCTCCGTGGGATACGAAGCATTGGATGAACTGCAGAAGGAAGCCCATGAAAGCCCCATGCTCTCCCTGGACAAGACAAAGGATGTGGAAACCCTGCGGGAGTTTATCGGGGAACAGAAGACCATTCTCTCCTGGAAACTGGACGGACTCACCATTGTACTGACTTACCGGGACGGCAGTCTTTTGAAAGCAGTTACCAGGGGAAATGGTGTAGTGGGGGAAGTCATTACCAACAACGCCAGGGTCTTTAAGAATATCCCCCTTCAGATCGCCCACAAAGGGGAGCTGATCCTGCGCGGGGAGGCCATTATCACCTATTCTGATTTTGAGAAGATCAATGAACAGATCGAGGATGTGGATGCCCGCTATAAAAATCCCAGAAATCTGTGCAGCGGCTCTGTACGGCAGCTCAACAATGAGATCACGGCAAAGCGGAATGTGCAGTTTTACGCATTTTCCCTGGTCCGGGCCGAGGGTGTGGATTTTGAAAATTCCAGGCAGAAGCAGTTTGAATGGCTGGAAGCACAGGGCTTTGATGTGGTGGAGTACCGGATGGTGACTGCGGAAACCCTGGATGATGCCATCGCTTACTTTTCTGAGAAGATCACTAAAAATGATTTTCCGTCAGACGGCCTGGTCGCACTCTATGATGATATTACTTACGGAGATTCTCTGGGAAGCACCGCAAAATTTCCACGGAATGCATTTGCTTTTAAATGGAAGGATGAGATTCGGGAAACTACTCTGAAAGAGATAGAATGGAGTCCGTCAAGGACCGGCCTGATCAATCCTGTGGCAATCTTTGAACCAGTGGAGCTGGAGGGAACTACAGTGAGCAGGGCCAGTGTGCACAATATCAGTATCCTGAAGGATTTGGAGCTGGGAATCGGGGACAAGATCCAGGTCTACAAAGCCAATATGATCATTCCGCAGATCGCGGAGAATCTGACGAGAAGCGGAGCCATTGAGATTCCCCATGCATGTCCGGTCTGCGGGCAGGAGGCCAGAGTCATAAAGACCAATGATGTGGAATCCCTGTACTGCATGAACACGGAATGCCAGGCTAAGAAAATAAAATCCTTTACCCTGTTTGTAAGCAGAGACGCCATGAATATAGACGGATTGTCAGAGGCAACCCTGGAGAAATTCATATTAAAAGGATTTATAAAGGATTTTGGTGATATCTTTGAGATTGAAAAATACAGAGATGAGATTGTCTCCATGGATGGTTTCGGACAGAAGTCCTATGACAATCTGACTGCCAGCATAGAAAAAGCGTCCCACACCACATTGCCGAGACTCCTGTACAGCCTGGGAATCTCCAATGTGGGCATCGCCAACGCAAAGGTGATCTGTAAAGAATTCCGGTATGACCTGGATAAGATCATACACGCCACCCCCGAGGAGATCAGCAGCGTGGAGGGGATCGGACCGGTTATCGCGGGAACATTTACAGAGTATTTTTCAGATGAGGGAAATATTAAAAGATTGGGGCATCTCTTATCCCATCTGACCTTTGAGGAAGTTAAGACAGAGAGTACCCAGAGTCTGGAGGGAAAACAATTTGTGATCACCGGAAGCGTGGAGCATTTTGCAAACCGGGCACAACTGAAAGAATTTATCGAAGAGAGGGGCGGCAAGGTTACGGCGAGTGTAACTTCCAAGACAGATTACCTGATCAACAATGACACCACATCCTCCTCTTCAAAGAATAAGAAAGCCAAGGATTTAGGAATCCCCATTCTGTCAGAGGAGGATTTCCTGAAGCTTTCAGAGGAAGCATGACAGAAAGAAGGTAGGAAATGCAGTCTGAAGAGATGAAAAAGAAAGGGCTGAAAGGTGTTAAGACCATCATTTTCGGCAGGACGTTGATCGTGGTCTTTGCTTTTCTGATCCAGTTTGCACTGATCATATCCAGTTTTATCTGGCTGAAGGATTACAGCTTTTATATTTATGCCGGATTTGTAGTTTTAGGTGTGCTTGTGCTTCTGCATCTTTTCAACAGCAGAGGAAATCCCGACTTTAAACTGGTCTGGATGCTTCCCCTGACTGTTGTTCCTGTATTCGGAGCCTTATTTTACCTCTATATCAACAGTCAGCCGGGAACCAGAATGATTTACCAGAGGCTTCAATACCTTGGAAAATTTACAAAACAGTATGTGACCCAGAAGGAAAAGGTGAAAAAAGATTTAGAACAGAAGAATCCCCAGATGGGGCATCTGGCTTCTTATCTGATGGAATATGGCACCTGCCCGGTCTATGAGCACACTCTGGTGACCTATTTTCCCCTGGGAGATGAGCAGTTTCCGGCCATGCTTAAAGAGCTTGAGAAGGCTGAGAAGTTTATTTTCATGGAGTATTTTATCCTGGAAGAGGGATATATGTGGAATACCGTGCTGGAACTTTTAAAAAAGAAAGTCAAAGAAGGCGTGGAGGTCAGGGTCATGTATGATGGTATGTGTGTGCTGGCTCTGCTCCCCTCGTTCTATCCGAGGATATTGGAGAGAGAGGGGATCCAGTGCAAAATGTTCGCTCCGATCAAGCCATTCTTCTCCCCCCATTACAATAACAGGGACCACAGAAAGATCCTTGTGGTCGACGGTAAAGTGGCTTTTACCGGAGGGACGAACCTGGCAGATGAGTATATTAATAAGAAGGAACGTTTCGGACACTGGAAGGATACGGCAGTCATGCTGAAGGGCGAGGCAGTGGAGCGCTTTACCTTCATGTTTCTGGAAATGTGGGGTGTGTCAGAGCGGGGAGATCTGGAATATGAGCCATATAGGACTCCCGCAGATCTGCAGATACCGAATGACGGATATGTCATTCCCTATGATGTGATGCCCTATGGGTATGAGAGAATGGGGAAACAGGTATACCTGGACATATTGAATACAGCGCAGCGCTACGTACATATTATGACGCCGTATCTGATCCTTGACCATGAGATGATCATGACGCTGACCTATGCGGCAAAACGCGGTGTGGAGGTCTGCATTATCATGCCCCATATTCCTGATAAAAAAACTGCCTTTGCCCTTGCCAAGACGTACTACAACGAATTGCTGGAGGCGGGTGTGGAAATCTATGAGTACACGCCCGGATTTGTCCATGCAAAAGTCTTTACATCAGATGATGAGAAGGCTGTTGTAGGTACCGTGAATATGGATTACAGAAGCTTTTACCACCATTTTGAGGATGGTGTGCTCTTTTACCGGAACTCCCAGATTCCCTATGTGGAGCGGGATTTTCAGTATACAAAAAATAAATGTGTGAAGATTTCCGTGGCAGACTACAAACGCCTGGGTATTTTCACAAGGATCATGGGAAAAGTGCTGCGTATATTTGCACCGCTGATGTAAAATAAAGGCGCAGCCTGCTGAATAGTTAAAAAATACAGAAAGAAAGAGGGAATACAATATGCCGATCAAAATACAAAGTGACCTGCCTGTGAAGGAAATACTGGAAAAAGAAAATATATTCGTCATGGATGAGGGGCGTGCTGTCCATCAGGATATCCGCCCGATCCGGATCCTGATCCTGAATCTGATGCCTCTCAAGGAGGATACCGAACTGCAGCTTCTTCGCTCACTGTCCAATACACCTCTGCAGGTGGATGTATCTTTTATGATGGTGGCGACTCATGAGTCGAAAAACACAGCCACCAGTCATCTGAATAAATTCTATGAGACCTTTGAACAGGTAAAGGACCATAAGTTTGACGGAATGATCATCACAGGCGCTCCGGTAGAGCAGATGGAGTTTGAGGAAGTGGATTACTGGGAAGAGCTAAAAGGAATCATGGAGTGGACCAAGACGAATGTGACCTCCACAATTTATCTGTGCTGGGCTGCCCAGGCCGGTCTTTACTATCATTATGGCCTGGAGAAAAAAATGATGGATCACAAAGTATTCGGTCTTTTCCGCCACAGGGTGGAAAACCGAAAGGTGCCTCTTGTGCGCGGCTTCGATGACGAATTTTTAGCGCCCCACTCCCGTCATACAGAAGTGGCGGCAGAGGATATCCATGCATGTGATGCGCTGACTGTTCTGGCTGAATCCGACGAAGCCGGTGTGTTCCTTTGTATGGCAATGGACGGGCGTCAGATTTTTGTGATGGGACATCCGGAATATGACCGGGTGACCCTGGACGGGGAATATAAGAGGGATAAAGGGAAAGGTATGGATATTAAACTGCCTGAGAATTATTATCCTGAGAATGACCCTGATAACAAGCCCCTTCTGCTTTGGAGGGCACATGCAAATAACCTGTACACCAACTGGCTCAATTATTACGTTTACCAGATCACGCCTTATGACTTGGATGGGACGCCGTTTTAATACGGGACAGACATCCTGAAAGGAGAAGTATGCCGGAATTTGAATTTTATTTAACCGGAAGTCTTGAAAAGATATTTCCGGACTCTGATCCCCGGACAATGGATACAGTGGGCAGAATATCCATCCTGAAGGGGGAAGTACCTGCAGTGCAGATCGCTTACACAAGAAGATGCAGCAGGGAAAAGCTGCCATATAAATACCAGTTTCAGTGTGAAGTGACGGGAATACCGGCCCCAGCGCGTTTCCGGGATGTGGAGCTGGTTCCCTCTGCATTTCCCTGTTATGAAGTGACAGATGAGAATTATCTGTCAACCAGGCCGGGCTTGTTTCCTGATTTGCTGAAGCCTAAAAAGGATAATTTTATCACACCAATGCCCGGGCAGTTCCGGTCTCTTTGGCTCGATTTTCCGGATACCGCCATGCTGGAGGCAGGTTTGTATCATGTCTCAATCCGGCTGACCATGCTGCCGGAAGTCTGTATGGGGGACGGTACTCTGCAGAAGTTAGGAGAAGATACTGTTGAAGAAGTGTTGACCTTTGAGCTGGAGGTGGGGGAGGCTGTGAGAGCGCCCCAGTCTCTCATACATACAGAATGGTTTCATGCTGACTGTCTTGCAGATTACTACGGGACAGAGGTATTTAGTGAGAACCATTGGGAGATCATAGAAAAGCAGATCGCCCTTGCAGGGAAAGAGCTGGGTGTGAATATGATCCTCACACCTGTGTTCACGCCGCCTTTAGACACGGCAAAAGGTGGTGAGCGCACAACAGTCCAATTGGCAGAGATAGAGCTGGCAGAGGACGGTTACCATTTTGATTTTTCAAAGCTGAAAAGATGGTGTGATATATGCAGAAGATCAGGAATTGAGAATCTTGAGATTGCCCATCTCTTCACTCAGTGGGGAGCTGAAGCAACACCAAAGATATATGTCACAGAGGATGGCGTCAAAAAACAAAAATTTGGCTGGCATATGCCTGCGGTGAGTCTTGAGTACAGAAGATTTCTGGAAGCCTTCCTTCCGGCGCTTCAGACAAAATTGGAGGAATTTGGTTTTGACAGGGAGCATGTCTATTTCCACATTTCGGATGAGCCGTCAAAAGAAAATCTGGAGAGCTATATGCAGGCAAAGGCAGCGGTGGAAGATCTGCTGAAGGGGTGGAAGGTGATAGATGCCCTAAGTGATTATGTGTTCTATGAGAAAGGGATCGTGGAGAAGCCCATTCCGTCCAATGATCATATTCAGGCTTTTATTGATCATGGGGTGGAGGATCTATGGGTATATTACTGCTGCGGACAGAGTGATAAAGTGCCAAACCGTTTTTTTGCCATGCCAAGTGCAAGGAACAGGATCATGGGAGTGCTGATGTACCTATATAAGATAAAAGGATTTTTGCACTGGGGATATAACTTCTACAATTCTATGTTTTCCATAGAGCATATAAATCCCTTTTTTGACACCCATGCAGGCTATGCGTTTCCATCCGGGGATCCATTCCTTGTATATCCCGGCGCGGACGGGGAACCGTGGTCTTCCATACGGGCAGAGGTACAGCGGGAAGGACTGGATGACATGCGGGCACTGGAAGAATTGGAAAAAAGAGTGGGAAGGGAGAGGGTTGTAGAGATCATTTACGAAAATGTGAAGGAAAAGATCACTTTTGAGAAGTATCCCCGGGATGCGCAATATCTTTACCGATTGAGAAACAGAGTGGCAGCCGAGATGAGAGAGGCTGCGGAAAAATAAAGTTTCATAATAAGTATACACATAAATGCAAAGATAAAAACACAACGTATGGCAAGACCATACAGACCCGGCCGGTAGTCCGGGCGCAGACAGGATCGTAACAGTCCCATCTGTAAGTAACCTTCCTCCTTAGGTCGTCCCTTCTTTGCCGGACAGGTGCAGAATTATCAGGAAAAATTCTTCACAGTCCATATAAACATTTCAAGGAGGAATCATTATGGACAGAATATCGATAACAGTAAGAGTTTTCTTTCAGGACCCCTTTTGGATCGGTTTATGTGAAAGAACAGACAGCACAGGCTGTTCTGTATGCAAGATCACATTTGGGCCGGAACCAAAGGATTATGAGGTGCAGGAATTTATCAGTCAGAGCTGGTATCGGCTAAGTTTCAGTCCGGCTGTTGCCGAAGCTGTGAGGACAACAGAGCACAGGAATCCCAAAAGGATGCTGCGGGAGGTAAAAAAGCAGATGAACCAGACGGGCATCGGCACAAAATCCCAGCAGGCTTTGAAGCTCCAGCATGAGGAGAGCAAAGAGAAGCGAAAATCCCTTTCCAGAGAGAGAAAGGAAGAGGAGGAGCAGAGAAAATTTGCCTTGAGGCAGCAGAAAAGAAAGGAAAAGCACAGAGGAAGATAGCCTTTGGTGTTTTTTAAGAGACCTGGAATAGAAATTTATTCCGGGTCTTTTTGCGTAATTCTTAAGTCTGCGCTGTATTTGTATGGAATTATGAAAAAACAAAAGAAATACTGTACATTATGCTGAATCGTGGTATGATGAAAGAAAAGTGATATGTGATAAATTTATATATTTTGGGTTTTCGGAGGAATGTTATTATGAGAAAGTTGGGAATACTGGGCGGGATGGGACCTGAATCAACATTACTTTATTACAAAGAAATTGCTTCCGGGTTCAAAAAAAGAGATAAAAACGGATATTTCCCGGCACTTACGATAGAGACTGTCAATATGTATGAAATGTTGGATTTTTGTAAGACACAGCAGTATGAGGACTTGTCAAACTATCTGCTGCAGGGAATTCACAATCTTGAAAAAGCGGGAGCGGACTTTGCCGTCTTAGCCTCTAATACACCCCATGTTGTGTTTGATATTCTTGAAAAAAGAGCCAATATACCATTACTCAGCATCGTAGAGCCTTCCTGCAGGGCAGTCAAAGCTGCCGGAATAAAGAAAACGGCCTGGCTGGGAACCGGGTTTACTATGGAACAGTCGTATTTTAAAAAATTATTTGTGGAAAATGGTATTCAAGTAGTGGTTCCCCATGAAAAAGAGAGGATGTTCATTGACAGAGTAATTGCAAAAGAGCTTGAGTTCGGTATCGTAAAGGAAGAGTCCAAAAGGGGAATAGACAGTATTATAAAGCGGCTGATCGCAGAGGAGGGAATAGAAGCTGTTATCATGGGATGCACAGAATTGCCTCTGATGTATTCCGGTGAGGTATTGCCTGTGCCTGTTTTTGATACTTTAAAATACCACATACAGGGGATTCTTGACTATATGTTTGAAATATAATACCTATCGTGCTGCTTCTGCTCTGTAAATGAGTTACAGGCGGAGGAACTGAATCTTTTTGCGGGAAAACAGAAAAATTTACCGGCTTTGAACTTATTTTCTGCCCTGTGACGACTGCGTGGTGTTTGTACAAGAAACATGTTTATAAGGAAGCACGAGTTGCCTCACATGTTATGGAGGTGCCTAAAAGAAAGGGAGATTTAAGCATGGAAGAAAACAAATGGAAACTTACAAACGAAGCCGGCGCACCTGTGGCAGAGAACGAGCATTCTGTGACAGCAGGACCAAGAGGCCCGGTGGTTATGCAGGACGTCTGGCTGATGGAGAAGCTGGCCCATTTTGACCGGGAGGTGATCCCGGAGCGCAGAATGCATGCAAAGGGATGGGGAGCCTACGGGAAGCTTACGGTTACTCATGATATTTCCCAATTTACAAAAGCAAAAGTTTTACAGCCCGGAGCCGAGACAGAGCTTTTTATCCGTTTTTCCACGGTTGCCGGGGAACGCGGGGCTGCGGACGCGGAACGTGATATCCGTGGTGTGGCAGTGAAATTTTATACAGAAGAGGGAAACTGGGATCTGGTTGGAAACAACACGCCCACATTTTTCCTGCGTGATGTACATAATTTTCCTGATCTGAACCGGGCAGTAAAGCGGGATCCAAGGACCGGTATGCGTTCTGCGCAGAACAATTGGGATTTCTGGACACTGCTTCCTGAGACCTTCCATCAGACTACCATTGTGATGTCTGACAGGGGAATACCGGCATCTTTCAGAAATATGCATTTTTACGGTGAGCACACTTATTCTTTTTATAATGAAAAAAATGAACGGTTCTGGTGTAAATTCCATTTCCACACACAGCAGGGGATTAAAAATCTGACGGATGAAGAGGCGCAGAAGATTTGCGGCATGGACAGGGAAAGCCATGGGCGTGATCTTTTTGAAGCGATTGAGCGGGGGGATCATCCCAAATGGACCATGTATGTGCAGATCATGACAGAAGAACAGGCCCGCAGCCATTATGAGAATCCTTTTGATATTACAAAAATCTGGAGACACGGAGAGTTTCCGCTGATAGAGGTTGGTGAGCTGGAGCTTAACAGAAATCCGGAGAATTATTTTGCGGAAGTTGAGCAGGCTGCATTTACGCCTGCCCATGTGGTGCCGGGAATCGGATTTTCACCGGACAAGTTTCTGCAGGGGCGTCTGTTTGTATATGGAGATGCCCACAGATACCGTTTGGGAGTCAATTACAATGAGATTCCGGTGAACCGTGCAAAATGCCAGGTGAATGATTATCACCGGGACGGCGCTATGCGTGTGGATGGGAATTATGGAAGAGCGCCTTCCTACTCTCCAAACAGCGCAGGTGTATGGTCCTCACAGCCGGAAGTCATGGAACCGCCCCTTGATTTGTCAGGGGCCATGTACGCCTATGATCCCGCAGATGATCCTACTGATGACTGTTTCAGAGCGGGCGGGGATCTGTGGCGTGTGTTAAAAGAAGATAAGAAGGAGCTTTTGATCAGAAATACGGCCAGAAATATTGAACCGGTGACAGACAATATTAAGTATCGCCATGCGGTTCACTGCTACTGGGCAGATACGGAATACGGAGAACGGATCACAGAGGCTATGCATTTGGACCTGAACCGGGTAAAGGAATTGGCAGAGGGGGATCATGACAGTCTGATCCGGGCAACTTTAAAGTGAAGGTGATCATATATGTGAGGCATAGGTGGATATCCATCTGTGCCTCACGTGCTGTTGTGCACGGAGTAATCAGCACCTCTTCTGTAACAGTTCAGCCTGTCTGAACTATTACCCCTTCTGTTTTTGTGCGCATAAAAAGATGATTTTATTCTTGCTTTTTTGTTTTAAATAGAGTATAGTGGAAATAAATATTTTGTCTTTCGTAAAAAGACAAATGACTTTTAAGGAAAGACAAAGATGAAACAAATCACATTTTGGTCAAAGTAAAACAGGAGGAAAGGTATGGAAAATGAAAGGTGCGGCAAAAATTTTAAGAAAGTGATGGCAGCGAACAGAGGAGAGATTGCCATCCGTATTTTCAGGGCGTGCTGTGATTTGGGGCGCAGTACGGTTGCAATTTATTCAAAAGAGGACGAATACAACGTATTTCGGACAAAGGCGGATGAATCTTACATGATAGGGGAAAATAAAAGCCCTTTAGGTGCTTATCTTGATATTGGGATGATCATTGATATCGCCAGGAAGCATAAGGTGGATGCGATCCATCCGGGCTATGGATTTCTCTCTGAGAACGCAGATTTTGCCAGAGCCTGTGAGGAGAGCGGGATCGCTTTTATCGGACCGCCGTCTCATGTGCTGGAGAAGATGGGCGATAAGCTCAGTGCAAAGGAAATTGCAAAACGCTGCGGCGTACCAACAGTTCCCGGTTCTACAATGCCCATCCGGGATGCGGATGAGGCCGTGGAGCTGGCAGCATCTTATGGCTTTCCGGTGATATTAAAGGCATCCGCAGGCGGCGGAGGAAGGGGGATGCGCCGGTGTGCGGATGAACAGGAAGTGAGAGATACGTTTCCCCTGGTACAGAGCGAAGCACTGAAAGCCTTTGGATGCGGTGATATTTTCATAGAAAAGTTTCTGGAAGAGCCAAAGCATATTGAGGTTCAGATACTGGCAGACCAGTATGGCAATATCGTACATCTTTTTGAGCGGGATTGTTCTCTGCAGCGGCGCTATCAGAAGGTGGTGGAGTTCACGCCTGCATTTGCCATTTCACAGGATATACGGGAAAAAATCTGTGGAGACGCGGTAAAAATAGCAAAAGAAGTAGGCTATGTGAATGCGGGAACAGTAGAGTTTCTGGTTGACCGGAAGGGCGGATATTATTTTATTGAAATGAATCCCAGGATCCAGGTAGAACACACGGTCACGGAAATGGTCACAGACATTGATATTGTCCGTGCCCAGGTTCTCATTGCCGAGGGGAAGACTCTGGCAGCACCGGAAATCGGAATTGAACGGCAGGAGGATGTGAAGCGGCATGGATTTGCCATCCAGTGTCGTGTGACTACAGAGGATCCCCAGAATAATTTTGCGCCGGATACGGGAAAAGTTACAGCCTACCGGACCGGCGGGGGATTCGGGGTTCGTCTGGACGGCGGTAATACCTATGCCGGGGCAGAGATATCTCCTTACTATGACAGTCTCCTCGTAAAAGTGACCACCCATGACAACACCTTTGAGGGGGCCTGCAACAAATCTCTCAGGGCACTCAGCGAGACCAGGGTGCGGGGGGTGAAGACGAACATCGGGTTTATTGAAAATATTTTAATGCATCCCATGTTCCGCACTGGAAAATGTCACACAAAATTTATTGACGAGACCCCGGAACTGTTTTCCATCAAAAGCTCTCAGGACAGGGCTACAAAAATGCTGAAATACATAGGCAACATTGTGGTAAATGATCCCACTGCCGGAAAGTACCGCTATGAGCCGCCCCGTTTTCCAAAGGTGACAGGAACGAGAAGAGACGGATTGAAGCAGATATTGGATACACAGGGACCGGAGGCAGTAAAGCAGTGGGTGCTGGAACAGAAAAAGCTGCTCATTACAGATACCACCATGCGGGATGCCCACCAGTCGCTTCTGGCTACCAGAGTGAGAACACGTGATATGGTAAAAGGAGCGGAAGGGACAGCGGAGATACTGGCAGATGCATTTTCCCTGGAAATGTGGGGAGGTGCCACCTTTGACGTGGCCTACCGTTTTCTGAAGGAATCGCCCTGGGAGCGCCTTGACCTGCTCAGGGAAAAGATCCCAAACATTCCTTTCCAGATGCTGCTGCGCGGTGCCAACGCGGTTGGATATACCAATTATCCTGACAACCTGATACGGGAATTTGTGAAGGAGGCGGCCAGGAGCGGAATTGATGTGTTCCGTATCTTTGATTCCCTGAACTGGATACCGGGAATGGAAATTGCACTGGATGAGGTGCTGAACCAGAATAAGATCGCAGAGGCAACCCTTTGTTATACCGGGGACGTATCTGACCCGAAAGAGGATAAATATACACTGGGATATTACACGGAGATGGCGAAAGAACTGGAACACCGCGGTGCCCATATTCTATGCATCAAAGACATGTCAGGGCTTCTCAAACCTTATGCTGCGTATAAGCTGGTGAAAGCTCTGAAACAGGAAACAGGCCTTCCTATTCATCTTCACACCCATGATACCAGCGGTAACCAGATCGCAGCTCTGCTCATGGCAGCGGAGGCCGGGGCAGACATTGTGGACACTGCCGTTTCCAGTATGTCGTCCCTTACCAGCCAGCCTTCCATGAATTCTCTTGTGGCGGCACTTCAGGGACAGGAGAGAGACACCGGACTGTCGCTGGAACGTCTGCAGGAGCTGACAGATTACTGGAGTGATGTGAGGGAGAGATACCGCTCCTTTGAGGGAGGAATCAAATACCCTGCAACAGATATATACCGCTATGAAATACCGGGAGGCCAGTACACCAATCTGAAACCCCAGGTGGAGAGCCTTGGGCTGGGCCATAGGTTTGAGGAAGTAAAAGAGATGTACCGGACGGTCAATGAGATGCTGGGAGGACTTGTAAAAGTGACCCCGTCTTCAAAAATGGTAGGTGATATGGCAATTTTCATGGTTCAGAATGACCTGACACCGGATAATATTGTGGAACGGGGAGAAAATCTCACATTCCCGGACTCCGCGGTCAGCTATTTTAAGGGAATGATGGGGCAGCCCCGCTGGGGATTTCCAAAAGAACTGCAGAGGGTAGTTCTGAGAGGGGAGGAGCCAGTCACATGCCGTCCCGGCGAACTGCTTCCGCCTATGGATTTTGAAGCGGCCAGGGAAAGACTAAAACAATTTGTGCCGGAGCCTGACTGGAGAATGGTCATAAGCTGGTGCTTTTATCCCAAGGTAGTGGAGGATTTCCTTAAGAGCCGCAGGGAATACGGTTACATCACCCGCCTGGGCAGCCACGTATATTTCCACGGGCTTGCCGAGGGAGAGACCAACCGGGTGGAGATAGAGGACGGAAAGACACTGGTCATAAAATATCTGGGCAAGAGCGAACTGAACCCGGACGGAACCAGAAATGTGTTTTTTGAACTGAACGGTATACGGAGGGAAATTTCCGTGCAGGATAAGAGTGCCAAGGTGACTGTGGAATCTATACCTATGGCTGATCCCAATGACCTGAGCCATGTGGGTGCCTCCATACCCGGTCTGGTGAGCAAGATACTTGTAAAGCCGGGAGAAAAAGTGAGGAGAAACCAGGTTCTCGCGGTGGTTGAGGCTATGAAGATGGAGACAAACGTCATCGCTCTCATGGATGGGGAGATGGATAAGATCCTTGTAAAAGAAGGAAAGGAAATTAAGGCGGGAGAACTGTTGATGACAGTTAAGACGGTAAAATAAATAAAGGTAAAAACTGTAAAGGGATAAGAACGGATCTGTGGGTCAGAAAAGTTCTTATCTCTTTTTTAAAATTAAACTAGACTAAAATAGTTGAGTATATATCTTCTCTGTGTTACAATATCAATGATTCCTATGTCCTTACAGGATGAGATTAAAATACAATGGACAGAATAGGGAAGAGGAGGCAGAAGAAAGACATGATCATCATAAAAAGAAATGGGCAGACAGAGCCTTATGACATACAGAAAATAAAGAACGCGGTCCTACTGGCATTTAAAAGTGTCGGACAGGTATATAAAGAGGAAGAAATTGAAAAGGTAGCAGAACTGGCAGAATATAAGATTAAAAAGGACTGTCCCCAGGAATCCTGCCAGCTTCAGGTAGAACAGATCCAGGACATTGTAGAGCGTTCCCTGACGGAGCTTAATCACTATGAGGTACTGAAAAGCTTCATATTATATAGGAACGAGAGGAGCAGGAGGCGGGACGCCAGAAGAAAGATCATGGAGTATTTCCGGGAGGCAGAAGAACTGGACACAGTTCTCAAGGAGATACAGAGAGAATATACGGACCATGTCTACCACCTGGAACATCTCCATGCAAAATTTCTCACATTTTACAGAGATGGAATACAAGTGGAGGAACGTCTGGACCTGCTGAAAAAGGCGGCAGTGGAGCTTACTACTCAGGAGGCGCCTCTCTGGGAATTTGCTGCGGGCCGAATTCTGCACCTGCAGTTTACCCGCCGCTTAGAGCAGGAACTGAAAAAATTCCAGATACACGATTTTTATGAAAAGATCCATTGCCTTACAGAGATGGGGCTTTACGGCGGCTATATTCTGGAAAATTATTCAAAGGAGGAGATCCTCAGGTACGAGACCTATATGCAGGAGGACAGAAATCATCTGTTCAATTATTCTGGATTGGAACTTCTTTTAAACCGATATGTGATCAAAAGCCGCCAGAATGTTCCCCTGGAAAGCGTACAGGAGATGTTTCTGGGCATTGCCATGCATCTGGCTATGCCGGAAAAAAAGGACAGGGATATGTGGGTTCAGCGTTTCTATGACATGCTCAGTACCTTAAAAGTGACTATGGCTACTCCTACTCTGTCAAATGCCAGAAAACCATATCATCAGTTATCCTCCTGTTTCATAGACACGGTACCGGACAGCCTGGACGGAATTTACCGCAGCATTGACAATTTCGCAAAGGTCAGCAAATTCGGCGGGGGAATGGGACTGTATTTTGGAAAGGTGCGGGCAGCAGGCAGTGACATCCGTGGTTTTGAGGGGGCGGCAGGCGGTGTGATACGCTGGATCAAACTGGCAAATGACACGGCAGTGGCGGTGGACCAGTTAGGTGTTAGACAGGGGGCAGTGGCAGTGTACCTGGACGCCTGGCACAGGGATCTCCCGGAGTTTTTGAATCTGCGCACAAATAACGGGGATGACCGGATGAAGGCACACGACGTATTTCCTGCAGTCTGCTATCCGGATCTGTTCTGGAGGACAGCAAAGGAGAACATTGAGGGGGACTGGTATCTCATGTGTCCCCATGAAATCCTTACAGTGAAAGGGTATGCGCTGGAAGACTCTTTTGGCCCGGAATGGGAGAGAAAGTACATGGAATGCGTGGCTGACAGCAGGATCAAAAAAAGGGTGATCCCCATAAAGGAACTGATCCGATTGGTGATCCGAAGTGCTGCTGAGACAGGAACACCGTTTACTTTCAACAGAGATACGGTGAATAAGGCAAATCCAAACAGCCACAGGGGAATGATCTACTGCAGCAACCTCTGCACAGAGATCGCCCAGAATATGAGTCCCATTGAACAGGTGGAGCAGAGAACCGAGACCGTGGATGGGGAGACAGTGGTTGTGACGGTAACACGTCCCGGGGAATTTGTAGTGTGTAATCTGGCAAGTCTTTCCCTGGGAAGGATCGATGTGGATAACAGACAGGAGATAGAGGAGATTACAAGAAGTGCTGTGAGGGCACTTGACAATGTTATTGACTTGAATTTCTTCCCGGTTCCCTATGCGAAGATCAACAACATGAAATACCGCCCTGTGGGATTGGGGGTCAGCGGATATCATCATATGCTGGCTAAAAAAGGCGTTCTCTGGGAGTCTGAGGAACATTTGAAATTGGTAGACCGGATATTTGAAGATATCAATTATGCCGCTGTGAAGGCCAGCAGTGAAAATGCACAGGAAAAGGGATGCTATGCGTATTTCCGGGGGAGCGACTGGGAGAGCGGTGCATATTTTGAAAAACGGGCATATGTCTCAGATCGTTGGCGTCTGCTCAGAGATCAGGTGAAAACCGGGGGAATGCGCAATAGCTATCTTCTGGCGGTTGCGCCCACAAGTAGTACCAGTATGATCTCGGGAACCACGGCGGGCGTAGATCCAGTGATGAACCGGTACTTTTTGGAGGAGAAAAAGAATGGCCTTGTGCCCCGTGTGGCACCGGAGCTGAATCCCGATACGTACTGGTATTACAAAAACGCGCATCATATCGGCCAGGAATGGTCGGTCCGTGCCTGCGGAATCCGGCAGCGCCATATTGACCAGGCCCAGAGTATGAACCTGTATATAACCAATGACTATACCTTCCGGCAGGTTCTGAATCTTTATCTGCTGGCCTGGGAAGAAGGGGTTAAGACGATATATTATATCCGTTCCAGAAGTCTGGAAGTAGAGGAATGTGAGGTGTGCGCAAGCTGATGGAAATGAAGAAAAAACCACTGTTTAATCCCCAGGGAGACAGGGAAGTACAGAACCGCAGAATGGTAGGCGGCAATACAACAAATTTAAATGACTTCAATAATATGAAATATACCTGGGTCAGTGACTGGTACCGCCAGGCTATGAACAATTTTTGGATTCCGGAAGAGATCAATTTGAATGTGGATGTGAGAGACTATACCGGTCTGCCAAAGAAAGAGAGACGGGCATATGATAAGATCCTTTCTTTCCTTGTCTTTCTTGACAGTATCCAGACTGCCAATCTGCCGGCAGTCAGTGAGTATATTACAGCAAACGAGATCAATCTGTGCCTCTCCATCCAGGCTTTTCAGGAGGCAGTGCACAGCCAGAGCTACAGCTATATGCTGGATACCATCTGTGAGCCGCAGAAACGCACAGAGGTTCTGTACCAGTGGAGGGATGACGAGCATCTGCTGAAAAGAAATACCTTTATCGGAAGTCTCTATAATGATTTCCAGCAAAAAAAAGATATGTTCACCTTTATGAAGACCATTGTTGCGAATTATATTTTGGAGGGGATTTATTTTTACAGCGGATTTATGTTTTTCTATAATCTTGGCAGGAACCATAAGATGCCGGGCACAGCACAGGTCATCCGGTATATCAACCGGGATGAAAATACACATCTGTGGCTGTTCAGGAATATTCTCATGGAACTGAAAAAGGAAGAACCCCAAATGTTTACCGCAGACAAAGTAAATGTCTACCGGGAGATGATTAAGGAGGGCTGCGAACAGGAAATGACCTGGGCGGCTTATGTGATCGGTGAGGATATTGCCGGGCTTAACGGGGAAATGGTCAGGGATTATATTAAATATCTGGGTAATCTGCGCTGCGCCGGTCTGGGATTTGAAAACATTTACGAGGGCTGTGAGACTGAGCCGGAGAGCATGCGCTGGGTGGGTCAGTACAGCAATGCAAACCTGATCAAAACGGACTTTTTTGAAGCCAGAAGCACGGCTTACGCAAAGAGCAGTGCACTGGTGGATGATTTATAAAAGCATATCTGCCGCTGCCGGGATAGTTTTGGCAGCGGTTTTTTTGCTATGTCAGAAGCCGGTTTGCCCGCTGCTGCAGTATTGTTTTCAGTCGGAATATTATGTATAATCATAACTATCAGCAGGTTTGCGCTTTTACGGCGCTGACTGTAAGAAAGTCCCTTTTGGGGAAACTTTCAGCAGTCAGGCAGAATCCATGGTTAATACGGGGAGACTGCCGGAAAGGACAGATAATGAAAAAATATAGAATCGGAATGGATCTGGGAGGAACGAATATCAAGACATCTCTGTTTGCAAAGGATTTTTTGGCTGTGGCTGAACAGAGGACACCGACCATGGTCCAACTGGGCTCTGATGGGGTTCTGGAACGGATGGAGAATAATATCAGGGAGCTTTTGTCAAAGGCAGGGGCAGTGACAGAGGAAGTGGAGTGCATGGGAATGGGAGTGCCGGGACTTTTGGATATAGAAAACGGCATCTCCCTGTTTTCGCCTAATTTTCCCAAGTGGGAAAATGTTCCCATTGCCGGATGGTTTAAAGAGCGGCTGGGCATTCCGGTATTTATTGACAATGATGTCCGGGTAAATTTGTACGGAGAGTGTTATTTCGGCGCGGGTAAGGGAAAAAAGAATGTTGTGCTTCTGACTCTGGGAACAGGTTTAGGTGCAGGAGTTATGATAGACGGACACATCCTGTACGGTGCAACCGGCAGTATGGGTGAAATCGGCCATATGAATATGTATCGGGAGGGAAGGCCCTGCCGCTGTAAAAGCTCCGGCTGTCTGGGGCGTTATGTGTCTGCTCTGGGACTTTTAAGGACGGTAAAAGAAAAGATAGAGGCAAAAGAGGAGACAATACTTACAGACTGGGTCGGGAATCCGGATGAGATCACAGCCGAAATGGTATCCAGAGCTTTTGATGCGGGGGATCTGCTTGCAAGAGAGGCTATGGAGGAGACAGGGGAAATCCTGGGATTTGGACTTGTAAATGTGATAAATTTATATAATCCTGAATGTGTGATCATTGGAGGCGGTATGTCTGCGGCAGGGGAACGCCTTTTGTCGAAGGCGAGAAAGATCGTGGATACCCATGCGCTGGAGATTTCCAGAAAGGCCTGTACCATTGTTACGGCCCAGCTTGGCGATGCGTCGGGAATGCTGGGGGCAGCGAAGGCCGCCTCTATTAAAATGGCAGAGCAAATAAGAGATATAAGATAAATATCCGGTTCATGAAGAGAAAATTTTTCTGCATGAACCGGATATTTATATGCTGCATGGTTAGTTTACCAGCTTTTTCAGTTTCCATTTTCCGCTCTGTACACGGATAAAGGAGAATAGGGCACCGATTCCCCATCCGATGGGAATGGACCACCAAATCGCGCTGGAACCGATGAAATGAGCCAGAAGGTATGCGATGGCAACTCTGGAGAATAGGTTGGACATGGAGCTTAACATAAAAGCGCCCATATCCCCGGCACCTCTCAGAAGGCCGTTGCCCACAAACATAAGCCCCATTAATACATAGAACACAGAGACGGTCTTCATATATTTCAGCCCGTATCCCATAGCGCTTCCCTCAGAACCGCTGTTCAGGAACAGACTGAGGAGCTGTGGACCGAAAAGATAAATGATACCGGTGATGATTAAGGAAAAAATAAGTACCATGAGCAGACAGGCTTTATAGCCTTGGACTACACGTTTCTCTTTTCCGGCTCCGATATTCTGTGCCGTGTAGCTTGACATGGCATTTGAAAAGTTCATGTTGGGCATCATGGCCAGCGTATCAATTTTTGTGGCTGCCGTATAGCCGGCAACGAAAACCTTGCCGTAAGAGTTGACCAGTCCCTGCATGAACATCATACTCAGAGAGACTATGGACTGCTGCAGCATGGAGGGAACACCCACACGGGCGATCCTGCGGGCTGCGTTGGCTTCAAAAAAGGCGAATTTTTTATCAGCGGCAGCAGTCTCATTTTCCATAGCCTTCATTCTCCTGATCAGGACAAAGAAGGAGGCCACTGCGCACAGACCCTGCGCGATCAGCGTTGCCCAGGCAACACCTGCCACGCCCATATGGAAACGGATAACAAAGAGCAGGTCAAGCCCGATGTTTGTCAGAGCTGATACCATTAGAAATTTAAGAGGTGTATTACTGTCTCCCAGGGCATTGTAGATACCGTTTAAAGTGTTGTAAAGAAACAGGAAGACCGCTCCTCCAAAATAGATCCTCAGATAGATGAGGGAATCCGCCATGATATCGGGGTCTGTTCCAAGAATCTTCAGAAGCGGGCCGGCTGCCAGTTCACCGGCCGCCATGATAGCCAGTCCGATCACCCCTAATGCTATCAGTGCAGTGGAGATAGTGGTCTTCATCTCTCGGATCTGCCCGGCTCCAAAGAGCTGGGAAATGACAACGGTACATCCCATGGAAAGACCGGCAGCGATGGCTACGGCCAGAAAAACAACGGGAAAAGAGGAACCTACAGCGGCGAGGGCATCCTCCCCCACAAATTTTCCCACCACCATGGAATCTACCATATTATAGAGCTGCTGAAAAAAGTTTCCTATGACCATGGGCAGGGCAAAGAAAAAAAGCAGCTTGAGAGGCTTTCCCTCTGTCAGACTTTTTACCATTTAACTTCCTCCTTTTTTTCTGTATGCAACCGCATTGGCTGCAATTCGTTTGATGTGGTCCTGATGTATAAGCTGTTCCTCCCGGGAAAAGCCGGTGTAGCAGATTTCGTCCCAGGATTTGTAGATATCCCGGATATGTTCATAGATCTCCTCCCCTTTTTCTGTCAGGGATACAAATTTCTGACGGCGGTCCTTTTCATTGATCCTGCGGCATACGAGGCCTTTTTCCTCTAGGGATGCCAGATTTTTGGCAATTCGGCCTTTGTCCAGATTCAGATATTCTGCCAGATCGTCCTGACTGCAGCTTTTATCCTTGAGAATACGGATCAGTCTGCCTTCCAGGGGGATTAACCCGTACTTTTCCATTTCGCCTCTTACATATGACAATTCGCAGCGCCGTATGATGCTGACAAAATGATTGTTCATAAATGAGCCTCCTTAAATTAGTTGTAATATACAACTGTTGTAGTGGACAACTATTTATTATATGCAGGGAAGAAGAAAATGTCAACAGGAAATTAGGTGATATGTTATACTGGTGTTACCATCCGTTGCTAAAAGGACGGGGCAGCAGCTTAACAGAGAGCATATGTGAGTAGAAAAGAGGTATATAAGTATATATGGAAAAAACAGTGGAGATTATGGAGAAAAATAGAATCGCGGATTTGTTTGCAGGCTGGGAGGAAACCTTGATCTGGTCCTGTCTTCAGGACTGTATGGGAAGGGCCTTTGCGGATTCTGTGGAAAATCCCCGGTCAGCACAGATTCTGGTGGGAGATTTCTGCTTTTTTGCAGGCAGGCCGTCAGAATCTCTTGTGCGGAATAAACCGGATGACAGGGAATCAAATTTTGTCATTATGGTACCGTCTTCAGAAGAATGGGCACATGTGATAGAGGAAGTCTATCAGGGGTGTTCCAAGAAGATCAAGCGCTATGCCATAAAGAAGGAACCTGATGTGTTTGATAAGGATAAGCTTGAAAATATAGTAAAAAATTGTCCAAAGGGGTTTTCCCTGCGCAGGATCGATGAAGAGGTTTACAGGCAGGCGATGGAGAATCCATGGTCTGCAGACTTATGTTCACAGTTTAAGGATTACGAAGACTACCGGGAGCGTGGTCTGGGCACTGCTGCTTTTGATGGGCATATTTTGGCGGCAGGCGCATCTTCTTATACTGTGTACAGAGGAGGAATTGAAATAGAGGTAGATACCCGCCGGGATTACAGAAGAAAGGGATTGGCTCTGTGCTGTGCTGCACAGCTCATACTGGACTGTCTGGAGCGGGGTCTGTATCCCAGTTGGGATGCCCACAATCCCGCTTCTGTGGCCTTGTCAGAGAAACTGGGATATCATTTTGAGAAGGAATATACAGCCTATGAGGTGTATGGATTTACAGGGAAGGAAGAAGGGCAGTTATAGTAAAAACTGCATAAGGATTGAAAGGAGGGTAACGGAAATTGGCGGGTGGGAAAACAGAAAGTACGGAGAATACATATAATTTCAGCAGATAGATACAAAAGCAAGAGATATAAAATCCATAATTTTTTGCAGGGTTTACAAAAAGTGTGAATATGCAAAATGTCAATAGAAATATGCAGTGCAGTGTGGTAAGCTATACAGCATAACAGACAGAGGGGGCATGCCTCCGGCCACTGCTGATTCAGGAATAAAACTGGCAGCTAAGGACAGCGATCGGCCGGGCATGGATATCCTGATATATGGAATAAATAACCGAAAAGGAGAGTAGTATATGGGGATTACATCAGAAGAAATGAATATGCTGGAAGTGCTGTTTGATAATAAGCTGCAGCCATTTTACCTGCAGATGAACGAAAAGTTTGAACAGGTAAATAAACACCTGGAGGAAAATGCGAAGAAAACGGAGGCGCGGTTTGAACAGATAGACAAGAAGTTTGAACAAATAGACAGAAGATTTGAACAGATAGAAGAATCTATAAAGCAAATAAAAATACAGCTAAATAAGCTTGAAACAAGGTTGGATTGTCTTGAAAAGGAAATTGCGGCTGTGAGAAGTGAACTGGAGCAGACGAAGTTTATTATAGAAAATGAAGTCCAGCGGAATATTAAAATAATAGCAGAAAATCATGTGAATTTAAGCCGCAAATTTACCGATGCCCTGCGGGTTTCTGAAACCGATGAACTATATCATCTGAAAGTGAACCAACTGGAATCAAGACTTGTGATACTGGAGACTAGATATGAACAATTGGCACAAGAACAGAAAAAAATTGTTTAAAGGTCAAATGGAAAAGTCATACCCTCTTTCATGGTCAAATAATTATTTATTATAGGCGAATCAAAATCCAGCAGCGGGATCATGCGCAGTCTGCCGGCATTGATTTCCTTTTTTACGAGGCTGAGAGGGAGGAAGCTATATCCCAGACCGGCCAGGACAAAGTCGAGAAGTTTTGTGCTGTTGTCGATCTCAAAGGGAAACTGGTAATTGTCAGGAAAGAGCTGTCTGATAAAGAGACCTACCTCCTGCAGGGCAAAATTGCAGAAAAGGTAATTCAGTTTTGGAAGCTCTTTTCTGGTGATTCCTGTCTGGTATTTGGTATCGCTGAAACGGCAGACAAGAACCAGCTCATCTTTTTTAAAGCACTGACAGTGAAACCCCTGTTTTTTCAGAGGAATATAGGTAAAAGCAAAATCCAGCAGATCATCCTGCAGCGCATGGAGCAGTTCCATAGAGTGCGAGATGGTGATTTTGGTATTTACATTTCGATTTTCCTGCATATAGCCGAGAAGAGGTGTTCTCAGGTGGCATTCATAAATGGTATTGGTTGTGCCCAGGTGCAGATTTTCTCTTGAACAGTCCTGTGCGTTCAGCGTCGTGATGGCTGACTTTTCCAAGGCAAGGATACGGTTGGCGTAATCTATGAATCTAATGCCGGCTTCTGTAAGCTTCAGGCTTCTTGGACTGCGGATAAAGAGAGGCTGGCCAAGCTCTTTTTCTAATTCGGCAATTCTGTTTGTGACAGTGGACTGGGCTACAAAAAGTGCTTCGGAAGCTTTGGTAAAATTAAGGATTTTGCTGAGTGTTAAAAATGTTTCAAGAGAGGTTGTGTTCATAATAACTCCTATCATAAAAATGAATCATATCAATGCAATTAATTTATTTTACAAATTATAAAGAATAGGATATAATTTGTCAAGAATTGAGCATGAAAAAGTGGAAAAAGGAGGTTACTGTTTTATAGAACTGTGTTTTTTGCAGGACTGAGAATGGTAGCAAAAGGAGAGTTGTTTATGGAGCACAATTTGAGAGAAGCGGGCTTCTTTGGGAATATGGAGCCTGAACAGATAACAGAAAAGTATGGAAGTCCGGTTTATGTATATAATGAAGAAACTCTGCGTTCCCGATGCAGGGAACTGAAAAGTATGGCAGAATATCCTCATTTTGTCATTGACTATTCTATTAAGGCCAATTTTAATCCGGCCCTTTTGCAGATCGTGAAGGAGGAAGGCCTTGAAGTGGATGTGATGTCCCCTGGAGAGATTTATCTGGCTAAGATGGCAGGGTATGAGGCAGACAAAATTTTTTATATCTGTAATAATGTCTCTGAGGAGGAGATGCGCTATGCCATAGAAGCGGGAGTGATCACCAGTGTAGACTCTTTGTCTCAATTGGAGCAGTACGGCAGGTTGAACCCAGGTGGGAAAGTGGCCATTCGTCTGAATCCGGGACATGGCGCAGGCCATCACCAAAAAGTTGTCACAGCGGGCAAAAAGACAAAATTCGGGATTGATGTGGAAATGATCAGTGAAGTGAAAGCGATTCTTGCTCGCTATAATCTCACACTAGTTGGTTTGAATCAACACATAGGGTCTCTGTTTTTGGATAAAGAGCAGTATTTAAAGAGTGTGGATACGCTTTTAAACTGCGCAAAGGAATTTCCTGATCTGGAGTTTGTGGATTTTGGAGGTGGTTTTGGTATTTCTTATTACAAAGATGACAAGGTCCAGAGGCTGGATTTAAAGGATTTGGGTAAATCCCTGGATGAAATCATGTATCGGTTTGCAGAAGAATATGGAAGAGAGATCATATTCAGAGTAGAGCCGGGACGCTATGTCACAGCGGAATCCTCTGTGCTTTTGGGAACTGTGAACACAGTGAAGACCAACCATGGGAAAAAATATGTGGGTACTGATATTGGGTTTAATGTACTCATGCGCCCTGTGTTATATGATTCTTACCATGAGATTGAGCTATATGGGAAACATGCAGAGACATCCGGTGTAAAGGAGACAGTTACAGTTGTAGGTAATATTTGCGAGAGCGGTGATATTCTGGCAGAGGACAGAGAGCTTCCGGCAGTGAAAGAAAAAGATATCATTGGCGTACGGGATGCAGGGGCCTATGGTCATGTCATGAGCTCCAACTATAATGGGAGACTCAGGCCGGCAGAGGTGCTGGTGAAAAATAGTGGAGAGATCTGTCTCATCAGAAAAAGGGATACCTTGGAAGATTTAGTGAGAAATTATGTTTTGCTGCCATAACAGGCTTATATTTTAACAGGTAACTATGCAGTACCCCACAGTTACAAAGGAGCATTCCTCTCTGACGGGCAGAGTGAAATGCTCCTTTTTCATTACTATTCAGCCTTTCGGCTTCATAGCAACAAAAGAATGTACACAGACTGCAAAAATCGCAGTCTGACGCGTGGCTGCCTGGGGATTGCCTTGCAAATGCAAGGCAACACCTCGCGGGACAGTGGAAGGCTGAACTGTTACCTTTTTCTTCCCGCTTTTTAATTGTCTTCCTCTGTCATGGTATATACCTGACGTTTTCTTGCCATTTCATCGCTTGCCAGATATTCATCATAAGTGGTGATCTTGTCGATCAGCACACCGTTAGGAAGGATTTCCATAATACGGTTGGCTGTGGTCTGTACAATCTGGTGGTCATGAGACGCAAACAGAATAACACCGGGGAATTTTATCATACCGTTGTTAAGCGCTGTGATGGATTCCATATCCAGATGGTTGGTAGGCTCATCAAAAATCAGCACATTGGCACCGGAAATCATCATTTTTGATAAGAGACATCTCACTTTTTCACCTCCGGAGAGAATGCGCACTTTTTTTACGCCGTCCTCACCCGGAAACAGCATACGTCCCAGGAAGCCACGCACATAAGTTGCGTCCTTGATCTCGGAATACTGTGTCAGCCAGTCCGCGATCGTCAGGTCATTGTCGAATTCAGCGGTATTGTCTTTTGGGAAATAGGACTGAGATGTGGTAACTCCCCATTTATAGGTACCCTCATCCGGTTCCAGTTCACCTGCGAGGATTCTGAAAAGCACGGTTTTCGCCTGCTCATTGCCGCCTACAAAGGCAACCTTGTCATCATGTCCAAGGGTAAAAGAAATGTTGTCCAATACTTTTACGCCGTCAATTGTCTTGGACAGCCCCTCTACCATCAACACTTCGTTTCCAATGTCCCGGTTAGGACGGAAATCAATATAGGGGTATTTACGGCTGGAAGGACGCATTTCATCCAACTGGATCTTTTCCAGAGCACGTTTTCTGGAAGTGGCCTGTTTGGATTTGGAGGCGTTGGCAGAGAATCTTGAAATAAACTCCTGCAATTCTTTGATCTTCTCCTCTTTTTTCCGGTTGGCCTCTTTCATCTGTTTGATGAGAAGCTGGCTGGACTCGTACCAGAAGTCGTAGTTTCCGGCATAGAGCTGGATCTTGCCGTAGTCAATATCTGCGGTATGTGTACAGACCTTATTTAAGAAATAACGGTCATGGGACACAACAATAACGGTATTTTCAAAGTTGATCAGGAATTCCTCCAGCCATTCAATAGCATCCAGATCCAGGTGGTTGGTAGGCTCATCCAGAAGAAGAATATCAGGATTGCCAAACAGAGCCTGTGCAAGAAGAATTTTCACTTTCTGGCTTCCTGTCAGGTCACCCATGATGGAATAGTGCAGTTCTGTCTCGATGCCCAGACCGTTTAAGAGCTGCGCCGCATCGGATTCTGCTTCCCAGCCGTTCATCTCGGCAAACTCACCCTCCAGCTCACTGGCACGGATTCCGTCTTCGTCAGTAAAATCCTCTTTGGCGTAAATGGCTTCTTTTTCTTTCATAATATCATATAGACGTTTATTGCCCATGATAACGGTGTCAAACACCGAATAAGCATCATATTTGAAATGGTCCTGCTGAAGGAAGGAGAGACGCTGTCCGGGTGTGATAGTGATATCACCGCTGGTGGTCTCCAGCTGACCGGAAAGTATCTTTAAAAATGTAGATTTACCGGCGCCGTTAGCACCGATCAGACCATAACAGTTTCCTTCTGTAAACTTAATGTTGACATCTTCAAACAGTGCTTTTTTACCGATTCGTAAAGTAACATTATTTGCTGCGATCATGTTAATCCCTCACTTTATAAAAAACTTACAATTTTCTTTGCGTAATCTCTTCCTATTTTACAGTAAAATGTGGAATTTGCAAGCATTTCTTTTAAAATACTTGATAAATTAAGTATACAAAGGTATAATGGACAGCATTAAGGAAAAAAGAAGTGAGTGATCCCGGCATCTGCCGAGAGTATCCCACATTACATAGAGTACAGGAAAGGAGCACAGGAAAAATGCTGATTACAAGAGAATGCGACTATGCGGTGCGGATTGTCCGGGCCCTTGCCCAGGGAGAAAAACTCTGCGTGAACCAGATATGTGAGAAGGAGGAACTGACTCCTGCGTTTGTATATAAAATACTTAAAAAACTGGAAAAGAGTGAGCTGGTAAAAAGCTTCAGGGGAAGCAATGGAGGGTATGCTCTGAAAAAGGATATCGGCCAGATCACACTGCTGGATATCTACCTTGCAGTCGAGCCAGAATTTTACATGATCGAGTGTATGAATCCCGAAAAACCCTGTGTACGGAACCAGGATGAAGAGGGCTGCAAGGTCCATAAAGAGCTGTGTAGAATACAGAAAAACCTGCTGAAAGAGCTTGGCGCAAAGACAATCCGTGAAATAATGGAAGAAGAGTAGTGAGGGTTTGTTTTTTTGGAAAAACATTCGACTTATTTTCGTTAAAAAATGGACATGCTTCGCGAATCGTGATATAATTTTGTTAGACTTCGGGGAGCGAAGTGGAACATTGTTTATAACAATTTTCAAGGAGGAAAATAACAAATGGCTAGAAAGATGAAAACCATGGATGGTAATCATGCAGCAGCTCATGCGTCTTACGCATTTTCCGATGTTGCAGCGATTTACCCGATTACCCCGTCATCTGTAATGGCAGAGGCTACAGACGAATGGGCAACACAGGGAAGAAAGAACATTTTCGGACAAGAAGTACAGGTTACTGAGATGCAGTCTGAGGCAGGTGCAGCTGGTGCTGTGCATGGATCCCTGGCAGCAGGTGCCCTGACTACTACATATACCGCATCACAGGGTCTTCTGTTAATGATCCCTAATCTTTATAAAATCGCTGGTGAGCAGTTACCGGGTGTATTCAACGTATCTGCCCGTGCACTGGCAAGCCACGCACTGTCAATCTTCGGTGACCATTCCGACGTATACGCATGTCGTCAGACAGGATGCGCTATGCTTTGTGAATCTTCCGTACAGGAAGTTATGGACCTGACACCGGTTGCTCATATGGCATCTATCAAAGGCAAAGTTCCGTTTATCAACTTCTTTGACGGTTTCCGTACTTCTCATGAGATCCAGAAGATCGAGACATGGGATTACGAAGATTTAAAAGAGATGGTAGACATGGACGCTGTGGATGAATTCCGCGCTCGCGCACTGAATCCAAACCATCCGTGCCAGAGAGGTTCAGCTCAGAACCCTGACATCTTCTTCCAGGCAAGAGAAGCATGTAATCCGTACTACGATGCTTTACCGGCAATCGTTCAGGAATACATGGACAAAGTAAACGCTAAGATCGGTACAGATTACAAACTGTTCAACTATTACGGTGCAGCAGACGCTGAGCATGTGATCGTTTCTATGGGATCTGTAAATGATACAATTGAAGAGACTATCGATTATCTGATGGCAGCAGGCAAGAAGGTAGGCGTTGTAAAAGTTCGTCTGTACAGACCATTCTGCGCTGACGCACTGATCGAAGCAATTCCTGAGACTGTAAAACAGATCACTGTTTTAGACAGAACAAAAGAACCTGGTTCTCTGGGTGAGCCGTTATACTTAGATGTTGTGGCTGCATTAAAGGGAAGCAAGTTCGATGCAGTTCCGATCCTGACAGGACGTTACGGCTTAGGTTCCAAAGATACAACACCGGCTCAGATCGTTGCTGTATATGAGAACACAGAGAAGAAAAAATTCACAGTTGGTATCGTGGATGATGTTACAAATCTGTCTCTGGAAGTTGGTACTCCTATCGTTACAACACCGGAAGGAACCATCAACTGTAAATTCTGGGGTCTGGGCGCTGATGGTACTGTAGGTGCCAACAAGAACTCCATTAAGATCATCGGTGACAACACAGACATGTACGCACAGGCTTACTTTGACTATGATTCAAAGAAATCCGGCGGTGTTACAATGTCTCACCTGCGTTTTGGTAAAAAACCGATCAAATCCACATACCTGATCAAGAAAGCAAACTTCGTTGCATGCCATAATCCTTCCTATGTGAGAAAATACAACATGGTTCAGGAACTGGTAGACGGAGGTACATTCCTGCTGAACTGTCCTTGGGATATGGAAGGTCTGGAAAAACATTTACCGGGACAGGTAAAAGCATTCATCGCAGATCACAACATCAAATTCTATGTGATCGACGGCGTTAAGATCGGTATTGAGACAGGCATGGGCCCGACTCGTATCAACACGATCCTGCAGTCCGCATTCTTTAAACTGGCTGATATCATTCCGGAAGCTCAGGCTATCGATTTAATGAAAGCAGCAGCAAAAGCAACATACGGACGTAAAGGTGATGATGTAGTTGCTAAGAACTGGGCAGCTATCGATGAAGGTGCAAAACAGATCGTAGAAGTACAGGTTCCGGAAAGCTGGAAAACAGCAGCAGACGAAGGTCTTGACCTGACTCATGCTGAGAACGGAAGAAAAGAAGTTGTAGACTTCGTAAATAACGTTCAGGCTAAAGTTACAGCTCAGGAAGGTAACTCCCTGCCGGTATCTGCATTTACAGAATATGTTGATGGTACAACTCCATCCGGAACATCTGCTTACGAGAAACGTGGTATTGCAGTAAATATCCCGGTATGGCAGCCGGAAAACTGTATCCAGTGTAACCGCTGTGCATACGTTTGTCCGCATGCGTCCATCCGTCCGGTTGCTATGACAGAGGCTGAGGCAACAAATGCTCCGGCAGCTCTTGACATGACCGGCATGAAAGAATATAAATTTGCTATCACAGTATCCGCTCTTGACTGTACCGGATGTGGTTCCTGTGCAAATGTCTGCCCAGGCAAGAAAGGTGCAAAAGCCCTTGTTATGGAGAACATGGAAGCAAATGTAGAATCTCAGAAATTCTTTGATTACGCAGTATCTCTTCCGATCAAGGAAGATGTTGTTGCAAAATTCAAAGAGACAACTGTTAAAGGCTCTCAGTTCAAACAGCCTCTGCTTGAGTTCTCAGGAGCTTGTGCAGGTTGTGGTGAGACACCATATGCGAAACTGATCACTCAGTTGTTCGGCGACAGAATGTACATTGCAAACGCAACAGGATGTTCCTCTATCTGGGGTAACTCCTCACCGTCTACACCGTACACTGTAAACGCAAAAGGACAGGGTCCTGCATGGGATAACTCTCTGTTCGAGGATAACGCAGAGTTTGGTTACGGTATGTTACTGGCTCAGAACGCGATCCGCGGCGGCTTAAAAGAGAAAGTGGAATCCGTAATGGCAAGCGCTGAAGCTTCTGAAGAAGTAAAAGCAGCATGCAAAGAATGGTTAGATACCTACAATTGCGGTGCTACCAACGGTGCAGCAACTGACAAACTGGTTGCAGCTCTGGAAGGAATCGAATGCGATACATGCAAAGATATTGTTAAGAAAAAAGACTTCCTGGCTAAAAAATCCCAGTGGGTATTTGGTGGTGACGGATGGGCTTACGATATCGGATTCGGCGGTGTTGACCACGTATTAGCAAGTGGAAAAGATATCAACATTATGGTATTCGATACAGAGGTTTACTCCAACACAGGCGGACAGTCTTCAAAGGCTACTCCGACAGGTGCTATTGCGCAGTTCGCTGCAGGCGGTAAAGAAGTTAAGAAGAAAGACCTTGCTTCCATCGCTATGAGCTATGGTTATGTATATGTTGCACAGATTTCCATGGGTGCAGACTTTAACCAGACTGTAAAAGCAATTGCTGAGGCTGAGGCATATCCGGGACCGTCCCTGATCATCGCTTACGCTCCGTGTATCAATCACGGTATCAAGAAAGGTATGAGCAAAGCTCAGACAGAGGAAGAACTGGCTGTTAAATCCGGATATTGGCATAACTTCCGCTTCAATCCGGAAGCAGAAAGCAAATTTACTCTGGATTCCAAAGAGCCGACAGAAGATTATCAGGCATTCCTGGATGGAGAAGTTCGTTACAACTCTCTGAAACGTTCTAATCCTGAAAAAGCTGCTAAGCTCTTCGCTCTGAATGAGAAACAGGCTAAGGAAAGATATGAATATCTGAAGAAACTGGTTACTCTGTACGGAGAGGCAGAAAACTAATTTAGTAACAGTTCAGCTTTCCACATTTACAGTTTCCCAGGTAAATAAACGGCAGGCATCACGATCGTGATGCCTGCTTTTTGTATACTTGCTATTCCTTTCTATTCATATTATACTGAGACGTATAGTAACTTTTCGGCAGATCTGCGCATTTACTGCGCTGACTGTAAGAAAAGCTTCTGAAACTGGGCAAAACCCATTGGTAAAGGCAATGTATATGGATTTTTCTTCGTAGCTGTGAGAGTCCTGATCATTACGGCGTATAAACAATAAGGAGGTTATAAAAATGAGTGATAATTTAATATGGGAAGACAGGAAGCATTTTATGTGGTTTCCTTGGTCATTTACGAAATATTATATAGAGAATGAGAGACTGATGATAGAAGCCGGACTTCTGAAAACAACCCTGGATGAGACTCTTTTATATAGGATCGTGGATGTGACTATGGTTCAGACTCTGGCCGGTAAAATCTTCGGCACCGGGGATTTGATCGTAAAGACAAAGGTGGACAGCAATCCGGAGATCACATTGAAAAATATTTCTGAGCCAAAGAAGGTCCGCGCTATGCTCTCAGAGATGGTGGAGGACTGCAGGCAGAGGAAAAACGTAGTGGGCAGAGAATTTTACGGGGAACATTCGCATACAGATGAGAATGAAGAAGATGAATATTAACTGCGGCGGTGAGGGCACAGGAGAGTTACATTAATTCTGAAATAAGGGGAAGACTATGAAAAAAATGAAGATCTGGGCTCACAGAGGTGCATCGGGGTATGCGCCGGAAAATACAATGGAGGCTTTTTCCGAAGCTGTGCGGCGTAAGGCAGATGGTATTGAACTGGATGTACAACTGACGAAAGACGGTGAAATCGTGGTGATCCATGACGAGAAGCTGAACCGGGTCAGCGATGGTTCGGGATGGGTGAAGGACCATACGCTGAAAGAACTGAGAAAATTGAATTTTAATAAAACTTTTCCGGAACAGGGAGCTACCAGGATTCCTACACTGAAGGAAGTGTATGAGCTTATGAGAAAAGAAGATATGCTTGTGAACGTGGAGCTGAAAACCAGCATTGTATTTTATGAAGGTCTGGCGGATAAAGTGCTGGAGCTTACCGCGCGTATGGGCATGGAGGACAAGGTGCTGTACTCTTCTTTTAATCATTATACACTGATGGAAATAAAGCAGAAGGCGCCCGGGATGCCCACAGGTATGCTTTTTGAGGATGGGATCGTGGATGCGCCTGCCTATGGGAAACGTCTGGGTGTAGATGCGCTCCATCCGATTTATACACATTTACAGCATCCTGATTTTCTGAGACAGTGCAGGGAGGAGGGGCTTCCTCTGCATGTATGGACTGTAAATACAAAAGAAGGTTTCCGGAAGATGCAGAAGGCGGGCGCAGATGCAGTGATCACCAATTATCCGGATATACAATACTGGTGATCGTGTGATATGATAAATCTTCTCTTTTTTCCTTAAAAGGAGTATGGTATAATAAGCATATAAAAAAGTAATTGGGGATAAAAAAGAGGAGGTATGATTTATGGAAATGGAAGAAAGAATGTTTAAGGTATACGCATCCGGTGATGAGAAGATTCAGTTAAAGGTGATCCCGGGACACTTTGCAACGCCGCAGTCCCATATCAGTCATTATTTGGAAATGACCACCATGAAGACACGCTGTGCGGAGGCTTCCAGGATTGCAAGATATCTTTCTACCCAATATGAGACATCCACGCCTGTGGATTCCATTATCTGTCTGGATGGATTGGAGGTTGTGGGAGCGTTTCTGGCAGAGGAGCTGGCAAAGGCCGGTGTACTGTCTATGAATGCGCATAAGACCATTTACATTGTCACTCCTGAATTCAACGGCAATGGACAGCTCATGTTCAGGGACAACATTCAGCACATGGTCAGAAACAGAAATGTGGTCATTCTGATGGGATCGATCACAACCGGTGAAACCCTTCGGAAATGTATGGAGAGCATTCTCTATTACGGTGGTACCATTCAGGGTGTATCTTCAATCTTCAGTGCTGTGAATAAAGTGGCAGGCCTGGATATCAATGCTGTGTTTTATAAAAAGGATGTACCGGATTACCAGACACACAAAGCCAGTGAATGCCCAATGTGCAGAAACGGCCAGAGACTGGATGCCATTGTAAATGGATATGGATATTCTAAATTGTAAAGGGGGAAGGATTTGAAAGGGAAAATCAGAAGACTATGTCTGACTTTACTGATACCGCTATTACTCCTTATGGGTTGTGGACAAGGCAGGGAGCAGGCAAAGGAACCGTCTGCAGAAGAACTGCTGAAAGAAGTGCTTTCCAACCAGAAACAGCTCAAATCAGGAAAAATGCAGATGACTATGAATTTTAAGGCTGCAATGCCTCTGGAAGAGGCACAGGATCTGCTGGGAGATCTCCAGGATTCTGCCATCCAAATGGATATGGATGCAGAGCTGCAGTTCCAGGAGGAACGGATGCGCATGGATGGAGAGCTGAATATGCAGATCATGTCAATGAAGATTCCGGTTCCCATTGAGAGTTATACAGTAAAGAGCGGCGATAAATATGTCACCTATACGAAAAACGGAGAGGAATGGCAGAAATCTGAGACAGACGTCTCCGGCGGCGATATGGGAGCTTTGGTATTTGCCGGACAGGAGCTTTATCAGGGAATTCAGGAAGAATCCCTGACCATGACTGAAGAGACCCTTGAACTGGATAATGAAACTTCCACAGAATGTTATGTGATCCACTCTTCTATAGGCGGAGAGGTATTGAACAGTTTGTTCAGTATGGCCGGTCAGGTTCCGGGACAGGAAAATGTTTTAGGCGATTTCCGTATAGAGGATGAAAAGGTGGATTTGGATCTGTATGTGGACAAGAAAGAAAAAGAGATAATCCGAACCAGAATTGATATGAGACAGCTTATGGAAAAGATGATGTCAGATCTTACTGCCCAGTCAGGAACGGATCAGACGATGAAGGTAGATAAATTCCAGATAGCTGTGACCATAAAAGAGCGCGGTGAGACAGTAGAAGTAGAAGTGCCTCAGGAAGCGCTGGATGCAGAAGAACTATGAAATAAGACAGAAGCTGCTGTCAGAATGCGGAGGCATAGACAGCGGCTTTTTTCTGTTTTCATGGAATTGGAAGAATCTTTGTCCTTTTTCCGTTTTATAATTCCATGAAATGTGGTAATATAAACAATAGAATATACACTGCCAAAAGACGGGCAGTAAATATGACCATCAAGGAGGTTGACCATGAAGAAAGAAAACGTGCCGGCATATGAACTGGTTTCCTGCCAGGATATACCGGATATTCACTCCAAAGGTTTTCTGTGGAGACATAAAAAAAGCGGTGCCAGAGTCATGGTGCTGGAAAATGATGATGAAAATAAGGTGTTCAATATAGCATTCCGCACACCGCCTGCAGACAGCACCGGCGTGGCCCATATTCTGGAACACAGTGTCTTGTGCGGTTCTCAGAAATTCCCATTAAAAGACCCGTTTGTGGAATTGGTGAAAGGCTCTCTGAACACTTTTTTAAATGCCATGACCTACCCGGACAAGACCATGTATCCGGTGGCGAGCTGCAATGATGCGGACTTTAAGAATCTGATGCATGTTTATCTGGATGCTGTCTTTTTCCCTAACATCTATGAACGGGAGGAGATCTTCCGCCAGGAGGGATGGCATTATGAACTGGAGGACGTGAGCGGACCGCTGAAATTAAACGGCGTTGTCTACAATGAAATGAAGGGTGCTTTCTCCTCACCTGAGGAAGTGCTGGACCGGGAGATTTTTAATTCCCTGTTTCCGGATACACCCTATGGGGTGGAGTCAGGCGGAGATCCTTCTGTGATCCCGGAACTGAAATACTCTGAATTCCTTTCTTTCCACAGCCGCTATTATCATCCTGCCAACAGCTATATTTATCTGTATGGAAATATGGATATGGAGGAGCGGATGAATTGGATGGACAGGGAATATCTGTCAAAATATGATGAGATCCCCGTTGATTCAGCCATTCCCAGACAGGAGCCGTTTGACAAGGTAAAAGAGATCATCATGGATTATCCCATCTCTGAAAATGAGCCTTTGGAGGAAAATTCCTATCTCTCATACAATGTGGTAGTGGGTGACAGCCTGGATGTGGAGCAGTGCACTGCCTTTGAAATTCTGGATTACACCCTGCTTTCCGCGCCGGGAGCACCGCTGAAACAGGCACTTTTGGATGCCGGTATGGGAAAGGATATCCTTGGCTCTTATGACGATGGTATTTTTCAGCCATTTTTCTCCATTGTAGCTAAGAATGCGAAGCAGGAGAATAAAGACGCCTTTGTGCGTCTGATCCAGGATACACTCATTAAGATCGCAAAAGAGGGAATCGATAAGAAAGCCATAGCTGCGGGAATCAATTTTCTGGAGTTCCGTTTCAGAGAAGCAGACTTTTCATCCTTCCCCAAAGGACTTATGTATGGCATTGATGTGTTTGACAGCTGGTTGTATGATGACAGCAAGCCCTTTAACCACCTGAGAAAACTGGACATCTTTGAGAGTTTGAAGCAAAAGGCTAAAGAGGGATATTTTGAAAAGCTGATAGAACAATATCTGCTGAACAATTCTCACGCATCCGTCGTGGTAGTCAATCCAAAACGCGGCCTTGCTGCACAGAGAGACAAAGAACTGGAAGAAAAGCTTGCTGCCTATAAGACATCTCTGCCTGCTGAGGCGGTAGAGAAGATAGCAGCAGACACAAAACATCTGAAAGAGTACCAGGATGAACCGGAGAGAGAGGAAGCTCTTCAGAGTATCCCTATGCTGAAACGCTCTGATATCGGAACAGAGACAGTTAAGATATACAATAAACCCGGATATATAGATGATACGCTGGTTCTGCATCATGATCTGTATACCAATGGGATCGGTTATCTGACGCTGCTCTTTGATGTGAAGAAGGTACCGGAGGAACTGATCCCCTACATGGGAATCTTAAAATCCGTACTGGGATATGTGGATACGGAGAAATACAGCTATGCAGATCTGTTCAATGAGATCAACGCCAACAGCGGTGGTATCTTATTTGGCCTTCAGGTATTCGGAGACTCTAAAGACAATCAGAATACCAGACAGATGCTGGGCATCAAAGCGAAGACGTTGTACAGCGGACTGCCGTTTGTATTTTCTATGATCAAAGAGATCCTCTGTACGTCTAAAATGGATGACACAAAACGTCTCTACGAGATCATTGCCAAGATGAAATCCAGACTTCAGATGAGTATGGCAAGCGCAGGTCACAGCACGGCAGTAATGCGGGCTACATCCTATTTCTCGGGAAATGCATATTTCCAGGAGAAGATTGCAGGGATTGAGTTTTACCAGTTCATTGACAGGATCGAAAGTCATTTTGAGGAGGAGAAGGGCAGGGTAATTGATAATCTGAAGCTTCTTATGAAGATGATCTTCCGTCCCGAGAATCTGACAGTCAGTTATACTGCGGACCAGGAAGGGTATAAGGGCCTAGAGTCAGAGGTGCGCAGTTTAAAAAGCGTACTTTGCACAGAGCAGGTCAGACAGGCTGAGGTAAAGCCGGACTATAAGGTGAAAAACGAAGGGTTTAAAACATCAGGACAGGTGCAGTATGTGGCAGCAGCAGGCAATTTCCGGGAGGGCGGCTTTGAATATACGGGCTGTTTGCGCATTTTAAAGGTGATCTTAAGCTATGAGTATCTCTGGATGAATGTGCGTGTAAAAGGCGGTGCCTATGGCTGTATGAGCAATTTCAAGAGAAGCGGTGACGGATACCTGGTTTCCTACAGGGACCCCAATCTTTCCAAAACGCTGGAAGTGTTCCGCAATACCCCGGAGTTTATCCGCAGTTTTGAAGCAGACGAGAGAGAGATGACAAAATATATTATCGGCACGATCAGTGAACTGGATACACCAATGACACCGTCCTCAAAAGGAATATTATCACTGGAGGCATGGTTCAGCCACATTACAGAGGAAGAGCTGAAAAAAGAGCGGATGCAGATTTTGAATGCCCAGCCTGAGGATATCCGGGCGCTGGGCGATGTGGTAGCGTGTATGCTGGACCAGAACCGTATCTGTGTCATCGGAAGTGAAGAGAAAATCGAGCAGGAAAAAGAACTGTTTCTGGAAGTGAAACACCTGCTGTAACAGAGGAGAATATATGAGAACAGACTACAAATCAGGATTTGCAGCAATTATCGGACGGCCAAACGTGGGAAAATCCACACTGATGAACCATTTGATCGGACAGAAGATCGCCATCACATCCAGGAAGCCACAGACAACCAGAAATAAGATCCAGACAGTCTACTCCTGCGAGGAGGGACAGATTGTATTTTTAGATACACCTGGTATCCACAAAGCCAAAAACAAGCTGGGAGAATATATGGTAAATGTGGCGGAGCGCACGTTCAAGGATGCGGATGTGATCCTCTGGCTGGTGGAGCCAACCACCTTTATCGGTGCCGGAGAACGCCACATTGCCGAACAGCTCAAATCTTGTGATCTGCCGGTGATCCTGGTCATCAATAAGGTGGACACAGTGAAAAAGGAAGAGGTGCTGAGTTTTATCGATGCGTACCGGAAGATCATGGATTTTGCTGAGATCATTCCCGCCTCTGCCCTGAAAGGACAGAATCTGGAGACAGTGATCTCCAGTATTTTCAAGTATCTGCCCTATGGACCGCAGTTCTATGATGAGGATACGGTAACCGACCAGCCGCAGCGCCAGATCGTAGCGGAGATGATCCGGGAGAAGGCACTCAGGACTCTGGAGGAGGAGATCCCACATGGGATAGCTGTGACCATTGATACCATGAAGGAACGTCCGGGAGGAAAGCTTGTGGATATTGAGGCCACGATCATCTGTGAGCGGGAATCCCACAAGGGGATTATCATCGGCAAGCAGGGGGTTATGCTGAAGAAGATCGGAAGTGCCGCCCGCTTTGAGATCGAACGGATGCTGGAGCAGAAAGTGAATCTGAAGCTCTGGGTGAAAGTAAAAAAAGACTGGAGAGACAGTGACTATCTGATTAAAAATTTCGGATATGACAGAAAAGAGATATGACAGATACAGTACAGATGACCGGCATGGTGTTATCCTCCATGCCGGTGGGGGATTTTGATAAGAGACTGGTGCTTCTCACAAGAGAGCGGGGGAAAATAACGGTATTTGCAAAGGGAGCGAGACGGCAGAACAGCTCCCTTCTTGCCGTGGCAAATCCCTTTGTGTTCGGCACATTTTCCATCTATGAGGGAAGGACCAGCTATCAGATGAAATCAGCCTCTGTACTCAATTATTTTACGGAACTGGCTTCCAGGCAGCCGGGCGTCTACTATGGATTCTATTTTTTGGAATTTGCGGATTACTACTCCAGGGAGTACACGGATGAGAAGGAAATGCTGAACCTGCTCTATGTCACCTTAAAAGCGCTGGTCAGCGAGAAAGTTGATAATAAGCTGATACGCTGTATCTTTGAGCTGAAGGCAATGGTGATCAATGGGGAATACCCCAATCTGTTCGAGTGTATGAACTGTGGGAAGAAAGAGGAGCTTTACTGGTTTTCGGCAGAGAGATCAGGGGTCTTCTGTGAAGACTGTATAGACAAAAAGGAGAGATATAAGAGCATCCGTCTGGACGCCTCCTCCCTGTATGCCTTTCAGTTTATTGCGGCATCTGAGATTTCCAGGCTATACACCTTTACCGTAAGGCCGGAGGTGCTGAAGACCATGCAGAAGGTCATGCGGGAATACACAGGAAAATACATAGACAAAAAGATGAAAAGTCTGCAGGTGCTGGAAATGATGGAGTAAACATGAGAAAAATCCTGTTTTTAGCATATTTTCAGGCAGATAGTGGTTGAAAAGAAGGAATATTACGGTTATAATGTTACTATTCGCAGGCTGTATCAGACAGTCTGCGGACTGTAATGCCATCATACAGTTTATATGACTGTGACAGGCAGCTTGCCTTGAAAAATAAAGAAATAGATGAAAGTCGAGGAGATAACACGATGGAAAAGACCATGGAAAAGATCGTAGCACTTGCCAAATCCAGAGGATTCGTATATCCGGGTTCAGAAATTTACGGAGGACTTGCCAACACCTGGGATTACGGCAACCTTGGCGTGGAGCTGAAAAACAATGTGAAAAAAGCCTGGTGGAAAAAATTCATCATGGAAAGCCCATACAATGTAGGGGTAGACTGTGCTATATTGATGAATCCGCAGACATGGGTGGCTTCCGGTCATCTGGGCGGTTTTTCTGACCCGCTGATGGACTGTAAAGAGTGCCATGAGCGTTTCCGCGCGGATAAGATCATTGAAGATTTCTGCGCAGAAAAAGGAATTGCCATTGAGGGCAGTGTGGATGCCTGGAGCCAGGAGAAGATGATGGAGTTTATTGAGGAACATCAGATCCCATGTCCCACCTGCGGCAAACACAACTTTACAGATATCCGTCAGTTCAACCTGATGTTCAAGACATTCCAGGGAGTTACAGAAGACGCAAAGAATACCGTTTATTTAAGACCTGAGACTGCTCAGGGTATTTTCGTAAACTTTAAGAATGTACAGAGGACATCCAGGAAGAAACTGCCTTTCGGTATCGGACAGGTGGGAAAATCCTTCCGTAATGAGATCACACCTGGTAACTTCACATTCCGTACCCGTGAATTTGAGCAGATGGAGCTGGAATTCTTCTGCAAGCCCGACACAGATCTGGAGTGGTTTGCTTACTGGAAACAGTTCTGCCTTGACTGGCTGCACAGCCTGGGTCTGAAAGATGAGGAAGTTCGCTACCGTGACCACGATAAAGAGGAGCTGAGCTTCTACAGCAAAGCAACCACAGATGTGGAATTTTTATTCCCGTTCGGATGGGGCGAGCTTTGGGGTATCGCAGACAGAACCGACTATGACCTCACACAGCATCAGAATGTATCCGGACAGGATATGACATATTTTGATGATGAGACCAATGAAAAATATATTCCTTATGTCATCGAACCGTCACTGGGAGCTGATCGTATGGTACTGGCATTCTTGTGCAGTGCATATGACGAGGAAGTTCTGGACGCAGAGAGAAATGACGTGCGTACCGTGCTGCATTTCCATCCGGCTCTGGCACCTGTAAAGATCGGTATCCTGCCTCTGTCCAAAAAGCTGAACGAGGGCGCAGAAAAGATTTACCAGGAGCTTTCCAAGCTGTATAACTGTGAATATGATGACAGAGGAAATATCGGAAAACGTTACCGCCGTCAGGACGAGATCGGTACTCCGTTCTGTGTGACATATGATTTTGAATCTGAGACAGACGGAGCGGTTACTGTCCGTGACCGTGACACCATGGAGCAGGAGAGAGTTAAAATTGAAGACCTGAAGGCATACTTTGAGGAAAAGATGGCTTTCTAGACAATTGCTGAGAGAATAGACATGCTGCTGTATCCCGCCGGAGACGGAGGGTACGGCAGCTTCTGTTATATGTATGGAAGAGGTGCAGTGGAATGGCCAGCATCAGAGATGTGGCAAAGCAGGCCGGAGTGGGAGTGGGAACGGTTTCCCGGGCCTTAAATGGAACCGGTTACGTATCGCCGGATACAAAAAAGAAGATTGAAAAAGCGGCTGAGAAGCTGGGATATACGCCAAATGAACTTGCGAGGAATCTATACAGGAACCGGACCGGTATCGTGGGAGTTATGGTTCCGGATCTGGATCATCCTTTTTTTTCCTGCCTGGCAAAGCATATAGAGATGGAGCTTTACCGTCAGGGATATAAAACCATGATCTGCAATACCATAGGGATCAGTGACAGGGAGAGGGATTATCTGGATATGCTGGATCGGAATATTGTGGATGGCATTATCACAGCGGCCCACTCCCTGGATGAGGAGGAATACCTGAAACAGAAAAAGCCCATTGTCTCCGTAGACAGGGAATTCGGTCCCGGAATCCCTCTCATAGGAAGTGACCACGCTATGGGAGGACGCATGGCTGCGGAGCTGCTTTTAAAGAATGGCTGTAAAAAGGTACTGCAGGTATCCGGTGTTGCCCCCGGTATTGCCGCCCAGGAGCGTCACAGTGTCTTTAAAGAAGTCATGCAGAGACAGGGGGTGGAGATACTGGACATGGTTATGGACTGGAATGTATTTGACTGGAATGCCCACTATGAGGGAATGGAAAGGTTTCTCTGCCAGCATCCGGATATAGATGGGGTGTTTGGAGGAGATATGGCTGCCATTGCCTGTATGAATGCTGTACTGCAGAAAGAGATACGCGTGCCGGAGGATGTGAAGATCATAGGATTTGACGGAATGGATGTGACACGTATGGTTTATCCCAGGCTGACTGCAGTTCGGCAGAATGTACAATTATTGGCAGAGCTTTGTGTAAACACCCTTCTGGATCTGGTGGAGGAGAGGAAAGGTGTGCCCCACAGACAGATTTTGGACGTGGAAATGCAGTTTGGCGGCACAACACTGTGAGAAATAAAAAGGGTAGTGTTGCGGATAACTTATAAAAATGAAGCAATGGTTTTGGCTAAAATTTATATGAAAAAGATCAAGAGACCTGTGTTTGTGCAAAGTGCACAAGAAAAACGCGGGTCTCTTTTGTGTCTTGGGAATTCATACGGAAAAGTGCTTGACAAACCCGTCAAAGAGTCCTATACTTACATACATGGAACGGGTTCCATAAAATAATCCGATATAACTTGCAAAAATGAAAACAAACCCATGTAATTAAAGGATAATAATTATAGAACCGGTTTTACAACGTGCGAAGCAGGAGGCGAAAATATGATACAAACAGGTGAGTACACATGTCTGGAGATACTGGCCAGATCAGTGGAAGGAAAAGAAGGATATGTGGTTTTGAAAAATGCAGAAGGCAGGGAGAGCACATATGCGGCGGGCCGGAAGTATTATAAGTGGCTGAAAATACCTGTGGACAGGCAGACCGGTTACGAGCTTGCCGTCCAAAATGCGGAAATATCACTGGCATATTTAAGCGGCTGTGAAAAGATTCTGGAGAGAGGGATCTGTTATATAGACCCTGAGGAAGGCGGTCAATGTCTGAGCGGCTGTGAAACGGCAGCATATTATGACACACCTTACAGAGAGCAATATCATTTTGCACCCTGGAAGAACTGGATGAACGACCCCAATGGCCTATGCTGGTATCAGGGATATTACCACATGTATTATCAGTATAACCCCCACGGCCAGGAATGGTCCAATATGTACTGGGGACATGCAGCCAGCCCGGATCTGGTACACTGGACCCATCTTCCCATTGTCCTTGAACCGCAGAAAGAGGTACTGGAACAGGCTGATGTACAAAAGGGAGGCGCATTTTCCGGAAGCGCAGTGGTGCTGGAAGATGAGGTGGTCTTTTATCTGACCAGACATCTGGGACCCATGGAAGACGGTGAGGAGACCGTACAGCAGCAATGGATGACCAGAAGCCGGGATATGCTGGAATTTGGACCGGAGAAGCTGGTGATAGGAGAAGGACCAAAGGGAGCGTCCTTTGATTTCAGGGACCCGAAAGTTTTGAAGATAGGGGATATGTGGTACATGGTCCTGGCAAGCGCCATGAACGGACAGGCAGCTATCCTGCTGTATAAATCCGGTGATATGGAGCATTGGAGCTATGTAAAACCTCTGCTCACAGAAAAAGAAGAGGGGATACGCTGCTTTGAATGTCCTGACTTTTTTTCTCTGGACGGCTGCTATGTGGCGTGGGGAGCGTTGATGTGCCACAAGGACCCGGGCGGAAGATTTCAGATGTCGCGCTATTACACAGGGGAATTCAAGGATGAAAATTTTTCCGTGGAAAGCACAGGCTGGTATGATTTTGGAAGCAACTGTTACGCTATGCAGAGCTTTGAACATGAGGGAAGGAGGATTGCCATTGGGTGGATCTCCGATTTTTACGGCGAACATATAAAGGCAGAGGACAGCGCTTACGGCAGCGCAACCATTCCCAGAGTTCTGCATGTGAAGGAACATAAGCTTTATATGACTCCTGTGGAGGAAATCTATACGCTGAAAGGTGAAAAACTCTACACGGGTGAAAAGGAAAACATCTGTCTGCAGCAGATAACGGGAAACAGTTTTTATGCAGGCATATCCTTTGCCGGAGATACAGACTTTAATCTTCTGCTGGGAAGAGACGGGAAGAAGGAGATACGTTTTGTAAAGGAGAACGGTTTTGCGGGTATCCGCACATCAGGTGTAAAAAGTGAAACAGTTAAGTTTCCGGCAGATGTGGATGTGATCAGGAATATGGAGATATTTGTGGACAGAAGAGTTGTGGAAATTTATCTGAACGGCGGAGAAGCCGCAGGTACCAAACTGTTCTATAATTCCAACACAGACGGCTGCTTTATTCTGGAGGCAGAAGAGCCGGAGAAGATAGAACGGGCAGAGGTTTCCATGATGAGGTCTGTCTGGCAGTAACAGCAGTGAGAAGGGAGAGAGGGAAATGAAAAAACGGGCAGTTGCCATACTTCTTGCGGCAGCGGTGGTGTCTTCCATGGCATCCGGCTGCGGAAGTGAGAAAGAACGGGTGAACAAAGACGGAGAGTCTGTCATAACAATCTGGAGTCCAAGCGATGAACCGGCCATTGAGGAGTGGTGGGAAGAAAAAATTGATGCTTTTAATGAGGAACACAGAGGAGAGATTCATCTCAAAAGAGAAGCCATCGTGCGTGCGGATTCTTATGCTTACGAGGACAAGGTAAACGCAGCCATCACTTCCAAGGATCTGCCGGATATCCTTTTTGTGGACGGACCTACGGTTTCCGTATATGCGGCAAATGACATTATCGTGCCTCTGGATGATATGTTCCCGGAGGAGGACTGGGAGGACTTTTTGGATTCCACCAAGAACCAGGGGACTTACGACGGAAAAATTTATGCCATCGGCGCTACAGAAAGTTCGGTTGCCCTTTATTACAACCGGGATATGCTGGATGCGGCAGGGATAAAAGCACCTGATAAGCTGGTGGATGCCTGGACCTGGTCTGAATTTGCAGATGTGGCAGAGAAACTGACAAAAGACGGCGTGATGGGAACCAACATCATCATGGATAAAGGGGAAGGACTTCCCTATGTTCTGGAGCAGTTCTGGATCTCCAACGGTACGGATTTTGTGAGTGAAGACGGCAGCAAAGCAGACGGATATATCAACAGTGAAGCCGGGGTGGAGGCAGCCACATTCCTGAATGAACTGATCCAAAACGGATATGCCAATCTGGACCCCATCCAGAAGGAATTCCATAACGAAAGGGCAGCTACAATGCTGGGAGGCTCCTGGGAGGTGGCTACACTGGAAAAGGATTATCCGGATCTGAACTGGGGTGTTACCTATTTTCCAGTTGCGGACAACGGAAAAATCCCCACTTCCCCCACAGGAGACTGGGCAGCAGCCGTCACCAGGGATACACAGGATAAGGATGCTGTGAAAGAGGTGATGAACTATCTCTTTTCAAAGGATAATGTGACCACTTACGCTAAGGCAATTTCAAAGCCGCCCACAAGACAGTCCAGTTATGAGGTGCTCACAGAGTATAATGAGTATCCACGCTCCCTGTTCAAGGAACAGCTTATGGAGACAGGACATCCGAGACCGCGGACACCCTCCTACAGTGTGCTCTCCGCAGGTTTTTCAGAGGCTATGGTGAACATCTTCACAGGTGTGGATCCAAAAGAGGCACTTGACAAAGTGGCAGAAGACACGGACAAGGATTACAACAAGTATTACGCGGATGAAGATTGATTCCGGGGAGGAGGAGAAAGATGGAAAAAGCCATAAACAAACCAAGTGAAAAGAAAGCGGCATACCTGTTTGTCATACCGGCAGTGATCCTGCTGGCAGCATTTTTGATATATCCTGCGCTGCAGACCGTCAGATATGCATTTACCGATTACAATATCATGAGGCCGGACCGCATTAAGTTCTGCGGGTTAAACAATTTTGCGGAATTGTTCCGGGACGGGGATTTTTGGAAGGCAGTTGCCAATACACTTCATTTTACCGTGCTGGTGGTACCTTTTCAGACAGTTCTGGCATTGGCACTGGCAATGCTCATATCATCCAAGAGAAAAGGTGTCTCTATTTTCAGAGCGGCATATTTCAGCCCTCAGGTTACCTCCATGGTCGTAGTGGCGATCCTCTGGACTGTGCTCTACAATTCCAATCCGGACAGCGGGCTTTTAAATGCACTGCTGGTTAAAATGGGAATGGAACCCTGCGGATTCTTAAATGACCCGAAGACTTCTATGAACTCCATCATTTTCATGTCCGCATGGCAGGGGGCGGGCTACCAGATGATGATCTTTCTGGCAGGCCTTCAGGGGATTCCCAAGGAACAGTATGAAGCCGCGTCCATAGACGGTGCCGGAAAATTAAAAAGCTTTCTCTATGTCACTTTGCCGGGACTGAAAAATGTAATAAAATATGTGATCATGATCACGGTGATCCAGGCAATGAAACTTTTTACGCAGCCGTATGTCATGACAAAAGGCGGCCCTCAGAATTCCACCAGAACCATGGTGTACTATGTGTATGAACAGGGCTTCCAAAAACGGAATTTCGGATATGCCTGTGCAGTGGCTGCAGTCTTCTTCGTCATAGTGGTGATACTGTCCCTGGGGATGAAGAAACTGATCAAAGCGGATTAGAAAGGAGAGGAGAACTATGACACAGAAGCAGAGGACCCGTCTGGGAAATGCAGCATTTTACATAGGGAATACGCTGGTTGCGCTGATTTTCGTATCCCCTCTTATCTGGATGATATCCTCATCCCTGAAACCGGAGGCCGGTATTTTTAAAGGTTTGAATTCCCTGGGTACATTTATTCCAAAAGGGGCGTCCCTCAGTAATTATCTGGAAGTGTTCCAGAGGATTGACATGTGGAAATTTATCGGAAACAGTTTGTTTTACGTCTTTGTCATCGTGGTGCTGGATCTGTTTATCAACTCCATCTGCGGTTATGCGCTGGCAAAGTTTGAATTCAAAGGCAAAAATCTTCTTCTCACACTGGTTATCAGTCTTATGGTATTTCCCCCGGAAGCCATTATGCTTCCCATGTACAGGGAGATGGCTGATCTGGGGTGGATCAATCAGTGGGCAGCGCTTGTTGTGCCCTTTGTGGCGAAATGCTTCAGCATCTATATGTTCCGTCAGTTTTTCCTGGATGTGCCAAATGACCTTTTGGAGGCAGCGGCCATTGACGGGTGCGGTCCGGTGAAGACATTTTTCAGGATCGTCATGCCAATTTCGGGAACGGTATATGCCACTGTGCTGATCCTTGATTTTGTGGCTCACTGGAATGACTTTATGTGGCCTCTGCTGGTGGTGACAGGGGAGGAAAAGAGAACCATTCAGCTTGCCATACAGACATTCTTTGGTTCCAAACCCATCAATTACGGTCCTATCATGGCGTCACTGACGATCTCAGCTATCCCTATGCTGATCATGTTTATTGTACTGCAGAAATATTATGTGGAGGGAATTGCTTCCACTGGTATCAAAGGATAAGAGGAGGGACAGAACATGGAGGGGATTTTTCGTTTTGACAGCAGGCTGTACAGAACAGTGGAGAAGCTGGTGAATCTGGTAAAATTGAATTTTTTGTGGATATTGTTCAGTCTTCCGGTTGTGACCGTGGGAGCTGCCAATTGTGCCCTCCATGAGACCGCGGACAGATTAGCGTCAGGTGTGGAGGGGTACATAGGCAGTACCTTTTGGGAGGCTTTCCGTAAGAATTTGAAAAGAGCAGTGCTTCAGACACTGCCTATGCTGGCGGCTGGGATGGCCATATGCGCGGACTTTCTCTTCTGGAAACAGATGACAGGTACATTTGCTGAGGTGATGAAAGGGCTTGTGATGGCAGTTGGGGCTGTGTATCTCTTCTTGTCAGTATATTTTTATCCGCTTCTGGACAGGATGGATACAGGATTTTTGGTGACACTCAGAAATGCCGGACTTTTGGCATTTAAGTATCTTCCCCGGACTCTTTACATGGTATTGTGGATCGGCATTGTCTGGACAGCGGGAAAGATATGGGCAGCCGGGCTTTTGCTGACACTACTTCTGGGCGGTTCAGGACTTGCGTTTTTGCATTCCATGGTGCTTCGGAAAATTTTTGTCAAAGAGGGGATCTGTGAGGAGTAACGCAAGCCTTACGCATAGGTTTTTCAGACGGCAGTTTTATTTGCTATTTTTCTGTTGTCCGTATATAATATGGGAATAACTACACCCCAAACGGATAAGAGGAGGCAGAAATGGAATTCAATGAGAAACTGCAGCATCTCAGAAAAGAAAATAATATGACGCAGGAACAACTGGCTGAGAGATTATATGTGTCAAGGGCGGCTGTTTCTAAATGGGAGAGCGGAAAAGGGTATCCGAATATTGAATCCCTGAAAGCCATATCAAAATTATTTTCGGTTTCTATTGATGATCTGCTGTCCGGCGATGAATTATTAACCCTGGCGGAAACAGAAAACAGGACAAATATCAACACTATTTATGGGTTAATATTTGGTATATTAGATCTGAGCGCGGTGATTTTTTTCATCCTTCCCCTTTTCGGTGAGCGTGAAGAGGAATATATCCGTCTGGTGACACTACTTTCCAATACCACGATTCCCACAGCCATCAGAACCGTTTATTATATTGTGCTCATATCTATGGCAGTGTTTGGTGTTTTCGAGATATGGATACAGCATTTTAAAGATGAGAGGAAAATGCATATCTGCAGTATCTGTTCCATTGGTCTTCACGCACTGACCATACCGGTGTTTGCTGCCTCACAGGAGCCGTATGTAACGGTACTCTTATTTATGCTGTTTATGGTAAAGGTTGTTTTGCTGATCAAAAAAAGTAGTATGAAATAGACTGTAATACAGGGAAAAAGCCCGTGATACGAAAAGTATCAAGGGCTTTTTCCCATTGTGACGACTGGTTTCTTGCCCTTTTCGATGAAAGCTGACAATAATACAACTGCAGTCTGCAAAAACAAAACACAGAGAAAAGAGGATAAACCATGAGTACAAAAAGCAGAAAAAAATTTATTTTAACAGGAGCCTTATTCTTACTGTTTGCGGCTTTTACTGTTGTTGCTGCAAAAGTAGATGTAAAACCTATTGGGCCAAAGGGATCAGAAGTCGGTATGGCATCACTGAACCTGTTCATGTTCCGATTGTTTGGAGTAAACCTTTTTTGGTACCATATTACGGATTGGTTAGGTGTCATTGCCATATTATTTGCGGTTGGGTTTGCCCTTTTAGGGGGGTATCAGTTTGTTAGAAGAAAGAGCCTGTTGAAGGTTGACTATTACATTTTGTTGTTGGGCGTTTATTATATTCTTGTAATGGCGGTTTATTTTTTGTTTGAATGTTTCATTATCAATTACAGACCGGTTATTCTCCATGAAAACCTGGAGGCATCTTATCCCTCTTCACACACAATGATAGTGATCTGTATTATGGGAACAGCTATTCTGGTATTTCATCATCTGCTTGCCGGAAAGAAAAGATGGATTCTGTTCACGGACAGTATTTCCGTATTACTGATAGGAGTGACTGTGGCTGGAAGAATGGTATCAGGGGTCCACTGGTTTACAGATATTATAGGAGGTGCCATACTTTCCGGCGCGTTGATCATGCTGTACTGTTCACTGGTCTCCTATGCGGGAGACACAATTCAGCCTTTTACTGTCCCGTGAGGCGGCGCCTTGCAAATGCAGGACAATCCCGAGGCAGCCGTGCGCCAGACTGCGGTTTTTGCAGTCTGTGTGCATGCTTTTGCTGCTATGAAGCCGAGAGACTGAATAGTAATGATAATTTGGTGCTATATGCTGTAAAATATAGACAATTACTGTCGAACACAGTATAATAAAGATATATTTTATTCCATGGAGTGAAATAGCCTGCCGAATACGGTATGGTATTTGCAGAAAAGCACGGTACCGGTTCCGGCAGAGAATAAGGGGAATCGAGGGGAGATACACATGGATGAATTGGAAGAAGCACGCAAAAAAGAGAGGGAAAAGGACAGGAAGCGGGAAGCGCTCAGACTGAAACGAGAGGAGGAACTGAAGAAAAAGTTTATACGCACAGGGATCATAGCTGCGGCTGTGCTCGTGTGTGTGGTCCTGGGAGTGGTATCTGCAGTCAGATATTCAAAGGCAAAAGAAGCCGTCGCCGCTGCGGAGAAAAAGAAGCAGCAGGAAGCAGCCCTGGCGAAAGAGCAGGAAGAAAATATCATTGATTTTCTGGCAGTTGGTGACAATATCGCCCATCTGGGCATGAGGGAATCCGGCATGAAGGAGTCGGGAGACTGGAACTATGATGCCATTTACCAGCCAGTGAAAGCAGATGTGGAGGCGGCAGACTTAGCGCTGGTGACACAGGAGACAGTATTTGTGGAGAACCGTGATGATATATCCGGCTACCCTTCCTTTGGAACGCCCCCGGAATTCGGTGACGCGCTGGTGGACACAGGATTTGATGTGGTGGCCCATGCTACCAATCATATTTTGGATAAGGGGACAGATTCCATCGAGTATACCATGGAATGGTGGAAGGAGAAGCATCCGGAGATTCCTATACTGGGCATCCACCAGGATCAGGAGGACGCGGAGCATATTACGGTTGTGCAGTGCAAAGCCCTGAAGCTTGCCATGCTTGACTATACTTACGGGCTGAATGATATTCCTCTTGCCGAGGATAAGTCCTACATGGTGGATGTCTTTGATCAGGAAAAAGCCAGGGCGGATATAAGAAAAGCAAGAGAAGAGGCAGATGTGGTCATTGTGGTCATGCATGTGGGAGAGGAATATGTGCAGGATGTGGATGAGCAGACAAGGCAGTGGGTGGATCTGTTTTTGGAGGAGGATGTGGATATTGTCATCGGTTCCCATCCCCACGTGATCAGGACCATGGAAACCCTGACCGGGGAGGATGGGCACAAAATGCTTGTCTACTATTCCCTGGGGAATTTCACCTCCACCCAGAATGATCTGCCAAGCCTTTTGGGAGCCATGGCAAAGATCACCATCAAAAAAGATGTAAAAACCGGGGCCATACAGATTCCGGAACATGAATTTATTCCTCTGCTCATGCACTACAATCATGACAGCCGTACCTATGGCATTTATAAACTGAATGACTATACTCAGGAATTGGCGGATCAGCATACTGCCAATGAGCGTAACCCCGGTGAGTTTTCCATTTCGTACTATAAGGAGCTTTTTGAACAGATCAAAGCAAAGGGGAATGGTGACGAAATTTAAGGAGTTGTGCAAAAAGTACAAAAAAACAAGAACATAATGTAAATTAATATGCAAAAAATCCAGAATGGCCTTGCCACTTCTGGATTTTTTTGCTATAATAGTCGTCAGTGGTAATGAAATACAAGGAGGACGAGGCAAAATGGCAAAAAAAAGAAATATCATTGTAGGACAATCAGGTGGACCCACATCCGTTATCAACTCCAGTCTTGCAGGCGTATATAAAAACGCAATTGAAAGAGGCTTCGACAAGGTATACGGTATGCTTCACGGAATTCAGGGACTTTTAGACGAGCAGTACGTAGACCTTTCCACACAGATCCATTCCGAGTTGGATATTGAGCTGTTGAAAAGAACGCCGTCCGCATTTTTAGGCTCCTGCCGTTTTAAAATGCCGGAGATACATGAAGATAAGGCAATTTATGAAAAAATATTCGGAATCCTCAACAAGCTGGATATTGATGCATTTATTTATATCGGCGGCAATGATTCCATGGATACGATCAAAAAATTATCTGATTACGCGATTTTAACGGGACAGTCCCAGAAGTTTTTAGGTGTGCCGAAGACCATTGATAATGATCTGGCACTGACAGACCATACACCTGGCTTCGGAAGTGCTGCCAAATATATCGGGGCCTCCACAAAAGAGGTGATCCGTGATGCACAGGGTCTGACCTATAAGAAAAATATGATCACCATTATGGAGATCATGGGACGTAATGCCGGATGGCTGACCGGTGCCACAGCTCTTGCAAAGACAGAAGACTGTGACGGTCCGGATTTGATCTATCTGCCGGAGGTTTCCTTTGATATTGAGAGATTTTTACATAAAGTAAAGGAACTGCTGAAGAAGAAATCTTCTATTGTCATCGCTGTCTCAGAGGGCATTAAGCTGGCTGACGGCCGCTATGTATGTGAGCTTGGCAGCGTGGGAGATTATGTGGATGCCTTTGGCCACAAACAGCTTCAGGGAACAGCCACCTATCTGGCCAATTTCCTGGCAGCAGAGTGTGGATGCAAGACAAGGGCCGTGGAACTCTCCACACTTCAGAGAAGTGCTTCCCATATGGCATCCCGTGTGGATATTGACGAGGCGTTTATGGTAGGCGGTGCTGCTGTCAAAGCGGCAGACGAAGGAGATACAGGCAAGATGGTTGTGATCGACCGTGTGTCTGATGACCCGTACATGAGTGCCACAGGAATCTATGACGTGCACAGGATCGCCAACGAGGAGAAGCTGGTTCCGAGAACCTGGATGAACAAAGACGCCACATATGTGACAAAAGATTTCGTGGACTATGTAAAACCGTTGATCCAGGGAGATTATCAGCCTATCATGGTAAACGGCCTGCCAAGACACCTGGTATTAAAAGTAAAACGGAAATAAACTGGCTGGCAATTGATTTTGGGGAAAAGAGAAGGTATATCAATATAGAAACCGGATGCATCAATGCTTGGGGAAGCGTTGATGCATCCGGTGTTTTATTCTGTATCTTTTTGATTTACACAGGGTATCACAGGTTTCTTCCCATAGGGAAGGGCAATGTCGATCAATGTACCCTGTCCGGGAAAGCTTTCAATGGTGAGTCCGTATTCCCTTCCGTAATAGCTTTGGATCCGCTGCTGTACGTTCCGTATGCCTATTGAATGATGTGAGGCAGTATCAGCAGGAAAATCAATCTCTTTATTCAGAGAATCCACCAGTTCTGTCAGTTCCTTTTCTTCCATTCCCTGCCCATTGTCTGCAATGAGGAAATGCAGGGTGTTTCCTTCCAGGTTGGCGCTTATGCTGATATAACAGTTTTCTTCCTTTTCAGAAAAACCATGGCTGACAGCATTTTCCACGAAAGGCTGAAGAATAAATGCAGGGATCTCAAGCCCCAGAAATTCATCGGGAACGTCATAATCAAAAGAAAATTTCCCCGGAAACCGTATGTTTTGAATGGTCATATAGCGCTGGATCTGTAATAATTCCTCTTTTAACAGCACAATAGGGACCTTCTTCAGATTGTAGCGCAGCAGCTCAGACATACACATGGCAATGGTCTTGATCTCAGGCACGTTATGAATATCAGCCAGTGATTTTATAACGTTCAGGGTATTATAGAGAAAGTGATGGTTGATCTGTGCCTGAAGAACCTGAATGTGCATCTGCTGTTCATTCAGACAGCTTTGATAATTCTGCTGTATGCTCTGGGTCAGACGGCTGTTCAAACGGTTAAAGCTGTGTACCACCTTCTGCAGTTCCTGATTGGAAATCCTCCCCTCCACAGTAATATCACTATAGTTGGTGGTATCCCTGGAATCAATCTTTTCACAGAGCTGCCGAATGGAGCGGGTCAGCCCCCTGGAGAGAAGTACAGCCAGTATCAGACCCAGGAAGATCGCCAGGAGAAAGATACCTGCATAGTGATATAAGTTATTCCGGTAAGCCTGAGTGATCAGGGAATTATTCATAAAATGTACGATATGCCAGCCGGTGGTCTTGTTATAGCAGCCGTTGATCAGATAGGAATCAGAGCCTACGGTTAATTTTTCTGTCCGCACAGAGCTTTCCTTAGTGATCCTTTGATTGAAATTTTGTATAGCTTTTTTCAGATCGCCAGAGGCATCCTTTGTTATAAAGTCCTCATCAGAAGAGTAGGCAAGTCCGCCGTCGGCGTTGTATATGAGCATAACATTGCTCTGTGTCTGTGCGGAATTGGCGATATTTTCCACTGCGGAAAAATTGATGCCCACATAACAGGAACCAATCTCTTTAAAGGTAAAGCTGTCATACAGGACCTTCACCATAGGGAGAATACTTTTTTTGACAGTGGAGGACTGCTGTACCGGAGCAAAATACGTGTAATAATCAGAATCCCTGGCAATCTCTGCCCACTCATCCATGTGATCCAGAATGGCATACTGATCCTTCACATTGGGAATGTTGTATTCAAAGGTGTAGCCGTACCGGTTTTTGAACATACAGGTAGTCACATTGGAATTCAGCCGATTGGCCTGTATTAGCTGAGAGGAAAAGAGATAACTGTTCTGGGAATAGCTGAGCAGATCATCCTTATAATTGGTGATCATTGCCTTTCGGATATCCTTATTCAAGATGTGCAGATCCGCAACCTTGGTGGCGTCCTGAAGGAGAGTGTCCAGTGTCAGGTTTGCCTGTGTGGTGATGGTGTCCATGGAGCGGCTGAAATCTTCCTGCACCTCATTGGAAGTCCTGTTAGCTGTGGCAATGCCCAGAATAATAGTCGGCAGGATGACCAGCAGCAGCGAGGAAAAGAATATCTGGGTTCTGTAAGAAAAATTTTGTAGTTTCATTCTGCATCTCCTGTGATTCAATCTGTTGAAATTATAGAATGAAAACCTCATAAATTCAAGAAGAGGGGAAGAAATAGATAAAAAAACTGCCAAAAACTAAAAATGATTATATATTTTATCTAAGAAAATTTCTATTTTACAGACTTTTACTTAGGTATAATGAGGGCATAAAATACAACAGGGGGAAATGAAAATGAACAAGGCACAGCGTGTAAAAGCAGTTATGAAACAGGAGGAAACAGACTTCGTACCAGCAGGTTTCTGGTTCCACTATAAACCTGACTTTTCAGTGGAGGAGATGATCCAGGAGCATTTAAAGCTCTATGAGGAAACCGATATGGATATCATAAAAATCATGCAGGACTATCCATATCCGGTTACAGGTGAAATACACTGCGCTGAGGACTGGTATCACATTGGCATCAGGGGAACAGACAGTGAAGAACTGAAAAAGATGACAGATGTTATACGGGGCATAAGACAGAGGGCAGGTGATGATGTACTGATCTTCCAGACAATGTTCGGGCCTTTCAAAGCGGCTTCCATCGCGTTTGGAGATGAGGTTCTCATGAAGTACAGCAAGGAGGCACCGGAGGCGGTCAGGGCAGGTATTCAGAATCTGGCAGACTCTCTTGAGGCTTGGGCGGCAGCTTATTTGGAAGCCGGTGCGGACGGTATCTATTATTCTGCACAGTTCGGAGAAGAAGGGAGATTTTCTAAAGAAGAGTGGGAATATCTGGTGCGCCCCTTTGATCTTCAGATTTTACAGGTAGCTGAGAACATAGAGGAAAAATATAATATCCTTCACATCTGCGGGGAACCTGAATATGCGTTCCGTACACATGTGGATTGGTTTTATGACTATCCGGCTGACCTGGCAAACTGGTCGGTCAAGGACAATGACTACAGCCTGGAAAAGGGAAGAGAGCATTTTTCCTGCGCCATTCTCGGCGGTCTGAACAACAAGGGAAATATTCTGCATGGACCAAAAGAAGAGATACGAAAAGAGGTACACGAAGTGCTGGAATGTTTTGGTACCAGAGGGATCATGATCGGAGCAGACTGCACCATACAGGGTGAGGGAATCCGCCTTGATCACATCCGGGAGGCAGTTGAAGCAGCACATACATATAAAAAAGGAGAAGAATGATCATGAAGAAGAAATTAGCGGTTTTATTGTGCGCAGCCATGGCAGTTTCCAGTCTGGCAGGCTGCAGCAGCGGTGTGAAAGAGCCAAAGGATACTCAGGAAGAAAATAAAAAAGAAGATTCACAGGATAAGACAGAAGGGAAAGAGGACAGCGGCAAAGATGTTTTGACACTGGAGTTTTTCCAGCAGAAATCAGAGGAAGCTGCCCAGGTAGGCTACCAGAATATTATTGACAAATTCAATGAGCAGAATCCGGATATCAAGATCGAGATGAATACGGTGCCTGACGCCCCCACTGTCCTTACATCACGTGTGGCATCCGGTGATATACCGGTGATCTTTACAGATTTTCCCACACAGCTCCAGTTCCATCAGAAGGTGGCAAACGGCTATGTGCAGGATCTGTCTGAGCAGGAATTTTTGGGAAATGTGGAGCAGTCAGCTCTTGATATGACAAAACAAGAAGACGGAAAATACTATGCGCTTCCTTTCAGCCGCAATTATATGGGTGTATGGTATAACATGAAAATTTTTGAGGAGAACAATCTGGAGGTGCCCAAGACCTGGGAAGAATTTACCGGTGTATGTGATGCCCTGAAGGAAAAAGGAGTCACTCCTCTTGGTCTTCACGGAAAGGATCCGGGCCGTGTAGGACATACCTTCCAGTGCTGTACGGTTGCCTTTGATCCAAAGGGTGTGGAGACTATTGAGAAGACCGTTGCAGGAGAAAGCAGCATTGAAGGAGACGAAGGCTTTAAGCTGGTTGCAGAGAAAATGCTTACCCTGCTGGACTACAGCAATGAGGATGCCCTTGCCCTTTCCGACATGCAGTGTTATGAAAATTTTGCCAATGGGCAGTACGCAATGTGCATAACAGGCTCCTATGCCCGCGGTACGATCATGATCGCAAATCCTGATTTGAAACTGGGAGTTTTCCCTCTACCCAATGACACAAGAGAGACAACCAACACCTTATCCGGTATTGATGCGGCTGTCTGCATTTCAGCTAAGGCATCTGAGGAGGAAAAAGCAGGCGCTTACAGGTTCCTGGAATTTTTGGCACAGCCGGAAAACGCACAGCTTTTCTGTGACGCAGAGGGCGCGCCCTCCTGTATCACAGGCGTGGTCCACAAAGATGAAGGGGTACAGCCTATGCTGGAGCTTATTTCCGACGGGCAGGTACATGACTGGATGGCTTCCACCATTGACAACAATGTGGTGACTGACCTCTATAATGTGACCCAGGGTTTCTGGAGTGAGAAAAATGTGGATAATTATCTGAAACAGATGGATGAATCCATCGCCATCACATCAGCGGAATAAGAAAGAACGTACAGAGAAACGGCAGTGCCGGCATCGGCCTGCCGTTTGTTACATAATAGAAAGGGGTTGGTCAAAATGAATACAGAATGGAAGAAAAAAGGCTCCGGAAAATGGATATATTTCAGCTTCACATTGATACCGGTGGTACTTTACAGCTTCTTTTATGTGTATTCTGTGGTAAATGGTATCCGCTACAGCTTCACAGACTGGGACGGCATGTCCACAACATTTAATCTTGTAGGTTTTAAAAACTATATATCCCTGTTTAAAAATCCAAACTTTTGGGGTTCTCTGAAAACTACCGTGTGCTACAGCATCCTTTTAGTGGCGGGGGTTGTGACACTGTCCCTGGCACTATCCCTGGCGCTGAATTCACTGAAAAGGTTTAAGACATTTACGAAATCTGTGTTTTTTGTTCCGGCAATGATCGGAGGCATCACCATTGCCCTTATCTGGGACCAGCTTTTTTACAGAGTGGTTCCTCTGGTGGGACAGGCTCTTGGCATTGGGTGGCTGTCACAAAGCCTTCTCATGACAGGAAAAACAGCTCTTCCCGCAGTGGTGTTTGTACATATCTGGCAGGCTGTGGCACTTCCGACGGTAATCTTTGTGGCTGGTCTGCAGCAGATCCCTGATGAGCAGTATGAGTCGGCTAAGATGGACGGCGCTACACCTTTTCAGCGATTCCGGTTCGTGACCTTCCCGTATCTGGTGCCGACACTGACTGTGAATCTGGTGCTTATGATCAAACAGGGATTTACGTCCTTTGATTTCCCATTTGCGCTGACAGGCGGAGGTCCTGTGCGGTCTACGGAAGTGATCGGAATCTTGATCTACAATGATGCGTTTAAGAACATGAGGTTTTCCATGGCCAATGCAGAGGCGTGTGTACTCTTTTTGGTTGTAGCGGTCTTTTCTCTGACCCAGTTAAAACTTACCAGTAAAGGAGGGGTCCAAGAATGAAAGCAAAAAAGGAAGGCATGGGATGGATCATTCTGAGAAATCTTTTGATCCTTATGGGACTTTTCCTGATTCTGTTTCCGCTGTATTTGGTTGTCATCAACTCTTTTAAAACATTGGAGGAAGCGGGAAAAGATTTTTTTGCCCTTCCCTCAGGGCTGAATCTGCACAATTTTAAGGAGCTGTTCCAGAATAATAATTACTGGATATTTGCTAAAAATTCCCTGATTATTTCAGCCGTATCCGTGGGGCTTATCCTGATTCTGGTTCCCTCGGTATCCTATGCCATAGCCAGAAATTTTAATAAAAAGTATTATAAAGGCGTGTATTATTATCTGCTTATGGGGCTTTTTATCCCATCCCAGGTGATCATGCTCCCGGTGACAAAACTAATGACAAATCTCAATATGCTGAACCGTCAGGGACTGATCTTGCTCTATGCGGCATACAGCCTGACTCAGGGAGTATTCCTTTTTGTAAATTATATCAGAGGGCTGCCGTTTGAGATTGAAGAGTCGGCTTATATGGATGGCTGTAATGTGTTCCAGACCTATCTTAAGATCGTACTTCCGCTTGTTAAGCCTATGCTGGCTACGCTGCTTATTATGGATCTTCTTTGGATCTGGAATGACTTTATGCTGCCGCTGCTTATTCTGAACCGTTCCAAAGATATCTGGACACTTCCCTTGTTCCAGTACAATTTTAAGACGGAATATTCCTTTAATTACACCATGGCATTTACGGCCTACCTTATGTCTATGCTGCCCATGCTCATTGTCTATTGTATGGGACAAAAACATATAATAAAAGGTTTGACAGCCGGCTCTGTCAAAGGGTAAACTTCTTTTAAACAGCCGCATTTAGGCGTACAGATCCGGCAGACCGGACTCTGAGTTTATGACAGCGGGAAGTTCGCCTTGCGCGCTTCCTGCCGCTGGAGAGAGGGTATACGCAGATGATGAAAATACTGATTGCAGAGGATGAAATTTATGCCAGGAAATCCATGAAAAAGCAGATTATGGAACTGGATTTCGGACGGGAATTCCATATCCTGGAGGCCCAGAACGGGGAGCAGGGACTTGCTCTTTTCAGACAGGAGGAGCCTGACCTGGTATTTACAGATATCCGTATGCCTAAAATGGACGGTCTGGAACTGCTCCGGGAGATCAAAAGGGAAGACCCGGAAGCAAAAGTTATCATGGTCAGCGCGTATGCTGATTTTGAGTACGCAAAATCAGCTATAAAATTCGGGGCAGAGGGATATCTCCTGAAGCCCATAGAGGATGCGGAACTGGAAGAATTTCTGATGAAATTCAGGCAGCAGAGCACCAGAAAAAAGGAACATGCCATGTTCTCGGGAAAGGATATTGTGACCAGATTTATCGCCCAGAGTGTACAGGAGGAGGATGCAGGAAAGGACTTGCTGGCAGAGCGCATGTTTGGCAAAGTTTTCTGGAAATACCAGGTGCTGGTGCTTTGGTTTGCGGGGAGAAAGTATCCGGACCGGGAGGAATTCATGCTGTGGCTGCACAATATATACGGGCAGGAGGTCTGGACTGCTTTTCGACTGATAGAGCTTGAGAAAGACATCTGGATGATGGTTATGGGGGCAGACGGACAGAGCCGTTTTCGGCAGAAGCGCATTGTCCAGAAGCTTCCCAAAGAGGGATATGAATGCTATCTGGGCATAAGCGCAGAATGTCAGGAGCCGGGAGAACTGAAGTCCGCTCTTGCCCAGGCAACTGCGGCGGCGGAGAACAGGATTTACAGTGATGAGCATCTGCTGGAATACCGTGAGCTTGCCAAAATAAAAGCAGTGAAATATGAAATGACAGAAGAACAGAAAAATTTCCTGCAGATAGCTCTGGAGAGAAAGAGCAGGGACAGGATACAGTCTGCATTTAGCGAGATTTTTCGTGATATGGGGGAAAAAGGAAGGATCCATGTGGACAGTTTGGAGATATTTCTGGCACAGGCCGCTCTGATGATCCATCAGGCAGCCGGCAGGCCCATACCCAGACTTCGTCTGATAGATTTTGCCAACATGGAGGAGATGAAATCAAGGCTTCTGGAGACTGCTTTGGAATACTGTGCCTGCGGTCCGGAAGTCCGGTCTTCTAAAGGGGAAGATATTATCCGGGGCATGAAGGAGTATGCACAGAAAAATTATCACATGGATATCTCGGTCAGAATGCTGGCGGAAAAAGTTTTTTTTATGAATGCGGCCTATCTGAGCCATCTCTTTACAGAGAAAACAGGTATCAGCTATTCCGCATATATCCGCCGTTTAAGGGTGGAAAAAGCGAGAGAACTTCTGGAGAGGGACGCTTACTCCATCACGGATATTGCGTCTATGGTGGGGTATAACGATACCTCCCAGTTTATACGGATATTTAAACAGGAGACAGGGATGACACCCAGAAAATTCAGGTGTCAGAGCCTAAAGGAAAATTGAGAGAGGACAGAACATGGAGGAGAGCAGAAGGAGATTTTATCAGAGCCTGCTGCACAGGGAGATCGCTCCGGCGCTGGGATGTACAGAGCCTGCGGCGGCAGCGCTGACAGCAGCCTGTGCTGCAAAATGCCTGGGATGTATACCGGAGGAGATCCTTGTCAGGACAAGCCAGTATATTCTGAAAAATGCCATGAATGTGGGAATTCCGGGCATCGGTATGACGGGTCTTGATATTGCGGTGGCACTGGGCGCATTGTCTGCCAGCCCTGAGAAGGAATTGATGATACTAAGCGGTATCAGTCCTGAAAAAAAGAGACAGGCAAAGGCAATGACAGAGCAGGGGAAAGTCAGGATAGAGCTGGCTTCCACAGAGGAAAAAATCTATATTGAGGTACAGGTGCGGGCAGGTGCTGAGACGGCAAAGGCAATCACGGCAGAGGCACATAAAAATATTACATATGTAGAAAAAAACGACAGGGTCTGTTACCGGAAGGAGCGGAAAATAAGAAAAGCGGAAGAGACTGCAGAGGAAATATATACGGTTACTCTTGAAGAAATCCTGGATTTTTCAGAACACACGGCTTTAGAGAATCTGGAATTTTTAAGAGAGGTCATACAGATCAACAGAGAGATCGCTCTGGAAGGGATCAGCCACAAATACGGTCTGCAGGTGGGAAAGAATCTCATGGACGGTACAGAAAACGGGCTTGTGGGACAGGATGCCGCCAACTATGCGGCGGCCATGACAGCGGCTGCCGCAGATGCACGGATGGCGGGATGTGAAAAACCTGTGATGAGTGCAGCCGGAAGCGGGAATCAGGGCCTGACAGCCACAATTCCCATCGCGGCTGTTGGTGAGAAGCTGGAACTGGGGGAGGAGAAAATCCTGCGTGCTCTGGCTCTCAGCATTTTGCTCACGGTACATACTAAACACTATCTGGGCAGACTTTCCGTTCTCTGCGGCTGCTCCATTTCCTCTGCCATGGGTGTGGCCTGCGGGATCGTTTTTATGCTGGGCGGGACATACGCACAGATGACCTGGGCGATCAACAGTATGGTGGCGGATATTTCAGGGGTTGTCTGTGACGGGGCAAAGCCCGGATGTGCCCTGAAAATAGCCACTGCGGTCCAGTCTGCTGTCCGGGCAGCCAATATGGCGCTGAACGGAAGCGGAGCAGACAGCCATGACGGAATTGTACATGTCAATGCGGAGAAGACACTGGAGAATCTGGGAATCCTGGGAAACTGGGGTATGAAGGATACGAACAGGATCATTCTAGACCTGATGCTGGAGAAACAGAAGATATAAAGGGGGAATATTATGGAGACTTCGGCAGTGGACCGCGAACTGGATGCGTGGCTTTCAGAAAAAGAAAATGACATGGTGGAGGATATAGCCTCCCTGGTGGAGATACCCAGTATTTCCGGGGGACGAAAGGGCAGTGCGCCCTATGGGAAAGCCTGCCGGGAGGTCCTTTTAAAGATACTGGAAATAGGCCAAAGATATGGCTTTTCCTGTCGTTCTTTTCAGGATAAATGTGCGGTCATCCAGTATGGGACTGGCAGAAAAACCGTAGGGATCTGGGGACATCTGGATGTGGTGCCTGAGGGAAACGGCTGGCTGTATCCCCCCTTTGCCTGTACCAGAAAAGGTGATATACTGATAGGCAGAGGTGTACAGGATAACAAAGGGCCGGTGATAGCCTTCCTGTACGCCATGCGGTATTTGAAAGAAAAAGGTTTTGTCCCGGTTGTGACATTTCAGCAGATATTGGGATGCAGGGAAGAACTGGATATGGAAGATGTGACTTCATATTTAAAAGAAAACCCGGCCCCGGATCTCTCTTTTGTGACAGACTGCGCTTTTCCTGTATGTCATGGGGAAAAAGGCATCTGCAGGGTGGAATTAATATCTGAAAGACTTGACGGAAACATGATCCTTGCGGGAGGAAGCGCTTCAAACAGCATCCCGGCATATGCGTCTGCCGAGATCCGGCTTGCAGACGGGGGGCAAAAAACCATACAGACGAAGGGGATTTCCGGACATGCGGCATTTCCCCTGGGAGCGAAAAATGCTCTGGGAATACTGGCAGAGAAAATAGCGGATGAATGCACAGAGGCCTGCATTCTCTCCGAAAGAGAAAAGGCAGTGCTGGAGTTTTTGAAAAAGGCCTGTGGAGAAGGATTTGGCAGGGAACTTAACATAGACTGTGAGGACCATATTTCCGGTGTGCTCACCGCAGCGGGCACGGTTGTGAAGGCGGAGGGGGAAAGGATTGTTCTTGGGATGGATATCCGATATCCGGTTACAGCAAAAGCAGGAGAGATCCTGGAGAAGCTGGGAAATGAAGCCGGAAAATACGGGTTTTCCATCCGCAGATATGAGGATGATCCACCTTCTTACGTGGATAAGGATACACCGCTTGTCACCTGTCTTACAGAGGCCTATGAGGAAGTGATGAAAGACGGGAAAAAACCGTATGTGATGGGCGGAGGGACATATGCCAGAAAGATTCCAAATGCGGTGGGTTTCGGCCCCGGACTGGATTTTAATAGGAAGGAGGCCGAACTGCCGAAAGGACACGGGGACTGCCACAGCGCGGATGAGGTACAGTCGGTGAGCAGTCTGAAAATGGCAGTGCGCATTTATGTGAAAGCCCTGCAAAAACTTGATAAGCTGTAAAAAAACGAGATGCCGGCACAGTTTTCCCGGCATAGATTGAGACAGAGAAAGGGGAACAGCAAAATGAAAAAAATTGAAATTGGAAAAGGCAAGATCAGTGGGTCAGAGATAGGACTGGGGTGTATGAGAATCACAGGCCTTCCATCTGTAAAGGAAGTCAGAAACCTGGTGGATACAGCTATGGATTGCGGGATTGATTTTTTTGACCATGCGGATATCTATGCAGGAGGCGAGGCAGAGCAGGTTTTCGGACAGGCCATAGACCCAGGCATCAGAGAAAAGATGATCATTCAGACTAAATGTGCCATTCGCCCGGGCATCTGTTATGATTTTTCTAAAAAGCATATTCTGGAGTCTGTGGACAAAAGTCTGGCACGCCTTCAGACAGATTATATTGATATCTTGCTGCTGCACCGGCCGGATACTCTGATGGAACCGGAAGAAGTGGCAGAGGCTTTTGAAGAATTGGAAAGATCAGGAAAGGTGCGCTGTTTTGGCGTCAGCAACCAGAATGCCATGCAGATGGAACTTCTGAACCAATACTGCGGCGGAAAGATACTGATAGACCAGCTTCAGTTCAGCATTGCCCACTGCGATATCATCGATTCCGGGATCAATGTGAATGTACACAATGACGCAGGTGCCAACAGGGACGGAAGCGTTCTGGAATACTGCCGGCTGAAAGGCATCACTATTCAGGCCTGGTCACCGTTCCAGTACGGGATGTTTGAGGGAGTATTCCTCAACTGCGATAAATTTCCGGAGCTGAACCGCCTGATAGATGAACTTGCGGAAAAATATCAGGTCACAAACAACGCAGTTGCAGTCGCCTGGATCCTCCGCCATCCTGCCAGGATACAGACCATCGTGGGCAGTACCAGTCAGGAAAGAATACGCGGGATCTGTCAGGCATCTGATGTAAAACTCACCAGAGAAGAGTGGTATGCTTTATACATGGCAGCAGGAAAACAGCTTCCGTAAGCACAGGCAGTCCGAAATGACGAATTTCGGACTGCTTTTTCTATAAAATCATGGGAAACCCCCAATTTTCATGATTTTTACCATTCTTACTTGACTAATATTCCCAAAATGATTAAAATAGGTTGTGTGCGGGCTTTGCCCGCCGGCGTGATACGGCAGAGGGGGATACGCTTCTCTGTACAAGTCATACAACTACTTTTAGGAGGAATGTTCAAAATGGCAAAATGGGTTTACTTATTTAGTGAAGGAAACGCCAACATGAGAAACCTGCTCGGTGGTAAGGGTGCCAACCTGGCAGAAATGACCAACTTAGGTATGCCGATTCCGCAGGGCTTCACTGTTACAACTGAAGCTTGTACAAACTATTACGACAATGGCAAAAAAATCTCTGAAGAAATCCAGGGTCAGATCTTCGAGGCTCTGACAGAACTGGAAAAGATTCAGGGAAAGAAATTTGGAGATAATGAAGATCCGTTACTGGTATCTGTTCGTTCTGGTGCGAGAGCATCCATGCCTGGTATGATGGATACTATCCTGAACCTGGGTCTGAACGACATTGCAGTGGAAGGTTTTGCTAAGAAAACCGGAAACGCTAGATTCGCATATGATTCCTACAGACGTTTCATCCAGATGTATTCTGACGTAGTTATGGAAGTGCCGAAGTCTTTCTTTGAAAAGATCATTGATGAAGTAAAAGAAGCAAAAGGCGTTCAGTACGATACAGAATTGACAGTTGACGATTTAAAAGAGCTGGTTCAGAGATTCAAAGCTATCTACTCTGAGGAGATGAATGGCGAAGAATTCCCGCAGGATCCCAAAGAGCAGTTACTGGGAGCAGTAAAAGCTGTATTCCGTTCCTGGGACAACCCGCGTGCTATTGTATACCGCCGTATGAACGACATCCCGGGAGACTGGGGAACAGCCGTTAACGTACAGGCAATGGTATTCGGCAACATGGGTGAGACATCCGGTACAGGTGTTGCATTTACACGTAACCCATCCACAGGTGAAAAAGGTATCTATGGTGAGTACCTGATCAACGCACAGGGTGAGGACGTTGTTGCCGGTGTTCGTACACCGCAGCCGATCAGCAAACTGGCAGAAGATCTGCCGAAATGCTACAGACAGTTCATGGAGCTGGCTATGAAACTGGAAAACCATTACCGCGATATGCAGGATATGGAATTCACCATTCAGGAAGGAAAACTGTACTTCCTGCAGACACGTAACGGTAAGAGAACTGCTCCGGCAGCTATCCAGATCGCCTGCGACCTGGTAGACGAAGGCATGATCACACCGGAAGAGGCAGTTTGCCGTATCGAAGCTAAATCCTTAGATCAGTTACTGCATCCTACCTTTAATGCAGAGGCGTTAAAAGCAGGCGAAGTGATCGGTTCCGCTCTGCCGGCATCTCCGGGTGCAGCAGCAGGTAAAGTTTACTTCACAGCTGACGAAGCAAAAGCTGCTCACGAAGCAGGCGAGAGAGTTATCCTGGTTCGTCTGGAGACATCTCCGGAAGATATCGAGGGTATGCACGCTGCTCAGGGTATCCTGACTGTTCGTGGCGGTATGACTTCTCATGCAGCCGTAGTTGCACGTGGTATGGGAACATGCTGTGTATCCGGATGCGGAGAGATCAAGATCAACGAAGAAGAGAAATGGTTCACATTAGGCGGATATACATTCAAAGAAGGCGATTACATCTCTCTGGATGGAACATCCGGTAAGATCTATAAAGGCGACATTCTGACAGAAGAAGCTTCTGTAGGCGGAAACTTCGGCCGTATCATGAGATGGGCTGACCAGTTCCGTAAACTGCAGGTTCGTACCAATGCGGATACACCGGTTGATACAGAAAACGCAGTAAAACTGGGCGCAGAAGGTATCGGTCTCTGCCGTACAGAGCATATGTTCTTTGAGCCGGAACGTATTCCGAAGATCCGTAAGATGATCCTGTCCGACAATGTAGAAGCAAGAGAAGCAGCACTGAATGAGCTGATCCCTTACCAGAAAGCAGACTTCAAGGCTATGTACAAAGCCCTGAGAGGACGCCCGATGACTGTTCGTTATTTAGATCCGCCGCTTCATGAGTTCGTTCCTACAGATCCGGAAGATATCAAGGCTCTGGCTGAAGATATGGGACTGACTGTAGAAGAAGTACAGGCGAAATGTGATGACCTGCACGAGTTCAACCCAATGATGGGTCATCGTGGATGCCGTCTGGCAGTGACCTATCCGGAAATCGCTAAGATGCAGACAAGAGCCGTGATCGAAGCTGCGATCGAAGTAAAAGAAGAGATGGGATACGACATCGTTCCGGAGATCATGATCCCGTTAGTAGGCGAGAAGAAAGAGCTGAAATTCGTTAAAGATGTTGTTGTTGCAACAGCAGAGGAAGTTATGAAAGAGAAAGGCGAATACATCAACTACCATGTAGGAACCATGATCGAGATTCCTCGTGCGGCCCTGACAGCAGATGAGATCGCTGAAGAAGCAGAATTCTTCTCCTTCGGTACCAATGACTTAACTCAGATGACGTTCGGCTTCTCCCGTGATGACGCTGGTAAGTTCTTAGGTTCCTACTACAGCAACAAGATTTATGAATCTGACCCATTTGCAAAACTGGATCAGACAGGCGTAGGCCAGTTAGTACAGATGGCTGCAGAAAAAGGACGTAAGACTAACCCGACTCTGAAAATGGGTATCTGCGGCGAGCACGGCGGAGATCCGTCTTCTGTAGAATTCTGCCACAAAGTTGGTCTGAACTACGTTTCCTGCTCACCGTTCCGTGTGCCGATCGCAAGACTTGCAGCAGCACAGGCAGCGCTGAATAATAAATAATCTATTTTGCCAATAGAATAAATGTACGCGAAAGCGTATTGTGTCCAAGCAGAGGCTCCCTCGTATGAAAATACGGGGGAGTTGTTTTTAAATACAGGCGGTAAGACTGCAGGAATCAGGAAAGGCAGGACCTAAAATGCGGCAGCCATTCTTTTTAGAACATATGGTAAATTTGATCCATGCGCCTTTTTATGTCTTTGACGACCGGAAACAAATGATACAAAAATTTGGCGGCAGAGAGATAGAAACAATCCTATTTGAAAAAAATCCGGAATTGCTGCAGAAAGCGTATTCCAAGAAAAACGAAGAACATCCTGTTATCTTTACAGACAAAGTTCTGGTATTCGCAGTGTTTGACAGGGGTCTGGCAGAGAAAAGCATAATGATCGCCGGGCCTGTCACCATAGGACGTCTGAGTCAGGAAACCCTGATACAGCTTCGCAGGGAATATAAACTGGGAAGGAAGAGTGGATATACCCCTCCTGTGTGTCCCCTGGATAAGTTTGTCTCAGGAGTCCTGCTGCTGCACTGGCATCTGACAGGACAGGAACTGACATCGGCTGAACTTTGGCAGAAGAATCAGCAATATTATACGGCGACCTTGAATATCCAGAACCGCATCTCCCAGGATATTTTTATGAGGCAGGAGAATGCAGGGCTTCACAATCCCTACGAACAGGAACTCAGAGAACTGGACAGCATTGAAAAGGGAGATACAGAGGCTTTGACCCGAAGTATCTCGGAGACATATGAGGGAGAGATCGGAATTCTTGCAAAGGATCCCCTCCGCTCCCATAAAAATGTAGCGGTGGGTAATATTACATTGGCCTCAAGGGCTGCCATCCGGGGAGGGATCAGTGTAGAGAAATCGTTTTCCATGGCTGACAGCTTTATACAGCAAGTGGAAGAAATTGATAATGTGCCGGAGGTGGAGGCATTTAAGCGGGAATCCCAGTATTTTTATGCCAGACTTGTAAATGAGGAAAATACCCGGGGAGGAGAAAAGCAGAATGTCAGAGCCAATCCTCTGATCGGACAGGTTAAGGATTATATTTTCAACCATCTGCATGATACCATTCAGGTGTCGGATATTGCCGCGTACATACAGGTGAATCCGGATTATCTCTCCCATCTGTTCAGCTCCCAGGAAAAAATGACCATTACCAATTATATCCGTCAGGAGAAGGTGAGAAGAGGGGAGAATCTTTTGAAATATTCTGATTACAGGGTCCAGGAAATTGCGTTTTATCTGGGATTTTGTTCCCAGAGTCATTTTGCCAGAGTATTTCAGCAGATTGTGGGCATGAATCCGAATGAATACCGTAAGAAATTCGGAAATAGGAAAAAATGGAAAATGAAATAAGATTTGTGACTAACAGCTAAGATATGTGATATATCTTAGCTGTTTTTTTCTTTATAATCATAAAAGGTAAAGGCATGGCTGTGAGCAGGACATGCGTCCCAACAGTGATTGGGAAAGTACCGAAAAGGAGATTAGGAGGAAAGAAAATGAAAGGTTTTAAGAGAGGAATTGCTGCAGCGACTACGGCGGCACTCTGCCTGACATCCATACCGATGAATGGGCTTTGCCTGGTTTCTGCGGCAGAACCGGACAGGACAGTTAAGCTTCAGCCCGGTCTGGCATCCACCTTCCATGACACCAATGAAGACGGTCTCGGTGAATTTGAAGGATGGGGAACATCACTTTGCTGGTGGGCCAACCGCATTGGCTACAGTGACGCAATGACAGAAAAAGCGGCAGAGGTGTTCTTCAGCGATAAGGGGCTGGATATGAATATCGGCCGTTATAATGTGGGCGGCGGTGATCATGTGGGAGTACCTACAGAAGTGCCGGTTAATGAAAAGGCACTGTTTTACGATCTTGAAACAGAGGGGTATAAACCGCAGTATTCGGGATCTAAAATGGCAGTGAGTGAGAATTCTGCCATGAAGGACCTGCAGTATACAGTATCTGACGCTGATTTTGGCATCACAAAGGGAAACAAGGTTGGGATTTTTAAGTCGATTGGCTGGATCAATAAGTTGGGGGATACACCAGGTGACGGAGATAATCTTCGCTACACAGTCAATGCAAAAGAGGAAGGCAAATATACTGTAAAACTGTTATTGACCCTTACAGGCAGCAATAAAAGGGATGTGGCTGTCCGGGTGAATGACAGTGAGGATCATATTGTAGACGCAGACACCATCAACAAGAATCTGATCGCGTCAGGCAATAATAATCTGCTGTTTTTGGTAACAATTCCGGATGTGAATTTGAACGCCGGAGAGAACACGCTCAACATTGCAGGGAAAAATGACTGGACACTGGATTTTGTGAAGATGGCAGTCATCAAATCCGGTGAGGAAGGGACACTGCCGGAGGGTGAAGAATATCTTCACAGTCCCCATATTACACGTTCCGATTCCGCAGTTCCCGGATATGCAGTGGATGTTACCAAAATTGATACTAGTAAACATGAGTTGTCATGGTATGAGGATAATTTTGACAGAGCTGACGAGGAATGCGGATACGCATGGAATTATAACTGGGATGCAGATGTGAACCAGCTTAATATTTTAAAAGCGGCAGCAGAAGCCAGCGGCGAGGATTTCATAGCGGAGGCCTTCTCCAACTCTCCGCCGTACTTTATGACAAACAGCGGATGCAGTTCAGGAGCTGTAGATGCCAACAAGGACAATCTACGGTCTGACTCCTATCATGCCTTTGCTGCGTATATGGCGGATGTGATCGAGCATTGGAATGATGAAGATGTCATCACATTCCAGAGTACCACCCCGATGAATGAGCCGTATACAAGTTATTGGGGCGCATACAGCAACAAGCAGGAGGGGTGCCATTTTGACCAGGGGGAATCCCAGTCAAAGATTATAGAGGCATTGAATGAAGAGCTGAAGAAAAAAGAGATTGACATTATAATCTCAGGAACAGATGAGACAAGCATTGATACAGCCATTACTTCCTACAATGCCCTCTCTGATGAAGCAAAGAATATTATCCAAAGAATCGATACCCATACATACGGCGGCTCCAAACGCTCCGAACTGAAAGCTCTGGCTGAAGACCAGGAGAAGAATCTGTGGATGTCAGAGGTGGACGGTGCCTACACAGCAGGGACCAATGCGGGAGAAATGAGCGCGGCTCTCGGCATGGCAAAAGCCATGATGCAGGATGTAAACGGACTGAACGCTAGTGCCTGGATCCTCTGGAATGCCATTGATATGCATGTGGATAAGGAGATTACAACCAGCAGTGACGCTGACTATGCAAGCCTGGATGAGCTGTACAGGAGAGTGGATATGAACAGTGGTTACTGGGGCATTGCCATAGGTGATCATGACAATGAAGACATCCTGCTTACAAAGAAATATTATGCGTACGGACAGCTTTCCAGATATATCCGTCCCGGCTATACGATCATCGGTTCCAGTGATGATACACTGGCAGCATATGACCCGGAAGGCGGAAAAGTTGTAGTCGCAGCAGTGAATACTTCAGGTGAGGACAAAACCTGGAAATTTGATCTATCCAGCTTCAGTACCATGGGTGACAACGTGACTGCCATTCGTACCAGCGGTTCTCTTAAAGATGGAGAAAACTGGGCAGATGTTTCCTCAGATGGTGATATTATTGCAGATACAGCTAAAAAAAGTATTACTGCCACACTGAAAGCAAATTCTATTACCACTTATATTGTGGATGGTGTTACTTATGACAGCACGGCAGAAGAGATTACTAAAATAGAGGATGTAAACGTATATACCATAGAAGACATTCCGGCTGTACTGCCCGAAACAGTGCAGACAGTTACCAATAAAAACAATACCATGGAAAAGAAAGTGACATGGAATCTTGAGGGAGTGGATCTGACCCAGAGCGGAGATGTCACAGGTAGCGTGGAAGGCACAACATTGACAGCTACAGCCAAAATACAGGTTGTGGCACCCAATATGATTTATTTTATTGACTGCAACAGCCCGGAATCACCTAAATACGCGGCTATGGATCAGTATGCGGACCTTCTTAATGAAAAGGCGGATCAGGCATATACAGAAGGTTCATGGGGCTATCTGGATGCTTACGGGAAGTATAATGGTGATGTAAAGGATGAATACGATACAGGCTGGTATGCGAATTCCGGCCAGACAATCAAGTATACAGTACCCCTTGATGCCGGAAAGTATAATGTCACCTTTGGTTTTAAAGAATGGTGGAAAGATAGCAATAAATCCCGTAAGATGACAATATCTGCAACACAAGAAAGCGGTACAAAGGAGCTTGGATCCTCCAATACATGGAACGGCGGTAATTGGTGGAATTCCGATACTTTTGAACTGGTTTGTGAGGAGACGGGAGATGTAACATTTAGTATTGAGAAGCAATCCGGACAGCCGGATCCGGTGCTTTCTTTTATCCAGATTCAAAAAGTTCTGGATTTAGATGAATTAAAAGCAGCTCTGAAAGCAGCTTCCGAAGTGGAAAGAGGCCTTTATCCGGCAGCGAAACTGGCAGTTCTGGATGCGGCAGTAGAAGCAGGAAAAGCTCTTGCTCTGAAAGCATCCACAACACAGGAAGAGCTTACAGATAGCGCCAAAGCCATCACAGATGCTATTGAAGCACTGGGCACAGGATACACGGAGGAGGAAATCGCAGCAAATGATCATGTTCTGTATCTGGTAAACTGCGGTACTTCTGATGCATCAGTGGTTCCTGAAAATTATATTCTCGGCTTATATCAGTCTAATGTGGATCAGGAGTATGCAGCAGATGCAGACACCGGCTTAAGCTGGGGGTATGAGCCGAATGATGAGAATTCAAAGATTGTAAACGGCGGCAAAAACGCAACGGATATAACGGAAAGTTATATTTATATGGCAGATACAGGTATCACATTTGTCAAAGATGTCAGCGGCTTTAAATATAAATTTGAACTTCCTGACAGAGCAAACAGCGATTATGCTGTGACATTAGGATTTAAAAATCCATGGGATACAAGAGATGTAGATATCAAACTGGAAGGGGAAACTGTTGAAAGTGATTTGACCCTGACAAAATCACAGTTGATCGAAAAGACTTATAAAACAGAGGTTACGGACGGAGAGCTGAACGTGATGGTCCACAGTCCGAAACGTACAAACCAGTACGGAGACCCTGTACTCAGCTATATTATTGTCAAGGCAGTTGCCGCATATACAACGGACAGGATCACAGAAGTGATCGCATCTTACCAGTCAGCCATGGAGGGGCACAGCTATTCCGAATCAACAAAAGGAGCTTTTGATGAAGCGGTACAGGAAGCTCAGGCATTGGTTGATAACGGATCCACCGATCAGAAGGCTATCAAAAATGCGCTGAATAAATTGGAAGAAACGTACAATGCTCTGAAAGAGATCTATACCTATTCTTCTATCACAGGCACAAACGGGGCACAGTTGTTTGATAACAACGGCAATAAGATCCAGGCGCATGGCGGACAGATCCAGCAGTTTACCATCGATGGGGAAACCAAATATTATTGGTATGGTGAAGATAAAACAAATGGTTACCGCCCGGTTGTAGGGGTTCATTTGTATACTTCTTCAGATTTATATAACTGGACAGATGAGGGTGTCGTGCTGAGAAGTATTCCGGTATCTGAGGAAGACTATGGAAAAGACCAGACAGATGGTTACAAAGCAGATCTTACTATCTTTGAAACAGATGAATATTTTAAAAATCTGTATGGCGAATATGCAGACCAGGACCCGGATGATACGGACAACTACAGCAGTAAGCTGGAAGAGGTTTACTGGAATCTGGCTGAGGACAGAACCGTTATTGAGCGGCCAAAAGTTTTATACAATGATGCAACCGGAAAATATGTAATGTGGTTCCACGCAGATGGGCGTACACCTACAAGCAGTGCTGATTATGGAAAAGCAAGAGCCGGAATTGCCATCAGTGACAGCCCAACCGGACCGTTTAAGCTGCTGGGAACTTATAAGCTTCATGACAGTAAAGATGCTAATCACAGTTGGGATAACGTTGGCGGGGCAGTACGTGATATGAACCTGTTTAAAGATGAGGACGGACAGGGATATGTCATCTATTCATCAGATGGAAACCTGACAACTTATATTGCAAAATTAAATGATTCTTATACAGGCCTGATCGCAGACCCGAAAGAGGCTGTGGAGGGTACAGGCAAAGATGCAGATGAACTGAGAGAATCCGACTATACAAGAAACTTTATTGATGCGTCAAGAGAAGCACCGGCGATGTTTAAGTACAAAGGAAAATACTATATTGTCAACTCAGGATGTACAGGATGGGCACCAAATAAAGCCCAGTATGCCGTAGCAGACCATCCTCTGGGACCATGGACTGTGATGGGGGATCCCTGTGTAGGCGATTCGAAAGGGACAACCTTTGACACTCAGAGCACTTGTGTATTCCCTGTAGATGCGGAGAAGGGCAAATTTATTTACATGGGTGACCGCTGGTATAATCCGGACACAGGAGGAGATTTAAGTGATTCCAGATATGTATGGCTTCCAGTTGAATTCCTTCCAGGTGATCAGATCCAGTTAAAAGACTATGCGGATTGGACGCTGGAAGAACTGGAAAACAAAGCCAGCTTTGAAATTGTCAGCGGCCTTCCAACGGTTGTGAGTTCTGTATCTGAAATCCAAGAAGTTCTTCCGAGTACAGTTGTGGTTGATTTTGGAAGTACAACTGCTGAGATGGATGTGACATGGGATCTGGGCACTCTGGCTGAGGATAAGCTGGGTATTGCGGCAGTGACAGGAATCCTGACTGACGGAAACCGGAAATTTACACATAATATAAGCATTGTAAATCCCAAATTAATCTATTTCTTTGACAGCGGTGCAGATACTTCTGAATATTACGATACAGTAAATGCAAATCTGTTAGGCAGATTAAGGAACGGGGCACCGGATGGAGCTTATACAGAGGAGAACGGCGCTGGATATACTGGTGTGACACAGTCCCAGGATAAGGATAACTATGATTTAGGACACCGTTCCGGTGATAATTACCTCTCAAATGGATGGTGGGCGGCATCCGGTAAGAACATTGAATATGCATTTGACCTGGAGCCAGGTACCTATACAGTGTCTGCAGGATTCCAGGAATGGTGGAATACCAGCAGGCCGTCAAAAATGACCATTAAATCAGGGGACAAGACTTTAAAAGAAAAAGCATTCACAGTTTATAACACAAGTACAGACCTCCAGGTAAATCAGACATTTGAAGTGACGGAGGAAAATGCTGGAAGGATTACCGTGACAATCAGTAAAACCGGAAATCCGGACCCTGTGCTCAGTTGGATTGCAGTGACACACGATGACGCTTCAGTAAACAAAGATAAACTGGAAACATTGATCACAGCGGCAGGCGCTTTAAAGAAAGAGAATTATTCAGAAGCAACCTGGGCAGTTCTTTCCTCAGCACTGGATGAAGCGATAAAAGCTGCTGAAAATGAAGAGGACCAGAAAGCAGTAGATGAGGTGGTCAGAGCACTGCTGGCAGCCATGGAAGGTTTGGAAAGCACTGCTGATAAGGATGAGCTTCAGAAATTAGTGGATGAAGTGAATGGATTTGATCATTCCATTTATACTGCTGCATCCTGGAGTGAATATGAGGCTGTTGTAGGACAGGCAAAAACAGATGCGCAGAGAGTTCTTGACGATCATACGGCAATAAAAGAAGATGTGGATGCAGCAATCAAAGCCCTGCATACAGCATTTGAAGACGGAAAAGAAAAATTAGTCACCATTCAGTCTGTACTGGAATCCGGAATTGCGGAAAACAGAATTTCGGAGAGCAGCAAGGACAGCTATACAGAAGAAAGCTGGGCAGATTATCAGACAGCATTAGAAGCTGCTGAAAAGTTAATGGGGTCTAATGATGAAGCTGCTGTAAATGCAGCCATTGAAATTCTTGCGGAGACAAGAAAAGCACTGGTTGAAAAGCCGGAGCATGTGGTGGATAAGACAGAACTGATTGAGGCAATTGCTGAAGCACCCGCAGAGGAGGAGGCCGGTCTGTACACGGCAGCTTCCTGGACACCTTACGCAGCAGCACTTACAGAGGCTTTAAATGTGCGTGATAATGAACAGGCAGGGCAGCTTGATGTCGATAGTGCTTTGGCAGTATTGATACAGGCTCAGGAAAAGCTGGTGACATTAGAAGATAAACTGGCAGGCATCATTAAAAAATACAGTGCCGGTATTTCTTCTGAAGAAACCTACACAGCAGAAAGCTGGTCGGCATATGCAAAGGCGCTTGCAGCGGCAGCAGAGCTTCAGGGCAAGGACGGCCTCACAGAAGAGGAAATAGATACGGCAGAGGCAATACTGGCAGAGGCGTATCGTGGACTTGTTCCGGCAGAAATAATTACAGTACACAAAGAAGCGTTAAAAGCAGTGATCGAGCAGACAGAACAGTTGAAAAAAGAGGATTACACAGAAGAGGCCTGGATTGTATTTACAGAAGCACTCAGCAAAGCTCAGGGTGTTTATGACAATGAAGAGTCATCTCAGGAGGAAGTAAATACAGCGGTTTCTGCACTTACGGATGCAATCGCGGAATTGAAAAAGCATCCGGCAGTAACAGAAGAAAAGACTGATAAATCTGCACTGCGTGCACTTTTAGAACAGGCTTCACAATTGAAAAAAGACGATTATACAGGGACAACCTGGGAGAAATTCCAGAAAGCCTTCGATGATGCGTCAAACATCAATGAAAGTGACAAGGCTACACAGGAGCAGATTGATACAGCCACAGCAGCTTTGAAAGCAGCAATGGATCAATTGGAAAAAGTTACCGCAGGACCAAATGAAAAGCCGAAAGCGCCGTCTGATAATAAAAATAACGGTACCGGCGGCAAAAAGACAAACACACCAACCAGCGGAGGAAGCCAGAAAGGAACTTCTTCCGCAAAAACCGGAGATGAAACGCCTATCGGTATGTTTGCAGGCTTTGGAGCTGTGGCACTGATTGCTATCTTCGCTTGTACACTCAGCATTTTGAGGAAAAGAAAAAAATATAATTAATTTTAACAATTAACAGCAAATAGCTCACTTATTATTTTAAATACTCCCAGCAGAAGATTTTTTTCTGCCGGGAGTATGAGACAGAGATAAAAGACTCTGTTGAATTGGAAAATATTTTTGATATTTGGAATAAAAATATCAGCAAGCAAAAGAATACTCCACACATTTGTGCAGGGTATTCTTTTTTTGCAGTGCGAATGTCAAGTGAACATGAAATACCAGGGGGATTCGCACCTATATTTTATTGGAAAAAATGTGATATATGTGTTAAAATAAAAAATAGATATATAGAATATGTGATAAGTGTGCAAAATTCCTATGAGTAATATGGAACATTTGGGAGATTTTGCTGTCACTCTCTGCGAGGAGAGTGTGGATTGAAATTGGATTGCCATGGTAAAGACGGTGAACGGGCTTTCGTCACTCTCTGCGAGGAGAGTGTGGATTGAAATTATGGCAAGCATCGGCATCACTATTGCGGATAATCGTCACTCTCTGCGAGGAGAGTGTGGATTGAAATCGGTGTTAAATCCATGTTATCCTTATACACAAAATTGTCACTCTCTGCGAGGAGAGTGTGGATTGAAATTGTCGCATGTCGCAAAGCTGTCGCAAAAAAAAGGGTCACTCTCTGCGAGGAGAGTGTGGATTGAAATCTGATGGCGAAAGCGAAAATGGACAAACGAATTTGTCACTCTCTGCGAGGAGAGTGTGGATTGAAATCTTGGACATTTGCCTGTGCTCCAGAAAACGTAAAAGTCACTCTCTGCGAGGAGAGTGTGGATTGAAATTGGTGCCGGGAGGAAGAAAGATCGCTGCCGCCACGTCACTCTCTGCGAGGAGAGTGTGGATTGAAATCGTTTTGTATCCCGTTTGATTTGATAGATGCAGTCGTCACTCTCTGCGAGGAGAGTGTGGATTGAAATATATAATTACGTTCGCTTAACATAAAAGTTCCTTGTCACTCTCTGCGAGGAGAGTGTGGATTGAAATTTGACAAAGGAAATAAGGAGTATCTCTCACAGAGCGTCACTCTCTGCGAGGAGAGTGTGGATTGAAATTTGCGAACAGCTCAATCGTGAGGATGGTCGGTGTGTCACTCTCTGCGAGGAGAGTGTGGATTGAAATTCCTGATAATTTTGTACTAGTAATTGCCAACGTGTCACTCTCTGCGAGGAGAGTGTGGATTGAAATTCCGGGACTAAATTGGCACCACGTGTATCGTCGGTCACTCTCTGCGAGGAGAGTGTGGATTGAAATAATCGTGAGGATGGTCGGTGTATGCAGGTAGTTGGTCACTCTCTGCGAGGAGAGTGTGGATTGAAATGTCTCCGTGGTGTGCACATGCACCACACCATTGAGTCACTCTCTGCGAGGAGAGTGTGGATTGAAATCAGAAACACAGGCATTTTGGATATGATATAGTGCGTCACTCTCTGCGAGGAGAGTGTGGATTGAAATAGTGGAGTGATGTTGATTATATAAACGGAGTTAGTCACTCTCTGCGAGGAGAGTGTGGATTGAAATCCCAGACATCCATAATTTACATATACGCTAAATAGTCACTCTCTGCGAGGAGAGTGTGGATTGAAATATCCGGCAAAACGTCCCCCTGTCTGCATGGCTGCGTCACTCTCTGCGAGGAGAGTGTGGATCGAAATTCCTGAAGTGAGAGGATTTAAGCATAAGTTCCCAGACAATTCTCATATAGTCATATGCGCCAATCTTCACAATCAGGGGCAAAATGTATATATACTACTTCAGTCCATTCCTTTTAACATCAAGCAATATTTTCAACAATATTTTACACTCAAAATTTCTTACACTGAAAAATGCAAATTTACATATTGCTTTATAACAAATCCATTGACACAAATAGAAAATCTAACTATAATAATGGCACAGTAACCCAATAATTTATATACAGCGTTAGTCCATGGCTGACGCTGTTTTCTATACAGGTACCTTGTTAAGGATATGACCAGCTCTGCATCTGCTGCTGTTTTTTAGTCATAAACAGTCTCAGTTGAACTGCTGACATGCTGCGTGCTGCTGCATCAAACTGTGAAAAATAGTAAAATCAGCGCAGTATAGTTGAGCATTCCACATCGTACCTGACACAGGTTTTGCGTCTGGGCGCGGACAAATAAAACTGTTGGAGGATACATATGGCAACGATCAAGGAAATTGCAAAGGCATGTAATGTCTCAATATCAACGGTTTCCAATATTCTGAACGGCAAGGAAAAGGCCAGGCAGGAGACAAAGGAATTAGTTCTGCAGAAGGCAAAAGAGATGAATTATGTGCCAAACTACATGGCAAAAAATTTAAAACAGAAAAATACCAAAACGATTGGAATCATAGCAGAAGATCTGACTATATTTCATACGCCCACTATTGTGGATGGGATCAGCGCCTGTCTGGAGAAAAAAGGATATACTCTGCTCATGGGCAACATGAGGATGTATCAGAAATATGGCAATGCATTTTATACATTTAAAGAGTACAGCGGTCTGGTCCAGGAAGAAATACAGGAGATGCTTGCAAAACGGGTGGAAGGCATCATTTATGTGGAGGGGCATTATCACGTGATGGACCATATCCCGGAATTATTTGCAGTTCCCACCGTCGCGGTATATGGAAAAGTGGACAGCCGGGAGGTGCCATCCGTTATATATGATGATGAACAGGGAGGGTATGAAGCTGCCAAAGCACTGATTTCTATGGGACATAGAAAAATAGGAGTCATTACTGGCAGCCGTCAAAGTTTCCATACCATAGAACGTATGCGGGGATTTATGAAAGCACTTTTTGATCATGAAATTCCTTTTAACCCCTGCTGGGAAATAAATGGAGAGTGGAACCGGGAAGATGGGTATGCGGGTGCGGAACAATTAGTGCGGCAGGGGGTCACTGCGATTTTTTCCATGAATGATATTATGGCAGGCGGCATTTACGACTATATAAATGAAAAAGGCATGAGGATAGGGAAAGATTTATCTGTGATTGGCTTTGATGACAGAGAAATCAGCGAAGCGTTTTACCCAACACTTTCCACAGTGGCCCTTCCACTGAATCATATGGGGAGTATCGCTGCAGAACTTTTAACTGAGCGTCTGGAAGGAAAGAAGGGCAGTGGGGAAAAGAAAGAATACAAGATTCCCTGTCAAGTCATTAACCGTAATTCAATTTGTAAAATCAAGTAAATGAAATATCTGTTTCATAGAAATGGAATATCTGCTTCATAAAATTCAGTAGAAGCAAAATATCATATCTTTCTCAGCATATCTCATACATCAGGATCGTTCAAACTGACATCAGCCGATACCTCTCACAGAAACAACAGGATTCAAAGGCGTTAGTGGTATGAACAGATGAGAAAGGTAAAACGTTACACTTAAAATGCAAAATATTTTCTAGGTAAAATATGTTAATGCGATAGAATTGTTAGAAAATAAACCGTATAATAAAGAAGATATAAAGCAAAAGGGTACAAGTCCTCCGAAAATTGTAGACTTGTACCCTTTTTGCACTGCAAAATATTAAAGTAAAACGAATTAATTTGTAATTGTTGCACAAAAAATACTGTGCAAAATCTTGTATTTATTACAAAAAAACAGTGATAAATGAGAAAAATATTGTATATCACCTGATTATAAAGTATAATTCTCCCATAGTTAGTAAAACATTTTAAAAGAAGGGAGATCAAGATGAAAAAGAAACAGAATGCACTCTCAGGTCTATCTTTTGTCCTGACAGCAGCCATGGCTCTTGGAACCTGCCTGCCTTATCTGGGTCCTATAGAGATAAAAGCGGCAGCAAAAGAGTTCATTGCGGAGAAGACAGATAAGGGATATCATCTGCGCAATGAATATTTTGATGTAGAAACCGGCGAGTACGGGGAAATCACATCTCTGAAAATTGTAGGAGATGAATACGATACCAATTATGTTATGAATGTCAGTGATAATCCTAAACAGGACACATCTGCCCATGAATGGATGGGGGATTTGATGTTCAAAACGAAGAAGAGCGGAGAGGAAAACTGGACAGAAGCGCTGACCAATTCCTCCGATGCCGGAAGAAGTGTGGAACTCAAAGACAATAAGATCGTGGTGACATACGACAACACAAAAACAGAAGGGGAGAGAGCCATCAGAGACTTTAAGCTGGTGGAAACCTATTCCCTGACAGATGACCAGCTTCGGTGGGAGATCACTGTGGAAAATACCACAGATACAGATTTGATCTTTGGTGACTTCGGTGTTCCCCTTGCTTTTCATGAAATTTGGGTAAATCAGGGGGAAGCATATGAAGCCTGCACAGTGGACCACAGCTTTGTGGGAAAAGATTCCTCCTATGTGTATGCCACAAGACCAAGCGGGGACGGACATTTTCTGCTCATGACACCGGATACAGAGACTGGTGCAGGGTTTGAATATCAGGACCACTGGCAGATAGGACAGAGAAGAGCAGAGGAAAAAGAATGGTGCATGGATCAGGCAGACTGGGCAAACGGCCTGAATGTGTTTTATATCCATTCAGATGCCATAAGTGCTGATGAAAAATCCGGAAACAAAGGATATATGGAAAGTTCCAGTATGACATTGGAGTCAGGAAAAAGCAAAACATACGCCTTTGAATTCACCGGTGTAGCAGATGAGGCAGAGATGAAGGATACTCTGTATGAAGAAGGTATTATGGATGCTGTGGCTGTTCCGGGAATGACATTTTCAAGAGATATGCCGGCGAAAATGTATCTGCATACCAAGGCTGCAGCAGAGGACATCTCTTTTGAATTCCGCTGTCCTCATACAAACAACCTTCATCAGGGCGCCAACACGGTTTCCAATAACCTGTCCTGCGAGAGAACAGAGGACAATACTTATGCTGAATTTGTAGAGACAAAGATCATAGATGGGGAACAGTACCACATTTACAACATTGCATTCGGGGATCTGGGACAGAATGACATTATTGTGAACTACAGACAGAATGGGGAAGACAAGACAACCATGCTGCAGTTTTACATGATGGATGATCTGCAGTCCGCTCTGGACCTGCATTCCGATTTTTTGCTGAAAACCCAGTGGGACGCGCCGGGAGCTATCCAGGACAAAGTATTTGATGACTGGATGATGGACAGTAAGTCAAAAAGAGGTTCCTTTGATGGTTATTGGGGCTGGGGCGATGACTGGGGATATGTCCACGGAGAATATCTGGCGGAGATGAATTCCTATAATCCAGTGGAGGAGCAGGTACAGGCTCTGGACGAATATCTGGACACAGCCATCTGGCAGAATCTGATGCAGGAACATCAGGAGGATTTCCTGATCCACGATTTCCTGATGCCGGAGCCGAACAGCACTCCTACATACAGAGGATTTGCATATCCGCATATCTATAACACGTATTTTTCCATGTATAAGATTGCAGAGCAGTATCCTGATCTGATCGCGTATAAAGAGGATGCGGATACTTATCTGCTTCGATGCTATCATATTATGGATGCCCTTTACAATGAGGGAAGTGTGGGGTACAACTGGAATACAGGACTCATGGGAGAGTCCACCACACCCTCGATCATCCAGTCTCTGAAAGAGAGAGGATATGAGGAAGAAGCAGAAAATCTGGAATCCGTTATGGAGGAAAAATTCAATAATTTCGCAAATGACAAATATCCGTACATTTCAGAATATCCATATGACAACACCAGTGAGGAAGCTGTCTATACCATGGCAAAAATGTTCGGAAACGAAGAGGTCATGGCAAAGGTAAATGAAAAGACAAGGGCATGCCGCGGTGTACAGCCCATTTGGTATCATTACGGAAATCCAACTACCATCTGCGGTGAGAACTGGTTCAATTTCCAGTACACAGCATCCCTGGCGGGCTACTGCATGGATGACTGGCTGCGCAAACAGGACAATGGCATGTCCTCCGAGGAAGCGGGCCTTGCACAGAGGATCAATTATGCCGGAAAGCTTGCCAACTTTACGGTTATAAACTCCGGTCAAATAGATGCGGATCCTGAAAATGTGGGAACAGCAGCCTGGACATATCAGTCCGAAATGGGCAATGACGAGGCACTGGGAACCGGCGGAGGTAAACTCCACAATGGCTGGAGACAGATGTCGGGAGAGGCAGATCTGGCTTTGTTTGGTGCCATCAGAATAGCATCCGCAGACGTGGCCACAGATCCGGTATTCGGACTTTTTGGATATGGATGTGAGGTCTCTGAAAATGGAAGTAGTTATGAAGTGACTCCACTGGACGGTGTATACCACAGACTGAACTTGATCAATGAACAGATTTCCCTGGAACTCTACAGAGACCAGTACAGCAGTGCAGTGGTTTCCAAAGACGGAAGCAGCATCTCCATGGACGTTGTCAATGTGACAGGACAGGAACACGAATCGAATCTGGATATTACAGGTATCCCTTCAGGGAATTATCAGGTTCTGGTAGACGGCCGGACAGCAGGAAGCTTTGAAGCTCAGGGTAAGACCACAACCGTGGCACTGCCTCTTCCGGAATGTGAGAGCGCACACATTGAGATCCGCCCCGGTGCGCTTCTGGACAACACAACACCTGTTGTGGACGCAGGCGAAGATGCGGAAGTTTCCATGGATGATGAGACTGTGCTGCACGGAACCGCAAGAGATGCCGCATGGCTGCACAGGATTCCTGATGTGAAATGGACAGCAGAGGAGTCACCGGCCGGAGCAAAAGTCACCTTTGCCAATGAGGAAGCAGTTTCCACAAAAGTGGAATTTGACAAAGCAGGGGAATATATCCTGAAGCTTACGGCAAAAGGAAGAAGCAGTACAGCCAGTGATACGGTGAAGATCACAGTGGAGGGAACACCGCAGCTTCCGGAAACCCTTGCCCTTTATGATTTTGAAGAAGAAAATGTAGATATAGAGAATAAGACGGTAAAAGATGTCAGCGGTTCCGGGATTGACGCAGAACTGAAATCCAATGCAGAGTTTTCAGAGGGAAAAGAAGGCAGAGGCATTTCTATGGATGGTGAGGTCGGCGGATATGTGAAGCTGAAAAACGGTCTTACAAAATACACAAAAGAAGCTACTATCTCAATGGATGTAAAATTAAACGGCAAACAGACAAACGGAACAAGACTGTTCGAGTTCGGTGATATGGATGAGAATCTTTTCTATGTTGCCTGTGAAAGCGCCAACGAGCTTTCCCTGAACATAACGAACCAGAAGACAAAAGAGACCGTGACAGCAAAATCCGGTGTACTTCTCAATCCGGATACATGGCAGAACGCAGAAGTTACCCTGAAGGATGATAAGGCAGTGCTGTATATCAACGGGGAAGCATATGCGGAGATAGAAAATGCGGAATTTGATTTCAGCAGACTGGGCACTACCCAGCGCAGCTTTCTGGGACGGTCTCACTCTGAGAGCACCCCATGGTTAAACGGCAGCTATGACAATTTCAAAATGCTGTCAAAGGCCATGACAGCAGAGGAGATCAGGGAAACATACGGTTCTGATGAGGAGACTGCTGTAACGGGGGTTGTGGTATCACCTGTCATTACATCTGTAGGCGTGGCACCGGAAATGCCGAAAACAGCCAAAGTGGAATATTCCAGTGGTCTGTGTCAATATGAGACGGTAACATGGGATGAAATCGACAAATCTTCCTACGCAAAGAAGGGGGAATTTGAGGCGGTAGGAAAAATTGAGGCGCTGGAACTGGAAGTTTCCACAAAGGTTCAGGTTGTGGAAGGAAAAGAGCAGAATATCGCTCTGATCGCCACACCAACAGCGATTTTCAACAACCCGGAAGATTTGGGCGGTGTGGCCGGACTGAATGATGGATTTGACCCTGCAAACTCCAATGACAAGTCGCATGGTGTATGGCATAACTGGCAGGGAGACCAGAAAGGGGAAGCCTGGGTACAGTATACCTGGAACTCAGAGGTTACCATTACAGGCACGGACGCTTATTATTTTACAGACGGCAACTTTGCGCCGGCATCCGTCAATTTCCAATATCTTGACCGTGAAGGGAACTGGAGAGACGTAGAGAACGGAGATGGCTATGGCACAAAACTAAACCAGTACAATAAGACCAGCTTTTCACCTGTGATGACCACAGCATTCCGTATGATCATGAACCCGAAGACTTTGGGATGCGGCGTGATCGAATGGAAAGTATACGGCTATTCCGATGAATCTGCAGCAGATAAAAAACTTCTGCAGGCAGCTCTTGATAAGGCAAAAGTCCTGAATACGGATCTGTTTGAAGAAGGTGCAGAGGAAATCCTGAATGCGGCCATAACGGAGGCACAGGCAGTCTATGACAATACAGAGGCGGCACAGGATGAGGTGGATGCTGCTGCAGCCAGACTGGAGAGAGTCATGATCACCCTTCCTTCAAAGGACGGAAACCTGGCATACAGTGCAGCGCCGTCAACCAGCTATGTATCTGACTGGGAAAAGCTTTCCGCGGTAAATGACGCAGTGATACCTGATAACTCACAAAATCCGGACAAAACACTGTTCCCAAGATATGGCACATGGGGCAATACAAGCGAATACGAGACTGTGACTTACACCTGGAACACAGATGTGACATTAAAAGGAAGTGATATCTATTTCTGGTATGATGGAAGTGAGACGACAAACGGAGGCATCAATATTCCAAAATCATACCAATATGAATATCTGGACAGTGAAGGAAACTGGTGTGAAGTGACAAATCCATCCGCCTATGAAACAGAAATTGACGGTTTTAATACCACAGAATTTGACGCTGTGACAACCACAGCCATCCGTGTGACTATGGCAAAACAGGCAAATGACAACAATGGCGTTGGTCTGATGGAATGGAAAGTCTACGGTACTATGGCAAAAGCAGATAAAAATGCCCTCACAGAAGCGGTGGAAGAGGCCTCCGGCATTGATACGGAAATTTATACACAGGAGACAAGAACCGCATTTGAAAAGGCTCTGGCGGATGCAAAAGCTCTCCTTGCCGACCCCGACGTAAGCGGTGAAGAAGTGAAGATTGCCCTGTCCAGACTGGTAAAAGCACAGAATAACCTGGAGGAAAAAGGGGAAGAGGGTGTCCGTAACCTGGCCCTTGGAGCGAAAGCAGACGGACTTTGCAATTATGACGGACTGGATGGAAGGATCAATGACCTGGGCGGCCTTGCGGCCCTGAACGACGGAGTGCTTCCTGAAAATTCTGCAGATCAGAGCGGCCCGGTTTGGCACAACTGGCATGACCGCTACGGCAGTGAAAATGAGATTTTGAACGGCTGGGTTTCCTATGTCTGGGACGAGCCGGTAGTTCTTGACAGCACCAGTGTTTATTATTTCCAGAACGGAAATGGAGATTTCCTTCCGAAAGCGGCAGAGTTTGAATATCTGGATGAAGACGGCAATTGGAAACCGGTGACGGGCGCTGAAGGTCTTGGATGTGAGGCGGACCGGTTCAATACCACCAATTTTGACAGGATCACAACCACAGCCATCCGCATGACAATGGAACCTGCATGCAGAGAGGACAATCAGGAAGATCCATCCAGAGGAACCGGTGTTCTCGAGTGGCAGGTGATGGGGATTTATGCGAGCGAACTTCCAAGCAAAGATGTACTTGAAGCGGCTGTAAAGGCGGCAGAGGGAAAACAGGAGGCAGACTACACAGAAGATTCCTGGAAAGCATTTGCGCAGGCACTTGAAAAGGCAAAAAAAGTATTAGACGAAGCATATGCGGATCAGGAACAGATAAGCGCTGCCCTGGACAGCCTTATGGAGGCTATGGAAAATCTGACAGAGGCAGGAAGTGAAGCCGGAGTCAGGAATATGGCGGCTTATGCAGCGGCAGACGGACTTTGCAATTACGACGGACAGGACGGAAGGCCATATGATCTGGGAGGCCTTGCAGCTCTTAATGATGGTGTTGTCCCCGCAAATTCCGGGGATACATCAAACGGTGTATGGCATAACTGGTTAAACCGCTATGACGATAACGGCAGTATCTTGGACGGCTGGGTCTCCTATACTTGGGACAAACCGGTGGTGCTGGATGAGATCAGCGCCTACTTCTTCCAAAATGAAAGCGGAGATTTCCTTCCGTCTTCTGCAGAGATGGAATATCTCCAGGAGGACGGCACGTGGGTCCCTGTTTCTGAGAACGGGATCGGATGCAGCGCAGATACATTTAATACCATAACATTTGAAAAGATCACTACAACATCCATCCGCATGACCATGAAAGCGGCCCTGAGGGAAGGCAGCGAGGAAGACCCGTCCAGAGGAACCGGTGTCATCGAATGGCAGGCAATGGGTCAATACGCAGAGGAGATAAAGGATACTGCAGAGAAGACATTGCTGGGGGAAGCACTGACCGAAGCAGCAGAAAAGCAGGAGGAAGAGTACACAAAAACCAGCTGGGAAGACTTCCAGAAAGCATATAAAAAGGCAAAAGAGATTTATACGGATACCCGTGCAGACCAGTTACAGGTGGATGAGGCACTGGCAGAACTGAAGGAAGCCATGTCAAACCTGACTAAGAGAGCAGATTTGACACAGCTTAATAGTCTGATCGCGCAGGCAGAGAAAAAAGAGGAGTCAGCTTATACAGAAGAGTCCTGGAAACCATTTGCAGAGGCGCTGACAGCGGCAAGAGAAGCGGCGGAAAAGGATGATATCACGCAGGAAAGTGTTGACAGCGCAAAAAATGCCCTGGAGACCGCTTTGAAAAATCTGGTGAGAAAAGACGCTGCTCAGGTCAAGAAAGAAGCACTGAAAGCTGCCATAGAGGAGGCAGAGAAGAGAGAAGAGTCAAAATATACAAAAGAGAGCTGGGAAGGATTTGCCCGTGCACTGAAAGCGGCAAGAGAAGTATTTGAAAATGAATCGGCAGCCGCTGAACAGGTGGAGGAGCAGACAGCCCTTCTGAATGCAGCTATGGCAGCTCTGGTACCTCGGGAAAAAGATCCGGAAAGCCCGGACAGCGAAGCAGATAAAGCGACTCTTTCCAAACTCGTAGAGAAGGCAAATACCTTTACCAGAGCAGATTATACCCAGGATACATGGGCAGTTTTTGATCAGGCTTTGGTAATTGCCCAGAAAGTTCTTGCTGATGGTTCAGCAGACCAGGAAACCGTGGATACCGCCCAAAAAGATCTGCAGGCGGCAATGGAACAGCTTGTTAAAGTCAGCAGTGAGAACGGTTTGGATCTGGATAAGATCAAGACACTGATCGAAAAGGGGGAAAAACTTGAAAAAGGAGATTATACAGCAGCGAGCTGGAAGACCTTCAGCCAGGCTTTGAAAGAGGCAAAAGCAATCCTGGATGCTGAGGGTGCGTCACAGAGTGATGTGGATAAAAAAGCCCAGGCTCTTGAAAAAGCCATGGAGAATCTGAAAAAGAAGTCAGGTTCCGGCAGTTCGGGAAAGACTTCAGGGAACGGAAGCTCAGGCAAGGGAGGCAGTTCAGGCTCCGGCAGCGGTGCAAAAAGTGTGAAGACAGGAGATGAGACACCGATTCTTACCTTTGCCGGTATGGCTGTACTTTCCTTTGCGGGAATCGTGATCCTTCGGAAAAAAAGACGGATAGAATAAAAAATAACAAAGGAAAACAGAGGTTTTAAAGGAGCAGCTGCCGCGGATCAACCCGGCAGCTGCTCCTTTGTCCGTAACGGTATGATACAGTAAAATGCGTATTTACAGTGACAAGACGGTAAAAAGAAACATTGTAGTTTGAAGGTGTCAAATTATTACAAATATTGTTATTAAGATAATTTTATTAGACTATTTGCAGAAATCTGTTATAATACAATTTAGATGTATTAAGGAGACAGACTATGCAGAACAAGCAAAAAAAGAATGCATGGATTCCCTCATATGCTGTATTTCCGTTGCTTTCCTGTGTGACGGTGAACTGTATTGTATATTTTGGGATTTCTAAGATTGCCAATGAATGGAAACATTACGACTTGACGCTGCCTTTTGACAGGGCAGTGCCTCTGGTTCCCGGATTTGTATCCATCTATCTGGGATGTTATCTGTTCTGGATCATAAATTATATACTGATCGCAAGACAGGGAGAGGAACATTGTATCCGTTTCGCTGCGGCAGACATCATGTCAAGACTGGTCTGCTGTGCGTTTTTTTTATTGCTTCCGACTACCAATGTCAGACCCGTGCTGAGCGGGGATGGTATCTGGGTAACACTGCTCCAGGCTGTATATAAGGCAGATGCGCCGGTAAATCTTTTTCCGTCTATTCACTGCCTGGTGAGTTGGTTTTGCTTTATCGGCATTCGGGGAAGAAAGTCAGTTCCAAAAGCCTACCGGATCTTTTCCTGTCTGTTTGCCCTACTCGTATGCGTGTCCACGCAGGTGACAAAGCAGCATTACATTGTGGATGTATTCGGCGGTATTGCCATAGCGGAACTTACCTATTATATAGCTTTCCATACGAGTATATATAAGCTCTTTAAAAGGCTGTTTGACAGATTATATGAAATATTTTTTAGCAGGAGAAAAAGCACCTGCGGGAAAGAGAGTGAAGTTTGACAAGTAAAAAGAAAAAAATAGGAAACGGTATATTTCTCGCTGCTGTTTTCATTTTAACTATATACAGTGTCTTCCACGGGGAGGACCTGGGGGCTGTGCTGAAAGCCATCGTGAGGGTGAATCCCTGGTATCTTCTCCCGGCTGTGCTGGGGGTGATCATTTTTATCTGGGGAGAGTCCATCATTATCCATTACATGCTGGGTACTTTGAACATCAGGACTAAGAAGAGGACTTGTTTCCAGTATTCCTGCATCGGATTCTTTTTCAGCTGTATCACACCGTCCGCAAGCGGGGGGCAGCCCATGCAGATTTATTATATGAGAAAAAATAAAATATCAGTCCCGGTGGCTACACTGGTGCTGATGATCGTCACGATCACATACAAATCAGTGCTGGTGTTCATCGGCCTTTTCGTAGCATTTTTTCAGAGAGGATTTGTACATAAATACCTGGAAGGCATTCTTCCAGTCTTTTATCTGGGTGTAGCTTTGAATGTATTCTGCTGCATTGCCATGTCTGTTCTGGTGCTGTGCCCATCCCTGGCAAAATTCATTATGATGAAAGGATTGTCAGTTCTGGAACATGTGCGTATCTTCAGAAAAAAGGAGGAGAGGACCAGAAAACTGGAAGAGTCCATGAATCACTATACAGCCACCTCTGATTATCTGAAAGGTCATGGGAAAGTCATTGTCAATGTGCTGCTGATCACATTTCTGCAGAGGTTTGCCCTGTTCTTTGTGACATGGTTTGTATACCGCGCATTTGGACTTCACGGAGCAAGTGTCTATGATGTGGTCATGCTTCAGGCTGTAGTATCAGTTTCTGTGGATATGCTGCCTCTTCCGGGAGGAATGGGGATCAGTGAAAACCTGTTTTTGATCATATTTAAGACTATTTTTGCAGGCAGCCTGCTGCTGCCGGCTATGGTTTTGAGCAGGGGGATAGCTTTTTACGTGCAGCTGCTTTTCAGTGCAGGCATGACTGCAGTCGCGCATTTTACCATTGGACGCAAAGCTCAGGACAGCACTGCATGAGTTCCTATAAACAGAGAACCGGCTGTACAAGAGAGGATAAAGAAAAGAGGAACAGAAAAAGATGATAGGATTTTATAATTACTCAGTGATATTGACTTATATAAGTCTGCTTTCTTCCGTATTCGGAATGACACAGGCAATACACGGCAGATTTAAAGCGGCAGTGTTCTGCCTGGCTTTGTCGGGGCTTTGCGATATGTTTGACGGAAAAATTGCCCGTTCTATGAAAAACAGGACAGAGGATGAGAAGTCTTTTGGAATTCAGATCGATTCTCTTTGCGATGTGGTATGTTTCGGAGTGTTTCCGGCTATGATATGTTATCTTTTGGGTGTGAGGGGGCCTCTGGGCCTTGCTGTCATTGCCCTGTATTGTGTAAACTCTGTCATACGGCTTGCTTACTTTAATGTGATGGAGATGAAAGGGGCATTGGTCAGTGAGGAGGGGGAGAAATATTACAAGGGGCTTCCCATTACCTCCATGGCGGTGGTACTGCCTTTGGTTTTTATGATTCAATTTTTCGTGTCGGATTTTGTGTTCGTTATATGTCTGCACCTGGCGCTGCTGGTGGTGGGAATTCTTTTTGTGGTGAACTTCCGGTTCAGGAAACCGAAGAATTCTACATTGGCAGTTCTTGTGGCAGTGGTGGCTGTGGCTCTTTGCATCATGCTTCTCAGAACAAGATACCGCATAGAATTCAGACATGGCTGGCCATGGCTCCCGTGGCTGCGGAAGCTGTAAGATACAGGAGGATAAGGGAATGAAATATATAGACAGAGAGGGAAATATAACAACAGAGGATTCAGGGCAGGACAGGTTCCTTCGATGGATGTATAACCACAGGACAGGCCGTATGGCTTTGAAAATACTGGTTCAGCCTGTGGTCTCCAAAGCGGGGGGATGGCTGCTGGACAGCAGATGCTCCAGAGTGCTCATAAAACCCTTTGTGAAGCGCCAGGGCATATCTCTTGACCTGTATGAGAGGAAGGAATACGCTTCCTACAATGATTTTTTTACAAGACAGATAAAGAAAGAATATCGGCCGGCAGAGGGGGATGCGGACACCCTGATCAGCCCCTGCGACGGGAAGCTGAGCGTCTATCCCATTGATGGGAAGAGGCGCTTTTCTATTAAGGGGACGGAGTATACCGTAGATTCCCTGCTGCGCTCCGGACATATGGCAAGGCGGTATCAGGGGGGATACGCTTGCATTTTCCGTCTGACCGTGGATGACTATCACCGTTACTGTTATGTGGACAACGGCAGAAAATCCATGAATATCAGAATACCCGGGGTTTTTCACACTGTGAATCCGGCGGCCAATGAAGTCTGCCCTATCTACAAGGAAAATACCAGAGAATTTTCCCTGCTGCAAAGTGAGCATTTTAAAGCGGTGCTCATGATGGAGGTGGGAGCGCTGTTAGTGGGTCGGATCACCAACTATCACGAAGAGGAGACTGTGAAAAAGGGGGAGGAAAAGGGACGCTTTGAATTCGGCGGTTCCACGGTCATTCTGCTGTTTCAGAAAGACGCGGTAAAGTTTGACCAGCGGTTTTTGTACAACACGGAGAATGGATATGAGACTATTGTGAAAATGGGTGAAAGACTGGGGGAGGCAGCGGACAAGGAATGACAAAGAGAAAAATAGCAGACCTGGATCTGGGGCAGATCGCAGCGTCCGGACAATGTTTCCGAATGGTTCAGAAAAGGGAAAATGTGTATGCTCTTACGGCATTTGGAAAGTATCTGGAAATTGAGCAGAAGGGGGATGTATTTTCCTTTTCCTGCACAGAGAAAGAGTTTGGGAAAATCTGGGAGGATTATCTGGATCTGCACACAGACTATGGCGCCATCAAGAGATCAGTGGATGAAGAGGATGCTTATCTTACGGAGGCTGTACAGAAAGGATGGGGTATACGGATCCTGCGCCAGGATTTATGGGAAATGATCGTAACTTTTTTAGTATCCCAGAACAATAATATATCCCGGATCAGAAAAAGCATTGAACTGCTTTGCAGTACCATAGGAGAAGAAAAGCATACCGGTGAGGGCGTGAGGTATCATACATTTCCGGAACCGGAAGCGATTGTGAATACGGGAATGGAGGTGCTTTCCGGTCTGGGACTTGGATACAGAGACAAGTACATATTCCGCACTGCCCAGTCTGTACTGGACGGCAGCCTGGATTTGAACATGCTGCAGGCAGCGGACTATGAGACGGCTCACAGGGAATTGGTCAGACAGTACGGAATCGGAAAAAAGGTGGCAGACTGTATCTGTCTCTTCGGACTATACCATATAGATGCGTTTCCTGTGGATACACATGTGAAAAAGATCCTGGAGGCCCACTATCCGGAAGGATTTCCCTATGACAGATATAAGGGCTGTGCGGGAATCCTGCAGCAGTATATGTTTTATCACGATTTGAATGCTGCTGCATAGACATAATAGAATCCCCTTGTGGGCCAGCGGCTATAGATCAATGGAGGTGATCTTCGGATTTTTCCTGAGCAGGTCCAGAGTATGAAAGATGTCATAGCTGTCCGGAAATTTGACAAAGAGCTTCACTTCCACCTGATTATCTTTCAGGCGTTTTACCTTCATGCTGGTGATCTTGATCTCATCCAGATGAAAGGTGTTTTCAAGGATACTGCGCAGATCATCCTCCTGTTCCATGATAAGAGTTACCTGTTCAATACTGGAGGATTTCAGCCAGCGGAAATTCCGATGGAAGAAAAACTGCAGAAGCAGTATCAGAACCGTGGCGCTGATGCCGGGAACATACATGCCCGCACCCAGTGCCATGCCAACGCCGACGGTTGCCCACAGTCCCGCAGATGTGGTCAGGCCGCTGATATTCATTTTGTGGGTGAAGATAACTCCTGCCCCGAGAAAGCCGATGGCAGTCACCACCCCTGCGGCTATACGGGACGGGTCCAGGTTTACATGGGATGACAGAACATCGAAAAATCCGTATTTTGATACGATCATCATAAGCGCGGAGGCAAGGGACACAATGGAGTGTGTGCGGATGCCGGCCATTTTCATCTGATTTTCCCGCTCGTATCCAATGAGGGCGCCGCAGAAGATGGCACCCAGCATGCGCAGCGGATATTCCAAATAAAGAAAAACAAGATCCATAAAAATCCCTCCGTTTCTATTTTCCATCTATTATAGCAGAATATTATTTCAATAGCCAGTAAAGGCTGATTAAGAAAAAATAAGGTAATTTTATTAAATGCAGCTTTTAAATTTGCATAGGAACAGTAATATTAGGAGGTGTTTTCCATGGCGGTTATCAATCAGGAGATTTGTGTGGGATGCGGCGCATGTGTGAAGGATTGTCCGGGCAGCGCGATCCGTCAAAAAGAGGGGAAAGCGGAGGTTACCCGCTCCTGCATCCAATGTGGTCACTGCGTCGCAGTATGTCCGGTCAATGCGGCGTCCATACCGGAATTTGATATGGAGGATGTGGAAGAATACCGTGAAGAGGACTTTTCCGTCTCTCCGGAACATTTTCTGAGAGCCGTAAAATACAGGAGAAGTATCCGTGATTTTAAGGAGGAAATTCCCGGCAGGGAAGTGATAGAAAGAATCCTGGAGGCAGGGCGTTATACAGCTACAGCAAAAAATATGCAGGACTGCACCTTTGTGGTAGTCCGGGAGCGGCTTTCGGAGTTCAAAAATCTTGTCTGGCAGGAAATGCCTGATATCATCCGGTCTCTGAAAGAGACAGGACCGGACTACGCCGGGGCGTTTTCCTATTTTTATAAGCTGTGGCAGGGGGATAAGGAGAGAGATACCTTCTTTTTTAACACCCCTGTCTTTCTGGTCATTACCTCAAACAATCAGTTGGACGGAGGACTGGCGGCAGCAAATATTGAAAATATGGCAGCAGCAGAAGGACTGGGGGCGCTCTACAGCGGCTATATGATGCGTGTCATCAGGGAAAGTCCTGTTCTGCATGAATGGCTGGGAATAGGGGAGAAGGCGGTATCCTGCTGTATGCTTCTGGGATATCCCAATGTGGTGTACAGGCGCACCGCGCCCAGGAAAAAGGCGGATGTTTTGTGGAAATAAATACGGGCGGTGAGGGAAAGAAATGAAGATAGACAGGCTGATTGGCATACTTTCTATTCTGCTTCAGCAGGATAAGGTGACAGCGCCCTATCTGGCAGAAAAATTTGAGGTTTCCAGGCGGACGATCAACCGGGATATAGAGGATATCTGTAAAGCGGGGATCCCTATTGTCACAACCCAGGGGCAGAATGGCGGCATTTCCATTATGGAGGGATACCGGCTGGATAAGACACTTCTCACCTCCAGGGATATGCATTCCATCCTTGCAGGACTTAGAAGCCTGGACAGTGTAGCGGGAACCAATAGGTATCAGCTTCTTATGGAGAAGCTGTCTGTGGGGAGTCAGGAGGTGCTCACCAGCAATGACCATATCAGGATCGATCTGTCCTCCTGGTATAAATCCGCCCTGGCACCTAAGATAGAACTGATACAAAATGCAATTGAGGACTGCAGATTGATAGCGTTCAGATATTATTCCCCAAAAGGGGAGGGTGAGCGGGAGATAGAGCCGTATCTTCTCGTGTTTCAGTGGGCCTCCTGGTATGTGTGGGGATACTGCAGAGAGAGGCAGGACTACCGAATGTTCAAATTAAACCGTATGGACAGCTTGAAGGATACAGGGGTTTTGTTTGAAAAGAGGCAGCTTCCGGACTGCGATTGTTCGCCAAGACGTATCTATCCCGCGTCTATCCATGTGAAAGTCCGGTGTGCTCCGCAGATGAAATGGCGTCTTATTGAAGAGTACGGAGTTGAATGCTTTGAGGAACAGGAAGACGGATATCTGTTGTTTGTCTCAGATTTTGCGGACAAGAACAGCCTGTTTGGATGGCTTCTGAGCTTTGGGGAACAGATGGAGCTTTTAGAGCCGGTCAAGCTGAGGGAGGAACTGTGGGAACTGCTGGGCAGGATGCAGAGATGTTATACAAAAGAAACAGACTTTCCCAGCAATGATGACAGGCAGTTGTCATGATTCATTTGATATAGTAGCCTTATTCCGCTGCCATGTGGTTTTGAGATAACTGCGTTGGTTTTGGAAAATAAGAAGAGATGAGGCTGTAACAAATGGAATATGAAATAGTGGAATTAAAGGAAAAAACTGTCTTCGGACTGAGTGCCCGTACTAATAATCAGGCGCCTGATATGGGAGCTGTGATCGAAGGCGTGTGGGAGCGGTTTTTTACCCAGGGGATTTACGAGGCTATACCGGATAAGTGCAGCGGGATGCCAATGGGGATTTACTCCGGATATGCGGGAGGGATTCTGGATGACTATGATTTTACGGCGGGATGCCAGACGTTGGCAGAAGGCAATGCACCGGAAGGCATGGCTGTGATTCGTATACCTGCCGGAAAATATGCAAGATTTGTGGTAAAAGGCCATATGCACCGTGAAGTGGCCAAATTCTGGCAGGAGCTGTGGAAGATGGATCTGGACAGAGCTTTCAAGGCGGATTTTGAAGAATACAGGAATCAGGATGTGGAAAACGCGGAAATACACATCTATGTGGGCCTGAAATAAAAATACCGGGACACAGCCTTTTTCCTGTACAGAAAATATGGTATACTGACAACGCGGCCGGAGGGCATAGATCTGTCTTCCGGTCAGAAAAGAGAAGAACAGGAAGGGCATGAGATATGAAGAAATGGAATTGTTTATTTGCGGCAGTGATCTTGACGCTGTCTTTTTTGCTGACCGGCTGCGGAGGACAGGAGAAGGAACCGGTCCGTCAGGCATCCTCTGAGGAACTGCATCATGTGAAGATCAATGTGAAGGACTACGGGACTATTGCTGTGGAACTGGACAGTTCAGCGGCACCCATAACAGTGGAAAATTTTATCGGTCTTGCAAAGGAAGGGTTTTACGACGGGCTGACCTTTCACAGGATCATAAAAGGTTTCATGATCCAGGGCGGAGACCCCAAAGGAGACGGTACCGGAGGCGCTGATAAGACCATTAAAGGTGAGTTTTCCAAAAACGGGGTGGATAATCCCCTGAAACACACAAGAGGGACTATCTCCATGGCCCGCTCCAGTGACATGGACAGTGCCAGCTCACAATTTTTTATTGTGCAGGAGACCTCTTCTCATCTGGATAACGAATATGCTGCATTTGGTCATGTGACAGAGGGGATGGATATTGTAGATCAGATCTGCGACGATGTGAAAACAGAGGACAGTAACGGAAGTGTTGCGCCGGAAAACCAGCCGGTGATAGAAAGTGTGGAAGTAGTAGATTAAGAGGAATGATTATTATTTAAAGCTGCTGTACCGGCCGTCGGAAATTATTTCCGGCAGAGCAGGTACAGCAGCTTTTTGATGTGTTCCCGGGCTTACATTTACTGCAGAATATTGGAACGGAACAGATAGGTATCACCGCTTTGTTCCAGGGTCAGCGCGGTGCGCAGGGCGCCGTCATTGGACTGACAGTCAAGATAATACATACCGTCCTCAGCCCATCCGCTTGAACAGGTAAAGGACACCCGGTTGGTGTCTCCGTGTTCCCTGTAATAGCTGTCGAACTGTTCCAGATAGATCCAGTTGAAGCTGCTGACTTCGCCCAGGCTGATCCCCATTTTTCGCTGGAGAAAATCCTCGATCTGCTGTGAAGTCAAATGTGTCACATCTGTAAGGATAGGTTCCCCGCTTGCGGCCTGAAGAGCAGCGCTCTCCTCAAAGGTAAGCGGTTCTGAAGGCATGCCTGCACCGGTATATAATACCTGGTCCAGATCAACTTTCTGGGGAACGCTGTAGGAGGAGCGCAGAAAACCATAATTTTCAGAGTCACTCACAAAAGCTGAGAAATAGTCCAGTTCCTCAGTGGTCAGATCACGGCGTTCTTCCGTGCCTGTCAAAGGGTCCGGAATCTCGGAGGGGCTTGTCTGCGTACTGCCCTGAACTTCTGTTTCAGGTGTTCCGGAAGCGTCTGCTTCTTCCGAAGATGAAGATCCGGATGAGGGCGGCTGTTTGGATGGAGTACCCCCGTTATTCAGTGAAATGCCGTTCCCCTCCAGTATCTTTACCGTGCTTTTTTTTGTGTCGGAATTATCTTTCTTCGTATCCTCATCGGAGACGGAAGCTTTTTCGGAAGTTTTTTCGGAAGTGCTTTTTGTCTGACCGCTGCTGCAGCCGCTTACAGAAAATAGCGTGGCTGAGGTGAGAAGCGCCAAGAGTGTCAGAGTTACAATTCTTTTCTTCATTGGTATCCCCCTTCTGTACAGCACAAGAATGCTGTATTTCGGCAAAAAAATAATGTCTGTATCCTTTTGTTTGATCAGGATACAGACATTTTATCATACACACGAAGGATTGTACACCCTTAAGGGAGTCACGCAAACCATAGCAGGAGCTTTGAACTACCTCTGGTTGGCTGGTTCAATGGCTATGGTGTTTCCTTTTATTTTGGCAGTTTTCATGGCATTCAGCACATCTTTGGCGTATTCTCTGGGGACTTCCACAAAGGTGTATTTGTCAAACATGTCAATGCTTCCGATGAGCTTGCCCGGCATTCCACTTTCCCCTGCAATGGCACCCAGGATATCGCCGGGGCGGACACGCTGCTTTTTACCTATATTGATGAAGAGACGTACCATACCGGGTTCCTCTGCGCCGGTATCACCGAAATCAACGGCTTCTTCCTCCGGCTCCTCCTGTACCATGCCCATATACAGCTTCAGAAGAGCAGCAGCCAGGTCTAAGGTGGTGTAGTCAGAGTTGTTGACTTTCTCATCAATGGCGTCGATCATAAGGGAGAGATTTTCTCTTTCAATGACAGAATCCACATTTTCCAAAATGTTTTCCATCTTGGTGTTGGCCACATCGTTTAAAGAGGGAACCTTCTGCGCGTAGATCTTAGTCTTGCAGTAGCGCTGGATCTCTTTTAATTTGTAAAGCTCTCTTCCGCTGGCAAATGTGAAGGCACGGCCGCCTCTTCCCGCACGTCCTGTACGCCCGATCCGGTGTACATAGTATTCGTCGTCCTGGGGAAGATCATAATTAAATACAGCTTCAATGTCATCCACATCAATACCGCGGGCAGCTACATCTGTGGCAACCAGAATGTCGGTTCTTCCTTTTCTGAAGCTCTGCATAACACGGTCACGCTGAGCCTGCTTCATATCCCCGTGCAGGCCTGCGGCAAAGTATCCTCTGCCGATCAGGGCATTGACTAAAAGGTCTACCTGTTTTTTTGTGTTGCAGAACACGACAGAGAGTCTTGGAGAGTAGAGGTCCAGAAGGCGGGAGAGCACTTCCTCTTTGTTTTTAGGCTTTACGTCATAGTAGAACTGTTCGATATTGGGGACAGTCAGCTCTTTTTTTGTCACCTTGATGACTTCGGCATCCTTCTGGAATTTTTTGGTGATCTCCAGGATCGGCTTTGGCATGGTGGCTGAAAAGAGAACGGTCTGGCGTTCTTCCGGAACACCGCTTAAGATCGTTTCAATGTCTTCGCGGAATCCCATGTTGAGCATTTCATCAGCCTCATCCAGAACAACTGTGTGCACATCATCCATTTTCAGGGTTTTTCTGCGCATGTGGTCCATGACACGGCCCGGAGTTCCGATGATAAGCTGTGTTCCGTTTTTCAGGGAACGGATCTGCTTTACAATGTCCTGACCGCCGTAGATGGGGAGGACTTTGATGCCGTGCAGGTACTTTGCCAGGTTACGGATCTCGTCAGCTACCTGAATTGCAAGCTCTCTTGTGGGGCAGAGCACGATCGCCTGAAGTTTTTTGTTCTTAATATCTATCTTCTGCAAAAGAGGGATACCAAAGGCTGCGGTTTTTCCTGTTCCGGTCTGTGCCTGGCCGATAATATCACGGCCGCTTATCATAGCAGGAATTGCTTTGGCCTGAATAGGGGAGGCCTCCTCAAAACCCATGTATCTCACTGCTTTTTCAATTTCCGGGAATAAATCCAATTCTTCAAATTTCGTTGTTTCCATATAAAATAAATAGTCCTTTCTATCGGGGGATAGCCCCGAATCCTTTATGCTATAAAGGTCCGTTACATCAAAATGTGACCGCTGCATGAAAAACGGGTGTCGCATAAGCGTAGTAAATGCTTATCGCGGCACCCTCTTATACACAATCAGCAACTTACATCATACCAGAATCAGAAACTAATGTCAATTAGAAGATATGGACAGGATAAGCAGAAGAAAGTGACAATATTGCATAAAAATATCAGGTTTTCTTAAAAAACCTTTGCAGGTATTATACAAAACAATTACAATAAAGGAAAACAGAGGCAAAGCCCCGTAAGAAAAAAAGTATGCATAGGAGAGGAGCAGACATGAGTGGAGTAAATGAGAAGCTTAAAGTAAGGCCAATAGCCAGAAGAGAAAGTATGATCCAGGGGGAAAACTACAGGATCACAGTTCTGACAGAATCCCTTCTGCGTCTGGAATACAGCAGAGACGGAATTTTTGAGGACAGGGCGACCCAGACGGTTATCAACCGGGATTTTCCGGTACCTGTATTCAAGGTATCAGAGACCAAGGAGGAGCTGAAGATTTTTACCAGTGCCCTGGAGCTGACCTACAACAAAAAGGAATTCGCCCCAAACGGCCTTTTTATCAAGGTAACAGGCGGAAGATCCAATGAGACAAACTGGCATTACAAAGATCCGGTTAGGGATTTGGGAGGAACGGCCCGCACTCTGGATGAAGCGGACGGTGCGATTCCCCTGGAAAGCGGTGTGGTGTCAAGGAACGGATTTTCTATTGTGGATGACAGCCGCAGTATGGCAATCACGGAGGACGGATGGGTGGAAGTGCGTCCGAAGGACAGCATAGATTTCTATTTCTTCGGTTATGGTCACAGGTATCAGGAGTCAGTTAAGGATTTGTATTATCTCTGTGGCCAGACCCCCCTTCTGCCCCGCTGGGTGTTTGGAAACTGGTGGAGCCGTTATCATAAATATACGGAGCAGGAATACAAAGAGCTGATGGAACGCTTTGAGCGGGAGCAGATCCCTTTTTCTGTAGCTGTAATAGATATGGACTGGCATCTGGTGGATATTGATCCTAAGTATGGAAGCGGTTGGACCGGATATACCTGGAACCGGGAGTTTTTCCCGGATCCCAAGGAGTTTATGGACTGGCTTCACAAAAGAAATATGAAAATCACTTTGAATGTGCATCCTGCAGACGGTGTCCGTGCCTATGAGCAGGCCTACGAGAGAGTGGCAAAACGTATGGGCATAGACCCGGACAGCCAGGAACCGGTGCAGTTTGATGTGACAGACAGGCATTTTCTGGAGGTGTATTTTGAAGAGCTTCATCATCCCCTTGAGGAGGAGGGGGTGGATTTCTGGTGGCTGGACTGGCAGCAGGGAACGGTCACAAAGATACCGGGATTAGACCCGCTTTGGATGCTGAATCATTTTCACTATCTGGACAGTGCCAGGAGGGGAAAACGCCGGCTGACCTTTTCCAGGTATGCAGGAATCGGAAGCCACAGATATCCAATTGGATTTTCCGGTGACACGGTCATCTCCTGGGATAGCCTGAAATTCCAGCCCTATTTTACCGCGACTGCCAGCAATGCGGGATACGGGTGGTGGAGCCATGATATCGGAGGCCATATGCACGGAGTCCGTGATGATGAGTTGACTGCCAGATGGGTACAGTTAGGCGTATTTTCACCGTTGAATCGTCTGCACAGCACAGATAATCCTTTTAATGGCAAGGAGCCATGGAAATATAATAAGATCACACAGAGCGTCATGGAGGAATTCCTTCGCCTGCGTCATAAACTGGTACCGTATCTGTACACCATGAACCGTTATGCCAGCAGGGATGGACAGCCGCTGGTGCGCCCTATGTACTGGATGGAGCCGGAGCGTGAGGAAACTTATAATGTGCCAAATGAATATTATTTTGGAACAGAGCTTATAGCAGCGCCTGTCACAGACCCGGCGGATGCCTGCATCTGTATGGGATGTGCAAAAGCATGGCTTCCCAAAGGCGTATGGTTTGATTTCTTTACAGGACGCAGATATGAAGGCGGACGTCTGTTTTCTGTATGGAGAAGTGTGGAGGAGATACCGGTATTTGCCCGTGCCGGCGGCATTGTCCCCATGCAGGAGCTGCCGGAGCAAATGAATGACCTGAGCAATCCTGAAAACATGGAGATCCTCATTTTCCCGGGAGCTGACAACTGCTTCCAGCTCTGGGAGGATGATGGGGATTCACCGGAAGATATGGATGAAAACTGGGTATGCACAGATCTGATTCAAAAAAACGGAGAAGGTTTTTCAATCTCAGCCGCAAGAGGAAATACTGCGGTCCTGCCAGAGAAAAGAACATGGACACTGCGTTTCAGAGGGGTGAGGGATACTGCGGCAGAGGTGACTGCAGATGGACAGACAATAAAAACAGAGCAGTCTTATGATGCCCGTACATGTACCCTCACAGTCAAAGCGGAAGAAATTTTGGTGACAAGTGAGATCAAAGTGAAGTTTGGGAACGGACTTTTCATTGCAGAAAAAGATATGACTGACAGCGTATATGAAATTCTGGAGCGGGCACAGATCTCCTATGATCTGAAGGAGGCTGTGTTGAAAACAGTGGAGGAACTTGGTGACAAGGCAGTTCCGGCACTTTTTGCCATGGAACTGGGAGATGCACTGTTGAGTGCTCTTACAGAAGTATTGTCTGCCTGCTAAAAATCTGGTTAATAAATCTCCCAGGAATAGATAAAGAGCTGCGGCACAGTAAAAGTTTACGCTGTGCCGCAGCTCTGTTTTTAAATGATATATTTATCCAGGAATTGGTCAACGGTGCGAAAATACAGTTTTGGGTCAGTGGCACAGGAAAGTGCGTGGCCTGCGCCGTCAATGACCAGTTTTTCTTTTTCACATTTGGCTGCATGGTACAGCTTGTTCAGCATGTAGAAGGGAACAAACGCGTCCTTTGAGCCGTGAATGAAAAGAATAGGGCGGTTGCATTTTGCCACCTGCCGTATGGCGCTGGCTTCCTTGAAGGAAAAACCGTAACGGATCCTGGAAGCAAGGGAGGACAGGTACAGAAACGGGAAGGGCGGCAGATGGAAATAATTATGGATCTGCACGCTGAATTCTTCCCAGACGCTGGTATATCCGCAGTCCTCAATAATAGCCTTCACATTAGACGGAAGATTTTCGCCGGAAGCCATCATAACGGTAGCCGCACCCATGGAAATGCCCATCAGGACAATCTGGGATTTGGGGTCTTTCTGGCGGAGAAAATCAACCCATTCCAGTATATCTTTTCTCTCCTGCCATCCCATGCCGATGTATTTGCCTTCACTGTCCCCGTGTCCTCTGGCATCCGGCAGAAGGACAGAGTATCCCCTATGCCAAAAATGTCTGGCATATACGCCCAGTTCGCAGCAGTTGTTGCGGTATCCGTGACAGAGGATCACATAGCGGGTGCTTCCCGCCTGTATGGATGGGAGAAACAGCCCGTTCAGCTTCATGCTGTCCCGGTTGATCAGTGTCACCGGGGAGGCTTCCTTTTTGATCCATTCCTTGCCGGGACGGAGAAAGTCGCCTAAGGGATCTGGCTTGTCTGTGCTTTTCCGCTCCGTCCGGTACATGGGAAATGTACGGGAGAGGGCAAATCGGCGCAGAAAGCTGGTGAGCACATAGGAGGCACCCACGCAGATACCTGCTCCTGCGATGGCAGCATGCTTTAAAGTTTTGGAAGATAATTTTTCCTTCATGTATCTATGCTCCTTTATACCTTTCCGGTGTGCAGCAGTTCTGTATTTTGCGGTCACTCCGGCGTTTACAGTATATGGAAATCAGGGGAACAATATACGAAAAATCAAAGATTCTCCATGGTTTCTTTTACACGTTCCAGATCATCCCGGATGGACATGGCCTGGGGACAGACTTCCTCGCATTTGCCGCATTTCTGGCAATGGTCAGCGCGGGCATCCTCTTCCAGATCATTAAAGTAGGCGCGTTTAGCCTGCTCTTTATTTTCATACATGGACAGATCGTTCCAGATGCGGAAATTCTGCGGTATGTTGACGCCGAAGGGACATGGCATACAGTACGCGCATCCGGTACAGCCGTTTTTCGTCCTCTGTTTGATGGCAGTGGCCACATCAGCTACGATTTCCTTCTCTTTCAGATTGAGAGGTGTAAAGTTTTCAAAGGTGTTCAGATTGTCTTCCACCTGCTCCATTGTAGTCATGCCGCTCAAAACCACTTTTACATTGGATTTGCTGGCCACCCAGCGAAGTGCCCAGGAGGAAATGCTGGAGTTTGGCTTGTAATCTTTGAAGGGTTCTGTCACTGCATCCGGCAGAGTGGCAAGAGAACCGCCTTTGACCGGCTCCATGATCACCAGCGGAATGCCCAGTTCCTTTGTCAGCTCATAGCCTTTATCTCCGGCCTGGATATCAGTGTCCACATAGTTGTACTGGATCTGACAGAAATCCCATTTGCGGTAAGTGGCAATGGTCTTAAAGGTTTCAAAATCATCGTGGAAGGAAAAGCCGAAGAATTTGATTTTTCCTTCTTTTTTCATTTCTTCCATATAAGGAATGATTCCCAGATCCAGAACCGTCTGCCATTTTTCTTTGTCCAGACAGTGAAGCAGATAGAAATCTACATAGTCAACTTCCAGGCGGTCAAGTTGTTCCTGGAAAATGCGCTTTGCGTCATCAATTGTTTTTACATTCCATACAGGCAGTTTGGTCGCCAGATAGAAACTGCTGCGGTCATACTTTTTCAGTACCTTTCCCACAAATGGTTCACTGTCTCCGTTGTGGTATGGATAGGCTGTATCTATGTATGTGACTCCCGCCTGAAGTGCGCGGTCCAGCATTCTCTCTGCTTCTGCCTCGTCAATATTTCCGTCTGGTGTCTGTGGAAGGCGCATACAGCCAAAGCCCAGAAGGGACGGTGATACGCCCAGATTTTCAAATTTACGGTATTCCATAGTGTAAAAACCTCCTCATTTCAGTCAAAATGGTTTTAATAGTAGCTGTTACGGTAACTATTCCAGCAGGCCTTTGCATTTGCTGTATTGGTCGTAAGCAAACATTCAGCAGCCGGATAAAAAGATATTGCCAGAGACGCTTCTGCATGGATTTTGCCCGTAACTGTGAAGAAACTGGACAAAGTTACCTAATATCTATTTTATCATTCTATGCAGGAGGATTACAAGGGATTTCCTGAATTATTAGGTTTTTTTTCATAGAAATCAATGAGAAAATAAAGTATACTGAATATAAAGGCTTAGCCGTATGCTGTCCGGAAATGACAAAACAGTGTAATAATCCAGCAGCCGGACAAAAATCTCATGGACAAAGCCATTCTGCATGAATTTTTGCCTGTGAATGCAAGGGTACGGAGCGGCTGCAGGACAGGCTGATACCCGTCTGTGATTGATGAAAAAGGAGAGATATTATATGCAGGAATTTATTTATTACGCACCTACAGAGGTGGTATTCGGAAAAGACGCAGAGAAGAAAACAGCAGAGGAAGTTAAAAAGTGGGGCGGAAGCAGGGTGCTTCTTGTCTATGGGGGAGGCAGTGTAAAAAGAAGCGGACTGCTAGACAGGATCGAAGTAGAACTTGAAGACGCAGGGATCATGTTCAAGGAATGGGGCGGAGTTAAGCCAAACCCGCTCCTCTCTTTTGCGGAAGCGGGCGTAAAAGCGGCTGCCTCTTTTGAGGCAGACTTTATCCTGGCTGTGGGCGGAGGAAGTTCTATTGATACGGCAAAAGGCATTGCCCATGGAACCGCAAACCCGGAAACCTCACTTTGGGATATCTGGACGCAGAAGGTGCCGCTGACTAAGAGTCTTCCGGTGGGCGTAGTCCTGACCATTGCGGCTGCAGGGAGCGAGATGAGCGATTCCGCGGTGTTGACGAATGAAGAGATTGGAAGAAAACAGGGACTGAGTACGGATCTTAACCGGGTGAAATTTGCCATTATGAATCCGGAGCTTACCTACACTCTGCCAAAATATCAGGTGACATGCGGAATTGTGGATATTATGATGCACACTTTGGACAGGTATTTTACCCATACAAAGGGGAATCAGATGACAGATGAAATTGCGGAGGCGCTTCTTAGAACCGTGATCGAAAACGGCAGAAAGGCCTTTGAGGATCAGACGGATTATGAGGCCATGAGTGAGCTGATGTGGTGCAGCAGTCTTTCCCACAATGGAATTACAGGACTTGGGGCAGAGAAGGATTTTGCTCCTCATAAAATAGGACATGAGTTAAGTGCCAAATATGATGTGGCACACGGGGCCAGCCTGTCTGCTGTCTGGGAGGCCTGGGCTTTGTATGTATATATGGAGGAGCCGGCACGGTTTGCGCAGTACGGAAGAAAGGTGTGGGGTGTGCAGGCGGAGGATGATGTGACCGCTGCCAGAGAAGGAATCCGGAAAACAGTGGAGTATTTCAGGAGCCTGGAGATGCCCGTTTGCCTGGGAGAACTGGAGGCCGGAGTGCTGACAGAGGAGGAATTAATGGATATGGCTGAGAGGGCTACGGGAAAGGATACGTTTTCGGTGGCGAATTTTAAGGTGCTGTGGCAGAAGGATGTGTATGAGATATTCAGAATGGCGAATCATAATTAAATGAATGAATAAATGAACGGGATGGGGAACGGGATGAGGTCCGCACCTAAGTTTGGGTAAGAGATGAAAAGCAGATTTATAATATAGTTGACATATGCTAATAATATGGTATAATGGGCATATGTCAATAAAGAATGCACGAGTAAGCGGCGTGCTGTTGGGAGGTGGAGGGATGTCAAGGCCCAGTAAGGAGAAAAAGATTTGCAGACTGCCGGGATGCAGTTTTTTTGTGCCGGGTGAGGGCAGCGAGCCTACCCATCGGATCCGGATGACAGTTGAGGAGTATGAGACGATCCGACTGATCGATTACATGGGCTATACCCAGGAAGAGTGCGCGGTGCAGATGGAAGTGGGAAGAGCTACTGTGCAGGCAGTCTATACAGAGGCCAGAAAGAAATTGGCCCGTTTTCTGGTGGAGGCATCATCTCTGGAGATCAGCGGCGGAAGCTACAGGCTCTGCGGACAGGAAGGACACCGGCGAAATGCGTGCGTTCAATCATTCAGGAGAGGAGATTCAAAAATGAAAATTGCAGTGACATATGACAATGGAGAGGTATTTCAGCATTTTGGACACACAGAACAGTTCAAGGTATATGAGGTGGAGGACGGAAAGATCGTGTCCTCTGAGGTGATCGATACTAACGGCAGCGGACATGGTGCCCTGGCCGGATTCTTGAATCAGTGCGGAGCACAGGTGCTTATCTGCGGAGGGATCGGCGGCGGAGCGAGAAATGCTCTGGCAGAGGCTGGAATCCAGCTTTATCCCGGAGCATGCGGAGACGCGGATGCCCAGGTGGAGGCATTTTTGGCAGGAAGCCTGAATTACGATCCGGATACAGTTTGCGCGCATCATGAGCATGAGCACGGAAACGGCGGCTGTGGGGAACATACCCATGAATGCGGCCACCACTGTGGAAATTAAAATTTATATTTTCAATAGAAAAAGGCATTGGCAGGTGAAGAAGCATCTGCCAATGCCTTTATTCATGGAATGAAATGCTGTTTTTTAATCTTCCAGACTGCTTTTTATTTCCCCGCACGCGATCTTGCTGCCGGCATCCCCTGAAGGCTGTGTTTTGAAGTCATCAGGGTTTTCATGGATGATCACCGTCCGGCCTATGATTTCCTCCGGCACGAACCGGTTGGTATAGAACATAGAAAGGGCATAACCGTCATTTTCAAAGAGCGGAGGCAGATCCCCGGCGTGTTCCGGGTGCGGACAATCCTTAGGATTTAAATGGCTGCCGGTGAGGGGGAAATCCCCTTCTGCGTTTTCCTCACAGGAGGAGCCTTCATGGACATGAAAGGCGAAGATCTTTTCCTGACAGGCAGCTTTCGATGTGGGAAGTCCGGCAATGTCGGCAAGGACAACCGTACCGCCCCACAACGGGAAGAAGTATACGAATCCTTTGATATCGGGATATTTCTTTCCTCCGTATACAAAGGAGTAGGCTTCCGGTGCAGTGGCAATTACCTTTTGCATGGCTTCTAATAATTCCCGGCGCATGAATGTCATTTGCTGCAGCCCGGATCGCAGCTGCATTTGGCGGGCATGTCAAAGCTTGGGTTAAAGGCATAGAAGTTCTTGAAGTCCAGTTCTTCCTGTACGGAACGGAGTGTTTCTCCGAAACGCTGGAAATGCACAACTTCCCTTTCACGTAAGAAACGGATCGGGTCCACAATATCCGGGTCTTTGATAACGCGGAGAATGTTGTCATAGGTGGTACGCGCTTTCTGCTCTGCTGCCATATCCTCAAATAAATCGGTGATAGGATCGCCTTTTGACTGGAACTCACAGGCATTGAAGGGGACACCTCCGGCAGCCTGAGGCCAGATACCTACGGTATGGTCAATATAGTAGGGGCCGAGGCCTGATTTCTCAATTTCCTCCATGGACAGGTTGCGGGTGAGCTGGTGTACGATGGTGGCTACCATTTCCATGTGAGCCAGTTCCTCTGTACCTGTATTGTTATCGGTATGATACCTATTTCAATTTACCGTGCGGATGTTTTATTACACAGACAAAACCGGATCACCTATACGCAGGAAAACGCTTTTTGTTATATTTTTCAATTTCTTCACAGACAGCATCGTATACGCCTGGATAAGAACAGTCCGGTCCTCCCATACTTGTACAGGGAATAAAATATTTTGGAGGAATCTGGCTGCAGATTTTTTCTATCTCGGCTGTAATTTTTTCATGGCTCCAGTCAATGACATCCACAATGCTGCTGTCCAGGCCTCCCATGAAGGAAATCTGACCTCCGTATTTTTTTACAAGCTCAGGTACATTGTTTGTATGAATGGTGCCCTGGTGGATATCAATTCCCATCTTGATCAGAGAGGGCACCAGATTGGCAATGTAGGTGTCAGAGTGGTGAACAATGATACATCCATTTTCTTTGAAATATCCATACACCTTCTGATAGGCGGGAACAATGAATTCCTCAAACATCTGAGGGGAGAGGAAAGATGAAGTCTGAGTGCCAAAGTCATCATGATGGAATACGAGGTCCGGATGAATGTATTTCATCAGCTCTTTGGCATAGGCCAGCTCCCAATCAGCCATAAAATCCAGTAATTCATGCATAGCTTCCGGCTCTTCATAGAAAGCCACCATTGTCTCCTCGATTCCCATTAAGTAATATACTTTTTCCAGTATTCCCGGTGCCATAAAAGCTGCTACAAACTGTTCACTGCGGTCTACGGCATCTGCCTGTGCTTTTATGTCTGCCCAGAATTCCGGAGGGTAAACCACTTGGGGGGCTTTCACCACATCTTTCCATTTTGTAATGTCCTTCAGCGCAGCACGTCCTTCACTGTGAACAGGAAGAGGGCCGGCACATCCTTCTGGGAATGTTACGGTAACTCCCCACTGATTGACGGTAGTTTCTCCAGGCTTCATGGTATAAGCGAAGCCGCCGATACTGGTGAGTACAGGGTCGATCATAAAGGCAAAGGCTTCATGGCAGTTTACATAGCGGTCCGGATTTCCGCCCCTGATCGTTTCCAGCAGATTCTGTCTTTTCGTTAACATAAGCAAATCCTCCTTTGATTTGTCGAACTGCATTGCTGTTTGTTTTTAGTATAGAGTGAAATGTGTTTTCCGTAAATTCTATAAATAAATTGACATTACTGTATAAATTTCCTATACTTTATACAAAACATATATTCGGGTAAGGGGGGATTTTATGCGGATCAGCATGCAGATCCTATATGAAAACCTGTCTGGATTTCAGCCGGTGAGGAAAAAGATAAGAGGGTGGGAGACTTTTAAATATTTAGGGTTTCTCACCCTTAATGAGAATCATGAGGGGATAACAGAGGACTATGTCATTTTAGGCCGGGCGGAAGAATTTAACAGATATAAAATTCCTGAAACATGCGGAGTGATATGCCTGGGAAGATATGAAGGGGAAAGAAAGAAAAACCAGGAGTGGATATTTCTTTCGGAGTCTACCGAATTGGAAGAAGTGAGGCACATACTTCAAAATACGTTCCGCAAATATCTTCTCTGGGAGGAGCGTCTATGCATGGCACTTCGGCGGAATGAGGATGTGGAAAGCTATTGCCGTGTAAGTATTCCTATTTTTAATAATCCCATTTTTGTACATGACGGCAACTTTGAGATCATTGCCAGTGTCAATGAAATGGAAGGGCAGGTATCCTGGAATTATGAAGAGGACAGTGGGAAAAAGACGGTGACCATGGAGACTATGAATGACATTAAGGTATCACCGGACTATCAGGAAAGCCTAAAGACCAGAGGTCCTCAAATATTTCCCAGCCAGCAGTTTGGGTACAGGGGACTTTATGTGAATTTTTGGGCAGAGCATATGTTTCTGGGGAGGATCTGTATCAATGAACTGGGCAGAAGTTTCAGGGAGAGTGATTATCCCCTTATAGAGTATCTGGCAGAATATGTATTGGCTGCTTTGGAGAGGGGATGCCTGATACAGTCAGGAGATTCCAGGGATCTGGAACATTCTTTCTGTGAGCTTCTGCAGCATGGAAATACAGAAGAGAGCCTTCTTGTGATGCGTCTAAAGTATCAAAACTGGGATCCTTCAGACAGATATCAGTGCGTTCGGCTTCAGATAAGCAGCCGGGATTTCTCTACGCATGCGGTGGCTTATACCTGCCGGCGTCTGGAGAGTATGTTTGCAGGACTTTATGCGTTTCCTTTTCAGGAGGGGATTGCCATAATCGTGAACCTCTCCCGGATAAATTGCGCTAAGGATGAATTTTTACAGAGGTTTGCGGTCTTTCTCAGGGAAGGAATCTTTAAAGCGGGACTCAGCGGGGACGGGACAGATTTTATGAATCTCAGGTATTACTATCAGCAGTGTACGGCTGCCCTGCTGATGGGGGAAAAAGAGGACCCTACGTTTTGGATGTATAAATTCCAGGACTATGCAGTTTCTTATCTGTTTTATCAGGGATGCTGTACACTGGCACCGGAAATGTACTGTGAACCGGGGCTTTTGCTGCTCATAAAATATGACCGTGATCATGGTACGGACTTTTATGATACGCTGCGCGTATTTCTGGAAAGTGACAGGAATATAGCTCATACTGCACAGAAACTTTTTGTCCATCGAAGCACACTGCTGTACCGCCTGGAGAAAATCAGCAGGATAAGCGGACTGAACCTGGATGATTACAGAGTCCGTTTTAAGGTAATGCTTTCTATTGAACTTTTAAAGTGATCGTTCAGTAACAGTTTGGTTTTATACTGTTATACGTTGCGCTGCTTTGTAAATGTAAGGTGAAACAGAGAGGAAATATGTGCAGGACTGCATTTTTGCAGTCTGTGTGCATGTATTTGTTGTTATGAAGACGGATGGCTGAATAGTAACATTGTAGTATGGCATATTCAGAGATATGGCATACTTTGCATGGAAGTGCTATACTGTAAGAAAAGCGGGAAAAAGGAGGAGCATCATATGTACAAGACAGAAACCTATACAGCCGTGGTACCGGTAGAGGACTACATAGAGGGCTATGTGGATGTGGACACATTTTTGGAGTGCTGCAGAGCATGTCCAAACTACGATAAGATATGGTCCTGTCCATCCTATGATTTTGACGTTCTGTCGTATTGGAGGAAATACAAGACGCTGGAGCTGACAGCCGTTAAGATCATCTTTGATGAGGAGCATGCGGGTAAGGCGTTTACAAAAGAGGAACAGGATAAGATTCTGGCACAGTCCCTCCGTGTGGAGAAGGAGAAGCTGTCGGAAATGCTCTGGGAGAAGGAAAAAGAATTTCCCGGAAGCATCAGTCTGTCGGCAGGTTCCTGTAATTTATGCCATGGAAACTGTACCAGACCGGACGAAAATGCGTGCCGTTTTCCGGAAAAGATGCGTTATTCCATTGAATCAATAGGAGGCAATGTGGGACTGACACTCAGTAAGCTTATGGGAATTGAACTGGAGTGGATGGAAGAGGGAAAACTGCCCCATTATTTTGTGCTGGTGTGTGGTTTGTTAAAGTGAATTTATAAGGATAAAAAAGGAAGTTGACAAAGGAAGGAATTTGTTATACACTTTTATCATAAACTTATAAAAGTATATGATAAAAGTGTAAAGGAGAATGCATATGGATACCCTGACTGCAAGGCCAAAACTATTAAAACAGGCAAATCTTTCCCTGATACGAAAAGTGCTGAAGGCAAAAGGGACTGCCACCAGAGCAGAGATTGCCCGTGAGACAAAGATCAGCTCCACCACAGTCCGTTCTCTGCTCACGGAAATGATGCAGAACGGAGAGATTGAGAGTGTCGGATATGACGAGTCCAGCGGCGGAAGGAAAGCGGAGCGGTATGGATTCAGGCCGAACCGGTACTATGGCGCGGCCTTCTGCATAACAGGAGACCAGATATACGGCCTGCTGATCAATGTGTGCGGAGAGATCGTGGAAACTGCAAAGCTTTCCGCTGATCAGGGGGACTTTGAGAGTGCGGTCATTTCTTATCTGGATCAACAGATGGGAAAAATTGAGATCAAGTCCATAGGGATCGGTGTGCCCGGTGCAGTGGAAGGCGGTGGTTACTGGAGAAAAAAGGAGGAAGGGGGAGAATTATATAAGGTCAATATAGGGGATAACCTTGAGAAACGCTACAAGATTCCTGTTGTGATGGAAAATGACCTGAATGCTACAGCCATTGGATTCGGGCGTTGTTATGCCAGAGAATTTCCACGTGAGAATTCAGAGAAAACCAATATGGCATTTCTGTTTTTTGAAAAAGGCTGCGTCAGTGCGGGTTTTATATCAGGGGGCAGAATTGTACGGGGAAGCAATAATTTTGCAGGAGAGCTGGGTCTGCTGCCCATGGAAAACGGAAAAATGCTGGATGAATGTATGGCCGAGCCAATGGAGGATACCAAGTATGTGAATCTTGTGATCCGCGTCATAAGCTGGATCTGTGGAATTCTGAACCCGCAGTATGTGGTACTTGGCGGACCGGATCTGAGGAAAGGGTGTATCGGACCCATCAGCGACGGACTATCTGCTTTTCTGCCGAAACATATGCTGGCTGAAATCCTCTATTCTGAGGATGTGTGGCATGATTATTTTGACGGGATGGCAAGTCTCACCGCGGGTAAGATGTTCGACGATGTGCAGTTTATAAAGGAGTAGCCATGTTTGCAAATAAAAAAGATAGAATTCTTGACACTGGGCCGCGTATTTGCTTTTTTCTGCAGACTGCATTTGGAACTTCATTTGCTTATCTCACCAGCGGTGTGTTCCTGAGCGGGTTTGCGCTTTCCATAGGTGCAGGGGATGTGCTTGTCAGTTATCTGAGTGTGATCGTGAATATCTGCGGAGTGTTGATCCTGGCCTTTGCGGCATATCTGGAACGGTTTCAAAGCCGTAAGAAATTAACCGTTATATTAACGATACTGTCCAGGACAGCCACACTTTTTATCATTGTCATCCCTGTTGCAGTTCCAGGGCAGATGCGGATCGGGGCTTTTGTTTTCATGGTGGTTTTGGCATTTACCCTTCAAGCACAGACCACAGTGGTCCTGAATCAGTGGATGATGGGCTTTATGGATGAGAAGAAGAGCGGACGTTACATATCGCTGAGACAGACGCTGACCCTGGGAGTTACAGTTATTTTGTCTGTGGCAGGCGGTTTCTGGATGGATTTTATGAAGGGAGAGTATCTGGGATTTGCTGTTTTGTTCGCGGCAGCGGCAGTGATGAGTGTTTGTGAGATCATTTTGCTGCTGCGGACACCTGACAGTGCTCCATACCGGCCTTTAAAGAATGTGTGCAGACTGGGGGATGCCCTGAAAGTACCCCTTGGGGATCGGAGATTTATGGGGTTTGTAGTTTATATCCTGGCGTTCTATTTGCTGCTTAATATTTCGGACAGTTTTACTATGGTATATATGATGAAATACCTGGCGCTGCCCTACAAAACCGTGACGGCAATGTACATCATCATATCCCTGCCTCAGATCGTGCTTCTGGGCTTTTGGGGAAGAGTAAGCGATAAGCGGGGGCATGAGTTTGTTTTGAAGACTTCCATCTGGCTTTTTGCAGGGGAAACTCTGTTTATGTCCTTTGCAGGGCCGAAAAACTGCCTTTTGTTCATACCTATTGCATTTCTGACGTCCTCTGTTGGAAATGCGGGTTTTGTGGTCGCTGTGTTTAACAGAAGGTATGAATTGATGCCGAGGGACAACAGGATCATGTATGACAATTTTTATACGGCAGTTATCGGTGCCGGATTTATTTTGGGACCAATGATCGGAGGGGCTGTGAAAAGCTTTTTGGAGGCAGGTGCGGCAGTACAGTCTGCTGCTGCCATTCATGGGATACACTGTCTGTATCTCATATCCACTGCGGGAATCCTGCTCCTGCAGGTTATTTATTACCGTGTACAGGGGAAAAGGGAGGTGTGTGTCCATGTCAAAGGTTGATCTTCATATGCATTCGTCTTTCAGCAGTGACGGCGAGTTTTCTCCGGAGGAGATCGTCAGAATGTGTGAAGCGCGGGGGATGGAGTATATTGCAGTAACAGACCATAACTCTGTCCGCGGTGCAGAAAAGGCCTTAAAGGCTGCGGCTAAGGTCAGGGTGATATCCGGCGTTGAGCTGGATTGTGTGTACAGAGGGTGTAACTTTCATCTTTTGGGGTACGGCATTGATGTGAAACGTCATGAATTTGAGGAAATAGAGCGTGATATTTTACGTCAGGAGAGAAATGCGGCAGAGGAAAAAATTGAACTTTTCCGGAGAGCTACAGGTATCTCTATAGATACGAACAGGATTCTTGCAGAAGCAGATAAGGGTGTTGTGACCGGGGAGCAAATCGCTGAAAATGTACTGAACCGGGAGGATGTGGGCAGGTATGCGATACTGGCCCCATATCTTCCGGGCGGACCAAAAAGCGATATGCCAAATGTGAGATTTTACTGGGATTTCTTCTCAAAAGGAAAACCGGCCTATGTGGAGATCGCCTATCTGGCTCTTCCTGACGCTGCTTCGCTGATCCACAGTGCAGGCGGCGCGGCAGTTCTTGCGCATCCGGGACAGAATCTCGGCGGTGATGAGGAGCTGCTGGACAAAATAACAGAGGAGGAGATTGACGGGATAGAGGCATTTTCTTCATACCACAGCAGGGCAGAGGCACTGCATTATTTAGAAACCGCAGACAGGAAAGGTCTGTTTGTCACCTGCGGCAGTGATTTCCATGGCAGGCATAAGCCGAATATCACGCTGGGAGGCCATAATGCTTTGTGGGATGACAGAAAGCTTTTGCAGGAAATGAAAAAATGCCTCCTGTCGGAACCGCCTGTTTTATAAAAACAGGCAGTCCCACAGGAAGCATGGAGGGATTATAATACGTTCCCGGATTCACATCCGCATGCAAACGGCCCTGCAAGGGGCATGATATCACGTTTTTCTCCAAAGTAATCCTGGTCAAATACGATAGGAGTTCCGTCAGGAGATTCAAATTTCTGTTCCGGTTCAAAAGCCTCGCCAAGCATCTCTGTGCTTACGAACGGAGTCTCAAACTTTGACAGGAAATCATACAGATTGGTCTCCAGACGGTATTTTCCGTCTTCTTCTTTCAGTTCCAGTTCAATTTTGTTATCATTATCCACTTTATAGTTTTCCTCAGCATCACATGGCTGGGCACCGTTAAAGTATACGTTGCCTCCAGTATAGATGGGGAGATGGTCATAATAAATATCTTTGTTGTCATGGTCCACAGCAGTCTCTGCGTTGAAGCGGCCAAAATACGTCTCTGCTGTAGGATATCCGTCGTATGGCTTTGTTCCGCAGATAAACTGGCATTTATCCATAGTTCCCATGCCTTCAGCCTGGGCGTAAGCGGTCAGATCCTGACGGATTTCTTTTTGTACAAATACATTGTTATAAAAACGTGCATCTCCGTGCAGGATTGTCATAAAGCCTGCCACCTCTGTGCGGTGTGGTACGTGATATGGTGTATACCGCGGCGTGGGCAGATGCTGACCGCCGTTATCTACCCCGGCACCCACCCAGGTAAAGGAACCTGCGATCAGGTTGTGCACAAGAGCGATACCCTGGGTACTGATGCGGCATGCGCAGTCGGACAGAAGCAGGTTGTTGTCGATCAGTGTAGGGCCGTGGGAAACCTCAACAAAGATATCCTCTGCGAGAGCCAGACCGTTGGTGATCTCTGTACCTTTTGGCGGAACATTGTCATGGAACAGGTTCTGTGTAACACGGGTTCCCTGTGCCTGCCAGTCAAGCCACAGACCACGGGTACAGTGATGGAAATGGTTGCGGCGGATAATCACATCAATGGCAGCATGCATTTTGATACCGCCGATCTCGGCGCCGGCCAAATCCTGTTTATTGTTGATATGGTGAATATGGTTGTCTTCAATGACAGAGAACACACCGCCTAAATGTCCTACGATACCGGTCTGTCCGCAGTCATGAATATTACAGCGGCGTACAGTGTGGGAGCCGATGTTCTCTTTTGTCCATCCCTCGATCTGTGCCTGGCAGATGGCGTCACGCTCTGTCTGGGTTCCATCTTTATAAAATTTGGTGGTCCACTTGTTTTCATTGTTGGGCTGCAGGTATTTTCCAAGGGAAATACCGGAGCATTTGGAGTCGGAGACTTCGCAGTCTTCAATGATCCAGCCTTTTGACCAGTGCGGGCCGATCATGCCTTCCTGGTAAGCAGTGGGCGGTGCCCAGGTAGTTGCTGCCTGTTTTACAGTGAATCCTGACAGGGTGATGTAATTTACACCTGTCTTATCGGGATAGAAGCAGTTCCGGCGTACATTGATCTCCACGTTCTCCTCATTGGGATTGGCGCCATGGAAATTGGCATAGATGACAGTAAAGTCACCGTCCTGCTGGGTATACCATTTATAGATGGTAAAATCCGGATCCCAGGAACCTTTGTATATGGCCGGGTCAATGACGTCTTCCAGTGAAAATGTCTCATACATGGATTTACCGTTTATGTATACTTCACCTGTGTGTACAGGTTCCATGGCACGGTACCAGTCACCTGCAATCACTGTGGTGTAGGGATTATAGCTGCCGAAAAGTCCATTGGGGATGCGGGCCATCCAAACATCACCCTGATACTGTGTCCAGTTTTTTACAGGCTCCGCACCGGTTATGACAGCGGCCAGCGGTTCTTCTGAGCGGTATATAATGCGGCTGTTTTTGTCGGTACCGCCGTTTTTGGGATTTACATATTCCCGGTATATACCCGGGGCTACCAGGACTTCATCCCCTGCGCAGGCGATGCCGGCGGCCTCGCTGATAGTCTGGAATGGTTTTTCCTTTGTACCGCATCCGTTTCTGGAAGCATTTGCGGCTACATAATAAATCATAGATGTTATCCTCCTTTAGCTGTGTGGATCATATTTTCTATTGACCTTTTCGGTCTTGTGATAATATAATTATACTGTGGATTTGAGTATATAAAAATAATCATACTGCCTAAAAATATAACAATCCCGCCATATGGAAAGGACATGATGGGTTGTAAGCGCATGATGGATAGTAAGCGCATGACGGGGTGTAAGTGTATAAATGAGGGAGGAGGTGCCTATGGTACAATTCAGAAAACTGGATATGGACGGAAGAAAAAAAGAAAAAATTGTTTTTCAGAATCAGATGCTCCACTATGGACTGTATGTGCCCAGGCCGGAGGCGTATTTCTTCGGAGATATTCCATGGCATTGGCATGATGAATTTGAGTTCGGACATATTTTAGGGGGAAGTATGCAGTATAAGACAAATCACCATGAGTTCATACTACATGAGGGGGACGGGATATTTGTCAATTCCGGAGTTCTGCACTATCTGCATCCCCTGGAACCTGTGGAGGATGTGAGGCTGCAGTCCCAGTTCTTTGACCGGTCTTTTCTGGCGGGGGCGTCGGGGAGCATATTGGATATTAAATATATTGCTCCTGTTTTGGAACAAAAACAATTGGACGCAGTGCCCCTCTACTGTTCCAATGCCGAAAGCGCGGAATTTCTTGAGAAAATGAGGGAGGGGGCAGAGCTGAGTATCAAAGGGGAACGTTTTTTTGAGCTGCGTCTGAGAAGCCTCTTTTCACAGTTATGGGAGATGGTTTATTCCTGGGCAATGGATGAGAAGAAAAATGAGACAGGATATAATGCCCTGGAGGATGAACGAATCAAACAGATGCTCTCCTATATACAGGAACATTACAGTGAGAAGATAACCGTGCAGGAAATTGCGTCCAGTATACATATCAGCGAGCGGGAGTGCTACCGTCTGTTCCAGACAAGCCTTGGTGAAACACCTGTGGAATTCATGGTTTCCCTGCGCCTGCAGAAGGCACAGGAACTTCTGCGTTATACGGATAAAAGTATCCTGGAGATAGCTGTGGAGACCGGATTCGGTACCAGCAGTTATTTTGGAAAGATATTCAAACAGTATCACCATATTACACCGAAACAGTATAAAAAGCTTAATTTTGACAGGAAAGAAAATAACGAATGAAATGCTTTCTTTGTGCGGCTGTCTGCGAAACTGCAGGCAGCCGTACACGATTCAGCAGACATTACGCCGGAAGCTCCCCGTCCGCCGGCATCCGTTTTATTTCTTTCCGAACCAGAAGGACAGCCAGGATACCTGCAGCCGCATCCGCAATAGGACCGGCATACATGACCCCGTCGATTCCCATAAAGAGAGGGAAAATCAAGATCATTGGGATCAGGAAGAGGATCTGCCTTGTCATGGAAAGCACAATACCTCGGGTGGCTTTGCCGATGGAAGTGAAAAAGTTAGCTGTCACCGGCTGCAGTCCATTTAAGAAGGTACAGAACATGAAAATGCGAAAATACTTCTGGGCAAACTGATAGTAGAGTTTGTCACCGGAACCGAAAAGGCTGACGATCTGCCTGGGGAAAATCTGAAAACATATAAAGGCGGCCACTGCAAGTATGGTTGCGGTTCCGGCAGCACACAGATATGTCTTTTTCACCCGTGAGTAATTTTTAGCTCCGTAATTAAAACCAACGATCGGCTGAGAGCCCTGGGCGATTCCGATGACAATGGACAGAAATACCATATTCACCTTTGCCACGATACCCACCACAGCCAAAGGGATATCGCTTCCGTAGACGGAGTGGGAACCATAATGCCGCAGAACATTGTTCATGGTTATCTGTACCACTGTGAGGGCGAGCTGATTGAAGCAGGAGGCCATTCCAAGGGAGGCGATCGCTTTGATACACTGTATCCTGGGGATAAGGGTTTTCAGTTTCAAATGTACGGTTTTATACCGGGGAAGATAAAAGAGTACCATGCAGGCGGAAAATACCTGACCGATGACAGTTGCCCATGCAGCTCCGGCAATTCCCCAGCCGAAGGTAAAAATGAACAAGGGGTCCAGTACCGTATTGATCAGTGCACCGGAGACCATGGATATCATGGAATATGTAGGACTGCCGTCTGCCCGGATCAGATGATTGCCTCCTGTTGTCAGCATAAAAAACGGGATTCCCCAGGTGGTGATCCCCACATAAGTCATGGCATAGGGCAGTACCTTGGGGGTAGCGCCAAACGCCAGGATCAGCGGCTTCAGAAACAGGCGGATCAAAATGACCAGAGCCAGCCCGCACAGTATCAGGCTGCCGAATCCTGTGCCTGCAATATGCTTTGCCTTTTCTTCATGCTTGCGTCCAAGTTCCAGATTGAAGTTGGAGGCGCCTCCGATCCCTATGAGGAGAGCCATTGCTGTAGTGATGGTGGTAATGGGAAAAGCCACATTGGTGGCGGCATTTCCGTACATTCCCACGCCCTGCCCGATGAAAATCTGGTCCACGATATTATACAGCGCGTTTACCAGCATACTGATAATGGCGGGTACTGCGAATTTGGGCAGTAATTTACTGATTGGGCTAAAACCAAGCGGGTTTTCTTTTATCTGTTGTGTGTTCTCCATATGATTTCTCCATCCTTTCTTGTTTTATTTTAAGCTATTTTGAGGAGAAATCCAATATCTTATTTTAAAAGATGTTTTTCTCTGTGCGCATATAGAGATGGCAAATCCTTCAAACCAGCCAGGGCAGTAGATGTGCAGACTTGCCTGAAGGGTTACGTCAATTTCACTAAGTTGCTCAGGCTGTTTTTGGCGATTATTTACGAAATCCCTCCGTTATGGTAGAATTATTGCGTAATTGTATTGACAGAAAAAGAAAAAAGAATATAATGAACTTATCACTTGTCCTACAAGTTGAGACGAAGGGAAGATTTATGAAAATAAAACGTGTCAATGTAACCAGCCAGGTAGTGGATTATCTGAAGAAGAATATTGAATCCGGAAACTGGACAGTTGGGGAGAAGATACCGTCTGAGAACCAGATGACAGAGGAACTGGGGGTGAGCCGTTCCAGTATCAGAACAGCACTGCAGTATTTGATCGGGCTTGGTGTCCTGGAAAGTGTACACGGCAAAGGGACTTATCTGATCAACAGCCGTGTGGAGAACTGGGATGAGACAGAGAACAAGATCACATCTGAGGACTGCAGGGATATTGAGAAAGTGCTGGAATTCAGAAAAATACTGGAACCGGATGCCTGCAGACTGGCAGTGGAAAAACGTACGCCTGAGATCATCACCGCTCTGGAGACATACCTGGAGCAGATGCAGATGTTCCAGGGAAACCGGGAAAAGTTTGTAAACGCGGACTTAAAGTTCCATGAAGTTATCTGCCGTTCCACGGGCAATACCCTGCTGGAAAAAAGCCTTCACAAGGTTTTTCAGGAGACCAGGCAGAACCATGAGCAGATGAATGAACTGTTTGGCTATGACTCAGGAATCCATTATCATGCACAGATTCTGAAGGCCTTTAAAAATGGCGATGCGGATGCAGCCCATGATATTATGTACGAACATCTGGATGCAGCCATGAAGAAGCTTTGAATCAGACAGTTTTAGAGACTGCCTTCTCACTCTGGTGAGACCAGGCAGTCCTATGGGAAAAGAGATAATGTTTTATATTCTAACTTGTATGATGAGTAACAAGTATAAGGAGGAGAGAGATGTCAGTAAAAATTCAGGACATACGGGTCATATGTACAGCACCGGAGGGTATTAACCTTGTTGTAGTCAGAGTGGAGACAAATCAGCCGGGACTTTATGGTTTGGGTTGCGCCACATTTGCATACCGCCATTTGACAGTAAAGCATCTGATCGAGGAATACTTAAAACCGCTTCTTTTGGGGCGGGATGCTGAGAATATTGAGGAGCTGTGGCAGCTCATGCATCAAAACGGTTACTGGAGAAACGGGCCAATTGAAAATAATGCCATTTCCGGCATTGATATGGCATTATGGGATATCAAAGGAAAGATGGCAAATATGCCGCTGTATCAGCTTTTCGGAGGGAAAGTACGGGAAGGGATTCCGGTATACCGCCATGTGGACGGAAAAGATATCGTGGAAATCTGTGAGAATATCCAGAGATTCCAGGAGATGGGAATCACACACCTGCGCTGCCAGTGCGGCGGATACGGCGGAGCACCTTACGGGCAGACCCCCGGGACGGCACCCAGAGGGGCACATGACGGCATGTATCTGGATTCCAGAAAATATATCCGTGACACTGTAAAGCTATTTGGGGAAATCCGTGACAGGATCGGTTATGACATGGAATTGGTACATGATGTACATGAGCGGGTCGCACCGGTGGAAGCTATCAAACTGGCAAAAGAGCTGGAGCCTTTTGATCTGTTTTTCCTGGAGGACCCGGTTCCCCTGGAGCAGACAAACTGGTTGAGAAATATGCGGGAACAGACCAGCATCCCCATCGCCCAGGGAGAGCTTTTCAACAACCCCAGGGAGTGGAAATCCCTCATAGCAGAACAGCTTATTGATTTTATTCGTGTACACATCAGTCAGATAGGAGGCATTACCCCAGCCAGAAAGCTACAGATTTTTGCGGAACAGTTTGGTGTGCGCACTGCATGGCATGGACCTGGCGATATGTCTCCTCTGGCTCATGCGGCAAACATCCATATTGATCTGGCAGCGCCTAATTTCGGAGTGCAGGAGTGGTCAGGTATTGAGCCTCCTAATTTTGTGATCCAAGATCTGAAAGGACCACATGGCGCTTTGCTGGAAGTATTCAAAGGGCTGCCTGAATTTGACAAAGGGTATGTATATGCCAACGATAAACCTGGGCTTGGTGTGGATATAGATGAGAAAGAAGCAGCAAAATATCCATGTGAGAAGACAATCACCACATGGACGCAGACAAGATTGAGAGACGGTTCTCTGCAGACACCGTAAAGGGAGGGTAACATGAAGGGAAAGAAACTGGCAGCATTGTCTATGGCTGGAGTGTTCATGGCAATGACTGTGGCAGGATGCGGCAAAGACAGCAATATTTATGATGAAGACGGAAATGTGAGTCTGAGAATGGCACAGACATCAGCAGCGGACGGAGCAATCGGTATTTCTATGGAGACTTTTGCCGAGAATGTCAAAGAAAAGTCAGAGGGCAGAATTGAAATATCTGTTTTCCACAATGGACAGCTTGGCTCAGAGAGAGATAATATCGAGGCGTGTGAGCTTGGAAATCTGGATATTGCGGTGGTAAATCAAAGCGTGTTGGCAAATTTTATTCCTGAGATTGCCGCTTTTGACCTGCCCTATGTGATTGAGGGGACGGAGCATGCGGACAAGGTATTCATGGGAGAGATAGGGCAGGATTTTCTTAAAAAACTGGAAAAGGTAGAGCTAAAGGGACTTGGGATCTGGGAATCCGGGTTCCGTAACCTGACAAATTCTAAGAGGGACATCAACAGCGCAGAAGATGTGAAGGGGCTGAGGATCCGTGTTATGGAAAATGAGATCCATCAGAAACTCTGGAAGGCATTGGGGGCGGATCCGGTGCCCATGGCTTGGAGTGAGGCTTACACTGCAATGCAGCAGGGGGCCATTGACGGCCAGGAAAATCCGGCGACGGTTATCGACAAGAATAACGTGGTGGAAGTGAATAAACATATGGCGATCACAGAGCATGTATATTCCACGGTGTACGTTCTGATGGCGCCCAAGACCTGGGAATCCCTTACAGAGGAGGACCAGAAGCTGATCTCGGAGTGTATGGAGGAAGCCAATCTGGCAGAGCGTGAGCTGAGCCGGCAGATGGACAAAGAAGCCATTACCACACTGGAGGAACAGGGCATGTCCGTGACTTATCCGGATAAGACAGAGCTGATCAAAGAGACACAGAGTGTCAGAGATACTTACGGTGCGGATTACAAAGAGACCCTTGACAAAATAGCGGCAGCAAAATAGCGGAGGAGAAGGAATATGGAGAAAGCAAAGCAGGCTTTTGGCAGGCTGCAGAGTGCTGTGAATGCATTGACTGCGGTCATACTTGTGGCAATTATGGTGATCATTCTGGTGCAGACCTTTACCAGATATGTTATTTTTTACAGCATACCCTGGTCTGAGGAGGCATCCAGATATCTGTTCGTGGCAATGATTCTGTTGGGTATCAATATTGGTATTTCCCAGAATCTTATGGTCCGCATTGACATTATTGATAACTTTCTGCCATCCGGGGTGAAAAAGGCTTTTGAGATAGGAAGACAGGTTTTAGCATTGGCTATATCCGCTGTGTTTTTTTACAGCACGTTTGGTATGCTCCGCATTGGAGGATACCAGATGAGTCCGGCTATGAGGATTCCCATGAATGTTATGTACGGGATTTTGTGTCTTGGATTCGGACTTGCGGTGATCTCTGTAGTCTTTAAACTGCAAGAAACCATTAAAATAAAAACAACAGAAGAGAAAGGGGGAAATAACTGATGTCAGCTTCCGCGGTAGCTTTGATCGTTGTACTGATCGTTCTCATGCTTCTCGGCCTGCCGATTACCTGGGCCCTGGGGGGAGCATGTATCTGTGCCATATTTTTAGACCCGGCATTATCCTTTGCCATGATCACACAAAAGATTTTTACGGGGTGTGATAATTTTTCCATGCTGGCTCTGCCCGCGTTTTTCCTGGCAGGTGACATTATGTCAAAGGGAGGATTATCCAAAAGGCTGGTGGCCTTTGCTGATTCCTTTGTCGGATGGATCTCAGGAGGTATCTCCCTTGTATCCATAGTGGCATGTACTTTTTTTGCGGCAATTTCCGGCTCCTCTGTGGCGACAACAGCGGCCATCGGCGGACTGATGTATCCGGAAATGGTAAAACGGGGATATCCTAAAGATTATGCGGCAGCCGTACAGGCAATTGGCGGAACACTGGGAATTGTCATTCCGCCGTCCACAGTATTTGTTATTTATGGTAACATTACAGGTGTATCCGTGGCAAAACTGCTGATGGCAGGTGTCCTTCCGGGTATTCTGTGCGGAATCCTTCTCTGCGTATATGCCTTTTATAAAGCAAAAAAATGTGATTTCCCTAAAGAGGCAGGATTTTCCTTTAAGAGATTCCTTCTCTCCTTCAAAGATGCAGTCTGGGCTTTGATCATGCCCATCGTGATCCTGGGCGGTATTTACGCAGGTATTTTTACCCCAACGGAATCCGCTGTGGTTGCAGTGTTCTACGGATTTCTGGTATGTATTGCGATTTACAGGGAGATCAGTGGTAAAGATGTCTGGGAGATTCTGAAAGGAACCGCTGTAAGTACCGCAAATCTTATGTTTCTGGTAGTTACGGCACAGATGTTTGGATATCTGATCACATATTATAAGATTCCGGTTGCGGTTACCAACGCATTTATGGCAGTGGCAAGCAATAAATATGTGTTCCTGGCATTGATCATTGTTCTGCTTCTTATCTGCGGTATGTTTCTGGAGGTGGGTGCCACCAATCTGATCCTGGGTCCGATCCTGGCACCCATCGCAGTGGCATTCGGCGTGGATCCAGTACATTTTGGTATGCTGTTCGTATTTTTGCTGGCACTTGGTCAGGCCACACCGCCTTTTGGTACTACCATGTTTGTGGCCTGCGGATTTTCAGAGCAGCCGGTCAGCAAGGTGGCGAAGAATCTGATTCCTTTTGTGGCTGTAGAAGTGGTATGCGCTGTTATTTTTGCCTATGTCCCGGCACTCTCCACATTGCTGCCGAATCTTGTATCCTGACAGATAGTTGATACTGGTGTTCCATCCTGCCGGAAGTCACACTTCCAGCACTGTATATTTTGTCATCTGCCATGTTGCGGGCGGCCATGGGAGGAACCACTCAGCTTCCTTCCTCCGCCTTGCAGGATGACAAAATATTCAGCATTGGCAGTGTGATCTTAGACCGGATAGGTGATTAGATCATAAGAAGAATAAATGCGCCCGGAACTTTTCCGGGCAGGGGAAATGACCCGGAAAGGAAAGAAAATGAAGAATACGATGAAGGAAGTAGTGGTTGTAAAGCCTCATCATACAGAAGTGCGTGAAGTCCCTGTTCCCGTACCCGGTGATGATGAGGTTCTGATCCAGATGAAGGCAGCAGGTGTATGCGGAAGTGACCATCATATTTATCACGGCGCAAATCCCTGTTCTACATATCCCCGTATTCCCGGCCATGAAAATGCAGGAATTGTTGCGAAAGCAGGGAAAAATGTGACAAATGTAAAAGAGGGGGATCATGTGATCGTGGACCTGATCCACACCTGCGGGGAATGTTATCAGTGTAGGATCGGAAGAAAAAATGTGTGTGAAAAGGTAATGGTCAGAGGATCCGGGATGGACGGCGGCTGGAGGGAATATTTTACAGCGCCCGCTAAGGAAGTTTACAGGATCGACGACAGTGTGTCATGGGAGGATGCTGCACTTGTGGAACCCTATGCGATCGGTGCCCATTGTACTGCCAGAGGACGGGTAGTGCCGGAGGACATCGTTTTGATCCTGGGGACAGGAACAATCGGGGCGATCATCCTGCAGACCTGTAAGGCAAAGGGATGTAAAACTGTTATCTGCTGTGATATCAGTGACAGCTCTCTGGAACGGGCAAAGGAATACGGTGCGGATCATGTGATCAATACAAAGAAAGAGAACCTGGCTGAAGCTGTACAGAAAATCACCGAAGGACATGGGGTGACCATTGCATTTGATTCGGCCTGCTTCCCCGGCTCCCTTACTATGATCATGCAGCCGGGAATTGTCTGTAATGCAGGACGTGTGGTACCTCTGGGCTTCTGTACGAAACCGGAGGAGATCACACAGGCCATGATCAATCAAAGGGAACTTGACATTATCGGAACAAGAATGTCCTGTTTTAAATTTGAACCAACCATTGAATGTATGGAAAATAAGAAGTTTAATACAGAGGGGATTGCCACTACATTTATAAGCTTCAGCCAGATTGATAAAGTATTTGAGTATATGGACAATCCGGACCCGTCAGTTAAGAAAATGGTGATCATGTTTTAGCTGCTGTATGTAAGTATGGCTTTTTGAAAGGAGGGCAGGATTTTCTATCCTGCGGCATAGATATGAAGGGAAATGAATTATTTAATATCGAAGGAAAAAAGGCGATCGTGACAGGCGGAACAAGAGGTTTGGGATATGGAATGGCAGAAGGCCTTATGGAGGCCGGCTGTGAGGTTGCCATAGTGGGGACATCTGATAAAGTCCATGAAACAGCGGAACAGTTTCGTGAAAGAGGATTTAAATGCCATGGCGTGAAAGCGAATCTGGCCATACGTGAGGAAGTGTACAGTTGTTTTAGGGAATGTGTGGAAAAGCTTGGAAAGGATTTGGATATTCTTGTGACAGCCCATGGCATTCAGAGACGGCACAGTGCAGAGGTCTTCCCAGTGGAAGAGTGGGATGAGGTTCTGAATGTGAATCTGAATTCCGTATTTATCCTGTGTCAGGAGGCAGCCAAAATCATGTTGGAAAAGGGATACGGGAAGATCATCAACATTGCTTCTATGGTATCCTGGTTTGGGGGACAGACTGTTCCTGCCTATACGGCGGCAAAGGGCGGAGTGACGCAGCTTACAAAGGAACTGAGCAACGACTGGATCGCCAGAGGCGTCAATGTAAATGCCATTGCTCCCGGATATATGGCAACAGAGATGAATGCTGCTCTTTTGGACCCGGAAAATCCCAGATATCAGCAGATCACAGACAGGATTCCCGCCAACCGATGGGGAACCGGGGATGATATGAAGGGCACTTGCATATTCCTGGCCTCCCATGCAAGCGATTATCTGGGCGGAGCTATAATACCTGTAGATGGAGGATATCTAGTAAAATAAAGAACAAAAGACTGTGCCTGATCGCGCGAGAGAATTTATGAAACCATGTAATGTGTATCTGTTGTGTTATTGTGTTCCTGTTTGCATGGCGGTTGTTTAACAATGTATTTTCATACAGAGTATATGAAAATCAGTATATGTGAAAGTCAGTATATGTGAAAGTCAGTATATATGAAAATCAGTATATGTGAAAATCAGAACGCATGAAAATTTCCGGGATTGCCAGCGCGATGCGCAGCAAACGTTCGAGTTAGCCGGCAGCAAAATGCAAACCGTTGTATTTAACATCTATAAAGGGAAGAACTACCATAAAGGGAAGAACCACTATAAAAGGCAGAGCTACCATAAAAGGTAGAATAATCATAAAGAGTAGAATTACCATAAAGGATAGAAATGTGCATAGTGAAGTGTGCTGCTGATCAAAGCGTGAACAATAACAAACAGTCACGTTTTAGCAGCAATATATTGAAAAGCGGCTTGTTTTAATTGCGGATAAGAGATACAATATATTGTGATAAGCGATATATAATTCATTAGAATGTGTCTAAAAATTCATTCCTGTAGTCTGCACACTACACTTGGCGGTATATTCTCCCTTCATTGGGGTGACGTGGCCCGCCGTGCCCCCTTTATGATAGAATGAATCTCCCGTAAACTGTGGCGAACATTTTGCAGAAAGTGACATACAACACATTCTAGCGCATCAGGAGGTGAAAGACATGGCAGTTTTAGATGGATGCGAAAGCAAATACAGAACCCCAATACCGGAGGACAGGACATGTCCGAAATGCGGTGAAGAAGTGGAAGTTTTTACGGTAAGAGGCAGAGTGATCGAGGAGACTGCTTGTTCCTGCGGATATGTATTTAAAGCGGAAGAAGTGGAACCTTTGAAAACAGAAAAGGAAGAAAAATAGTAAGAGATTTGTGCGAAGTACCTGGAAGCAGCAGATAGGATGTAGCTGCTGCTTCCAGGTATTTTATTGTTTTCAAAAGTAAATATTTTTACCGATAACTGTATAATGAATTCACAGTTATGAACAAATCTATGCAGATTCATTTTGGTGAAAGGATTCTTGCCTGACTGTAGGACATTTTTTCGGACAGCACAGTAAATGGGCTGACTTACTGGAGCGTTACTCTTAGCATTCATTTACAAGATTTTCGAGTGCATGTGTGGAGCATCTCGGTTATTGTTCTTGCGATAAGATGTTCCGATGGGATTATTGTTATGACGTAAGAATTGGAAATGTGACAATTTCAGGCCATTAGTAACTATGGCAAAATTACTTTTTCTGCATATTCTATTATAAGGGCATAAATAATAGGAGACATCTTGTGGAGGACAGCAAGGAAAAGAGTATTTTTCTAAAACAGGAAAATGGGCAGCGTATTGTGTTGACAGCGGAGCAGGAAAAAGATTTCAGCAGACAGTTAAAAAAGGGGATTTGCAGAGAACTTCATGCGGGAAGTCTGCTTACGGATGAGCAGCTTGGTGAGCTTCTGAATGAATTGGATTCATGAAGTATCCGTAAAGCATCTGCGAATCGTGCGTGTAGCATCCAGGATTATCTGTGCGTAATAGAGAGAGGACCGCGGCAGCTATGTATGGGCGTGGGCAGGCGAAAACTGGACTTATATAGGTTGGAGGCTTTTTAGGTGGGAAATAGAGTAAGGGCAGCTGCATATGGGAGAGTATCTACAGAGAAAGAAGACCAGGCAAACTCCCTTAACAGCCAGCGGAATTACTTTACCGAATACATCCATCAGCATGAAGGATGGGAATTGACGGGTATTTATTATGATGAGGGCATCAGCGGAACACAGACTGCAAACCGAAAAGGGTTCAATCGGATGATCCGGGATGCCATGGCAGGGAAAATAGATTTGATCCTCACAAAAGAAGTGTCAAGGTTTGCCAGAAACACTGTGGATACACTCTCTTATATAAGAAAACTGAAGGCAAAAGGCGTTCGGGTTATTTTTACTATAGACAATATTGATACAATGGACGGGGACGGCGAACTGCGTCTGTCCATTATGGCAACGCTTGCCCAGGATGAAAGCAGAAAGATTTCCGAACGTGTGAAATGGGGACAGAAACGCAGGATGGAGCAGGGAGTGGTATTCGGGAGAGACCTGCTTGGGTATACAGTGAAGGCCGGCAGACTATATGTAAATGAGGAGGAGGCAGAGGTGGTCAGGGCCATCTTTCATAAGTATACAAATGAGCAGAAGGGTACCTATGTTATTGCCAGGGAACTGATGGAGGAAGGGATACAGCCGAAACGGGGAGATACATGGTCTAATACCATGATCCTTAAGGTGCTGAAAAATGAGAAATATGCCGGCGATTTATGCCAGAAAAAAACAATCACTCCGGATTTCCTTTCCCACAGGAAAAAGAAAAATGAGGGTGAGGAAGAAATGGTATATTTGAAGGAACATCATATATCTATCATTGACAGAGAATTATGGGACAGAACACAGAGAGAGCTGAAAAGAAGATCATTATCTAAAAACAGCAAGTCATTACAAGGCACCCGCTATTGGTGCAGCGGAAAAGTTAAGTGTGGGGAATGCGGAGGAAGTTTTGTGGTCCGCTCAAAAAAACGTGGGGACGGGAGTAATTACAGAACGTGGAGATGCTATAATCACGCAAATCATGGAAAGGTAAAAAAAGAGGGAGAAGGTAACAGACCCTGCTGTGACAACACTGCAGTCAGTGACCTGGCACTGCGATCCTGTGTATGTTATGCTCTAAAACAGGTGGATTTTGACCGAGAAACTGTGATAACAGAAATTCTGCAAAGAATAAAAAGGCTGGATCAAAAAGACATATATATGGAAGATATTTCTTTTATTGAAAGAAAAATAGAAGAAATAGAGGGAAAAAAGAAAAAATGTGTTGATCTGGTACTGGAGGGAATGTTAGATACCAAAGAATTGGCAGAACAGAAAAATTGGTATGACGGACAGAAGGAAAAGCTGGAAAAAAGGCTTTTAAAAGCGAAAAAGGAGAAAGCCGCAGAGGAGGAAAGAAAATCTTGTTTTGATAACTATAAGGAGTCAGTTGATAGAATATTGAATTTTCATGGAGCAGAAGATGCTCTTTTCAGGGAATTAGTTGATAAAATAGTGGTTTATCAGGGACAGATGGTATGTGTGTGGATAAAATATGTTCCGTTTGGAATAAAGATGCGGATTCACAGCAGTGGGAAACGGGATAATTATAATACAGAAATATTGGAAGCAGCTATTGTGGAAGACGGTCCGGAGGATATCTTAGAGATTCTTTAGTTGAGATGGAATAGCACTGCAAAAAGGGCAGTTCTGTGAACAGCAATACGCTTCGCCATGCATAGAGGCGGAGTATTCTGCTCCAAACTGCGCCGGTTGCCTCGGGATTTTCATGCGCAAGCATATAAAAAGCATAACAAATCTCGTGGAACAGTGGCTGTGAATAATAACAATAAGTTACTTCTTTCCATCAGAATGTGGTTACTATGTGGCATACTTAACCTGGCGTAGTACGATGGGGAGATATGGGGCAATAGCAAGAACGATGTACCTATATCATTCAGGGTACCCATGGCGATGCGGTTCGGCATGGCGAACCGCTGTGACAGATAACGCATAGAAGCGGCAATTTCTCCATCTGGTCCACCAGAGTGCAGTAACCTATAATAGTGCCTGCAGCCCGCTGTTTATGCGGGTTCCGGGCTTTTTTTAAGTTGGTAATATGTTACAAAAGTATTAAATTAGGAAATTATGATATCAAAATAGAGTTTGCCGGAAACCTTGTCATAAATGATCTGATTGACAATAGTGCGGATAAACATGCCCTTTGTTTCATAGTCGTTTTCTGGATCCCGAAGGATTTCATAGACATTCTTTATTTCCTCTACTACATCTTTTTTCGTCGGCTGCTCGGTATGCTGACAGGCGATTTCCAAAGAAGCAATCTCTTTGGCAAGATATTCCTTTTGGGCATTTAGCCGTCGTCTATTCTCTTTGTATTCTTCCAGGGTATCTATTTCATTTTCATAGGCATCACGCACACGCTGCTCTTTCACCTCAATGCGATCCAGCTCATGCTTTAAATTATCAAGTTCAGATGTATCTGCCGGGGATGTTTTATCACCTTTGTAAGTGTATGTAAAATCCTCTCCATTCACGATTTTTTCCAGATAATCAATAACTGCCGTTTCAACTTTCTTTACAGAGATACTGACAGATGTCTTATGAAATCCTTTAGCATATTTCCAGCATTGAAAGTACGGGCAGGCCAGATTGCCGGTATATGAGAGTGTGGCACCGCAAATAGAGCATTTCAACAGACCAGAAAGCCAATGTTTGCAGGCAGATACATTCCGGTTCTTGGCGGGGCGTCTGCGGGCATTCATGAGTCTGATGCGTTTTTCATAACGTTCTTTTGATAGACGGGCTTCGTGGGTGCCTTCAAATTCCGTCCCGTTCCAGATCACTGTTCCGGTATAAAAAGGGTTTCTTAAAATAAAGTCAATGTTCCTCCGTTCAAAGAGATTCCCCCGCTTGGTCCGGTATCCTAAATCATTGCATTTTCTGGCAATCGCTGTGGTATCAACATTGTAGTTGTCATATTGATCCATAATGTATTCTATGATCCGGTACTCTTCTTCGTTGATCACAAATGGCTGGCCGTTTCCTACGGCGTTATATCCAAGGCATGGAGTTGCTTGATATCCGTTCTTTAAGGCTTTTTCCTTCATGCCGCGGAGAACTTCGCCGGATAAACGGATGGAATAGTATTCATCCATCCATTCAATGATTCTTTCTATAAGTGTTCCAAATGGGCCGTCTATGAGTGGCTCGGAAACACTGATCACCTCTACACCATCCTTTTTCAGCATACTTTTGTAGACAATGGATTCCTCCTGGTTCCTGGCAAAACGGCTGTATTTCCATACTAAAATGACGTCAATGGGGTGACTTTCCTGTTTGGCAGTGGCAATCATCTTTTGAAACTCGGGCCTCTTCTGGGCGTGGCGGCCGGAAACACTCTCCATGAAGACAAAATCATTGGATATGACAATGTTGTTCTTTTTCGCATAATCCAGAAGGAGACGTTTCTGCGCGTCCGGAGACAGTTCCGCCTGATCGGCGGTACTGACACGGATGTAGAGGGCGCCGGTCTGCAGTTGTCTTGTATCATTTTCGGACATTAATTTATCACCTCTTATATATGATATTGATTTTTGAGTACAAAAATAACAGCCAGCGAACTTTTGTTCCGCTTGCGTGGCTGCTCCGGAGATGATACAATATTATTGCTTATGTAATATGTATGCATCTCCGGATGTATAGGCCGGTTCCTGTTGGCGCAGGGGCCGGTTTTACTATTTGACATTTCAGCATAATTTGCTATAATATACTTAACAAGAGAACCGAAAGCTGGGTGATGTCCAGCTGCCGGTAGAGTAATTTGCTAAAAGTAGCGCCTTATCTTACCAGGACGAGGGCGCTACTTTTTGTGTTGTGTAAGAGTAACAACAAGAGTAACGACCGCACAAAGCATTGTTACAAAAGTGAATAATTCATCATATGTAACCATTCGCGACCAGCTCCTTTCCGTAAAGAATTGGCAGCTGGTGTATGCACCCTCTTCGGTTCCCTGGGCGAATATATTATGTTATCAAGGTGCCCCTGCAGTTAATGCAGGGGCTAGGTTTTATGTGATCATTTGTTAAATACGAATTTAATATCTCTGTTTGACCAGAAGTCCGGAGAAACATTGATTTCCATTGTACTCCATCCAGCCGGTACTTGATATGCAATTACCCCGTTCATCTTCTTACCAGCAGCAACAGAGCCGTCAAGTTGATTCTTTCCTTCTGCCTCAGGAGCTTGTAAACCTATAAGGTCTTGATTTATTGAATAATCATCGCAGTATGCTTCAAAGCAGGCTATAGAACTGATATTGATATCCTTATCTGAGTTATTTGCAATATCAAACTCGCACAATAAAAATATATTACCCTCATCGGGCGTTATGTATTCATTTCCGCTTGATTCTGTAGCGGATAATAAAGTTATCTGAATACCCTTTTGTTCAGCAGTTTCTCCTAAAGTAAACTCCGTTTTTTCCTCAGTTTCAGGTTCCTCGGAATTAGGTTCTTCCTTTTCGGTTGGCGTAGTTTCTTCCTTTTTTGCCGTTACATCTTTGACTTTGTCATCATCTTTACTCATAGTTGAGCCAATTGCGCCTAGAATAACGAGTGCGACAATGACAACCAATACTGTTTTCAGACAACTTCCCTTTTTCTTTTCCTTGCTCATAAAAATCCTCCTCTTATAAAGTATATTTATTAAAACGCCAAAGCGATTTAATCCACATCACAGTACTTATATCAGTCATAGAAACATGCAGATATTCTAACATCTCATGGTGCCCAGAGATATGAGCCGTCCTGGTGCTGGTAACACTGGGGCGTTTTTTTCATTTCTATAATGGCAAAGCTATTTTGATTATAATTAAAACTGGTACTGTTCTGGATAGGCATAGACTTTGTAATCTGCTATAGATGCTTTTGTTATATCATCTGGTAAGCTCATAGGTTCTAATTCAAACCCCATTTCTTCATCAGGGTGAATAGGATTCATTAGTATAGTCCAAAGCTGGCCTATGGGCTGTCCGTTCCCATCAAAAAGAATAGCCACAACATTAATATTACTTTGTTCTACCCCAGTAGTATTTCTGATCTTTCCGTGTAAATCAATGCCTCCCATTTCCTTATCGTATATTTCTGTTGCGCTTACTTCTAAACGTATGTTTTCACTTTGAGATGTTTTCGCACTGATGTGTGGGGTAATAGATATTCCATCTGTAGGGGTTCCAGCATCCATCATATTCTCTTCATAATAATATCCTTTTTCACCTGGACCTATTATCTGTGGGTATGGAGTAAATACGTTACTTGTTGTGTGGATTATGGTTCCGTCTTCAGACACAAGTTCGTAAGAGCTACGGTCTAAATACAAATCGTCATTTCCAGTGTTTGCAACCACGACTATTGCCTGAGACCAAATAGTTCCAATACTGTCCTGGTGAAAAGAAATATTTTGGTATGTGACTTCATATGAAGCTTCAGTCTGTTGACTTTGGGTATCAGTTGTTTCGTTGCCTGTCGCTTCAGTCTTAGGTTCTTTTTCCGCGTTATAATTTTCAGGAATATCTTTTGAAACTTGTGAAAGTTCCATTGTGCTTGTAGTTCCCATTAATGAAACTTCGTAGCTTATCTTCTTATCTTCATATGCAAAACTTTTCGTGTCATCCTGCGATGCTAATAGCGCCGAATCTGTTTTTTCTTTATCTCTTTCAGATGTCCACGAATACTTATCTGTGGAATCAGTGGGTGCTTCATATGTGCCAATCCAATAAATCGATTTTGTTTTACCTCCATCTGATACCCAGTTTATTTCAATAGTATTTTCAGTAATTATAGCCTCCTGATAAGACCCGTCATTTTCTTCTGAAGCCCAAGTGCCAGTTAAATCTGTAGGTTCTTTTACCTCTTCCTTTGCTGTAGTATCATCGGACTTGGATTCATTCGTATTGCTTCCGCAGCCTATAGTAAATGCACATAAAGCAACTGTTAAAAATAGTGCTACAATCTTTTTCTTCATAAAATATCCCCCTTTTTGCTACAATAACATTGAAACAAATTAAAACCTACGTTTGCCACATTTACACGCCGTAGAACTAACTGGGTTCATGGTACCGCACTTAGGGCAAATCCAACCTTCATCAGGTTCTGCGCTTTTTGCACCACTCATTAGCGAAACGGAACTATTGGAAGCAGGCTTGCTTGCGGATGCAGGAGATGCTTGTACATCTTCTTTTTCCAATTGTTTCATTATGTATTCCTGATTATCTATAATTTCAGAAATTGAATATAGAACAACAAAAAATACATAGGAAACGACGACACCTATTAAGAAAGTAAAAATGGTCGTGGTCCAGTTGCGCCCTCCTGAATAGACGTTGAATCCTGTGCCTTTAGCCAGAATAAAGCTGCCTATTACGCCTAAAATCAGCTCTACAATGGCAATGATTTTACATTGACTTTTCATATAAAGTCCCCCTTTTTATAATCTATTAAAACGCCGAAGCGAATTAAACAACATCACCGAAACTCAAATCCGCCATCGCATCTCGTAGGCCTTCCAGAACCTCATGCTGTTCTATATATTCTGTCCATTTGTACGCAATCCCGGATTTGATTTCCCGTTTTAGATTATCATAAAGCGGCTGCATGGCTTTCTTCCACATTTCGCAAACCGCTTTCTGCACCTTAGCTTCTTTCCAGCGGCTCTTTGCTGGTCTCTTCTGATTTTTTGTTTCCTGGAATTCAGTCGCCTTTTCTATAAAGACTGTGTATCCATCAAAGTTATTCTCAAGATATGTTAAAAATTCTTTGTAAGTCATAGTATCCTCCATATATTTCGTGCTATCCGTTTACTGAGTAATGTACGTTTCCAAGTCTAACACATGCCACGTTTCCATTTTTGTTAAAATGAATTCTCGAAGACTTAGGATATAGATAGGCCAGCAGTTTTGCTTCATACCTATCCAGGCTCCAGAAGGAACGCATCTTCATATTCATCATAACATAATTGGCGGCGGCTATAGAGATACCGAAATAATTGCTAAGAGAAGGTGCACTGTAGAACCCCTGGTATTTTATTACCGCTTCAGGTGCCAATAAATTGGCGGCAAAGGCGTCTGCCTCTCGCTCAAATTCTTTTGATTTTATGTTATGTCCCAAGATGTAATGACCCAGTTCATGCATTAAGGAAAAACGGATGCGCTGTATACAAAGCGAATCATTATATAATATGACCTTTAGAACTTTATCTGAAAATGCGTCATCAGACATATCGCGGCACAGGACATACAGTTCCGGACATAAGTATCTTGCCCGTTCATATGTAAATATTTTAAATCCATAATGTTCCAATATAGCGACGCAGTCAAACGGGAAGTCTTTAATGCCGCATTCTCTGCAGACTTCCCAGACCTTTTGATGGAGTTTTTCAGAATCCATTTTGTCCTCCGGAATTATTCAATTATTTCGGACAAAAGTTGTATCAGGCGTAATTTCTGCTCTTTTGACATCTGTTTTCCATTTCTTGCAATGAGGCGTTCTACGTCATCATAAGACGGCTCATGCTTTGAAATGCTTTCATCTGTGTCACAAAAATACTCGGCATCTACACCAAGTTCTTTAGCGAGCTTAAAGAGAACTTCTATATCCGCTTTTTTACTGTCACGTCTAATCATAGAATAAATCGTGGTAGGAGCAACATCAATATTCTGTGCTAATTCATTCACATTCATGTTTCTTTCTTTAAGTAACTTCTCCAATTTTGCTCCAATTCCCATCATATCACCGCCTTTCATATAAATACATGATATCACATTTAAATAAGTAAGTAAACAAAAAAATGTGCAAATGCGTAAAAAACTGTTGACATATTACTCGAATGAGTTTAATATACAGATATAAACAACGCATTTGAGTAGAAAGGAGGAAAACTAATGGCATACTTAAATTTAAAGGCAGAGATGGCAAAAAAAGGAATAACTTTTGAAAACGTAGCACAATTATTGGGGATACACAGAAACAGCGTTTCAAATAAAATCAACGGCGATTCATCATTTTCAATTGAGCAGGCAGAAAAAATTTACAATGAATTTTTTCCAGATGCAAAGCTATCTTATCTGTTTAAACACCAGTGATACAAACAAATGTTCGATAAAATAAAATATACTACGAATATATGTTTGTGTCAATAAGAAATGAGGGGGTGATATGAAGATGCAGATCAGGGAGATGTTGCGTGCTAAGAAAAATCAGAAGGTCAAAGAGTTTGTAACAGAAATTTTTGCAGAGTGTGAAAGAAAAGGATTCACGGTTTCAGACATGAAGGACCTCGCTACGGTTTTTCCAGAAATAGTAAACGAGGCCATCATATCTGAGGAAGAAAAAACGGTTTTTACTGTTTATTCAGATACTCAAGAATTTCAGTGTAGCAATGTTCATATTCACTGATAAAACTTTTGAAGTCATCAGTATATGCAGGAATAATTTGTCCATGCTTTATTTCCATTTGCATATAGAGAATTGCTAAATCATGAGCGCGTTTCTCTTTATCAACCATGTGATTTCTCCTTTCTTATATACTTAGCCTGGTGGGGCCCGTACTTACAGTATAGAAGACAAGGAAGAAAATGTAAACATTTGTGTCAATAGTAAATGAGGTGATATGAAGATGGGAGATGCTGTATTTGCTATTTTATGTATTGTGATTTCTTTGGCTTCCATTGGAAGTATTGTGACCGTAATGCTTAATAAAATTGATAAAAAGAAATAGTTTAAATTCTGTTCTTGCAATTTTCTAAGTCATTACGCATTAAAAATAAAATTTTTTCAACATAATTACCTGGATTTATTGACTTGTCAAATAATCTGACAGTTAAATCGCTGACCTCAGAAAATATTTTTTCAGATGAGTATAGACCTACACAGTAAACTGCACAACGCAGATCACTCTTATTTTCATCGGAAGGGTTATCACAATACTTTGAAGCAGAGTTCCAAAAATTTTCATATGTGCGAGTTTTATTTGCAAAATATGCATCAAAAATTTTGATTTTTTTAGTTTTGTAATAAGTTATGGATACCGTAATGACAGAACCAACTACTGTAATAATCGTACATACTGTATTAGCGTTGAATAATGTGTCCATAGTATTTTCCTCTTAATTGTATATGTTTTCAATTTGACTCTTAATTACAGTATAGAAGATTTGTAAGAAAATGTAAACATTTGTGACAATAGGAAATGAGGAGGTGATATGAAGATGTTAAGACCAACCGGAACAGATTCAGCCAGGGTCATACAGGTAATAGAAACAAAGGCAAAACGCGGACTTGGCACAAAAAAAGACCCAGTACGTGAAGTAGCACAATACTGGGATCTTAATGGTAATTTTTTGGCAGAAGCCGATACAGATTTCCAATATCTATCAGATTTGGCTATGTGGGAATCCAATCGTCTAATAAAAATTATGAAGGATTTGAAAGAATGTTAAATGCTTCTTCATAGTTAAGCTCGCATTCAATATATGCAACTACTGCATTGATGAAGCGCTTTAGGTCGTTGGTATTGTAGTTTTGGTTTTTGCGTATATAGTGGGTTTCGTCATTTCCTATCCATGTAGACGCTGTCGCTAATGTTTTAATCTTGTCATTAGTAATGTACTCAGCTATGCATTTGCTTAAAAATGAAGATTCAATTTCGTTTTGCTTATTAGGGTATAGATGTATTGCATAGTCTTTTATGAGAAATTCTAAGGCTTTCCGGTAACCAATACCACAAATTTGGTCGAGTCCGATATTTTCTGCTATTTCTGCTTGTTGGTATATTTCTACAAAATTAGTGGATATGTTGATGATTTTTTCCGAAAATCCATGAGTAGACTCTCGGGGCGGATAAACTTGAATAATAGTAGCATTAACTACATCATCAAATGAGTCATGAGCGAAATATTCAACCATAAAACATTGTTCACAATGTGGACAAAAAAACATAGAAAATAGTTGAGTACCTTCCTTAGAAGTATCAGTTATATCCGCATCAACATAATAAGAAATTAAAGGTTCGTCACCATAGGCGATGCTGCATCTCGGACAGGCATTAGGTAGTTCTATATCAAAAGAAACCTGTAGATTGTCATAATTCAAGCTATATGCAGTTGTTATTTTGTGCATGTTAATCTCCTTTCTTATGTACTTAGCCTGGCGGGGCCTGTACTTAGATTATAGGAGATATGAAAGAAAAAGTAAATGTTATTAAGGAACCCAGACGAGCATGCCTACGTATCATAAATCAGGGAGGTGGTGTTATGAAAATAGAAGTAGTACCCCGATTTCGTATAGATGGGAAATATTATACGATGGACCAGTTACCGGAAGAACAGGTGAGGGAGATTGTCACAGAGAAACTTGACCTGGCAATGGCCGCATTGAAATACGAGAGGAAAAGAGCCGCCGAATAAGGCGGTAAGAAAGGAAGGACAAGTTTATGCACTACACCACAGTAAAAGACGCCGCCCTATGTACAGCGCTGGCAATTTTATCAGGATTTTGGAAACCATATAGTGCTTTTGAGGCTTTGTTTTGTTACATAGTGATTTTTATGATCATTATTTCTCTACTAGAAACAGCAAGAGATTGGCAGTACAGAGCTTGCAAAAAGAAAAAGTCCCTGACGCCGGCAAGCAAACAGGGACAATAAAAAATTATCTGCACCATCATTATAGATGGTGTAAGGAGGAAAAGTCAAGTATGCAGAACGTAAATTACGGAATAGACGCTGATTGTGATACCCGCGCCGATATCATCGCTTTACTCACATCGGACAAGAACCCTGTGGAGATCTGCGGGATCATAAATAAGCTGCTGACTATGCTTTACAGCAGTGGGGTAAAAGTGATCGACGGGGATAACCCAAAAGATGATTTCCTGGACAGGATCACCTATGACAGGGATACAGATAACCTGTACTTCTGGACTGAGAATATATAGGGGGAAAAGAAATGCTGAGATCATATGAAGAGATGAGGAAGATAGACGTACGCCCGTACTGTGAAGACAGGGAGGGTAAGCTGTATCTCAACTGGGCAAAATGTATCGAACTTCTGCATGAGAATGGTGCGGAAAAGGTGTACTGGATCCCGGTACCGGACCCGAAGACAGGAAGCAGTCTGAGGATGACCGATACTGTGTTTTCAGATAAGAACGGGGTAACGAACAGATGCTATGAGACATTGATAGAGGTTGTGATCGATGATAATACATACCGGATGCAGTCTCCGGTCATGAACGGTTCAAATCCGGTGAAGGATAACTCCATGTCACAGCAGCGTGTCTGGAACAGCATGTGCCGCTCTTTTGTGAAGTGTGTGGCCATCCATACGGGCCTGGGATTTAATCTGTGGCTGAAAGAGGAATTCAATAAATTCGAGAATGCAATCCCGACAACGGACAGTGACAAAGCTACGGATGCCCAAGTAAAACAAATCAGGCTTTTAGGGGACATCCATCCAAACTTAAAGCTGGATGACTGGCTGGCTCTGAACCATGTAAGCTGGGATACCCTGACCAGGGAGCAGGCAGCCCATATGCTGAAGGCCATCAAGAATAAGTATGGGGATGACTAAATGAACATGGAAGTACAGATCAGGGGATACCGGGAGCATGCAGAGGGGACCGATCTGCTCGTGCACCTGTCCGGGATGAAGATTGGGTATCTACTTTCCCATAAGAGAGTGGAAAATGCAGAGCTGCGGCTGGATGACGGCCGTCACATCACGGCGGCCCAGCGGCGGAAGGCCTATGCCACCATAAGGGATATCGCAGACTTCACGGGGTACCTGCCGGAAGAGGAGAAGGAGTGGCTCAAGTACCTGCATATCATACGGACCGGGGATGGATATTTCAGCCTTTCCCGATGTTCCGTGGATACAGCAAGGGCATTTATCACGACTATCATGGATTTTGTCATAGAGAACGGAATCCCTCTTTCCGATCAGGGAATAGAGAGGGCAGAGGATACAGGTGCTTATCTCTATGCATGTATCAAATATAAGAAGTGCGCTGTATGTGGAAAGGATGGGGAGATACACCATGTGGACGCTATAGGCATGGGCCGGGACCGGCGGACAGTAGATGATAACAACAGCCGTAAGATATGTCTCTGCAGGACCCATCACACCATAGCCCATCAGCGCGGGATGAAAGCCTTCGAGCAGATGTACCATGTATACGGCATTGTAATACCAGCGGATTCGCGTTTACTCATGCAGGAAACGTTGAATGATATATCACAATTTGTAACTTTGTAAGTCATGATCGATCCCCCCTGGTTATGGCCGGGGGGAGAAAGGAGGACCAATGACAAGAGAAGAGGTACATAAATTAGCAGAAGCTTATTTTGCAAGGATCGGAGATGGTCATGAAAATGGTGTTCACAGACCGGATAGGAAACAGCCAGATATGGAAAGAGTAGACCGGGATCTGCGCAGGATGATCAATCGTGAGAATAAAAATGGTGGCTGTATCATCTGTGGTGATACAGGGTATTATCGTCCGATCCCATCAGATCCCATAGACACCCTGGAATATAAGACATATAGGAAAATGGAAGATTCAAGAGTGCATGACATCATAATAAAGAACCACATGATGGACATGGCGTTTGAGAACCGGAGAAGGGAGGCAGGATATGCAGCACAGATTCGTGATAAAAGGGAGGCTGCCGGGGCTGAACGAGTACCTGAAGGCGGAGCGGAGTTTCCGGCGGGGGCATAGCTGCGGCAATGATATGAAACAGAGATGGCAGGCAGTCGTGTCAGAAGCTGTCAGGAATGACTTGGGGCATACACGGGTAAAAGCCCCGGTGACGATCCATTATGCTTTTTATGAACCGGACCGGCGCCGGGATCTGGATAACATCGCGGCTGTGGCCCACAAGTTCATCCAGGACGCACTGGTCAGCAGCCGGGTATTAGAAAATGATGGGTGGCAGCATATCAGGGGATTTACCGATGAGTTCCATTTGGACAGGCACGATCCGCGGATAGAGGTGGTCCTGGTGGAGGAAGGAGGCAGGGATGGCTGAGAGGAGGATGTTCTCAAAAGTGATCATAGACTCGGATGCGTTCCTGGACATGCCCTTATCCACCCAGGCGTTGTATTTCCACTTGTCCATGAGGGCGGATGATGACGGATTTTTGAACAATGCAAGGAAGATACAGCGGCTTGTGGGAGCTTCAGACGATGACTTGAAGTTGCTCCTGATGAAGCGTTTTGTCATAGGGTTTGAGGGCGGTATCCTGGTCATAAAGCACTGGAGGATGAACAATTATCTGCGGAAAGACAGGTATACGCCTACTGTATATCAGGAAGAATTATCAATGCTCAAAGTCAAGGAAAATGGCTCATATACATTAGGAAAAATCAATGGTATCCAGGCTGGTATACCAGATGGCAACCAGTGTGTAACCCAGGTAAGGATAGGTAAGGATAGTATAGATAAGAGAAGGATAGAAAAGACTGTATGTCCGGAGCCAGAAACGGCACCGGACCGGAAGAAGGCGATCAGCCTCACCTTGAACGATAAAACAGAGTATTGGATATTTGAGGACCAGATAGCTGAGTGGAAGGAGTTGTTTCCTGCTGTGGATGTGATGCAGGAGCTCCGCAAGATGAGATCCTGGCTCGACAGCAACACAAGTAGGCGAAAGACCAAGAGGGGAATTCTTAGGTTCGTGAACGGTTGGCTGTCAAAGGAGCAGGACAAGGGCTGGAGAAACCAGAGAGACAACAGCCCACAAAAGGCACATGTTGGTGCTGATAACCAGATGGCAGGCCTAAAGGCATTTCTGGCTGCGGAGGAGGCAGGAAATGACAAAGCAGGAGTTTACAGTGATCCTTGCAACGATACATGCAGCATATTCTAACGAGCGCATATCCGGGGATGAAAGGACGGTCAAGCTCTGGTGGAATTATATGCAGAATATTGAGTATAGTGATGCGAGACGGGCACTCGACAGGCATATCATGACAAATAAGTTTGCACCCACTATTGCGGAGATAGCAGGTAGGGCAAAGAAGAATAATCGTTTTGCAAACTTCTTGCCACGTAACTATGACATGGACAAGTTAGAAGCGGCTTTGCTTACTGCTAACGGCGGCAGGAGGCTGCAGGGAGGAGGCCATAATGGAAAGAAATAGAAAGACTGTTTTACAAGGGCTCCGGACTATGAAAGAGATCTGTGAGCAGGACCAGAGCAAATGCGCACAGTGTCCGGTACAGGATATGTGCTTGGAGATTAAGGCAGAAATGGTTCCTTCTGAGATGGAACTGCCTTTGGAATAGTGGAAGAGGAGGGTGAGGATATTATGACATTTAAAGAAAACAATAAGGTACGTGGAGAAAGAACACGGGGAGAGATGCTGGAATTTATCAGGCAGTACCTTTGTGAGCACGGGTATCCGCCCAGCCGTAAGGAGATAGGGGACGGTGTAGGGCTTAGATCTACGTCCTCCGTACAGCAACACATAGACAGGATGCTGGCTGACGGGATACTGGAAACAGATGTAGAAGCCGGTTCTCCCAGGGCGCTGCGGATACCAGGGATGAGATATGTCAATACAGAGCTGACAATAATGGACAGGTATCTGGAGTCAGAGCGGAAACGGATTATGGAAGAGCTGTGCCCGTATGATGTGCCGTGGCTGGCACGTGAGATGGGAGAAGAGCGGTTGGTCGACAAGGATTGTATGAACGAATGTGAACAGTGCTGGGGGCTTCCGTTGAAACCTGAGAAAGAGCAGGAGTAAGTGGAGGGACGATTATGAAATACATATATAGCAGCGGAAGGATACAGATGAACACGAACGGAAAGGCCGGGAACATGAATAAGTTTATCTTCTGCGGCAGTAAGAAAAAGAAGAGACGTATCAAACATGGTAAATAGATAGAAAAGAGGAAACATGAGTATGATTAATATTGAGTGGATAGAGGAAACAGTAAAAGCAGTCCCTTCCCAGGAGGAGAAACTGAGAATGATAGCCAATGCCTATGGCCTGGAGCGGCAGATTTATAAACTGATGGAAGAATGTGGTGAACTGGTTGCTGCAGCTGCCAGGTATGACCCGCATGATTATCGTTCTGGATATCATCTGGCAGAGGAAATGGCAGATGTGCAGGTTATGCTGGAACAGATAAAGTATCTGTTGAACATCCGCGGCACCGTGCAGGAATATATGAATGAAAAGATTGAACGGCAGATACGGCGGATGCGAGAGGCGAGGATGATATGAGCAGCATTAATAAGGAGATGCAGGCCAGGACAGAAGGAATGACTTATGCTTTGAGAATAGCAAAAGAAAAGGGATTAGAGGAGCTTGAAAAGGAAATAAAATTCAGGAATTTGACAGGAATATCTCTGAATTTGTCCCGGAAGGATCTGAACAAGGCCAGTGAGAAGATAAAAGAGATGACGATGGATACGTTCACCATACTGACCGTAGCTGTCCTACACGATGAATTTGGATTCGGTGAAAAGAGATGTCAGCGATTCATAGACAGAATGAACAAAAAAGCAGAATGTATGATTGATGATCTTTGCACCTGGGATGATTACATCAAGTCAATAAAAGAGGAATTGAACATTAATCTGCAAATACGATGGAATCGATAAAGGCAATACAATAGGGAAAAGAGCCAGCCTCTTGCGAAAAGGTGTAGCGGGCTTCTGAAGAAATGAAGAGAATAAAAAGACCTGGAATAGGAACAAGAATGCACTCCTTACATGAACACTGATATTATATAAATGGGTATTCGGCGCCGGTTATAAAATATTACCATTACAGTGTAAGAGAAATAGATACAGTAGAATTTAATGAATTGACAGAAGAGATTTTATAAAATGACAGTTTTGGATTATCTGAAAAAAATAGGAGTAGAAGTGAAGCCAATGTGCATAAAAGTGGATGAATTAAAGGATTACATAGGCAGGCCTGTATGGAGCAGCCATGAGGCACAATGGAGAATCGTAGATATGGTGGAATATAAAGAAGAGATTGTGAGGGTATACTTTACGGATGGAAGGTATTTGGAATTCTTCCGGGAGTTGCAAGAGACATGGCTGCAGAAGACGGACGGGAGATGACATAATGGATAAGAAGACGTTGAAACAGTACAGGGCGCTTCTGAAAGAGCAGACTCTGAACGACAAGGCAATAGACAAGCTGTATGATCGTGCTGCAGAGGTTCAGACCGTCTTGGGAAAGGTGGTAGGTTCAAGTAAAGATTTTCCTTACACGGAGGTCCGCACTACTGTACAAATGGATGAGCCAAAGGAAGCAGACGAGATTGCGCAGAGGTTGCGGATTCGGAAGGAAAGACAGGAGCAGATCAGAACAGCGGTGCTGGAAATTGAACAGTATATAGCTGGGATTTCCGACAGTACAGACAGGCAAATATTTGAATTGGCATATCTGGAAGGCAAGACATACCGTGAAATTGCTGATGAAGTACACTTGGACTATAGTAGAGTATCAAGAAGGATTTCAGAGAAATTAAAAACGCAACAAAAGCAACAAAATAATATGTTATTATTACAATAAAGCCAGTGGGCGAAAGCAAACGGCTCCTTTGGATGTTGACTGTCCTCCTCTTGTTGTTCGGCTGCCGGGTGTCATAGCTCGGTGGCTGATTGTGGCTCAGACGGTATCGCCAGGTCAGTGCAAGGCACACGAAAAGCCCGAAGACCGTCAAAAGGGATAAATCCAAACCGGCCCTATCGGTGGTGGTCGATCTGGTTGGCGGTGGCCAAAACAAAACCGCATGTCCCAGGACTGGGATAATAAGAGCGTCTGGTTGTAATGGCTGGACGCTTTTGCGTGTAGAAAGTGGAGCGCATTTAGCATTGACAAATCGCATTTAGGCGTATATACTAAAATACGTATAAATTTGGCAATTAATCGTTTTCTTTGGGGCGAACCCAAAAGTTCACAGTAATTGGATTATATATGTTGTACCTAGTCTCAGAATCGTGAGAAATGCCATAGTTGCAAGAATTACGAATAAAACTATTGATAAAATAAATGGTTTAAGAGAGGATGGAAGATGTATGAAAGAATTTATTTTAAATGGTGTGCTGCTGGTAATCATGTGAACTGCTTTAGAAGCAAGAAAATGATTTTGTATAGATTTACCAGTTTGCGCGCCGACCAATAAAAGATAATTAATTAAAGCACTCTTCGGAGGGCTTTTTTATATCTAAATAAACTTTAGAAAAGCTAGGGAAAGTTCAGTTATGGTATAATTTATCAGAGGTGATACTATGAAGCAGAAAATAAAATTGGTGCTGCACCTACTTTCATGGATATTGATATTATGCCTGATAATCTGGATTCCGGAAACGAGCTTTATTATATTTATCGGGATGGTTACCACTGCTGTTTATAAAAGAATCAAGGATAAACCAATTTTAACATTTAAGATTAAGAAGAAGTGAGTGTCAAGAACAGGCGGCCTATTTAGCCGCCTGTTCTCTGCATAGTTCATCAAGTGTCACCCCAAGAGCATCGGCCAAACGTATCAACGTTGAAACACGTCCATCTCCACGGCGTTCCAGATCTTCGATAGTCCGGAGGGGAACGCCGCTTAATTCAGAGAGCGCGCGGCCGGATAGTCCTTTTTCAGTCCTTATTTGTTTGAGATTCAATCCTTGTCACCTCTTTTCTTCACAAAAGATATGATTGACAGTATGAGAAGAATTACTACAAGAACCAGGATGATACAATCAAGTGGGGACAGATTGTTAAAGTCAATGAGCTTCAGACTGATAAAGACAATCAATAACGTGGTGGTGGTCTGGTATAAATCTTTCATTTTAGTTAACAATATGGTATAATGACATTACCCGCAAGGGGGAGGGGCTTTCGCCCCTCAGCGCTTACTTATCATCCAGTATATCCGAGAGCCGGTCAGCTATTTGGATTATCAACCAGATGATGGTGAGCGCTTTTATTATGTCATCCATATTGTATTCCTCCTTTCCTTTACTATAGATATAGTATACCACGTAAATGCGTGGTTGTCAATGGGAAACAGGGGATTATTTTATTTCAAGATTATATTTTTAGAAAGTTATTTGGGAAAGAGTGTTCAACTTTTTGACTGGGCATTCTTTTGGTATACATCAAAACAAACACGATTGAGAGGTGGTGAGGCTTGGCAAGGGCACCGGATGCCAGAGCAGAGCAGGCAAAAGAATTGTTTCTGTCAGGCAAGAAACTGATTGAAATATCTGAAATCCTGAAAGTTCCGGAGGGAACAATAAGAAGTTGGAAGAATAGATATAAGTGGAATACGGCAACGTTGCAAAAATCCAAGTGCAATGTTGCAAAAAAACGTGGCGGTCAGCTAGGAAATAAAAACGCAGAAGGGAACAAAGGCGGGGCCGCACCACAACAGAATAAGAATGCGGTGAAGACAGGAGAGTTTGAGACTCTCTTTTTTGATGCCCTGGAACCCGAAGAGTTACAGCTTATTCGTTTGATACAGCCAGACAAGGAGCGGCTCCTTTTGCAGGAGATACAGCTCCTTACAGTCAGGGAGCGCAGAATGATGAAGCGCATAGATGAATTGAGTGCATTGGAGGAGATACAGGCAATTGAAGAAGCCCTTACCAGAGTGCAGGCAAGGCGCCAGCGTGCTATAGAGACACTACATAAGTTTGGTTATGACAATGCACATTTGGAGCTTATAAAAGCCCAGGTAGATAAATTATACCGGGAGGGACAGAACGATGATGGAGAGGAAGGGGTGGAAATAGTGAATGATGCGCCAAAAGAAGAATATTAAGATATCAGAGATTGTAATTCCAAAATACCTTCCGTTGTTCAATGACCGGAAACACAGGCACATTATCCTTACTTCTGGGCGAGCTGGAACAAAGTCCAGTTATGTGAGTATCGCAACGGATTTCCGGATCATGGCTGAGAAAAATGCATCGTGTGTTGTTCTGCGTAAGCATCACAATAAACTGCGCAAGACGGTCTATAAAGAGATGATACGAGGCATCAATCGTTTGGGAGTTAGCAAAAAACGGTTCAAAATCGGTAAATCTCCGATGGAGATAACATACAAAAAGAATGGCAACACCATTTACTTTTCCGGGTCTGACGGTGTGGATGATACAAAAGGTATCATTGATGAGGATAAACCTATTAAGCTTGTGGTGCTGGATGAGCTGACAGAATTCTTTGATGATGGCGAGGGGGAGGATGAGTTGGCTAATATTGAGGCCACTTTCGTTCGTGGGAATCAGGGTGGTTTCCAGATGATATATCTTTATAATCCGCCCAAGAACCCAAACGCTCCTATAAACGAATGGTGCCACAAGATGGAAAAACGCCAGGACTGTATCCACATACACACAGATTACAAAGATGTACACCCCGAATGGCTGGGGCCGGATTTGATTGAGACGGCGGAGGCTATGAAGCAATCGGATGAAAAAATGTATCGCTGGATCTGGCTGGGTGAATCAGTTGGCGTAGATGAACTTATATATTACATGTTTTCTGAGCGCCACCGACAAAAGACAGAACTAAATCATATATATGAACGGGTATATATCGGTGGTGATTATGGACAGCAAAATGCTACAACTTACCAGGCGTTTGCGTTGGATGACTACCACCAGTGCTTTGCTGGGCTGGGAGAATATTACCATTGTGGCCGTGCGACGGGAAAACAGCGAAGTCCTTCAGCTTATGCGCAAGATTTAGTTGAATTTATGGAAGACATCCACAAACAGCATAAGACAAAGGTTTTTTACATTTACTTGGACCCTTCCGCAAAAGGTTTGCAGGAAGAAATTAGGAGAATCAATCAGACATTAAACCTTAACTATCAGGTATTGGTCAGAAATGCGGAAAATGATGTGGCACTGGGGATCAGCCGGGTACAGAAAGCGCTGACCTTCGGCGTACTGACCATTGCGCCGGCGCAAGAAAAAGCCATTGAAGAGTTCGGTCTGTATGAATACGACAAAAAGTCGATAGAAAAAGGGAAAGAGGTTCCCATCAAGGATAATGACCACTGCATGGATGCAATCCGCTATGCAGTCATGGGAGCTTGGAAGTATATAAAACGCTGGCTTCCAGTGGAAGATGAGGAGGTGGAAGACATTGGACATATTTAGTTATTTTCAGAAGAAAGGCATTGACACTGTGGACGCTTCTTTTTACCGAAAGGTCGATGAATGGAAAAGCTGGTATGACACCCGTGTCAAAAACTTTTCCTTCTATCGAGTGTATTCTGGGCAGGGGACCTATAACAGGCGAAAACGCAAGAGCCTGGGGATGGCAAAGAAACTGTCAGAAGACGTCGCAGACCTACTTTTAAATGAACGGGTAAAGATCACGCTGTCTGATGAGGTGACAGGAGACTTTGTGCAGCGGGTATTGGATGATAACCGGTTTCTTGTGCTGGGCAACGATTACCAGGAGCGCAAAGCTTATACTGGTACTGTGGCGTATGTGCCATATCTGTATGATATGGAGGTATCGGAAGATGGTTCGATCCTATCCGGTCAGATAGGGCTTGACTACGTGAGCGCCGGAAACATCTATCCTGTGAGCTGGAATAACGGGCAAGTTACAGAGTGCATTTTTACGTTCCCGAAGACGGTCAGCCGGAAAAAGTATGTGCAGGTGCAGTACCACAAGCTGGAGGCGGGGCAGTACGTGATCGAGAACAGTGTGCTGGAATGTGTATCCGGGAGCCGGGAGGGAAAGGAACTTATGCCTGACGAATGGAAACAGCTCCGGCCTTTTGCTACATTGGCTGCCAGGATGGAGACGGGTGCTGCAGAACCACAATTTGTCATTGACCGCCTTAACATTGTAAATAATGCTGATGAGGATGAGAGCAATCCGATGGGTGTAGCAATCTTTGCAAACAGCATTGATGTACTTAAAAAGCTGGACATTGAATACGATTCTTACAGCAGCGAGTTTGAGTTAGGCCGAAAACGTATCTTTGTGGCCCCGGAGCTGCTGCGCAATCATGATGGTTCTCCTGCCTTTGATCCAGAGGATACTGTATTTTATAAACTTCCTGATGATTATGACCAGAAGGCAGAGGGCCTGATACATGAGATCAACATGGATCTGCGAGCTGACCAGCATAGTAAGGCGATCAATGATGATCTGAATTATCTGTCGCTTAAATGTGGGTTTGGAACGGAGAGATACCGATTTGACGGCAGCAATGTCAAGACAGCCACAGAAGTGATTTCAGAAAATTCTGATATGTACCGGATGCTTAAAAAGCATGAGATCATCTTAGAGGATTCCATAAAACAGCTTATACATATCATCATCCGTCTGGGTATTGTCCTGGGACAGCCTTTAAAACCTGAAGTAGAGATCGTCATAGATTTTGACGATTCGATCATTGAGGATAAACAGTCTGAACGTCTGCAGGATCGGACAGATGTGAGCATGGGAGCTATGAGTCTGATAGAATATAGGGCTAAGTGGTATGGAGAAACGAGGGAAGAAGCGGAGAAGAACCTGCCGGAGCCTGCAGGGGTGATCGAATGATGACGCAGGGGGAGCTGGAAAAGATCCCGCTGCCTTTTCTGCGTTATATGTCTGATCTGGAAAACCGGATCATGGCGGATCTGGTGGAGCGGCTGAAGGCCAACCGAGAGATCACGTCCACAGCAGACTGGCAGATCAACCGCTTAAAGCAGCTTGGCCTGTCAAACAGCTATATCAAACAGCAGATAAAAGAGGCTGCAGGGCTTAATGATGCGGAAATAGATAAGCTGTATGGAGACACGGTGAAGGAATCTTATATCAGGAACCGTGACCTGTATCAGAAGATGGGAAAGGAATTTATCCCGTTTGAGAAGAACCGGGAACTGCAGGAGCTTCTGACCGCGGTAAAGGAACAGACGGCGGAGCAGATGCATAATATCACAGGTTCCCTGGGGTTTGCTATCCGAGGCCCTGACGGGAAGATCATGCATTCCCCGCTTAAAAAGTTTTATCAGGATACTCTGGATGCCGCCATGTTTGATATGGCAACCGGAACTTTTGATTATAATGCCGTGCTCAACCGGACGATCCAGGCCATGACAAACAGCGGCCTGCGGTCCATTGACTATGATTCAGGGCGCAGTTACAGAGTTGATACAGCAGCGCGCATGTGTATTTCTACGGGATTTAACCAGGTACAGGCTAAGATCAATGAGCAGGTGGCAAAAGACCTTAAAACAGATTACTTTGAGGTATCCTGGCATGGAGGAGCAAGGCCGTCACATCAGGTCTGGCAGGGGCGAGTATACAGTAAAAGTGAGCTTGGCAGTGTATGCGGGCTGGGAAGCCCAGGGGGGCTGTGCGGTGTCCATTGCTATCACAGCTATAACGCTTATATACCCGGTGTATCGACCAGAGTGTATACGGATGCACAGCTTGATCAGATGAACAGAGAGGAGAATGTACCAAAGACTTACAAAGGCAGGGAATATACAACGTATGAGGCCCTGCAGGAGCAACGCCGGCTTGAACGCCTTATGCGGAAGCAGCGCCAGGATATCCAGTTGACTAAAAAAGGTGATGCGGAAGCAATGGCACTGCAGGCGAAATATCGTGGCACGATGGATGAGTATGTGAAGTTCTCAAAGAAGATGAAGCTCTCGGAACAGCGGGAACGTATCTTCCAGGATGGTCTGGGGAAGATGAGTGGATACGGAATACATTCATCGAGAGTTCCAAGAGGCAGGAAGGATAGCGCGGCCAATCTGTTTAGTGTTGAGCTTATTGAAAAAGGTGATACTGTATCAGCACAGAACATTTACAAGGACTTGAATAAAACAGATGTGGGTAAAGATGTTATAGAGTTTATCAAAGAAAATAAAACATCTGTAGATATCTATTATAATCAAAATACGATTAATGACATGCATATGAATGATGATTACGGAATGTGTGTAGGCAACCATATCTACATCAACGCTAAAAACGCTCAAAATATCCACAAGATTGCAGATACCATAATACATGAAACGAAGCACATCGAATTGGGCATTGGTGGCGATCAACATGCAGAGGCTATATGTGATTATTATGCAATGTTTCATAGAAAAGGACCGTTGACCGGTGCTGATATTAGGGCTATAATAAAATCAGTAAAAGAAAGATATCCTGAATATAAGTGGAGGAGATGAATAAAATGACGCCAAAAGAGATAGGAGAGTTAATGAGAAAACTCAAAAATGGAGAAAAAGTGGAATGCCCAGATTGTCATAAGGGTGTCATCACCGCACCTCATGATCCCAAAGTAAGCCACTTTTTTAAATGCGATAAATGTAAGTTCATGATAAATATTGATTGATACCACCCGTCAGAAATGGCAGGTGGTATTTTTATACAGTTAGAGAGGTGATCCCGTGATTGAAGTAAAAGTATCGGAACATGAGATCCGGATGCAGGGACATGCCGGTAAGAGTATAAGAGGCCAGGATATCGTATGCGCTGCGGTTTCTGCCCTCACCTGCAACCTGATCAATTCTCTGCAGGAGCTGACTGATAACCATATCCGTGCTGATACCAGCAGTGGGATGACGGTGATTGAATGGGAAGAACTGTCAGAACTGGGAAAACTGTTAGTTGATTCCTGGCTCCTGGGGCTGACAGATATCAACCGAAAATATGATTGCATAAGATTTGTTTAACCGTCTCAAATTCGAGGCGGTTTTATTATGTCCAAAACGTGATGACTGGAAAAGCACCGGAAGTTCACGTACTTAGAAACGGAGGATTAAAAATGTTGAAAAAATGTGTGATGAACCTTCACCTTTTTGATGAAGGCGGCCAGAGTGGTGACGGAGGCCAGGGAAGCTCCGGAAATAATGGCAACGGCAGCCAGGTGAATGCTGGAACAACATATACCTATCAGCAGGCAGAGGAGATAGCATCTGCCAGGGCACAGAGAGCGGAACAGGCGGCGCTGAAATCTTTTTTCCAGCAACAGGGAATGTCAGAGAATGAAGTGACTGCCGCCCTTAAAAAATTTAGGGAAGACAGGGAGAGGAATAAACCAAACCTGTCGGCCATTGAACAGGAACGGGATAATGCCTTGAAAGAGCTGGAGCAGGTCAAAAATGAGAAGATCCTGTCCAGTAAAGGAGTAAAGGCAGAAGACCTGGACTATATAATGTTCAAAGTCAGCAAGCTGGTGGATGATAAGACGGATTTTAAAAAGGCTGCAGAGAAGTTTCTGAAAGAAAACCCTAAATTTACGGGAGCGGGAAGTTACCGGGTATCCACATCAACAGGAACGGAAACCCAGGGCTCAGGAAGCAGCATGAACAGTTCCATAAATAATGCCATCAGGATGGCAGTAAAGAGATAAGGAGAGAAAAACATGAACAAAGAAAGAATGAATTTAAGGCTTTTTGATGGGGACGCGCAGATCATAGACCGATCTGGGGCAGAATCTCTGATCCCTGTACAGGAATCTAATGAGATCATTCAGGGAGTGGTAACACAGTCAGCGGTACTGTCCAGAGGACGCAAACTGGCTAATATGACATCCAGACAGTACAAAATGCCTGTTTTGGATATGCTGCCGATCGCTTATTTTGTCAATGGCGACACGGGCCAGAAACAGACTACAAAACAGGCTTGGGATAAGAAGTTTATCACAGCCGAGGAGATTGCGGTTATTGTGCCGGTACCGGAATCCGTGCTGGATGATTCAGACTACGATATCTGGGGCGAAGTGAAGCCGAGGATCATTGAAGCCTTCGGAGGTAAGATTGATGGTGCTGTACTGTTTGACGTTGACAAACCAGCCACCTGGAGAGATGGCCTTGTCACTACAGCAACAAAGGCTGGGTCCGTGGTCACATTGTCTGATGGAGATAATCTGTATGACAAGATCATGGGAGAAGATGGTGTGATTGCAAAAGTGGAAAACAGCGGGTACTTTGTAAATGGGCATATGTCCGACATTTCAATGCGCGCAAAACTCCGCGGCCTGAAGGATACTACAGGACAGCCTATCTTCAAAAGTGATATGCAGAGCAGCACACCTTATTCCCTGGATGGATCACCGATGAACTTCCCGAACAATGGAGCTTTTGACAAGTCAAAGGCGCTCATGATCTCAGGAGATTTCAGCCAGATGGTATATTCTATCCGTCAGGACATCACATTTAAGCTCTTTACAGAAGGCGTGATCCAGAATACAGATGGCAGCATTGCGTATAACCTGATGCAGAATGACATGATTGCCCTTCGTGCTGTCATGAGGCTTGGCTGGGAGATACCAAATCCTATCAATGCACTGCAGAAGGATAAGACAAAGAGATGTCCGTTCTCTATCCTGAAGACCGGAACGGGCGCATAAGAAAGGCGGTCAGCCAATGTATGCAGACTATGATTATTATGTAGTCCAGTATCGGTTGAACTCACCCACTGCACTTACAGAGGATGTGTTTTGGTACTGGGAAAAGCAGGCGTGTTGGGAGATAGACAAGCGCACTTATGGCCGCTTATGTAACAATCTTGAACTTGTCACTGACAATGTAAAGGATTGTGTCTGTGAACTGGCAGAATTGTTATACAGGACAGATAAGGTTGCACAGCAGACGCTACAACAAGGGGGCGCAGGCCCTCTTGTATCTTACAGTAATGATGGGCAGTCCGGCACATTTGATCTGTCAAGATCTGTTTACACGGAGGAGGGAAAAGCTCGGAAAGTCAAAGATATCGTGTATAAGTATCTGACTGATACCGGATTGCTCTATGCGGGGGTGAAGCATTGAATCCAAATTATAACCAGATGATCACAGTGTACAGCAAATCGAAGGATGAAAAAGGAAAGGATGTCTGGACCAGGCAGGTCTTTGCAGACTGCTTTTTTAAGGCGGTCACTGGAACTGTGCAGAGTGGAAACACACTGAATGCGCAGAACGTATATGTGGCCCGGATACCGGTCGATACTGGCGCGGTGCTGCTTCATGAGGGGGATTTGGTATTAAAAGGAGAAATATCAGACGAGATCAATGGGAAAAGCCCGAATACAGCAACAGAAACACTGAAAAAGTATCAGCCGAACGCTTTCCGGGTCACTTCCTTTTCTGATAATACCAGTTTCCCGGTGGACAAACATTATAGGGCAGGTGGTTAAATGGGCGTGGATTTTCACTGGAACAAAGGGATATCGCAGATCTGTTCAGGGATCGTGGACAAGGATACGCAGCTCTTTATGGCGAACGAAGCAAAGAAGCTGATGGAACCCTATGTGCCCAGTATGAACCAGAACCTGACCAGGAATGTACGGGTGTATGTGGAGAATGGAAAAGGCATTGTCCACTATATGTCCGTATATGCGAACTATCAGCGGGAAGGAAATGTGATGGTAGACCCCATTACCGGGAATGCATGTTTTACGGATTCGGAAGGCCATAAATGGTCCAGGAAGGGTGCGAAAAAAGTCAAGACGAATAAAAAGCTGGTATACACAAAATTCAGGCATCCACTTGCAACCTCCCAGTGGGATAAAGCAATGATGACCGCCAGGGGCGACGATCTGGCCGCTTCCATCCAGAGATATATCGGAAAGAGGGGATAAGATGAGTAAACATGACGCTATGGCTGCATTTTTTAGGCCGAAGGTAGAAGAGCTTGCCGGGACTATGCTGCGGTTTAATTTCTCCAGCGATTCCCATGACGAGATGGCGTTTCTGACAAACTATTCCGACAAGGTACGGAAGCATTACATCCGGGTTGGAGATGAAAAGGAGTATGCCTTTTCCATCATGATCACTAAATTTTATTCCCAGGATGCGGATGACCTGAACCTGCAGGCAATGAACTTTGCCCAGGGTTTTATGGACTGGATCGAGGAACAGGCCAAACAAAAGAAGTTCCCGGATTTCGGGGATAAGTGCCAGGTGAAGAAGATGGAAGTCCTGCAGAACATGCCAAACCTGGCAGACATAGACATGGAGAACAGTGTTGCCCGGTATATGCTACAATGCCGGGTGATCTACTTTGAGAAAGCGAGGTAAACAGAATGAAATTAAGTGAACTTATGGCAGGGGTTACCCCAAAAGCCGATTATGAAGGCTGGGTAACGAACGATGATTATGTATTTGCAATAAATCTGACACCGGATGCGGCTGCCAGTACAAAAGAAGCGGATTATGCCGTGGTACAGATGGGGATTGAAGGACTGGACGCACAGTTGAACCCTATCACAACAGATAAGACCTATATCCGGGCAGGACAGTCATCCTTAAAGACAGGCACACAGCGCTCTTTTGCCCTGTCCGGGGACAGATACATTGGTGATGAGGCCCAGGACTTTATCCTGTCGCATAAAATGAAATACGGGACAGGACATGCAGTCATCACCGATTATATATATTTCAACATCTTGAACGGGAAAGGTGAGAAGGGCCAGGTGTCCATGATCGTGAACAGTGACGGATCCGGGAACGCAGGGGAATCCTCAACCCTGGACGTTGAGTTTAAGAAGGTTGGGAACACACCTGCGGAATATACCTATACAGCAGCCACATGAACATCACCAGTATCTGGAGTCAAAACGGTACCAGACACGGAGCAGGTGATCGCAGAAACAGAAAGGAGCAGCATAGATGAAGGTCAATAATGTAGAGTTTGAATTTAACATCAGCAGCCTGAAACAGGCAGGGGCTTTGGAGCTTGCGCTGGATCATATGGGCGAGAGAGAAAAGAAGCTCAATAAAAAGAAGTCAAATCCTAAAAGCAGGCTTACTGAGGTCCTGTCTGATACCTTAGATATGTTCAGACAGTTTTTCGTTGAAGCAACAGGAGTAGACCTCCTGCAGGAATGTGATGACGTCCGCGAGGCCACAGGGATCTACTATAAATTCCTCGACGAGGTGAAAAAACAGAAAGAAACCATAACAGAGCCATATTCCACTGACAGAATCTTATGAACATCCTCATAGACAGGCTGCCGGGATCCGTTGCTATTGACGGGAGAGAGTACCCGGTCAACTGGGGATACCGGGCATTTCTGCTGATCGAGATATGTCTGTTTGATAAAAACCTGAATGATGATCAGAAAATGTTGAACTGTCTGAACATCTTCTATAACCGCGATATCCCACAGGATCTCCCAGCGGCTATTGAGAAGCTGCAGTGGTTCTACAGATGCGGAGAACGTGGGAGAAAGAAGAGTGGAGGCTCCTCACGTGCTCCCCGGAAGGTCATCAGGTGTTATGACTTTGAGCAGGATGCGCCGTATATCTATTCCGCCTTTTTAACACAGTATAGGATCGACCTGCAGGAAACAGGAAACTATGACCTTCACTGGTGGAAGTTTAGTGCCCTTTTTGAATCTCTTGGAGAAGACCTGAAACTGTCAAAGATCATGTATTACCGGACGGCAAAGACGTCAGGGCTGGACAAAGAGCGGCGCAGATTTTTAAATGAGATGAAAAAGATGTACGCGCTTGAAGATCCGGAAGATAATACGGACGCCAAAATGAAGCTTGCAAGGCGTAATGCCCAGATGAAGGAATATGTAAGGGCCAGAATGTCAGAAATGAAAGCGGGCCAGTGAGGAGGTGATCAGGATTGGCGAGTGATGGAACTGTAAAGATTGGCACTGATCTGGACCAGTCAGGGCTAAAGAAAGGCCTGCAGGGACTTGGCGGGTTTGCAAAATCCGGGTTTTCTGCCATAGGCTCTGCATCAACAGCTATGGCAAAGACATCCCTTGCCGCCATTGGCGGGATGGTAACGGCTATCAGCGGTGCATCCGTGGCAGCTTATAAATTTGGAACAGAATATGAAACAAGTGCTGCAAAAGTAAGCACAATCGCAGATACATCAAAGATCAGTATGGAGAATCTGGGGAAAGCAGTCATGCAGCTCTCTACAGACACTGGAGAATCCGCAGCCGGCCTGAATGAGGCCCTATACTCAGCTATATCTGCCGGAGCGGATACAGCAAGCGCAGTGGATCTGGTCGGGGTTGCTGTCAAGGCTGCCCGTGGCGGGTTTACCGACACAGAGACGGCAGTGGACGGCCTTACCTCTGCCTTAAATGCTTATGGCATGGAGACAACAGACGCAGAGGGCCTTGCAAATAAGTTCCTGGTCACACAGAACTTAGGTAAGACCACCTTTGGAGAGCTGGCAAGCTCCATAGGCGGTGTGGCACCTACGGCACACGCTGCAGGAGTATCTATAGACGAACTGCTGTCTGGCGTGGCGTCCCTGACAGCGAATGGTGTCGGCACCAGCGAAGCAATGACGGGTATCAAGGCCGCCCTGTCAAATGTCATTAAGCCTTCCAGCGAAGCAGCTAAAATGGCGGAACAGCTTGGACTGGATTTCTCAACGGCTGCCCTGCAGAGTAAAGGCTTTGCGGGGTTCTTGGATGACGTCAAGACAGCTACAGGCGGAAACATGGACCAGATGGCGAAGTTGTTTGGCTCTGTCGAAGCCCTGAACACAGTCCTCACCCTGACATCTGACCAGGGCGGGGAATTGATGAACAAGACGCTGGATGAGATGTCTACAAACACTACGGCCCTGGATGACGCTTATGAAGCTATGTCCAACACAGCACAGGTCCATGTGCAGAAGATAGGCAATTCCTTCAAGAATCTTGGTATCCAGATATACCAAGACAACAAAGGACCGGTCGCTGAATTTACAGGACTGCTGTCTGATGCTGCAGAAGATATCATGTCTGCATACCAGGACAGTGGTTTTTCCGGCTTGTCAAATCAGATAGGAAAGTCACTGGCTGATATCGGTATCAAAGTGGCCGGCGAAGCACCAAAGCTGATAGAGGCAGGGGCAGATATGCTCCAGCAGTTCCTGAACGGCATCATACAAAACATACCAGACTTGGCGTCAGCGGGAACTGGGATAGTGACCTCTGTTGCTAAAGGTGTCCTGCAGGGGGCATCCTCGATGATGAGTGCAGGTATCCAGCTCTTGACAAATATGCTGCAGGGCCTGCGCAGCAAAATGCCGGAGATCCTGCAGGCGGGATATCAGGCCATAAGCCTTATACTGACATCTATCCAGTCGAACCTGCCGCTGATGATCACTTATGGACTGGAAATATTACAAAGCCTGATCGCAGGGATAATCCAGTATCTGCCGAATCTATTGCCAGTTGTACAGCAGATATTTACAAATCTGATCACGACGATCACGGAAAATCTGCCGACGCTCCTTGTGATGGGGGCGCAGCTTTTATCCATGCTGCTCCAGGGCATTACAGAAAACCTGCCGACGCTCCTTGAAATGGGTGTACAGATGCTGGTGGTGTTAGCGCAGGGAATAGCAGAGCAGCTTCCAGCTCTTGTTCCAGTAGCTGTTAATGCTATCCTGACACTTGTCCAGTCCCTGATCGACAATATTGACACAGTCATAGATGCAGGGATACAAATACTCCTTGCGCTGGCCCAGGGAATTGTAGAATCCCTTCCACAGCTTATAGAACAGGTACCAGTGATCATAAATGCATTTTGGGATGCGTTTGACAGGAATCTTGGTACTATCCTGGAGGCTGGGTGGCAGTTGATCCTCACGCTGGGAAAAGGGATCATTGATAACATACCAGTCATAATTGATAATGCTGGTGAGATCGTGAAAGCAATATTCAACACGATCACGCATCTGGATATGCTGTCTATGGGAAAGAATCTTATCACAAACCTCGGAAAAGGTATCAAATCCATAGGCGGGGCTATCAGAGATGCAGCAAAAGGAATTTTGAACCATATAAAAGCACCTTTTGAAAACTTCAGTTTTACAAATATCGGAAGGAACATTGTCCAGGGTATCATAAATGGGATCACATCCCTTGGCAGTCATATAGGTTCTGTTCTGCAGAATATCGTTTCAAATGCGGTTGACGGGATATTGAGCTTTTTGGGCATCCATTCTCCATCCAGGCTGATGCGTGACCTGATAGGAAAGAACATGGTGGCCGGTATTGGTGTAGGATTCGAGCTGGAATCTGACAACCTGGACAAACAGGCGAAAGAAACTGTACAGAATGCCGCGGATACCATGAAAGCTGTAAATGCAAAGGCTTTTGTCGGAGATATGCAGATAACTACAGCACAAAGAACATATGCAGTTGCGTCTGAGGCTAACAGACCCGTATATAGCAATAAAAAAGAAATGACCAATGAAGACATGACCCAATATGGCAGGATAGAAGACGCTGCAGAGCGTGGGGCTTCCAAGGCGATCAGTAATGCAAAGGTTGAGATGAATGGGAAGCAGGTAGGAAAAATGGTTACACCCTATGTAAGGGAAGAGATGGGGAAAGCCAATGAAAGGAGGACGTAAGATGGATGAGATTGGGATATTTTTTGATATTCTTCATACTTCCAGGGACTGGGGATTAAAGCTGGTGAGCTACCATATCCCTATGCCGTCCGTGAAAGAGAAGGTGCAGGATCTCCCAGGGGCTCAGGGCGTCCTGGATCTGACGGAGGCTAACGGGACAGTATACTACAATAGGAGGGAAAACATTGAGATCGTACTTGAATTGATGGACGATTCCTACCAGGTATGGCTTGCAAGATATTCAGAGATTGCTGCTGCAATACATGGACAGAAAATGAAAATGATACTGGATGACCAGCCGGATTATTACTACATGGTGCGTCTGAACCTGGACAGCACAAAGAGCGATCCGGTGCTGTCCCAGTTTGTCCTGACAGGTACTGCGGATCCCTTTAAGTATGATGTAAGCACCAGTGCAGAAGACTGGCTGTGGGATCCATTTAACTTCCGCACTGGAGTGATCCGGGTACTGAAGGATATCAGGATCACAACAACCAATAAATCTGTAAAAGTTGCAGGCGGCGGAATCAGCACGGCTCCTATCTTCCGGGTCAAAACATCAAACAGCCTGAAAGTCACATTTGGCGGTAAGTCTTACCCTCTCGCCGTCGGGCGGAACCGCCTCCCGGAGATCCGGGTAGGAAAAACAGATGTTACCCTGAACTTTACCGGCACGGGGGAGCTGACTATCGACTATAGAGGGAGGTATCTGTGATGTACAAAGTCTATCTTGACGGGCGCATCCTGTATTACCCTGGGGACGAGGAGGCCATCATTGCTGACAGCATCCTGAGTCAGGCCGTGAATGATTCCGGAACCTTCACTTTCTACCTGCCGGAAGACAACCCGGAATATGTAAATATCCAAGCAAGGATATCCATGCTGCAGATTGTAAAGGATGACAAAGAAATCTTTTACGGTGAGGTGCGTAGTATTGACAAAGATGTGGATAAGATAAAGCAGGTTTACGCAGTCGGTGAACTTGCTTTTTTGTTTGACAGTGTACAGCCACAGGCAAAGTACCAGGACCTGAGCCCCCGGCAAATGCTTGAAACCTGGCTTAATATCCATAACAGCCAGGTAGAGGAAAAGAAACGCTTTTATGTGGGGATCGTGACGGTCCACGACAGCAACGACAGCCTGTACCGGTTTACCAACCGGGAGACCACTCTGGACTGCATCAGGGAGAAGCTCTGCGGTAAGCTTGACGGCTATCTGCGCATCCGTAAGACAGGTGGAAAGAGATATCTTGACCTTGTGACTCTGCAGGACTATGGGAAAATCTGTGAGCAGCCAGTGCAGTTCGGCGCGAATCTTTTAGACTATGTTGAGAATGTATCAGGTGAGGATATCGCTACAGCCTGCATCCCGCGTGGCGGAAAGCTGGATGAGAGCCCCATTGAGGGATTAGAAGCATACACAGATATCACCTCTGTCAATGGTGGGAAGGACTATGTGTATATTCAAAAAGCCGTGGATGCCTATGGATGGATATACAAGGTCGTTGACTGGGATGATGTCTTTACCCCGGCAAACCTGAAATCCAAAGCAGAGAAATGGCTGACGGATAACCAGTACGAGAATATGACACTGGATATCACGGCCATTGATATGTCAATCCTGAATGTAAATTTCGATTCCTGGGAGCTGGGTGACAGTATCCATGCTGTAGCAGAACCGTTTGGTATGGACCGATATTTCCCCGTTTTCAGCCGTGAACTGCATCTGCAGGCACCGGAAGAGGACAGGATGCAGCTTGGAACTACGGCCAGAAAGGATTATGTCCGGCAAAACCAGGCGCAGAACTCACAGACACAAAGTGCATTTGAAAAAGTACACCAGACCAGTTCATTCCTGCAGTCGGCCATTGATAACGCAACGCAGATGCTTACCGGAGGCAGAGGCGGCTACAAGGTATCTGAATACGATGAAGACGGACGGTGGCTGAGAGATCTGTATATGAACGCACCGGACAAAGAGGATGCTACGGATGTGATGCAGATAAATATGAACGGCATCGGCTTTTCTCGTAATGGTTTTTCTGGACCGTACAAAAATGCATGGACCATAGATGGGGTGCTGGCAGGCGAATTTATCAAAGCGGGTACTGTACAGACAGAAGCGCTGTCAACAGAGTACCGGCAGTCTGTACAGAAAGAGATAGAAAACGCAGAGACAGGAGCCAAGGAATACGCTCAAAGCTATACAACTACAGCGATCAAAGCGTCGGAGGATAGGATATCTTTATCTGTCAATGAACTGCGCAAATATACGGATGGGATCAATGAGGAATTGAGTGCTGCGATTAAAGTCGTATCTGATGAGATAAGTTTGAAGGTTACAAAAGGCGAAGTACAGTCATTGATCACACAGAGCGCAGATACTATCCGGCTAAAGGCGGCAAAGATTGCCTGGGAATCCACTTATTCCTCAATGAGTTCAAATGGGATACTAAAATGTTCGAGCGCTGAGTTAAGAGGGACTATGAAGTGTGGTTCAGATAATGGATACTGGGTACAATTGGCGAGCAGTGGAAAACTGACAGGCGGCTATGGCGGCAGTCAGTATGGCTATATTGATTACTCTGCAACTGTAAAGAATACGAGTACGGGTGCTACGCATCGCGGTCTGCAGATACAAGGGGGCTGTCTGCGTATCTCAGTTGATGAGCTTGCGACCAGGAGCACAAGTAACGTGAGCACTGTCGCCTATGTAGGAGGTACAGGAACTATGGTTTATATCAGTGATATTGAAGACAATGGAGATGGTACGATCACATGGTATATAAGTACAGCCCAGTTTGAAAATGGAATGATGGTTACTGATCTATAGGAGGTGGGCTATGAAGTCGTATGTAGCAGTCAGAGATGGTTCGGGAGTCTTCCTAAGCCGTCAGGAACAAGTAGGCGAATATCTGGGAAAAGGATACAGCATTTTTGAAGTGGAAAAAGGGAAAGAGACATTGTTTGCATCCCCCGATAACGGAATGCCAGCAGAATTGCCTGTGTTTGGTGAAGCAAAAACCATAGGTATTACACCGGAGGCCATAAGGAGAATGAACAATGAAAAAAGTTGAAGAGAGAGAAACAGGAGCTGTTGAACCAGAAGGAAGCACTACGCCTATTGTAGCATTGATGAGCTGCGTGTCAAATGATCTGGAGGCATTGGTCACTGCAGTGCAGAGACAATATAACCTGCCATATGGACTGTTAGATCTGGCGCTTGCCTCAGTCGTGGGAAAAATCAAAGATAGAGCGATTGCGGAACTGGCGAAGGATTATATATCAGGACGGGGGAATGAAGATAATGTAAAAGCGGAAGATACGGCAGAAATAGTGCAAGGTAAGGAGCGTGAGACAGATGGCGGATATCAGCAAAGAGATACAAGCCTTTGAGGATGCGATCTATGGAGAAGAAGTCAGGGGAAGCATGATATCCCTGGCTGAAAAAGTGAACAGTGAGTCGTCAAAAGCCCAGACAGATGCCGCGGATGTTGTAAATCGTGCCAACAGCGGTGAGTTCAAGGGCGATAAGGGGGATACCGGTCCTGCAGGACAAAAAGGCGCCACCGGCTCTGCTGGACCAATCGGGCCAAAAGGAGAAAAGGGAGACACTGGCCCACAAGGTCCTGCTGGTCCACAAGGTCCACAGGGCCCAGCGGGAAAAGATGGTGTCGTAACACAGCTTCCGATTGGGACCTTTTCCATGCATATAAATGAGGCTGGGCACCTTATTATGACACAGAACACAGGGGAGGCATAGGAAATGATAAGAGCAGTATTTAAGGAATGGGAAAGTTATGTCAGGGCCTATGGCCTGACACAATGGGACTATGGGCAAGAACTCCGGATCTACGGCCTGCAGCTTCCCGACCCCATAGAAGTACATTTCGCCCCGGAACACGTAAATGTAGCCCTGGTTCAGATCGGGCATACATTGGAGGACGGTGGGACATCCGTTGAAATCCCTGATGACATGCTGGAAGAAGGGCGGGACATCACCGCTTACGTATATCTGTGTGATGAGAAACAGGGTGAGACCATAAAGACCATTCATCTGCCGGTAAAAAGAAGAGAACGCCCGGAACCATACAATAAGCCGAATGGAAGCCGGAATACGATTGAGGAGATCCTGGCAGAGCTTAAAACTAAGGCAGATGATCTTACCCTGCAGGAAGATGTTCTACAGCTCATGTCCAACGGAAAGGCCATAGGAGAGCGTATTCGGCTGCCGATCAGGGAGCGGGAGATTGAGATGCAGAAGACCAGCACATCTATTGAGTGGCGCTATACAGACAGCAATGAGTGGAACAGGCTGGTGGCCTTGGAAGATATCCGGGGGCCGGCAGGTGAAACACCAGAATTTGAGATCAGGGATGGCCACTTGTATGCAATATATCAAAAGTAAAGGAGAGATAAGACATGGCAAGAGAAATTGATTTAGGCAGTATCGTTGGTCCACAGGGAGCGCAGGGGCCGCAGGGGCCGGCAGGCCCGCAGGGATTAAAAGGTGATACCGGAGCGAAGGGAGCCACAGGAGCACAGGGGCCACAGGGTATCCAGGGAGAAACTGGACCGACAGGTCTTGCTCACTCTAAAAAGGGGGGATGAAGAATATATAAACATGTATAAAGACATAAAAATAGATATATATTTAGTATTATAAGACATACCTATATTTGATTTTGCAAAAAAGAAATCCTATGTATAACAGGATTTCTTTTTTATATCTTACAATTCTTTTTCATGTTCTGTAATTTTCAGTAGAATATCATAAAAAGCTCCGGACGGCTTGAGAGGTGTTATATAAATTAAACGTCCATTAAACTTTAGTATCCAATACAATTCGTCATGTCTTTTTTCTATCATAATCTTATACAAATGATTGGCTAGTCTTACTCCTAAAGTGATTTCATTTAGAATAATAAACTTGAAATGCAATCTTTTTGTAAAAAAATCATAATCAGGTAAGATATTTTCTTTAAGTTCTCTAGTTAGTATGATAGAAATATTACCTTCAATAAATTTTCACTTCCTTTCTGTTTTTGCACTAATTGTATATATTTATGATATAATTAATGCAATAAGTCGAAAATGTCGTAAAGCTTATACATTCACGACTTATTAATCTAATTATAATCATAATTGTTTGGTATGTCAATACAAAATTAAGGAAGTAGCAGTATGTTGTTGAGAAGTAAAAAAACCGAAGATGTATGTAAAGAATTTCTTGAAAAACTTAAAAGCGAAAGAAAAAAACTATCTACAAGAGCAAATTATCAGCAAAAAATTTATAAATATATACTTCCTAATCTTCCTTTTTTGGCAAAAAAAATACGAAAGTCAGATTGTGATTGCTTAATAAACAGCTTAAAAGAAACTCTTTCTTATAAGTCAATAAACGATATCATTATTTTAATGAATAGCATTTTTATTTTTAGCTTTGAAAAAAAATATATGAAAAAGCTTATCAAACTTGCAAAAACAGAAGAACATCCGGTTGATAATATTGAAGTCTTTACGAAAGAAGAGCAAGAAAAATTGCAAGAGTATCTTCTTTCGCATTTAGATTATTTCAACTTCTCTGTGTTATTAGCTTTAGGGTCTGGAATACGAATCGGCGAACTATCGGCACTTACAAATGATAATTTTTTTGATGATTTTATTGCAGTTAAGTACACTTTACAAAGAGTAAAAAATATTGATAGCAATGGTAAATCTCCACAAACTATTATTGTTATTTCAGAAGCGAAAAGCAAAAAATCTATACGTGAAGTTCCGTTTAATGACATTATAATAAATACAAAGAAAACACTAGTATATAATAAATCAAGTTACATTTTAACAGGTTCAAGTGACTTTATAGAACCACGGAGTATTGAAAGAAGGTTTAAAAAAATACTTGTAGATTGCAAAATTAAATATAGAAAATTTCATACTCTAAGGCATACTTTTGCTATGAATTGTGTAAAAGGAGGAATGAGTATTGAATTACTTTCCGAACTTTTAGGACATAGTAGTATAAAAACCACCAGGAAATATTATATACACTATGATTTAGAAATAAAAAAAGAAGAACTAAAAAAAGTTCATTTACACTTAAAAACTCAAATGTCGTAAATGTATAAGCTTTACGACATACAGTCTTTACAAAAAAACAAAAAATTATTCAAGACGAATAATTTTTTTCATTAAGGAGCAACTATGAAAGAAAGAGAGATATGCAGTCAAATAGAATTTAATCAGTTTAGAAGTTACGCTAGTCATGAACAATATTTAGCGTACAGGAACAAAGCTCAAATGACTGATGAAATGCGAGCAAGCATTATATGTCTATTAGCAAAACTCAGTTGCCTTGACCTTTTAGCAGATTTTATTCATGATGAGTTTATCAAGGAGAAAAACAATGATTGAAAAACTTTCAAGGAAAAAATTAGATATTGAGCATAGAAAATTTATAGCAGAGTCAACATATTTAGAAATGCAATGCTTCCTAAATAACCTTCCTATGACACATAAACTCAAACTTGAGATCATTGATCGCATGGAAGAACTAGAGTGTGATACACTCCTACAGCAGTTTCTCATTGATTTACAGGATAGTAGCAAATATCATATTGTTTAAAAAAGCACCTCAAGGGGTGCTTTTTTCATGTTCTAAAGGGCTTGTACACAAGCATATTTATAGCAAGAAAAAGAAGTGTAACCAGGGTGTAATTTTCACATAAGATAAAAAAAGAAAATTACAGCTCTGTTACACCCCATTATGCCCTATAAAATGAGGGTTCATGAGAAAATTTCAAATTATAAGATAATGACATAATATATATTTATATATATTATGTCACATGAAATTGTAACCAGATGGGAGGTTAGGCTATGATGGACGAAGTTTTGCAGGTTTATAGGGAGGGGCTGGCAGGCGGCGGGCGACTCCGCACCCAAACGATACGCATGTACTCTGAACGCCTGAAAACTTTATTAAAGGGGCAAAGTATCATAAAAACAATTGAAAATCTGGACATTGATAAAATGATTAGCAATCTACAAAATGTGAAATACAAAAACGAGTTCTCACAATACAAGAACGCACTTTTCTACTTTTTAGAACTCCAAAGTATAACCCTTACTACTTCCCAGTTAGAGCAGATTAAAATACTTGAAACACAAACAAGAAAAAAATATAGAAAGATGGATAGTGCAGAATTAGTGAAAATAGAAAACACTATTAAGCGTCTTAAAAATAAAAAACTGAAATACAGTTATCAAACACTGCTTTCTACAGGACTTAGAGTGTCGGAACTAGCACAAATAAAGAAAGAAGATTGTACTTTATCCGCCAATCAACTAATTTTTTCTTTTATTGGAAAAGGTGGAAAACAGGAACAAATCACTTTTAAAAGAGAAGATAACGAAAAACTATTTGAAAATCTAAAAGAGTTGATAAAAAATACAAGTCTAGACCACAAACTTTTTTATTCTGCTAACTACTTGCAACAAAATGCCAAAAGCTACGGGTTTGAGTGTCATGATCTTAGACGGGCATATGCTAAAGTGGAGTATAAAAAATCAAAATCTAAAGATCAGGTCAAAGAAAAAATGCGTCATACAAATACTAAAACTACAGAAATCTATTTAAAAAGTAAAGTCAAAATCAATTAAGCAACATAGTATGCTAAGGTGGTAAATATGAAATTACTTGAATTAATCACAAAAGAATTTATTTTTATTGTTGAAACTTTACTTGTAAATGAAGATATAGAAGACAATAGAATAATAATCGACAGAGACTATTTTAAGAGACTATTAGAAAAGTATAAGTATATGAGTTTCAAGGAAAAAACAGGTATTTATAAGGATTTAAACTTTCTTATTCATGACAAGAATAACTACACACTACCCTGTAGACAGGACGGGAAAACTATTAGGAAAGTGGTAATAAATTATAAAACATATGTCACTTTAAAAGCGCTGATTTCGCAGGAGGTAGATAATGAAGGAAGGTAAAATGGAAGAAACAATAACTTATAGATTGTGCTATGCAATAGGCTATATATTAACCAGTGCAATTAGAATTCTTATCAGTTTTATATGGAATGGAATTATTGAAACTTCCAAAAGATATAAATTTATGCTTGTCAGTTATTTAGCATTGACGGTCTTAACCGTTATTACATTTTCGATAGATATATTTCCCTTTCCCTTAGTTCTCTTATTAGCCACTTCTATTGTGTCTGCAATTTTTATACATATCAAAGACGCACCCGTAAAAAAACAAAGGGATTATTTTAATAGTGTTTTTACAGAAGTTCAGTTAATTGATAAGAGAGACGAAGTTCCGTACTACTTTACTGAAAAAATGCTTAGTGAATATGTAACATGTTACTCCTTTACAACCACAATACCAATTAAGGATTGGTTTTCAAAAAAAGAACTTATGGAAATGCAATTTAACTCAAAGATAATTGACATTGTACAAAGTGAAAAGGACAATAGAGTTATCAGTCTTTTAGTTGAAAATGAAGCATTACCAACAGAGATTCCATGGACTGATTTATACCTTGATACAACACCACAGTTAGCGTTAGGAATTAGTCATTATGGTGTCACCTATTTAGATTTACAGAAATTTCCTCATGTTTTCATAGCCGGAGAAACAGGGTCGGGAAAATCTAATATACTAAAATGTATGATATATCAAGCATTGCTTAAAGATTATCAGATTGTTCTGATCGACTTCAAGCGTGGCGTTTCTTTTTCTGCTTTTAATGAAATTGTTTCTATTTTTTATGAATATGAGACGGCTATGAATATACTGGAAGAAATGGTAAAAGAGACACAACATCGACTTGACCTATTTAGGAATAACAAAGTAGATAATTTAGAGGATTTTAACAGAATGGCAGACATTCAGCTTAAAAGAAAAATCATTTTCATTGATGAACTAGCAGAACTATTAAAAACAAGAGATAAAGAAATTTCCAAATCACTTTATGATAGTTTAGAGACTTTGACTAGACTAAGCCGGGCAGTTGGTATACATCTTGTAATGGGTATACAACGTCCAGATAGTACCGTTATAAATGGGCAAATAAAAAACAACGTTTCCTTCCGAATATGTGGTAGGTTCGTTGATAAAGAGCCATCAAGGATTATGTTAAATTCTGATGTTGCTAGTACTCTACAAAATATTAAAGGACGTTTTATAGTAAAAGATAACAATTTAACAGAAATACAATGCTTTTATTTTTCCGATAGTTGTGCAAGCGATATAAAAGAGAGATGTGGAGGAGCTGTAACACCTCCTAAAATGCCCTGTGAGGACGTTGAAGAACAGAAAGAGGATAAAACTACGATACAGCAGAAAAACAGCTTAGAAATGGAAAATACAGATAATGTGAGTACATCTACTTTGAATGATAAAAATATAGATAATCAAATTTCTTTTAATTTTGAAGATATCGAGCACAAATAAATATAAACACAAAAGCCCCTTTTCAGGGGCTTTTGCTTATGAATATTTTATTATCTTTTTTAGTATACCTAAGATTAATTCTTTTGTTTCGATATCGGCTAGTAATAAAAGTTTTTCAATATCACTTTTTTCATTATTAGCTATCATTGGCTTTTCAATATCACTTTTTCCATCGTTAAAAAAATTCGATACAGATATATTAAAAATATCACAAATTGAATAAAGCGCTGGTATAGATGGTAACATTTTATGAGCTTCTATTTTGCTTATGTAATTTTCATTTTGATTAAGCGTTAGGCTTAATTTTCTAGCAGATATATTCATATTCTTTCTAAGACCTGCAATGCGATTTCCAATAAATTCCTCGTTCATGATTAGTCCTCCTTATTTCCTCTTATTATACTATATATTTTATGTAAATGTAAATACTATAAAGCCCAATTTTATTGACATTGGGATTTAAAAGGTGTATAATATGATTATACATTTGTTTTTAATCAATATATTTAAAATTAAAGCAAAAAAGTTTGTGCATTTTGTACAAGTATTTGTACATAAGCTTTTTCAGGTGATTATATGAAAAAGCTTAAAGCAGTAGAAAAACTTTTTGTACTATCAGTATTCAAAAGAATGTATCAAGAAAAACTACTATCCAAGGAAGAATATTATAAATGTATTGATGAATTTGAAAAAATGATGGAAAAGAGGGAGAATAAGAATGCGTGAGAAGGAAAATATAAAAGAAATATATAAAGATGATATTACTTTTTTAGACACTAAGGAAAAATCGTATATACTGAATATGCTTAAAGAAGAAGAGAAAAATAAATACAAAAATAGAGTTTTGTGTGAAAAAGATGTATACAAGATTAGTATTGAAGCTTATTCCGTTTTAGATAAACTTTTAAAACTTCCTTTGATAAGCGTCGCATATGGTAGAGTTAGCACTAATCATGAGGATCAGCAAAATTCACTTGAAAGTCAGATATACTATTTTCAAAATATACTAAGTGAGTCGAGTTTATGGACTCTAAAAAGCATATATGCAGACCAGGGAATTTCTGGAACTCAATTTAAAAACAGAAAAGCATTTAATAAAATGATTGATGATGCACTTGAAAATAAGTTTGATCTTATTCTAATTAAGGATGTAAGTCGTTTTGCTAGAAATACTGTTGACTGTTTGCAGACAATTCGCAAATTATCACAAAAAGGAGTTATTGTTTATTTTATAACCGACAGAATTATTTCAATAGAGCAAGATGCGGAAATTAGAATAACAGAAGCGGTAAAACATGCACAAGAAGAAAGTCGTCGTCAGTCGGTGAAGGTGAAGTGGGGAATGGACTCAAAAGCAAAAATGGGAAATCCCCTCGGACGCAAATGTTTTGGCTTTGAGTTAGAAAAAAATAAGCTTGTAATTTCACAGTATCAGGCAGAATTAATAAAAGAGTGGGGGCGTTTAGTTTTAGCACATTATTCTCAATATCAAATAAGAAAAGAAATGGAGCGAAGATCAATAAAAACTCCATCTGGTCTTGATAATTGGGATAATGTAGACATTTATGAAATGTTAAAAAATCCAAAGTTACGTGGAGACTCACTTTACAAAAAAGATATTGTCATAAATTATTTAGAGCATAAAACAATAAAAAACGATGGACGTGTACCAACTATTTATAAGAAGAACACACATGAGCCAATTTTTACAGAGGAACAACATAGTGCTATTATAAAGGAAATAGAGAGTAGAAGCCCTGTACTTACAGAAGAAGAAAAGCGGAAATTCACCAATCGCTATGCATTATCTGGGAAAGTCATCTGCGGTACTTGTAATCATACATATTATAGAAAAGCGTATCATCGCAAAAAAGAAAAAGAGAATTTTGTTTGGTGCTGTTCAGAAAACATAAAAAATGGTCTACCAAAGAAAAATAATTTAGGAAAAATGGTTGGGTGTGATAATAAAGGTATACACGAACCCATACTACAAAAGATATTTATGCAAGCGCTACAATATGTTTTGACGAATAAGGAACAAATAATTAAGGTTATGAAAACAGTTATAGATAATATTTTAGCAGAAATAGAGCCACTTAATAAAGTTGAGGAAAAATTGAATAAAGAACTTTTTAAAATCAAAAAAAATAAAATGAATACAGTGGAATTATACAACGATAACTCAATAGATAAAAATACTATGCTGGATATGTTAAATGAATACAGTAGTAGAGAAAGTGATGTTCTAAATCAGCTAGAAAACGTAAAAAACAAAGTAAATCAAGATGATATGCAAGTATTTAATAGAAAAGATAATTTATCCTTATTTATTGAAAAAGTGGGAAGATTTTCAGTCGATGACTTTAATGAAATCCAATGTAGAGATTTACTATATAAAATGATAGTCTATAACAGAACTAAAATAGCTGTGTATATCAAGGGGGAAGAAGGTTCCCCGGATTTTTTTGACGGTAGCCCCCCTCTTTTGATGGGTCAAGAGGACCAAAGGGGGACACGGGAGCCACAGGCGCAAAAGGTGCGGATGGTGCAACATGGCTGTTTGGCACAGCGGCTCCGACAACTCAGGGAAAAGACGGGGACTTTTATCTCAATACTGCCAATTTTGATGTTTATAAGAGAGCGTCAGGGGCTTGGGCAAAGACGGGTAATATCAAAGGTGCTACCGGAGCACAGGGGGCAAAGGGAGATACTGGAGCAACTGGGCCGACAGGTCCGCAGGGGCCGAAGGGTGACACCGGCGCGACTGGGCCGAAAGGTGCAACAGGTTCAACTGGCCCGCAGGGTCCTGCAGGTGAGGCATTCACAATTGCAAAGACCTATGCCAGTATCGGTGCTATGAATAGCGGATATGCTTCCGACGGCGTGAAGGTTGGGCAGTTTGTCATGATCGACACGGGAAATGTGAATGATGCGGATAATGCAAAGCTGTATGTAAAAGGAACATCCGCATATACCTACATTACGGATCTTTCTGGAGCCACCGGTATGACAGGTCCGCAGGGTGCAAAAGGTGCTACAGGTGCCACAGGCCCACAGGGAGCCACAGGACCGAAAGGAGATAAAGGTGACGCTTTTACCTATGCCGACTTTACATCTGCACAGCTTGCAGCCTTAAAGGGCGCTAAGGGTGATACCGGAGCAACTGGCCCGCAGGGACCGAAAGGTGATACTGGTGCGACAGGAGCCAAGGGAGCCACCGGTGCCACAGGTCCCCAGGGACCACAGGGACCGGCCGGAGTGGATGGCAAGACACCGACATTTGAGATCCGGAGTGGCCACCTGTATGCAATCTTTGAGTAAGGAGGCGGTAATATGGCAGTGATAGAAACTGATTTAGGCTCAGTGGTGGGTCCTCAGGGACCTGCAGGGCCGAAAGGAGCAACCGGGGCTACCGGAGCACAGGGGCCAAAGGGGGATACCGGATTGACTGGCCCGCAGGGGCCAAAGGGCGCGACCGGTGCCACGGGAGCACAGGGGCCGAAAGGTGATACTGGCGCTGCAGGCCCTCAGGGACCACAGGGACCGGCCGGAAAGGTAGATGCTACTGTTCCTGTATCTTTTACGGATGCGGTATCCAGAGAGGCGTTAGCTACAGGCGAGACGATTGGAACAATAGTGGGTAAAATATCCAAGTGGTTTAAAGATTTAAATTATCTTGCGTTCAATCGGTTACAGAATTTATCATTCAAGCGAACTCCTTCTGGTAAGGATGTATTGCTATTAGAAGAATATAATGGTGTAGGCCATAAGATTGAAATGTATGATTTTGAAAAGTATTTAAAAACGGATTTGCAACCAGAAACGACAGCCGACATTGTTACATTTACGAAAGCGGATGGAACGGCTAGCACAGTGCAAGATGAAGTTACTGCAATAAACTCCGCTTTACCGCATGTTGAAAGAGGATCTATTAGAGCCAACGCAAGTACGACCGGTGCAATGACATCAGTAAAATTTGCAAAATCATTTACAACAGTTCCAACAATCTCTCTTAGCCTGCAAGATTCAGGTGCTGCATGGGCTGATGTTACTCATTTTTCAGTAAATGAAGTTACAACAACGGGATTTAATATTATGTGCAAATGCAAAAATGCATCCGGTTCATCTCTTGACAGTATAAAAATAGCTTATATTGCGATTGGATGACCAAGTATTTACATCGGCCCTATAGCTACCCAAGTGATTTCTGTATCCGTACTGTTTGTTCTTAGCACGTATGCGTCAAAACCGTCTTTGGTGTTACTGGATGTTCCAACTCCTAAAACTGTCACACCGGGAACGGATGTTATGGGTGTAAGCGAAACATGTGCTTTTTCCTTAAACGGTTTTGGAAATGTTACCCGTTTTGACGTGGGTTCATTCGGTTTTGGTGTAATTGTTACTCTTCCAGCCTGAATCCAATAATTTCCTAAAGCGGAGTTTAGCACAACGCTGGAAACTGGTATAATCATAGGCAAAAGGAGGAATTGCCTATGGAACCACGAATGGAACTTATTAACAGTGTATTGGCTGCAATGACAGCGCTGCTGGCGGCAGAACAACTGGACAAGCTGCAGGAGGTATTGTGTATTAAGTTGCATGATTATGAAGTGCAGCCTAGAAGTACAGAAGTGATGATTACCGACAACAGCGCCGAAGGAATGCTCAACCGATTTATAGCCACAAAGCGCTTGGAAGGCACTGCAGAGACAACCATACGCCTGTATTATCCTTACATAATAGGGTTAATACGGGCGCTGGGAAAACCCTTGTATAAGGTGGATACCTATGATATCCGGTATTATCTGTCGTTGTATAAACAGCAACGGCAAGTAGCGAACCGGACTCTGGAGAACATGAGGAAATGTTTTTCAAGCTTCTTCGGATGGCTGTCGGACGAAGGTCTGATCGGAAGGAACCCCTGTAAGGCTATAAAGGCCATAAAGTACGAAAAGACAGTGAAAAAACCCTTCTCACCGGAAGAAAGGGAACGGCTGAAAAACGCCTGTACAACTCTTAGAGATTTAGCATTGATTGAATTTTTATATGCCAGCGGCTGTCGTGTGTCAGAGGTGGTCCGACTGAATAGAAGTGACATAAAATTTCACAGCAGGGATGTGGTTGTGCTGGGAAAAGGCGGTAAAGAGAGAAGAATATACCTGACAGAGGTTGCAACAATGCACCTTGCGAATTATCTTGCTCAACGGCGGGATGACAGCCCGGCTTTATTCGTTTCCCGGCACGCTCCACACGGACGTATGGGGAAAACTGGAATAGAGGCGATCTTGCGGAAACTGGGAGAGAAAACAGGAATAGAAAAGGTACACCCACACAGATACCGGCGCACACTTGCCACGAACCTTGTTGACAGAGGAGCGCCGATACAGGACGTGCAACACATTTTAGGACATGCGGATATAAGGACAACACAGATTTATCTATATAATAATCCGCAGAATATCAGATACAGCTATGAAAAATACAGTGCATAAATAATAAAATTGGTTATTTTTAAGTCTGCTTACGGCAGGCTTTTTTGGCGTGTCAAAAAACGACAGTACCAGATAAAAATGAAAGTGACATAAACTCCGCTTTGGGTGGAATGGCAATACAAATCGGTAGGGTTACGATAATTCCGAAACCAAATGAACCAACCATGAAAAAGGTAACTTTTCCTAAGCCGTTTAAAGGTCAACCAGGCGTGGTCCTTACGCCTATAACGTCGGTACCTGGTACTTTTTTATTGGGGTGTGGCACGAGTTATAATACATTAAATGGGTTTGAGGCTTATGTCACAAGGAAAGATAATACAGAGACTATCTTGGTCTGGATCGCAATAGGTCCTATATGATATTTGGGGATTAAAGAGTCCTGATGAGTGATTTATCAATATAGATCTGTAGCTTCCATACACCATCTACCAAGGCCCATTCAAAGGAAATGCTATTTGTTCCTGCTTTCGTTTTTAAGGAATTATGAGTATGTGATGTGGCCGATTTAGCTTTCAGCTTCGTATCCATCTCACTCTCTGTATAATATCTGTTGTCATGTGTATGTGATTTTTCTGCTTTGTCATCCAAAGCGGAGTTTAGCAAAAGAAACGAAGAATTTTTACTAGAATACACCCATCCAGGCGTGTTGTGACGAGGATTTTTTCTATGAAAGCAGGTGATTTATATGAAAATCAGAGCCAGACCGTGATGAGCGGTCTATTTTAATGCAGAAAATCAAAAAGGAAAGGTGAAAGATATGGGTAAAATTAGATTAAATAATGGACAGGAGCTGGAGATTATCGCAGATGGTATCCAGGCGTCAGGTGATTCCCTCACTCTGGGATTAGTGCCGGGGAATAAAAATATCATGGAGTATGAGACGCTGCTGTCAGATGCTGTCAATACAAGCAGGATCCAGGTGATTGATTATAATGAAGAGGTGTTTAAAATCCATTCGGGATTTACAAAGATCCAGAGGATTGAAAAGCAGATGGATGCTGTTGTGAGCCATACACAGGATGCGGAAGGAAATCCGGTGCCTGTTAAAGGAGTTGCTATCCTTGTGGAGCTACAGAAACCGGATGAAACAGAGGCCCGTATAGCCGCTTTGGAGGAAACTGTTGACACCCTGGTGCTTGAAAGTCTGGGGCTTGCGTAAGGAGGTGCGCGAAATGTTTGAGACAATTGCGAGGTTATATAAAAAGACCGGAAATGCAGAAGTAGTAGAAAAGGCTGCCGCGAAAGGCTGGATCAGCCAGGAAGAGAAGGAGAATCTCCTTGCTGGCTAATAGTTGTATTTCAATCTTTGAGTGAGGAGGAGTATACATGTGACAGAATGGGAAGTATTTGGTGTTATTGTGGCCCTGACTGCTTTTGCAATCTCCATCGGCACACCGATCATAAAGCTGAACACATCCATAACCCGACTGATCGACAGACTTAATATGCTGGATGAGGGAATGGACGAGCTGACAGAAAAAAATCATAAATCCCATGAGCGGATATGGGTACACAACGAGGAACAGGATAATAAACTGAATGACCACGAGACACGGATCACCATATTGGAGAAGAAAGAAGGGTGACTATGAGGAATAATGAGTATTGGATGAATTGGGTAAAAAAGGCAGGTGTCAGAGCAGTTAAGACGATTGCTCAGGCTGCAATTGCCGGTATTGGCGCCGCTGCCGTAATGGGACAAGTAGATTGGAAATATGTACTTTCGGCTTCTGTGCTGGCAGGGGTGTTGTCTATGTTGACCAGTGTTGCAGGTCTGCCAGAGGTTGAATTAAAAATAGAGGGCGAGTGATCACTCTCTATTAATTTGTGCCAGCGTAGCCGGCAGGAAGGAAAGTTTATGGAGATCAAGAAAAAAATCGTAAAGAACCATTGCTATATTGGGGCCAATAGCCCGACCTATGTGGTGGTGCATGAGACAGATAACTGGTCCAAAGGGGCAGGGGCCAGGACACACGCTAATGCTCTGTATAACGGCAATCTGGCGGGCAGTGTACATTTTTACGTAGATGACACTGACATCTATCAGACGCTCGATTTAACGGACGGTGCCTATGCTGTAGGAGATGGCGGCGGAAGGTACGGTATCACAAATCGTAATAGCATTAATCTGGAAATCTGCGTCAATCCGGACAGCAATTATTACAAAGCTGTCGAGAACGCAAAATGGCTCTGCGCCAAACTGCTGAAAGAGAGAGGATGGGGAGTTGACCGTCTGAAGCGGCATTATGATGCATCCCGGAAGAATTGTCCTAGGAGGATTATTGCGGAGGGACTGTGGGATAAATTCAAATCCGATGTCCAGAAACTCATGAATGGGACAAGCTCCGGCAGTTCCGTTCCGGAACCCAACCCCAAACCGGATACTAGCAAACCGGCAACAACGGGCGGCAATGTTGTGATCAGAGACGGGCAGATCCACTGTAATAACTTTACCGAGGCTGATATTCCGGTAGATGGATACGACGGACCGAAAACCCGCAAGGGAGCTGTGATGGTCCTGCAGATGGCTATTAATCAGGATTATCGGGCTGGGCTTACTGTAGACGGTATCTGGGGATCTGTATCAGATCGGGCGCTCGGCAGCCACTATGTATGCCGCAATGAGTGCCAGTACATGGTCACAGCCCTGGAGATTCTGCTCATGCTCAAAGGCTACAACCCGCAGGGCGTAGAGTGTCCGGGCAGCTTTGGTGCTGGTCTGGAGGCGGCGGTGTGGCAGTACCAGCGTGATCATGGCTTGACTGTGGATGGTGTCGCAGGCCGCAATACATTTATGAGTTTGCTGTAATCTGGCTCGACGTCGAGTTTGTAGCATAATAATAGCCCCGGTGATGAACCGGGGCTGGTGTGCTAAGGTAAACGCACAATATGTATTTTTTGTTGTATATCACTTAAATTGCCACTAATAGCACAATTATATATTTTGTTTGCCACAATATCAGCAGCACGCACTAAAGGGGTACATTCCGAGTTGCAAAAACGTAAAACAATACCTCCCATGTGGGGGAATATGGGAGGAAAAAATCGATCCCAGTTAAAGTTGTATGTTCCACGTTTGAATTCTTGCTCAAGAGTTTCCTTTAATTCATAACGACCGTTTGTTGCTGTTGAGTGTTCATCTGCAAATATATACATATTGTTGATACTGTCAGGTGAGATAACGCTAGTAGAAATTAGGTTCTCTAAACATCTTTTTAATCCTATTTTATAAGCGTAATCAAGATAGCGTTGTTTTGTTTTTTTATCACTAAATATTGAGTCCATTACTTTATATTGATCTATAATTACTCCGAATTTCACATATGAGTTTAAAGAACGTAATAATTTACCTTTTTCTCTGTTTGTAACAAAAGAAGCTTTTAATTCATCATCCTTTGAGTAATTCTTGTATCTTATACAACGCTCTGCATGTAAATACTTTCTCGCACAATCTTCTTTTTGATTTTTGCCAAACAGTATCAGTCCTCCGTAAACATAATTACTATTATGCACTCTGTCGAAGACTCCAGATTCATCTGTATATATAAACAAATCCATGTTTTTCCCCTTATAATAAAAAAACCGCCAAATGGCGGCCCCGCGTCCGACGACATTACATGTCGCTTAAACGTTAATTCGGTTGAGCGGGTATACAGCATATTTCTATCTGCAACTATATAATAGCAGTTTTTGCAGTGGTTGTCAATATATTGACAACAAAATGACAATCTTTTGACAAACAAAGATTGATATTATTTTACAAGATACGCAAAATGGCCAGTGCCATAATAGCACCGGCCATCCACTATCACATCTATAGCTGTATTATATCTCTGAGGGTGCGGATATGCAACAGAGAGGTTTAGACAGTTTTCGACATTACGCAGACTGCTTATAGCGGTATCCTCTGGGGCGCTCCTCGGGGTACGTTTTATAATATAGGTAGAGAGCGTACTGTACGGATATTGTTCCATGTGCTGGCAGATTAGGGCTGCATTCCAAGGCGGCCTGATAAAGTAAAAATGCGTCATGATTTTCAAAGATAAGATTTTTCTCCATATCAACACCTCTTTTGTTGAAAAAACAAACAAATGTTCTGCGGCTTATAGCATAATTATACGAACATATATTTGGTTTGTCAAGGCAAACACTATGTATTTCTATTATAGGGTATTACAATCCGGTCCACCATACTGACTCATAATAAACAAAGCAGCCTTGGCATTCGGAGTCTTAATATTTATCGGATACTGTAATCTCTTCTCATAATTCCACATATTCTAGCACACTCCTCTCTATTCCCAAGGCCACGGCTGCATTACCCAATCCCATGAGTTGCTGCAGTCATCATCAGCAGTTGCAATGGTAAGCGGGCCATAGTACATGGCGTATTCTTTCAGCGCTTCTTCGCGGATGCGGATTTTATCGCACATAAATTCCATAGCGGACTTGTCATCCGGGTGAGTGTCAAGGTAGAGATTCATATCGTTGACGGCGAAGCTGACTTCATTGATCAGCTGCATTAACTGGGATTTGCTGCGTCTGCATTCCTTCATCGACATCCACCTCTCTTTCCACAGAATGGCTTGCAAAGCTCAGGGAAGATGGTTCCCATCTGCAGCGCTTTGCAAAGTTCAAAGGTAGTTTTGAATTTTTGCATGGGTACATATGCCATAGTAAGCGGCAGTTTGTCGGCATGTTCATAGATTGAGGTGTTGTCTACCATATCACAATTACAGTTACAGCCACAGGGTGTACGGCGGCAGTTATCGCGGGCCGGCATTTCTCTGTTCGGCGGATAGTACGGACGGACGCCCTGATAATTCATTCGACATTTTTCCATATCTGTTTATCCTTTTAATTTACTTATACAGTAATATCTTATGAAGGACTGCATAAAATGTTAAATATTCTTTACGCTGAAGCGCTAAAATGATATAATAATAAAAACGGGCCGATGTGGGTCAGTACCCGGCGGCAGGCATGTCAGGACAAAAGTGATATATGGTCCGGGATGCCGTTTTAGAGTAAAATGGATGGAAAGGAATTTACAGCAATGGAGAATTATTATCAGCCGGAAGTCGAATGTGCCTCAAGAGAGCAGATTCGTGAATGGCAGGACGAACGTCTGACAAAACAGGTAAAGCACGTATATGACAACGTGCCCTATTACAGAGCAAAAATGGAGGAAGTGGGCCTTGTACCCGAGGATATCAAGTCTATGGATGACCTGCATAAGCTTCCATTCCTGACAAAAGAAGATCTGCGTGAAGCGTATCCCTATGGATTGCTGGCAGTCCCTCTTTCTGACTGTGTGCGTATCCAGTCAACCAGCGGCACGACGGGCAGAAGAGTGGTGGCATTCTATACTCAGCATGATATAGATTTGTGGGATGACTGTTGTGCCAGAGCAATCATGGCAGCAGGCGGAACAAAAGATGATGTAGTACATGTATGCTATGGTTATGGATTGTTTACAGGAGGGCCTGGTCTGAACGGCGGTTCCCATAAGGTAGGATCTCTGACACTTCCTATGTCCTCCGGCAATACGGACAGACAGATACAGTTCATGTGTGACCTTGGTTCCACGATCCTCTGCTGTACCCCATCTTATGCGGCTTATCTGGCGGAGACAATCTGTGAGAGAGGGCTTAGAGACAAGATCAAGCTGAAAGCAGGTATATTTGGAGCAGAGGCATGGAGTGAGGAAATGCGCCGTGATGTGGAGGACAAGCTTGGAATCCGTGCGTATGATATCTATGGACTCACTGAGATTTCCGGCCCGGGTGTATCCTTTGAATGCAGCGCACAGGGCGGGATGCATATTAATGAGGACCATTTTATTGCTGAGATCATTGATCCGGTCACAGGTGAAGTTCTTCCGGACGGAGAGAAGGGCGAGCTGGTATTTACCAGCATCACAAAAGAGGCATTCCCTCTTCTGCGTTACAGAACCAGGGATATCTGTGTACTGAATCGTGAAAAATGTTCCTGCGGAAGAACTCATGTGCGCATGTCGAAGCCCATGGGCAGAAGTGATGATATGCTCATCGTCAAAGGAGTCAATGTATTCCCGAGCCAGATTGAAACGGTACTCCTCAACAAGGGTTATCCGGCTAACTACCAGATCATCGTAAGCCGTGAAAAGAACAGCGACAAGCTGGAAGTTCAGGTGGAGATGACTCCGGAAATGTTCTCTGACTCTATCCGGGAGATTGAAGTAAGAGAGCGTGAGCTGATCGAGGCACTGAAGTCCATGCTGGGTATTTATGCAGTTGTAAAACTGGTTGCGCCTAAGACCATCGCCCGAAGCGAAGGCAAGGCGAAACGTGTAATTGATAACCGTAATCTTTACTAGAAAAAGGGGGGATTTTTATGACAGTAAAACAGATTTCTGTATTTGTGGAAAATAAACCGGGTATGCTGGCAGAGCTGGCGAATGCTCTGAATGAAAATAAAATAAATATGAGGGCATTGTCTCTGGCTGAGACAAAGGATTTTGGCATCATCCGCCTGATCTTGGATGACCCGTTCAATGCAGTCCGGGTTTTGAAAGACTGTGGCTACATATGTTCCATCACAAAGGTATTGGCGATTGCCATTTCTAATAAGCCTGGAAGTCTCGGAAAAGTTATGCAGATATTGGGTGACAACCAGATCAATGTGGAATACACCTATGCATTCACCGCAGGCGTGAAAGATAAGGCATGTATGATCTTAAGAGTGGGAGACAATGAAAAAGCAATTGAGGCCCTGACAAAGAACGGTGTTAAGCCCCTCTGCCAGGACGATTTAGATGAGCTGTACAAATAAGAACATTGTTACAAATAAAAAGGATGCGCTGTATCACTGAAATGTGATCAGCGGCATCCTTTATTCATGGCTGTCTTTTATACAGCATAAAATCCTGTTCCAACCCATATCCTGATTCCAGGTACACTCTAGTACATCGATTCGGTCAACGCAGCCCGCTACGCCTCCCTCATCGGCTCAAAATTTCCCGTAAAATGTGACGCACAGCCTGCCGAAAGCATTTTTCAGACACGCTCCAGGCAAAACAGGAAATCTATACTTCCACAAGCATTCCCTGTATCTTGTCATACCTGCAGTATTTTCCGTTTTCAGATATGAACGGGAAATAGTCCCCTGTCCGGATATTCTTTATGTACACAATCTTGGTGGCCTTCATATAGACAAATGAAAACCTCTCGTTGGGTGAAGAAATCCACTCAAAAAGGTTTTGTTTGCCATCCTCAGCCAGAACAAGGGAGTAACCGCCCTCACAGGCATCCAGATGGAAATAGCTTCTCTTCTGCTCACTGTCCTCTGCGAATACATGGCCGTAAATATAGTCTGAAAATGTGTTTTCTACAAATTTTCGGAAACTTCTAAGATTTAAAACATCTCCTGAAGTCTCCAAAGTGATTCTGTCACCACGTTCCAGACGTGCTCTGAAGATCCCGAGGATTTCAACGGCCTGGTTTAAAAAAGAAATGCTGCTGTACTCCAGTGATTCCAATAAAGTGTCTGTTACCTCCCGCGACAGGACAGGAGATTCCTTAGCCTGCGTATACAATTCATCTGGTGTCATAACGTTACCCTCCACTACATGTTTTTAGCTACCTAAATTTATTATAATATAGAGGGGGAGAAAGTCAAGGCATTGCAATAGGGATTTCTGGTATAAATTATTATTATTTTAAGAAGAATCATTTGTATACTTGTGTTCAGGGTATAATATTTGTTAGAATAGAAGAAACAGCCGCGAAGCATCTGCAGGCTGACAGAAACAGAGGCAGGAAGTGACAGGGCATGAAGCAGATTTTCAGAAGTATGTGGAGAGCAGTAAAAAAGAATATGATCAGTCTATTGCTTTTTGAGACAGGCTACAGAACGGCCTCTTTTCTATTGGTCATGCATGCTGTCTCCGCTGCGGTCAACTACTCTTTGAAAGCACAGAATTTCAGTTATCTGACTGCTGAAAACTATTTAAAATTTCTTGCAAGTCCTCTGTCAGTTGTGCTGCTTTTGGGGATTTTAATACTTATCCTACTGCTGTTTCTGATAGAGATCTCAGCTCTTTTGTCTTGTTTCAGACATTCCTATCAGGGGCGGAAAATCTATACCAGTGATATGCTCATTGAAGGTGTGAAGCGGTCCTGGGATTTCCTTAAAAACAGTCATATATCCTGGTTTTGGTGCATTATTCTGGCAGCGCCTTTTTTGTCCATGTATTTTCTCATCCGGGAAATTTCCTATATCAGAGTATTGGAATTTACAGCCAGGCAGATTTATAAGGTTGTCAGTCCCCATTGGATTTTATATGGGCTTTTGGGAACCATACTGTTGGTTTCGTTTTTATTTATATTTTCCCTGCCCTATTGTCTTCTGGAGGAGCAGAAGAGCGTCAAGGGAATGAAAGACGGTCTCAGGCTGTTGAAAAAGCAGTGGAAAAAGACACTTCTCGGGTTTATTCTGCTCCATATAGGAATGCTGGTATTTATCGGTGTGGTATATGTGCTGGTGCTGGCAGGGATGACTGGGATTGCCATGTTTACAAAATCAGGTACCTCTGTGGTCAGCACAGTCCTTGTATACAGTAGTTGGATTGATATGGCACTGGGGATATTTGCCGGTGCAGTGCAGTTGATCTGCAGCCTGGCGTTTGTGTATGTGATATATGCCAGATTTCATGTGCAGCCCCAGACAGAGGCTGCCATGGAGGCGATCATTCGGAACCACATTTGGTTTTCAAGGGTGGGCAGACGGAAAATAGCGGCAGTCCTCACCTTGATACTGCTTATCGGAGAAGGGGCGTATCTTGTGGTCCTGGCCTCATCACACGACAGCGCGGTGAACAGCCTGCTGACCACCATGGGAGTCACAGCCCATCGGGGCGGTGCATTGATGGCGCCGGAAAATACCATAAGTTCTCTTGGATATACCATAGACAGTGGTGCGGATTTTGCGGAAATTGACGTACAGGAGACGCAAGACGGGGAATTGGTGCTGCTTCATGACAATTCCCTGAAGCGGACAGCCGGTGTCAATAAAAATGTGTGGGAGATGAACTATGCGGAAATTGAAAAACTGGATGCCGGTTCTAGTTTCCACAAAAAGTTCAGAGGTGAAAAAATCCCCACTCTGGACGAGGTTTTAAAATTTTGTAAAGGAAGACTGGACTTAAATATAGAGATTAAGTATAATGGTAAAAATAAGGGCATTGTAAAAAAGGTGGTCAGAGTGATTGAGCAGAATGGATTTGAGGATCACTGTGTCATCACGTCCATGAATTATGGATTTCTTCAGCAGGTGAAAAAGGCAAATCCCAATATCAGAACCGGTTATATCATGACCATGACATACGGAAGCATCTCCAGGATCACAGCGGCAGATTTTTTCAGTGTAAAGTACACATATATTGATGAAGAATTTGTCAGGGAGGCCCATTCTTTAGGTAAAGAGGTCCATGCATGGACAGTCAATTACCGCGGTGATATCAAGCGCATGATGGATGTGGGAGTGGACAATATCATTACCGATAATCCAGTCCTGGTGCGTAAAGTAATGAACCGGGAAAGTGAGACGGAGACAGGTTTTTGGGAGCTTATGAAATATGCCCTTAGAATATAAGACAGCTTAAAATGTGCCTTACCGTAACTGTACCACTCTAGGGCTGGACAGTTGCTCTTTCTCATTTTAAAAGGTACGGCAGACGTGAATAAAGTGGAGGAAACAAATGGCAGTAAATGTGGCTAAAAAAGCCGGAACAGCAAAAAAGATAAAAAGAGGCCAGCCTGTAGGCCGGTTCGCAAACAGAGTGCGCTACTATGATTTTAATCTGGTAGCTGTTGTGCTGCTTCTCACATGCTTTGGACTGGTAATGCTTTATAGTACCAGTTCCTATCTGGCACAGGTGAAGAGAGGCAGTGATATGGCTTACTTTGGAAAACAGGCTCTCATCAGCGCAGTCAGCATAGGATTTGCACTGTGGATTTCCAGATTTGACTATCATGTGCTGTTTCACCTGTCTCCGTTTATTTATGTGGTGTCCATGATCCTTATGTGTCTGGTGCCGACACCTTTAGGTGTCACGGTCAACGGCGCAAAGCGATGGCTGAAGTTCGGCCCTTCATGGACGCAGTTCCAGCCTTCTGAGATCGCAAAGATAGCTGTCATCACCTTCATCCCCTGTCTGATCATCAAGATTGGGCGGAAGATAAAGCAGTGGCAGTCCATGGTCCTGCTTCTGGCAGTGGGCGGTGTGCTTGCTCTGGGCGCTTTCCTCTTGACAGATAACCTAAGTACAGGTATTATAATCGGAGCCATCACTGTTTTACTGATCTTTATGGCCCATCCTAAAATGAAGCCGTTTCTGATCGGAGGAGCTATAGTGGGCGGTGTGCTGGTGGCTGTGATCATTATCCTGCATATGACGCTGGGAAGCGGAGCGGGCAGCATTGAGGACTTCCGTCTTCGCCGGATCATGGTATGGCTGCAGCCTGAGCAGTATTCCAAGGACGGCGGCTACCAGATCATGCAGGCGCTGTATGCTATCGGCTCCGGAGGATTTTTCGGAAAAGGGCTGGGCAACAGTGTACAGAAATTGGGACCTGTTCCTGAGGCACAGAATGATATGATTTTTTCTATCATCTGTGAAGAGCTTGGCGTGTTTGGCGGGATGATTGTACTGGCGTTGTTTGGATACCTTTTATACCGGCTGTTTTTCATCGCTCAGAATGCACCGGATCTGTACGGTTCCATGATCGTCAGCGGGATATTTTTCCATATCGCCCTTCAGGTTATCTTGAACATCTGTGTGGTCATCAACCTGATCCCTACCACCGGGATCACACTGCCGTTTGTCAGTTACGGAGGTACGTCGATCCTCTTTCTTATGATAGAAATGGGAATTGCCCTGAGCGTATCAAAACAGATAAAATTTGAAACCTAGTTCATCTAAATTAAATAACGGCACTAAGGGCAGCCATGCGCCAGACTGCGGTTTTTATAGTCTATGTGCATGTTTTTGTTGCCATGAAGCCGAAATGCTGAATCGTAACAGTTACTGAACAGTTGTACAGAGAAAAGGGTTGACAAATGGTGGTAAAGAAGATATACTTTGGTCATCAAAGTATTTCAAAAATCAAATCAGAAAAACAAATTCACAAGTTGGATTTGAATAAGATGTATTTTAAAGGAGAATAAGAAATCATGTTAGAAAAAATGAAGGAAATCATTGCAGAGCAGTTAAATTGTGAAGAAAGCGAAATCCATCCGGAAACAAATTTTAAGGATGATTTAGGAGCAGATTCTCTGGATTTATTCGAACTGGTTATGGCACTTGAGGATGAATATTCTGTAGAAATTCCTGCTGAGGAATTACAGGAACTGACAACTGTGGGCGCTGTTATGGATTACCTGAAAAATAAAGGCGTTGAAGAATAAATGGATAGAGAGCAAAATCCTATGGCCGAATGCGGTTTAAACGGATTTTTGCATGTTACTGTCAGAGACAGAAGGTAAACAGCTAAAAGCGACGGAACGGGAAGGACAGAACAGTAACGATCATAGTGCAGATGAGTGGAATCTGCCGCGGCAGTTTGTACTGCCATGGCAGGTTCTATTTTTAAAAACAATTACTTTGAAATACAAAATATTCTACAGCCAAAGGAGTTTGAACGATTATGGGCAAAACAGCATTTATATTTCCGGGCCAGGGAGCACAGTACGTGGGAATGGGCCAGGATTTTTACGATAAAATGCCTGTCTGCAGACAGGTGATAGATAATGCCAGCCAGGTATCCGGTCTGGATATTCCAAAAATCTGTTTTACAGAGAATGAGGAGATCAATATTACAGAGTATACACAGATTGCCATGCTGAGTGTGGAAGCAGCCATATTAAAAGCAATGGAGCAGGAAGGGCTTGTACCTGATGTGAGTGCAGGTCTCAGCCTTGGCGAGTACGGAGCTTGTATTGCGTCGGGAGTGCTCTCTTTGGAGGATGCATTCTCTGTAGTGCGCAAAAGAGGGATTTTCATGCAGGAAGCAGTGCCCACAGGAGGCGCTATGTCCGCGGTCATGGGAACAGATGCAGCAGTGATAGAAAATGCCTGCCGGGAGACAGAAGGGGGTGTTTCTATAGCAAATTATAATTGTCCCGGACAGATTGTGATCACAGGGGAAGAAGAGGCAGTGGCAAAGGCTTCTGAAAAACTGAAAGAACTGGGTGCCAGAAGGATCGTTCCTCTGAAAGTTTCAGGACCGTTTCATTCAGCTATGCTGACAGGTGCCGGAGAAAAACTTGCAGAGGTGTTGGAAGGGGTGAATGTCAGGGAACCAAAGATTCCCTATATCACCAATGTGACAGCAGAATATGTGACAGAGGCTTCCCAGGTCAAGGATTTACTGGTAAGACAGGTATCCTCCTCCGTGAAATGGCAGCAGTGTGTGGAGAAAATGATCACAGACGGAACAGATACTTTTGTGGAGATCGGACCCGGAAAAACTTTAAGCGGATTTATGCGGAAGATCAGCCGTGATGTGAAAATGCTGAACATCCAGACGGTAGAAGATTTTGGAAAGACAGCAGAAGCGCTGAAAAACCGGGCGTCGGAAGTAGAATAAAGACGAAACCAAAGCACCAATAGTATATAGAAACAAAAACCAAAGCACCTGAAGCATTAAAAAAACTCAGACATCAGAAGTGTGAAAGAGACATAAAGATCCAGAAAAAGTGAGGTATAGTGTTATGTTGGAAAATAAAGTAGCCTTAGTGACCGGGGCAAGCCGTGGTATCGGCAGAGCCATTGCCCTTACGCTTGCGGCACAGGGAGCGGCAGTAGCTGTAAATTATAATGGTTCCCGGGAACGGGCACAGGAAGTTGTAGACAGTATCAAAAGCAGAGGCGGCCAGGCATCCCTGTATCAGTGCAGTGTAGGAGATTTTCAGGCGTGTCAGGAGATGATCCAGAATGTGATCAAAGAGTATGGACATCTGGATATTCTTGTAAACAACGCGGGGATCACGAGAGACAGCCTGATCATGAAAATGAAGGAAGAGGATTTTGACGCAGTGATCGAAACGAATCTGAAAGGCGCCTTCAATACGATCCGCCATGTCTCCCGCCAGATGTTAAAGCAGAGAAGCGGCAAGATCATCAACATTTCATCTGTATCCGGAATTTTGGGAAATGCAGGACAGGCCAATTATGCGGCCAGCAAAGCCGGCGTCATCGGACTTACAAAGACCATGGCCAGAGAGCTGGCGAGCAGAGGGATCACAGTCAATGCTGTAGCCCCTGGATTTGTAGAGACAGAGATGACAGATGTGCTGAAAGAGGATATCAAAGAGGCAGCCTGCGCTCAGATACCCCTGGGTAAGTTTGGAAAACCGGAAGATATTGCCGAAATGGTGGCATTTCTGGCGTCAGAGAAAGCAGATTACATTACCGGCCAGGTCATCAGTGTGGACGGCGGTATGAACATATAGGAGGATTTCATGAGAAGAGTAGTAGTGACGGGAATGGGTGCCATTACCCCGCTGGGATTAAATGTAGATGAATTTTGGAATGGAATAAAGGAAGGAAAGCATGGATTTGGGGAGATAACCAAATTTGATGCCTCTGAATATAAAGCACACCTTGCAGGGGAAGTAAAAGGCTTCGTGGGCAAGGAATACATGGATGTAAAAGCGGCAAAACGTATGGAACTGTTCTGCCAGTACGCAGTGGCAGCGGCAAAAGAAGCTATTGAACAGTCAGGATACGCTCTGGAGGAGGAGGACCCATACAGAGTGGGATGCTCCATTGGCTCCGGTATAGGAAGTCTGCAGACCATCGAGAGAGAACATAAAAAACTGCTGGAAAAGGGACCGAACCGTGTGAATCCTCTCATGGTACCTATGATGATCTCCAACATGGCAGCAGGAAATGTGTCCATTCAGTTTGGTCTGAAAGGAAAGAGTATCAATGTGGTGACTGCCTGTGCATCAGGTACCCATTGTATCGGTGAAGCCTACAGGACCATCCAGTTCGGGGATGCTGATATTATGGTGGCAGGAGGTGCGGAATCCTGCATTACTCCAGTTGGAGTCAGCGGATTTGCGGCTTTGACTGCTCTGTCAAAATCCACAGACCCGGACCGCTGTTCCATTCCTTTTGACAAAGAAAGAGATGGGTTTGTCATGGGAGAGGGCGCCGGTATTGTGGTCTTAGAGGAACTGGAGCATGCAAAGAAGCGCGGGGCCAAGATTCTGGCCGAGGTTGTGGGATACGGTGCCACTAGTGACGCTTACCATATTACCTCTCCGGCTGAGGATGGGGAAGGCGCAGCCAGAGCCATGAAGAACGCTGTGGATGAGGCAGAGGTATCTCTGGAGGATGTGACCTACATCAATGCCCATGGAACCAGCACCCACCACAATGATCTGTTTGAGACAAGAGCCATCAAAAAGCTGTTCGGAGAGCATGCATATAAAATGAAAGTCAATTCCACAAAATCCATGATCGGACATTTGCTGGGAGCCGCAGGGGCAGTGGAATTTATCGCCTGTATAAAAGAGATGGAAAATAATTTTGTACATGTAACCGCAGGATATCAGATGTCTGACGAGGAGTGTGACCTGGATTATGTGACAGGAAGCGGTGTGGAGATGGAAATTCCCTATGCGCTCACCAATTCCCTGGGCTTTGGCGGACACAACGCCAGCCTGCTGATCAAAAAGTACGAAGACTAGGAGGCCGGATATGGAATTTGATAAGATCATTCAGTTAATAAAAACAGTCAGTGACTCAAACCTGACCCAGTTTTCCATGGAGGAGGGCAATTTAAAAATCTCCATGAAGACCAACAAGCAGACAAAAATCATCGCAGCGCCTGTGATGGCGCCTGCACCCGGACAGGACCTGGGACCTGCAGCCGGCGGCCCTGTTATGCAGAACATCCAGGCACAGGCAGGACCATCCCAGACAGAAGTTTCCCTCCAGGATGGAGAAGAGACCATCCTTTCCGGAAATGTGGTGAAATCTCCGTTGGTAGGAACCTTTTATAACGCGCCGTCACCGGACGCGGAAGCATTTGTAAAAGTTGGGGATACTGTAAAAAAAGGCCAGGTTCTGGGAATTGTGGAGGCCATGAAGCTGATGAATGAAATAGAATCTGAATTTGACGGAACCGTGGAGCAGATCCTGGTGGAAAATGAAGATGTTGTAGAGTACGGACAGCCGCTGTTCGTGATCCGTTAGGAGGTATAGATATGAAACTTACCACAAAGGAAATTATGGAGATCATCCCTCACAGACAGCCGTTTCTGCTGATCGATACCATCGAGGAGCTGGAACCGGGTGTCCGCGGGGTGGGAAAGAAATGCGTGAGCTACAATGAGCCGTACTTTGCGGGACATTTCCCCCAGGAGCCGGTTATGCCCGGAGTGCTCCAACTGGAAGCACTGGCCCAGGTGGGAGCCGTTGCAATTCTGAGCAAGCCGGAAAACAAAGGAAAGACAGCATACTTTGGTGCCATCAATTCGGCTAAATTTAAGACAAAAGTAGTTCCGGGAGATGTCCTGACCCTGGAACTGGAGATCATAAAGGAAAAAGGGCCTATCGGCGTGGGGAAAGCAGTTGCCAGAAACCAGGACGGCAAAATAACCACATCCGCTGAGATGACATTTGTGATCGGATAGGAGATAGGATATGTTTCAGAAGATATTAATCGCAAACAGAGGAGAAATCGCAGTCCGCATTATCCGTGCCTGCAGAGAGATGGGGATCAAGACCGTGGCTGTCTATTCTGAGGCGGATAGGGATGCCCTCCACGCGCAGCTTGCGGATGAGGCAGTATGCATCGGCCCCGCAGCAGCATCAGAGAGCTACCTGAACATGGAGAGGATACTGAGTGCCACCATCGCCACAAAAGCGGAAGCCATCCATCCGGGATTCGGCTTTTTATCAGAGAACAGCAAATTTGTGGAGATGTGTGAGAAGTGTAATGTGACATTTATTGGCCCGTCTGCAGCAGTCATCAACAAGATGGGAAATAAATCCGAAGCCAGAAGAACTATGATGGAAGCAGGTGTCCCTGTTGTGCCGGGAACAAAAGAACCGGTTTATACAGTGGAGGAAGCTTTGAAAGAGGCGGAAAAGATCGGTTTCCCCATTATGATAAAGGCATCTTCAGGCGGCGGTGGAAAAGGCATGCGTATATCTGAGAGCAGGGATGATTTTGAGGAAAATTTCAGCACTGCCCAGAGGGAGTCAGTAAATGCTTTTGCGGACAACACCATGTATCTGGAACGGTATGTGGGCAGACCGCGCCACATTGAGGTACAGATCATAGGAGACCGGTTCGGTCAGGTGGTGCAGTTGGGAGAGCGTGACTGCTCCATCCAGCGTCGTCACCAGAAAATGATCGAGGAATCCCCTTCCTGTGCCATTACAGAAAAGCTGCGCAGGGAAATGGGAGAGACTGCCGTGCGTGCCGCAAAAGCGGTGGGATACGAGAGTGCCGGAACCATAGAGTTCCTGCTGGATAAGAACGGTGAATTTTTCTTTATGGAAATGAATACAAGGATCCAGGTAGAACACCCGGTAACAGAATTTGTCTCAGGTGTGGACCTGGTCAAGGAACAGATCCGGGTGGCAGCAGGCCTTCCTCTTTCTGTGAAGCAGGAGGATATCTGTATGAGCGGCCATGCCATTGAGTGCAGGATCAATGCGGAGAATCCGGCAAAGAATTTCATGCCGTGTCCGGGTGTGATCGAGAATCTGCATGTTCCGGGCGGAAATGGCGTCCGTATTGATACGGCCGTATATAACGGTTATCAGATACCGCCCAACTATGATTCCATGATCATGAAGGTGATCGTCCACGACAAAGACAGAGCCGGTGCCATAGCAAAGATGCGCAGCACTCTGGGTGAGGTTATCATTGAAGGCGTGCAGACGAACCTGGATTTCCAGTATGATATATTGAACCAGAAGGATTTTCTGGATGGAAATGTGACGACACATTTTATAGAAGAGCATTACGAGTAAGGAGCAGGCAGATATGTCCAGATTAAAGGATTTATTCAAGAAGACTACCAATGTACAGGAGCCGGAGACAGAGGAGAGTAAAATATCCGGGGAAGAGATGCCGGCCAGTGAAAACGCACCTTCCGTTCCGGAAGGCTTATGGGTGAAATGTCCCAAGTGCGGAGAACTCCTCTACAAGGAAGACGTTGTAAAAAATGATTATGTATGTCCGAAATGCAAGGGATATTTCCGGATCAAGGCCAAGACCCGAATCCGTATGGTGGCAGATAAAGGTTCTTTCCAGGAATGGTGTACAGGGCTTCATACCTTTAATCCCCTGGACTATCCTGAGTATGAGGAGAAAATCGCGAAACAGCAGGAAAAGACACATTTGGAGGAGGCTATCCGTATCGGAGAGGCCAGGATCGACGGCACGAGAGTTGTGCTGGGTGTCTGCGATGCCCGTTTTCTCATGGGGAGCATGGGATATGTGGTGGGAGAGAAGATCACCCGTTCTTTTGAGCGGGCTGTAGAGGAAAAGCTGCCGGTGATCCTGTTCTGCTGTTCCGGCGGTGCCAGAATGCAGGAGGGGATGGTATCCCTGATGCAGATGGCTAAGACCTCGGCTGCCATTAAAAGGCACAGCGAGGCAGGCCTTCTCTATATACCTGTTCTCACAGATCCCACTACAGGCGGAGTGACAGCCAGCTTTGCTATGCTGGGAGATATTATCCTGGCAGAGCCGGGCGCACTGATCGGGTTTGCAGGCCCAAGGGTGATCGCGCAGACCATAGGGCAGAAGCTCCCGGAAGGCTTTCAAAAGGCGGAATTTTTAATGGAACATGGAATCATTGATGGGATCGTGACAAGGAATCTGCTCAAAAAAACCCTGTCAGGACTTGTAAAGCTCCATGAGAGAAAGAACGGCTACTGCCAGTTTACCAGAATTTCTCTGCCGGAAATGGCGGAGGAAGGGGAGAAAAAACGCAGGCGCAGGAACCGGGATAAGAGTATGACTGCCTGGGAGCGTGTGGAGACAGCAAGGGATTCCAAACGTCCTACCAGCCTTGATTATATAGAGACTGTTTTTGAAGAATTTATGGAACTGCACGGGGACCGGGCATTTCGTGATGACGGTGCCATTGTGGGAGGCCTGGCAGTGCTGGACGGGCAGCCGGTAACTGTGATCGGCGTACAGAAGGGGAGAAATACCAAGGACAATATTCTGAGAAACTTTGGCATGCCCTCCCCGGAAGGGTACAGAAAAGCTCTGCGGCTTATGAAACAGGCAGAGAAGTTCAACCGCCCGATCATCAATTTCATTGACACCCCCGGCGCGTTCTGCGGAATTGAGGCAGAAGAGAGAGGACAGGGGGAGGCCATAGCCAGAAATCTTCTGGAGATGTCTGATCTGAAGGTGCCGGTGCTGAGTATTGTCATCGGTGAGGGCGGAAGCGGCGGCGCTCTGGCTCTGGGTGTGGGCAATGAAGTCTGGATGATGGAAAACGCCACATATTCCGTACTCTCACCGGAGGGATTCGCATCCATTCTCTGGAAAGACAGCAAGAGAGCCAAAGAAGCGGCAGAGGTAATGAAGATCACAGCCAGGGATTTGAAAGATTTGGGGATCATTGAGCATGTGATTGCGGAGGAGACTCCTGCCTGTGCGCAGAACCTGCATGAGATCGCAGAGGATATGAAGAATCGGATGCATCAGTTCCTTACAGAGATGGAAGAAAAGACGCCGGAAGAGCTGGCAGCCCTCCGGTACGAGCGATTCAGAAAAATGTGAGCCAGAAAGAGTTAGAATATGAGGAAACCATTAATTATAGGTGATTTAACAGCTAAAATTCCTGTGATACAGGGCGGTATGGGAGTGGGTATCAGCCTTTCCCGTCTGGCGGGCAGTGTGGCTGCCTGCGGAGGGGTAGGCGTCATATCCACCGCGCAGATCGGCTGGCGGGAGCCGGATTTCAGACAGCATCCATTTGAGGCAAATTACAGAGCCATTGAAAAGGAGATCAGGAAAGCCAGAGAGATTGCAAAAGGCGGTATCATAGGTGTGAACATCATGGTGGCCACTCAGAGATACGAGGAATATGTAAAGACAGCGGTGAAGGCAGGCGTGGATCTGATCATATCGGGAGCCGGACTGCCCATAGATCTGCCGAAATATGTGGAGGGCACCAAAACAAAGATAGCTCCCATTGTATCCTCCTTAAAATCCCTGAATGTCATCTGCCGTATGTGGGAGAGAAAATATAAAAAGGCACCGGATCTGGTTGTCATTGAAGGACCAAAAGCCGGAGGCCATTTGGGATTTTCCCGGGAAGAGCTGGATATCTTTACGGATGAATCTTATGACGGAGTGATTCGATCCATCATAGAGAAAGTAAAGGAATATGGGGAGAAATTCAGCAAGAAGATCCCGGTGGTGGTAGCCGGCGGTATTTATGATAGAGCGGACATGGACCATGCGCTTTCACTTGGTGCGGACGGAGTACAGATGGGAACCCGTTTCGTGACCACAGAGGAGTGCGATGCAGCGCCGGAATACAAACAGGCATACCTTCAGGCGGAAAAAGAGGACATCTGCATCGTACAGAGTCCTGTGGGGATGCCGGGAAGAGCCATCAAAAATCCGTTTATGGACAGGGTAAAGACTGAAAAATGCAGGATTGAACACTGTTATCACTGCATCGTCACCTGCAGGCCGGCGGAGATACCTTACTGTATCACACAGGCGCTGGTGAATGCTGCGGAGGGACGGGTGGAGGACGCGCTGCTGTTCTGCGGCTCTAATGCTTACCGTTCCCATAAGATAGAGACAGTGGAAGATATCATGAATGAACTAAAATAAGGGATTGCGTAAAAAAATGAAAACTGCCGATCTGCGGGAAACTGTGGAAGCGGCGGTTTTTTGTATGTATCACCTGTTTCCGGAATTATAAGAAGATTTTATGAAGATTTTCATGAAGACTTTTGTGCTGAGAAGAGGCCCGGCCGAGGGATTCGGACCGGGCCTCTTAAAAAGAGGATTTATTTGATGAAGGCTTTACATATTGACCTTCATTTTATATTTTTTCTCTTGATATCGGCTTCCCTGTTCTCTGCCTTCGGCGTGCTCATTTGTCTCTGCTGTGTTTTTGACACTGTGAAAGTCGTTCAGATGGGCATTTCCGAATTCTTCTTCCATCCAGATGTGGCGGAAGTTCTTTTTCTGCTGGATGGCCTGACAGAACTTGCCAATCACAAAAATGGTTTTATCACGTAACCCCGTTTCTGTTGTGCGTCTGGAAGAACGAAGCCAGTATTCCATCAAAGTCCAGCAGACTAACAGGAATCCAGCGGCAAAAATTAAAGTGATTATCAATCTCTCCAACATTATGAACACCCCTTTCCACGTTTTATTTGTTATCTTTATATTAATTCTTTTAGAAAAAATAGTCAATGATTAAATGGAAGAAAAATCATATTTTCTAAAAATTTTATAATATAATCTCTTTAAACAGTTTATATTACAGAGGCAGTCACCATCTCACGCCAGATATTATCACAGACCGGGGAGAGAGGCTGTCCGGTCTTATCTGCCAGGAGGGGCAGGCGGCGCTCCTCCAGCTCCTCAATGCAGATGATCTTGCCTTCTGCATAATCCCTCATGCGGGCAGCGCAGCTTCTAAGCCGTTCTTTGAGACCACCCAGACGGATATCCAGAACCTCATATCCGAAGCTTTTATTTTCACGGAACCACTGGTCCTGTAACGCATTCTTAAACTGGTCTACCAGTCCGGTGGTATTGATACAGGCATCAGCGGTCTCAAAAAGAGCTGCTCTGTCCTCTGCTTCATAAGCGGCTTTGGCTTTGATGCCCAGGACAGCCTTTGCTGCAAGCACTTCACTGAGACGCTGCAGGGTCCGGAAGACACAGGCGTATTCCCCGCCCTTTTCTGCAATGAGCCGGAACTCTTCGGCACAGCGGCGGTAATGCTTGGGGAAGGACTGTATATCCACATGGCAGTCATAGATGCCCATAAGAACATCCTGATACAGCAGATATTTGGCAGGGGCAGCACTTATTTTTCCCGGCAGCAGGTTTCCGGGTGTCAGATTAGGAAGGTCCAATTTCAGAAAATCCTGAAGCACAGCGCCGGTACATGCCAAAAGACGGGGTGCCAGGTCACAGTCGTTGACAGACCGTGTATAGTCATACTCTGCAAAAAGGGAGAGCACAGGCAGTACAGAGGACTGGGAAGCCTCACAGCCGTCATCGCCCCAGCCTGTCACCAGTACATTGGTGATCCCGTGCTTTTGACACTGTCTGAGGGCAAGCCGGGATACCTGCATGCTGTGGTTTAAAAGGGGCGCATATCCGTTCCACTTCCAGGCTCCGCCGGCAAATCCCACATTTGGGGCCAGTTCTCTGTGGTATTTCATCATCTGCTCATAGGTCTCCTCGTCTCTGGAATAGTAATCCCAGTAGAGAAGCTCCACATTTGCGGGGATTTTCTTTTTGATCTCCTCTGTGATGTGGAATTCCTTCCCATAATATTCCCCTCCGGAGATCATTTTGAAGAACATATCGCTCCACATCATAGCGGTATATCCGTATTTTTCACAGATTTCCAGGACACGGTGCAGATGGCGCTCCATAATGTCAATGCGCTCCTCATAGCCGAATCGGTTCAGGTACGCGCCGCGGCCGATCATCTCCGCCTCATCCATTCCTATGTTGATGATGCGGCTTTGAAAGGTCTCTGACCAGGTGCGTATCATGGCTTCGATCAGTCTGTAGGTATCCTCGCTTTTGCACAGGAGAATGTCTCCCGTGTCATGGACCTGTTCAAAGGCAGGCCACCGGAAAATGGCGTTTAAGTGAGCCAGAGTCTGGATACAGGGTACCATCTCAATGCCCAGTGAAGAGGCAAAACGGTCCAGTTCCCGCAGCTCCTGTCTGCTGTATCTGCCGCGGAAATGCCCGAAATAGGGGTAACCCTCCACCTCATAAGTGTCCTCTGTGTACAGCATAAGACGGTCATATCCCATCAGGGAGAGCTTGACAAGTAGCTTTTTCAGAAAATCAGGGCTGCACACAGCGTTGCGGGAACAGTCCGCCATGTAGGTCAGATGCTCAAACGCAGGATGTTCTTCCTTGGCAGCGCTTTGGCGGTTTTCGTTTATCCATTCCTTTATGATACCCAGGCCCCGGAAAAATTCAGTGGTTCTGCTGTATGTAATGCGGGCTGTGTTCCCGTCCAGACGGAGGGACAGGCCGCTTGCGCCTTTTTCTGTGAGAATATCTACGCGGCGGTCTGTGACCATATCTTTTTCCAGATATTCCGCGGTCAGCATGGCTCCGGGTATCAGGGACGGATCTATATGTTCAAGGTTAAAAATTCCCATAAGCAATCTCCTTTTATTCATTTTACAATGTTCCTTTATTGTAAAGGAGTTTAAGGTAGGAGTCAACGAAAGAATCTGTGAAATCTGGTATGAAACAATAGTAACTAATAATGCACAAATATGAAAAGAAGATACTGGACAAAATATACAAAGATGACGTATATTATATGAGATATAAGTTAAAAAATGACAAAAACAGGGAGAGAAGATACATGGTATAAAAGCGGTGGGATTGTTATACTTTAACTATCAAATCCAAGGGAGGTATTCCTAAAATGAAAAAGAAATTGGCGGTATGTTTGTTATGCGGGGCTATGGCAGCGGCAATGATGACAGGATGCGGAGGAAGCGGTGGTTCCGACAGCAAAGAGACAGGAGCAGAAGCGGAGGGCGGCTCCGGTAAAAAATCAGACACCACACTCACCATCATGGCCAGCCAGGACTGGGTATATGACGCGGAGATGGAGCTGGGACAAAAATTTGAGGAGGAGACAGGGATCAAGGTGGACTATCAGATCGTTCCCTCAGACCAGTATTATAATCTGCTGATGACAAAGCTGAACAGCGGTGAGGGACCCGACATTTTCGGCGGTCAGTCAGGAAGCTATGACCTGGTATCCCAGTACAGTATAGAAAAAAATGCAGTGGAACTGTCAGGGGAACCGTGGGTTGCCGCATACAACGAGTTTGCCAAAGAGCAGACCAGTGTGAACGGAAAGCTCTACGGGGCAACATATTTTGATACCACTACAGATTTCTATGTTGTTTACAACAAGAAGATGTTTGAGGAAAACGGTTTAAAAGAACCTAAGACTTTTGCGGAATTCGAGAGCGTCTGTCAGACACTTCTGGATAAAGGTGTCACTCCATTTTATGAGTGCGCAGGTGACGGATGGCACCATGTAATGTGGTTCTGTGAAATTGGAGGAAAATACGAGGATGTGCTTCCCGGTATTACGGACAAGCTGAACAACAATGAGACCAAATTTGCAGACGTGGAAGAATTTAAGACCGTTTTAGACCAGGTGAAGGAACTGGCTGACAAAGGCTATTTCGGAGATAACTATCTGTCTGATGAATATGCGGATCTGCCTGTGGCGCTGGGAACAGGAGAGTTTGCCATGAGTATGGCAAAACCGGGCACCATCGCGGAGATCGCCGCGGCATCTGATGGTACATATACAGAGGATGATTTCGGTATGTTTTTGATCCCCACATTGGACAATGACGTGCTGAACGTGCATCCCTGCGGACCGTCACGCTTTATTTATTCAGGTTCCAAACATGTAGATGAGGCGAAACAATATCTGGAATATATCACGAAAAAAGATAGCGTACAGCATATGATAGACAACGAGCCTAAAGTGGAAAACCTGCCCTATGATCTGGGACAGACACCGGCTTACAGCGCGTACACCCAGGAATTCCTGGATTCTTTTGAAAAACAGGGCGTGGTATTCCAGGATGTCATCAAATATCTGAACCCACAGTGGGGAGATATCGGACAGGATATGGTATCCATGTTTATTGATGAAATGACTTCTGAGGAGGTTCTCCAGGCAATCGATTCCAGACGGGAAACCCAGGCAAAAGCAGCCGGGGATGAGGCATGGAATTAAAAAACCGGTAAAGTAAATAAAAAGTGCACTGCCGTATGTGGGAAACCATTTGGGCAGTGCATTTTTTTGCTCCGGGGCGTAACAGTTAGGGAAGCTCCGGGCCGTTTTTTTATTTTTCATCGGACTGGCTGCGAAAGGCTGACGGGCTGGCTCCGGTTGTCTTTCGGAAAGTCTTGCTGAAATGGAACTGGTCAGGATATCCGACCCTTTCCCCTACCTCCCGGATGGTCAGGTCTGTGTTCAGCAGCAGATCCCTGGCCTGATGGATGCGTATATCCGTGAGATATTTCAGCGGGGTACAGCCCTTGTATTTGTTGAACAGCTTTGTAAGATAGGCAGAGCTGAAACCCAGTTTCTGCGAGAAGACGCTGAAATCCACATCATCCATGTAGTGTTCCTTTAAATAAAGCGTTGCATATTCCACCACCTGGGCGGCATTCTGCCCTGTGAGGGAGGTGTCTTCCTCCAGTTCATAGGTCTTCTCCAGCTCCAGCTTTACTTTGCTCAGGGTATTTTCCAGTTGGTCAGCGGCAACGGGTTTCAGAAGATAATCCACAACCCCTTGGGAGAGAGCTTCCTTGGCGTATTCAAATTCTGCGTAGCCGGAAAGTATGACAGTCTTAATACTGGGATATTTCAGATGGATCTCCTTGGCAAGCTCCAGACCGTCCATGACCGGCATGCGGATATCAGTGATGACCAGATGGATGTTTTCCTTTTCCAGACGCTTTAGGGCATCCTGGCCGTTGGCAGTCTGGCAGACAACGCGGAACCCCATATCCAGCTCTTCGATATGACGAGCCAGACTCTGCATAAGCAGGATCTCATCCTCCACCAGTAAAATATTAAAATGAGAGATCTTAATCATTTATTTTTCCTCCTATGGTGACAATGGCACCGCCCTCCGGCAGATTGCCCAGATTGAAAATAAATACAGCGTGATAAGTGAGGTAAAAGCGGATGTAAATATTCATTAGCCCCATGCCGTCCAGCTCCAGGCTGGGAAGCAGGCCGCTTTTTCGTATTTCGTTGATCTTCTCCTGGAGTGAGTCGATGACTTCTCTGGAGAATCCTGTTCCATTGTCCTTAACGGACACACACCATTCTGTTCTGTCCATAAACCCCTCAATGGTGATATGCCATGGCGGGGGCGTACTCTGTGTGGTGAATTTTACAGCGTTTTCAACCAGTAACTGAATACAGAGCTTGGGCATGGTGATCTCCAGCATTTCATCCTCCACATCCACGTCAAAGGTCAGGGCATCGCCAAAGCGGAGCTTCAGGCAGTTTAAGTAGCGGATCGCATGTTCCAGCTCGTCCTCCAGGGTGGAGACGGTCTGCTTGTTGGAGGATATATAGCGTAAGATAGCGGTGATATCCATACACATCTGACTGATCTCACTGGTCATGCCCTCCTCGGCCATGGCACTCAATGTGGCCAGGGAGTTGTAGAGAAAGTGGGGGTTCATCTGGGACTGAAGAGCCAGCATCTGGGACTGCAGTTCCTGTTCCTTTAAAAGCATCATGGAGTGGACGGTATCTTTCTGCCGTTCCTGGAATTCATTTAAGGAGTCCCGCAGCTTGTCTATTTCCCTTACATGGGAATCCTCCACGGGAAGCCCCTTCCAGTGCTCCACAAAATCCACGTCAGACAGGTATTCATACATATGTATCAAAGGGCGTCCAAGCCGCTGGGACAGTTTGTAGGCAATGAAATAACAGAGGGCAGTCATTAGCGCCACTATGAGCAGGATAGGGGTCAGGTTTTTCAAAATGGGCGCAAACACCTGGGATTCCTCCACGGCAACTGCGGTGGTGAAGCCGCTCAGCTCCATATCGCTGTAGTACACATATTCTTTCCGGCCGCTGGCGGTATTTTTCAGAGTTTTTCTGGACGCGCCGTCACGGCTGCCAAAATAATCGAACAGATCCCCGGACTCCTCTGAAAGAGGGAACAGTACATTTCCCTCCGGGTCATACACGATTATTTTAATATTATAGCTGCTGTCCGGATGGTAGGCTCTCTCAAAGGTGGTGTCATAGTATTGCATGACTTCCACAATACCGGCGGGCTTCCGGTAATTGTTGAAATAGAGGCGGTACAGGGACAGATAGTACCTGTCCTTATTGGTTCCGCTGCTGGTGGAAAGAAACTGATTACGGGAGGGCGGAGCCACATAACGGTATCCGTCCCGCTTTATCGTAGGCTCATACCAGTCCTGCTCGGAGGCTGTGATATCCTGGTAGCCGATATAATTGCCGGAGCCAAGACAGCCCCGGTCCAGATTATATAGATTTATCTGCCGGACTGTACTGTTGGCCCCTCGGATGGAGGTCAGAAGTCCGGTGAGCATGGAGGCGGCCTGGTTTTTCATGTACTCCGTCAGCGAGCTGTCCGGATCCGAGTAATTTTCAAAAGTATCCTTGATCAGATGGGAGTACAGCACATTGATGCTCACAGTATCCATCTGGCTGATCTGCAGGTCTACATCCTTTGCCACAGAGGAACAGGTTTGCTGGATACTGCTGGTGATACTGGATTTCATGCTCTTATACTGGACAGCAACAAAAACGGCTGTGGCGGACAGCAGCACAAAAAGCATGGTGGCAAGAAAACTGTTTCTCAGGATTTTCTGAATACTCTTAGGTGGTAGGTTCTTCTTTTTCATATGCGCTCCCTTAAAAATAGTCACTGGAAGAAGTATGGCACATTTGCTGAAGGAATGTCAATATGCGGTTAAAAAAATACATAAATTGATTATTCCTGCCCATGTGAGTGAAATGGATAATGAGGTAAGATTACAGTATCAAAAGGAAAACAGGGAGGTATTTTAGTGAAAAAGTCAAAAATTTATCCATGGTATTTTGCCATTGGAGCCTTGATCATCTATTCAGCGCTTTATGTGCTGCCCGGTCTGGTTGGTATCGGATATTCCTTTACAGACTGGTCATCGTATTCCACGGAGGTGCATTTTGTGGGGCTGGAAAATTTCCGGCAGATCCTGGGAAGTAATGAAAGTTATATGAAGTACATAGGGAACACGCTTCTGTTCACGGTTGTGACCACAGTGATGAAGACCGGCCTGGCTCTTATCTTTGCCCTGGCGCTCTCAAAAGACATCAAACTGAAAAATTTTCACAGGGGTGTCATGTACATGCCTTCTGTACTTTCCATCCTGATCATCGGTCTTGTATTTACTTCTATCCTCAACCCGAAGACAGGACTTCTCAATGAATTTCTGAGAACCATCGGCATGGAGGGGTTGACACAGAAATGGCTGACAGACCCTAAGATCGCGTTTTTCTCCGTAATGGGCGTGGATGTCTGGAGAGGGACCGGTTATATCATGACCATCCTGATCGTGGGTATTTTATCCATATCCACCACCTACTACGAGGCTGCTGGGATCGACGGAGCGGGCGGATGGAAGAAGTTTACGAAGATAACCCTGCCGCTGCTGCGGCCAACACTGGCAGTCACTGTTGTTTTAAATGTGCTGTACGGCCTGAAGGTGTTCGATATGGTATACGCCCTGACCAACGGCGGACCCGGACACACCACAGAGGTTATGTATACGGCAGTGTTTAAACAGTTCTCCCAGGGAATGTACGCGGTGGGAACCACGATCAGCTCCATTATGTTTGTGTTTATGGTGATCATCGGATTCTTTATGATCCGGGTTCTCACCGGAAATGAGGTGAAAGAATGATGAACAGTAAGACCAAAAAAACTATTATAAATGTACTGAAAAATGTTTTGTCATGGATCATTTCGCTGATCATGCTCATCCCTCTTTTTCTGATCATCATTAATGCTTTTAAATCAGATGCAGAGGCCATGACCATGACTCTGAAGCTCCCCACAGAATGGGTATTTACCAATTTTGCAGTGGTGATCGAAAAAGGAAAGCTTCTGACCAGTTTCCTGAACAGCATGCTGTATGCGTGCAGTGCCACATTGATCACGGTTTTTCTGGCGGCTATGGCGGCTTATGTCTTCTCCAGAAGAAGCAGTAAGAGCAATCAGGCTCTTTACATGTACATGGTGCTGGGGATTGTGATCCCTATCAACTATGTGGCACTTATGAAGGTAATGCAGATAACCCACCTGAACAATACCAGCATCGGTATTATTCTGCTGTATGTGGCAGTGCAGCTTCCGTTTATGGTCTTTCTCATTTATGGTTTTGTGGGCAAGGTGCCTGTAGAGCTGGATGAGGCTGCGGTTATAGACGGCTGCGGGCCGGGAAGACTGTTTTTTGGAATCGTGCTTCCCATGCTGAAACCGGCAATGGTGACGGCCGGCGTACTGTGTTTCTTAAATGACTGGAATGAATTTGTAATGCCGCTGTATTTCCTGAACTCCTCCACAAAATGGCCTATGACATTGGCAGTGTATAACTTCTTCGGTCAGTTCCAGAAGAGTTGGAATCTGATCTGCGCCGACATTCTGCTGACCTGTGCTCCGGTCATCATCATGTATCTTGTTTGTCAGAAATATATAGTGGGCGGTCAGACCGCGGGAGCTGTCAAAGGGTGAGTCCGGCGGGAAAGGAGAAAAGATGAAAGTCACAGGTTATGAACAGACAGAGAAGGGAATTCTGGTATTTACAGAGAATGGACAGATTTTCCTTCAGGGATGCGGAGAAAAAATAATTCGCTGTGTCTTTACGAAAAAGGACAGGATCCTGGATGAGTCACCTCTTGATATCAGGCGTCCTCCCGATACGCCTCTGGAGGTTTGTCAGGAAGGGGATATGCTGAAGATCACCGCGCCTTATATGAGTCTGGAAATCTGCAGGAACACCGGGCAGATCACATATAAAAAGCCTGATGGTACGCTGCTTTTGAAGCAGATAGGACAGGAGCTTGTCGATACCCCGGTGGAGGTGTATTCCACAGGCGGGGAGAAGCCGGTCATTGAGCGTGTAAAGACCGTGGACGGCGAGAGGAGCTTTGTGAAAAACCTGGTGCCCCACACAGACCATATGGCGTACAGAGGAAAACTGTATTTTTCCTGGCAGGACGGGGAGCAGATTCATGGACTGGGACAGGGAGAGGAGGGCATTTACGACTACAGAGGAAATGTCCAGTATCTCTATCAGCACAACATGCGGATTCCCATACCATTTCTGGTATCAGACAGGGGTTACGGAATTCTGGCGGACTGCGGCTCTCTTATGACATTCGGGGATGACGCCAGAGGTTCCTATCTGTTTCTGGATACAGTGGAGCAGATGGATCATTACTTTATTGCCGGTGACACACTGGATGAAATTGTGTCGGGTTTTAGGACACTGACCGGCAGGGCAGTGATGCTTCCCAAATGGGCATTTGGATATGTGCAGTCAAAGGAGGCATACAAAAGCCAGCAGGAGCTTGTGGAGGTGGCAGCAGAGTACCGGAAACGGGGAGTGCCTCTTGACTGTATCGTGCAGGACTGGCTTACCTGGGAAGACGGCTGCTGGGGAAACAAGGTTGTGGATAAGACACGTTATCCTGATTTGACTGCAGCTATGGAAGAGCTTCATAACATGCATGTGCATACTATGGTATCTGTCTGGCCGAACATGAACGGCGGGACAGAGGATCACAGGGAATTTGAGGAGGCGGGATACCTACTTCATGACCTGTCCACCTATGATGCGTTTCGTGAAGAAGCCAGAAAAATGTACTGGAGACAGGCGGAAAGAGATCTGTTTTCGGGCGGATTTGACTCCTGGTGGTGTGATTCCACAGAGCCGTTCAGCGGAGCGGACTGGAACGGAGGGGAATTGAGAGAGCCATGGGAACGGTATGCGCTGGTGGGAGGAGAGCATAAAAAATTCCTGGGTCCGGAAAGGGCGAACCTCTATGCAGTGGCCCATGCACAGGGAATTTATGAGAACCAGAGAAAAGCCGCACCGGATAAAAGAGTATTGAATCTAACCCGTTCCGGTTATGCATCTTCCCAGCGGTACGGCACGGTGTTATGGTCAGGGGATACGTGTGCCACCTGGAAGAATTTCAAAAAACAGATCACAGAGGGCCTGAACTTCTGTATGAGCGGAATGCCGTACTGGACACTGGATATCGGCGCGTTTTTTACAGTGAAGGATAAATGGCAGAACCGCGGATGTAACTGTAATACGGATCCGGCACCGAAATGGTTCTGGAAAGGTGATTACGAGGAAGGGGTTAGTGACCTGGGATACCGGGAGTTGTATGTGCGCTGGTTCCAGTACGGGGTGTTCCTGCCCATGTTCCGTTCCCATGGAACAGATACGCCAAGGGAGATCTGGAACTTCGGCAAGCCGGGAGAGATGTTCTATGATGCGCTTCAGGACGCAGTCTGTCTGCGCTACCGCCTGATGCCGTATATCTACTCTCTGGCAGGAAAAGTATACTGGGAGGATTACACTATGCTGCGAAGCCTTCTCTTTGATTTCCCGGAGGATAAGACAGCGGCGGGTATGGACAGCCAGTTCATGTTCGGCAGCAGCCTTCTTGTATGTCCGGTGACAGAACCTATGTATTACGAAAAGGAGAGCAGGCCGTTAGACAGAGAGAAGACCTGGAAGTGTTACCTGCCGGAAGGCCCGGGGTGGTATGACCTTCAGGACGGGACATATTATGAGGGCGGACAGTGGATCCAGAGGAAGACAGAGCTTTCCTCCATACCTGTGTTTGTGAAAGCAGGCAGTATTCTTCCCATGGAGCAGGGACTTACTTATGCCCAGGAGGAAAAGGACAGCGCTGTGGAGTTCCATATATATCCGGGCTGTGATGCGCGCTTTACTCTTTACGAAGACGCAGGGGACGGATATGAGTACGAACAGGGCAGATGCAACAGGATTTCTCTGGTATGGAAGGACAGGGAAAGAGTTCTGGAAATAGGGGACGCAGCCTATGACTTCCCTCAAAGTATAAAACACAGAAAATGTATGGCTGTGTGCAGCGGAAAAACAAAAGAATTTATATATAAAGGGGAACCTGTAAAGGTTTGTCTGTAAAAACAGGATAATGGAGGAAAGAGCTATGATGTATAAGAAAAACTGGGAGCAGACACAGGAGAAATTTAAAAATTACTGGAAACAGCAGAACACGGGAAGGCCTCTCATGTGTGTGATCGCAAGAAAGCCGGAGATCGAACCGTACTCGGAGGGAAAACCGGTGGAGGGCGGATGCCGTGATGTGATCTGCCAGGGCAAATATTATAATCTTCCTGAAGAATTGAAGTGGAAGGATATGGATGACAAATATCTGGATGCGGACAGAGTGGTTGCCAGATACCGTCAGTTCTGTGAAACCCATGAATTTTTAGGGGAAAGCTTTCCGAATCTGGATGTGGATTTTGGCCCCGGTTCCCTGGCTGCCTATCTGGGTTCCGACATTGGATTTAAAGAGGATACCGTTTGGTTCAAGCCCTGTCTGGAGGACTGGGAGGAGGTTCCGGAATTCAGATTTGACCCGGAAAGCAAATGGTTCCAGAAGCATCTGGAATTTGTAAAGCGATGTAAAGAACTGGTTGGGGATGATTTTCTGATCGACATGCCGGATTTAATGGAAAACATAGATGTTCTGGCCTCTCTGCGGGGCGCACAGGATATCCTGTACGATATGATAGACGAACCGGAAATCATTGAGGAGAGAGTAAAGCAGATAGAGAAAATTTATTATGAATATTATGACAGATTTTATGATGTCATCAAAGATTCCCAGGGAGGCAATGCCTACACGGTATTCCAGATCTGGGGTCCGGGCCGGACAGTCAAGCTGCAATGTGATTTTTCAGCCATGATGTCTCCCACAAACTTCAGGGATTTCATTCTGGAACCTCTGAGAAGCCAGGCGGCAAAGGCTGATCAGGTCCTCTATCATCTGGATGGACCGGATGCCATCAAACATCTGGACGCCGTTTTAGAGGTGGAAGGAATCCGTGCACTTCAGTGGACCAGCGGGGATGCAGGCCCGGACGGAACCCTGGAGGACTGGGACGTGATTTATGATAAGGCCAGAGCAGCGGGAAAATCCTTGTGGATCAAGGTCTATTCCGGAGAGTTTGAGGACTGGATCAAAAATGTAGACAGGATCGTGCAGAAATACGGTTCCCACAGCCTTTTCCTCCTTTTCCCTGAAATGTCCATGGAACAGGCACATACATTGCTGGCTTACGCGGATGAGCACTGGAGCGATGTGGAAGGCACATTCGGCAAATAGCCTGACGCGGGATTTGAGAATCTTGGTTTCACGAATCTTTGTTTTACGAATATTGACTTTTCAATCTGTGTATACTATACTAATGATAGTAATTCGCTGTAGTAATACGGTGAAAAACAGGACTTATATATGTTCATAATGCGGGTTGAACGTTTCTACCAGCTACCGAAATAGCTGACTATAAGTCCCCTGATAATTGGGGGCTTTGCAGTCTGGTTTCGGCGGCTGGTTTTTTATTTTCAAAATAATTCTGTATAGAAGATAACAGACGCCGGATTCAGCCGATCGCTCCTTGCATAGGAGGAAGAACATGAGAAAAGAAGAAAACAGGGCAGGTACCTTTATATTGAAGGGAAATATCTGCTACAGTGAGACCGCAGAGACGCTCAGAACCGTTCCGAATGCCTATCTGGTATGCAGAGACGGAATCTGCCAGGGGGTGTTTGAAAAACTGCCAGAGGAATTTAAAGATTATCCTCTGACAGACTACAAAGACGCTCTGATCCTGCCCGGTCTGGTGGATCTGCATCTGCATGCGCCCCAGTATGCGTTTACAGGCCTGGGCATGGATATGGAACTTCTGGAGTGGCTGGAGACCAGGACTTTTCCCGAGGAAGGGAAGTATGGGGATATGGAATATGCCGGGAAGGCATACCATATTTTTACGGAGGATCTGAAAAAAAGCGCAACGACCAGGGCGTGTATCTTCGCCACGCGTCACGTGCCGGCAACCGTTCTTTTGATGGATATGCTGGAGGAGACAGGTCTGAAAGCAATGGTGGGAAAAGTAAATATGGACCGGAACGCACCGGACTATCTCTGTGAGGAAAGCGCAGAACGCTCTGCGGAAGATACCCTTCTGTGGCTTAAGGAAGTGGGCGGAAGGTATAAAAATATCAGACCGATCCTCACACCCCGATTTATCCCAAGCTGTTCAGATCGTCTTATGGAAATGCTGAGCGGGATACGCAGGGAATATGACCTTCCCATTCAGTCACATCTCTCTGAAAATAAAGGGGAGATCGCATGGGTGAAGGAGCTTTGCCCCTGGTCAGCCTTTTACGGGGATGCCTATGAGCAGTTTGGTATGTTCGGGGGAACTTATCCGGCAGTCATGGCACACTGTGTACATCCCACAGAGGAGGAGATAGGCCTGATGAAGAAAAACGGAGTCTTCGCGGCACATTGTCCTCATTCCAATACGGACTTGTCTTCCGGTGTGGCACCGATCCGTAGGTATCTGGAAGAGGGGATCCATGTGGGTCTGGGAAGCGATATTGCCGGCGGTCATGTGCTCTCCCTGTTTCAGGTGATGGTGGGGGCAGTGCAGGCCTCTAAGCTACGCTGGCGTCTGGAAGATGAAACGCAAAAGCCGCTCACAGTGGATGAAGTGTTTTATATGGGAACCAAGGGCGGGGGAGCTTTCTTCGGACAGGTGGGAAGCTTTGAAAAAGGATATGAATTTGACGCGGTAGTTGTAGATGACACAAGATTGAAGACACCCAGGGAGCTGACTCTGAAGGAACGTCTGGAACGTGTGGTATATCTTTCAGATGACAGGGATATGACCGGAAAATATGTGGCAGGGAGAAGAATTATCTAAATGCAATAAGCTGTATAGAATTTATTTTTCAGTTTACGCGGTATGGAACAGGCATTGCTGTTCACCGAAGGAAAAGAGGGATGATGTATGGGAGTTGGCAGTTCAATAAATCGTGTGGACGCCTGGGAAAAGGTCACAGGACAGGCGAAGTACACAGCGGATTTAATGCCGCAGAATTTGTATACAGCAAAAGTGGTGCACAGCACCATTGCGAACGGATGGGTGAAAAGCTTTGATTTGGAGGAAGCCTTAAAGGTTCCGGGAGTGGTGAAGATCGTCACCTGCTTCGATGTGCCGGATATCCAGTTTCCCACGCCGGGGCACCCCTGGTCAGTGGAAAAGGCACATCAGGATATTAAGGACAGAAAGCTTTTGAACCGGCGGGTCCGCATGTACGGGGATGATATCGCCGCTGTGATCGCGGAGGATGATATTGCCGCCAAGCGGGCTGCGGATAAGATCAAAGTGGAGTATGAAGAGTACCCGGTGATCCTGGATCCTCAGGAATCCATGAAAGAAGATGCGCCTCTTCTGCACGAGGAAAAACCGGGAAATGTGATCGCGCATACCGGCTTTGTGCTGGGAGAGGAAAGTTTTGAGGAGGCTGTAAAAGAAGAAGGGCTGACTGTCATTGAGAAGGAATACAGGACACAGCCGGTTCAGCACTGCCATATTGAGGTGCCTGTCTCCTATGCTTATATGGAGAAGGGGAGGATCGTCATTGTGACATCCACCCAGATCCCTCATATTGTGAGGCGGGTGGTCAGTCAGGCTCTTGGGATTCCCATTGGGCAGATCAGGGTTATCAAGCCATATATAGGAGGAGGCTTCGGAAATAAGCAGGATGTGCTGTATGAGCCTTTGAACGCATTTTTATGTACCCAGGCAGGCGGCCGCGGTGTCAGACTGGAGCTGTCTAGAGAGGAGACTCTTGGCTGTACCCGTGTACGCCATGCGTTTACCTGGAAGATCAAGGGGGCAGTCAGAAAAGACGGCACACTGGTGGCGAGAAAGTATGAGGCATACTCTAACCAGGGCGCTTACGCCTCCCATGCTCACGCCATTGCCGCCAATGCAGCCAATATTTTCAAGCAGCTTTATCAGGATGAGAAGGTTCTGGAATCTGACAGCTACACGGTTTACACCAATCTCATGACAGGCGGAGCCATGCGGGGATACGGAATCCCCCAGGGAGATTTTGTGACAGAGTGTGTGACGGATGATCTGGCCTGCGCTGTGGGCATGGATCCTCTGGAATTCCGGCTGAAAAACTGTGTGAAGGAGGGTTATAAAGACCCTCATCTGGGCATCGCTTTCCATTCCTACGGGCTGAAGGCCTGTATAGAAAAGGGCAGGGAACACATCCGCTGGGAGGAAAAGAGAAAGGCATATGAGAACCAGTCCGGGCCTGTGAGAAGGGGCGTCGGCATGGCCATATTCAACTATAAAACAGGAGTTTACCCCATTTCCCTAGAGACCTCATCCTGCCGAATGGTTTTGAACCAGGACGGCTCCATGCAGCTCTTTATGGGGGCAACAGAGATAGGTCAGGGAGCTGACACGGTGTTTACCCAGATGGCGGCAGAGATAACCGGCATAACTGAGGACAGGGTACATATTGAGACCGTACAGGATACGGATACCACACCTTTTGATACAGGAGCCTACGCGTCCCGGCAGACCTATGTGAGCGGAAAAGCCGTCAAGAAGACAGGGGAACTGTTCAAACAGAAAATTCTGGAATATGCGGCATTTAAGCTGAAGCTGTCAGAGGAAGAGATAACATCAAACAAAGCGGCAGATCCTGAAGTTCTGGAAGCATGTGGGCAGACTTCTGCATGGAAGAGACTGGATATCAAAGAAAACCAGATAATAGACAAAGCCTCCGGGGAGGTTTGGCTCTCACTTGCGGCCCTGGCGGAGGAGGCACTGTACAGTTTGGAGAAATCGGTGCATATCACGGCTGAGACTACCAGCCACTGCAAGGAAAATTCCTTTGCCTCAGGTGTCTGTTTTGTGGAGGTTGAGGTGGATATACCGGTTGGTAAGATCAGGATACTGGATATCATCAATGTACACGACAGCGGGAAACTGATGAATCCGGCCCTTGCCAGAGCGCAGGTACACGGGGGAATGAGTATGGGGATCGGCTATGCTCTGAGTGAGGAACTGCTGGTGGATGAGAAGACAGGAAGGCCGCTGAATGCCAACCTTCTGGACTATAAGATACCCACAGCTATGGATACACCTGATCTGCATACGGATTTTGTGGAACTTGAGGATCCTACCGGTCCTTTCGGAAACAAAGCCCTCGGTGAGCCGCCGGCCATTCCTGTGGCCCCGGCTATCAGAAACGCTGTGCTCAACGCCACTGGGGTCGCTTTTGATTCCCTGCCTCTGTCACCTCAGAAGCTTGTGGAGCGCTTTATAAAAGAGGGATTGATCGGAAGAAAAAATGAGGATTTGGAAGGGGGCGGATCACATGTATGATATTGAGAAATATTATCAGGCCAGTGATGTACAGGATGCTGTGAGAGCGCTGGAGGCAGATAAGGACGCTGTTGTGATCTCAGGCGGAAGTGATGTGCTGATCAAAATAAGAGAGGGAAAACTTGCGGGCTGTTCTCTTGTGAGTATACATGGGATTCCTTCGCTTACAGGTGTCAGGATGGAATCGGACGGCACCATTGTGATAGGGCCTGCCACGACGTTTTCCCACATAACCTATGACCCTGTGATCCAAAGGCACATTCCGGCGCTTGGGTGGGCAGTGGACCAGGTAGGAGGCCCCCAGATACGGAATATAGGAACCATCGGAGGAAATGTCTGTAATGGTGTGACAAGCGCGGACAGCGCGGCTGCACTGTTTACTTTGAACGCGGTGCTGGAGTTGACAGGAAAAGAGGGCATTCGGGAAGTGCCCATAACAGAGTTTTACACAGGCCCGGGCCGGACCTGCAGGAAACACGCGGAAATCCTTACCGCCATAAAGATCACCAGGGACAATTATGAAGGATTTTACGGGCATTATACAAAATACGGAAAAAGAAATGCAATGGAGATCGCCACTCTTGGCTGCGCGGTACATGTAAAGCTGAGCCGGGATAAGAGAAAGATTGAGGAACTCCGGCTGGGATTCGGCGTAGCTGCGCCTACTCCTATACGCTGCTATCAGACGGAAAAAGCGGCAGCAGGCATGGACATAACAGACCCTGGATTGTATGAAAGAATTCGTGAAGGGGCAGCCTCTGAAGTAACGCCGCGCTCAAGCTGGCGCGCATCCCGGGAATTCCGTCTTCAGCTTGTACGTGAGCTGTCCGTGCGGACCACAGAGGAAGCCATAAAAAAAGCAGCGGGAGGTGAGTCGGATGCTTAAGATCATAACCATGACAGTCAATGGCAAAGAGACAGAACTGGCAGTGGATGACAGGGAGGCCCTTTTGGATACCCTGAGAAACCGCCTGGGTCTTACCAGTGTGAAACGCGGCTGTGAGGTTGGGGAATGCGGTGCCTGCACCGTTTTGGTGGACGGAGAAGCCATCGATTCGTGTATTTATCTGACCATGTGGGCAGAGGGAAAACATATCATGACGGTGGAGGGATTAAAGGGCAAAAACGGAGAACTTTCTCCAATCCAGAAAGCCTTTGTGGAGGAGGCAGCAGTCCAGTGCGGTTTCTGCACACCGGGCCTGATCATGAGCGCTGTGGAAATCGTGGGAACAGGAAAGAGGTACAGCAGGGAAGAGCTGAAAAAGCTGATTTCCGGGCATCTGTGCCGCTGTACAGGGTACGAGAATATTCTGAATGCAATGGAGAGGATCGTGGAGGAGACTTACCGGACGGTGAACCGGGAATAACAGAATAAGAACAGATCAGCGGGACACGTCTGCGCACCGGCAGCGTGTCCCGTTTTTTATGCTTATATCCATCAGGTAAGATTGACTTTTTTCTGATGGAAAGCCTTTCTGTATTGGGTAGGTGTGATGCCTTCATAGCGCTTAAACAGTTTCATAAAATATTTTTCATCCGAAAATCCACACATATCTGCGATCCGGTAGATAGACAGTGTCCGGTTGGTGAGCAGGTTTTTGGCAACAGCGATCCGTGTCCGATTTACATAGGTGAGGATGGGATAACCGGTGTATTTCTTGAAAATATTGGTCAGATAGGTGGGATGATACCCAAACTGTTCTGCTATTGAAGCCACGCTGAGGGGCTGGTCATAGTGGGTGCGGATCCACTCCATTACATCCAGAACATGAATAGGAACAGTGGAATCCAGAAAACGGTTGATCTGAAATGACTCGTCGGTAACTTCCATGAGGAGCAGGTTCAGAGCATAATGGCATCTCCAGGTGGCCATATAATTTTCTCTTTTTGCAATATCAAGAAGCTGTACAAAAAGAAGCCTGGAACGCTTTTCTACAGATAACTCCCCGTATTCGGGAAGCAGAAAATTTTCCCGGGGGGGGGGGTAGAAGTAATGTTGGTAGAGGCTTTAAATATGGGGCGGTTTCTCAGGAGGCTTCCGCGATTGTAGATGGAATAATCGGGATCCCTCACATAGAAATGAACCCAATAATAGGAGAGTTCACCTTCTGTGGGACGATACCCGTAGTGGAGTGTATCAGGAAAGAGGAGGATAAATTCATTCTCTTTGACATCATAATTCGTCATATTTTGGGTTATGTGCAATGTTCCTTTTATCACAATGATCAGGACAAAAGAATCAATATTTCTTTTGGGATGTATAAAGCCATCTTTGCTGGCCAGGTTGCCGCAGGAGATATATTCTACAGGCTTGCTGGCATCGGATATGAAATATAGCATGGTATTCCCTCCTGTCTTGCTTTATAGTATCACAAAAAGACAGACTTCGGACAAGGAAAATAACAAATAATTGGAAATGACCACTTTTTCTTGTGTATTGTACGTTGTTTGGAAATTCTGATATGGTAACATAATGTCATCAAATAAAAAGTGCTTGCAAGCAGCGCGCAACTCATAATAAGGATGATAGATCAGGAGGGTTTATTAAATGAAAAAGAGACAGATCATGGCGTTTGTTCTCGCCGCAACAATGGCTGCAACTGCCGTAACAGGCTGTGGTGCGCCGTCCAGACCGGATGGTTCTGGTGATACAGGCAGTACCGATTCTTCTTCCGATTCCGGGGAAGAATCAAAAGACGGAGTCGTACAGCTTACCTTTATGGGATGGGAAGCATCCCCTCTGGAGACCCAGGCAGTGAAGGATGGTATTGCGGCATTTGAAAAAGAAAATCCAAATATAAAGGTGAATTATACACCTGGACTTGCCGGTTCTGAATACAATGCAAAGCTGCTTTCATCGGCGGCGGCGGGGTCTTTGCCGGATGTTATGTTTGTATCAGCGGAGAGTTACCGTGCCATTGTTTCCAAAGGGGCATTGTGGGATATTACAGATCAGTTTGACGAGAATTATCCTCTGGATGATTTCATAGATTCTTCCCGTCAGATCATGGAAGTGGATGGACATGTTTACGGTATCTCTTCTTGTACAGTATCTCCGATCGTTTATTATAATAAGGATGTATTTGACCAAAAAGGAATTGATTATCCGAGTGCAGATCCGGAGAACTGCTGGACTATTGATGAATTCAGGGATGTTGCGAAAAAGCTGACATCAGATGATATCTATGGTGTGTATGGACTGGAAACAGTGGCAGATACCTTGAATGCACAGCTTCTCTCAAACGGGGGAACCAGATATAACGAGGATTATACCAAGAGCACAATGAATTCCCCGGAGAACAAAGAAGTGTTTGAGATCATCAAAGCGATCCGTACCGAAGACGGCTCCGCTCCTGACGCTTCCACACTGGATGCGGTAGGAATGTCCGCAAAACAGATGCTCCAGACAGGTAAAGTGGCTATGCTGGTAGACGGTTCTTGGTCTCTTCAGGAATTGGCGGCTTCTGACATGAATATTGGCATGGCACCTCTTCCCTCTTACGGAAAAGTGCTTACCACAGGACAGGCTCATCTGCACTGTATCGCAGAAACCAGTAAACATAAGGATGAAGCTTGGCAGTTCCTTCAGTTCCTGTCAGGAATGGATTATCAGGGCGCGTTGGTTAAGAGCGGACTGTGGATGCCAAACAGGTATTCTATGTATGAAGATGACGCAGTGGCACAGTGGTATGATGAAAAAGTCCATGGGGACAGCTACAAACAGATGCTTACATATTTCAGAGATGCCGCTGTTGATCCTACAGCGCTGCAGTTGACCTCACAGGCCAGAGATATCATTGCCGAAGAGACAGATATGTACTTTAAGCAGGATCAGGATATTGACACCACATTACAGAATATGGATACCAGGATCGATGAGGCAATTCAAGACGCATTACAGCAGTAAGTGGTAAAAACGATGCATCCTGCATTGCGTGAGCTGTGCAGGATGCATTTTTATGCAGGCAGGGGACAGCCTGGGACAGGAGGGTAAGATTGGGAAATACAAAGAAAATAAGTAAGTTAAAGGATGACAGTAAGTGGGCATGGTTCATGCTGGCTCCCAATATCATTGGATTTCTGTTATTCATGCTGATACCAGTAGTGGCAACTCTGGTTCTCAGCTTTACAAAATATGATATGCTGACAACTCCGAAATTTGTAGGTCTGCAGAACTACATAACCATGTTCAAAGACCCTATCATTTGGGAAGTTACAAAAAATACCATAATTTATACGGTCATTACAGTGCCGGTGGGGATGTGTTTTTCTCTGCTTCTGGCTGTTATGCTGGATCAGGAGATTGGTTTCAGAAGATTTTACAGGGCAGCGTTTTTTCTGCCGGCGATCACATCCATGGTTGTTGTGGCTATTGTATGGCAGTGGATCTATAACCCGGATTACGGTATTTTAAACTATGTTTTGTCTCTGTTTGGTATTCAGGGACCAAAATGGCTGTTGAATACCTCCACATCGTTGGTTTCACTGGCAATTGTAGGCATATGGAAAAATGCCGGTTACAATATGATCATTTTTCTGTCAGGACTTCAGGGGATTTCCACCAGCTATTACGAGGCATCAGAGCTTGACGGAGCAAATAAATGGCAGCAGTTCAGGTATATCACTGTGCCTATGCTGCGTCCCACAACATTCTTTATTTTCGTCATGTCCATCATCAGTTCTTTCCAGGTATTCGACCAGGTAATGCTGATGACAAAGGGCGGACCGGGACGTTCTTCTTCTGTTTTGGTGCATTATTTGTATCAGAACGCCTTCCAGTATTTTAAACTGGGTTATGCCTGTGCGATCGCGTACCTGCTGTTTTTCATAGTTATGATCATAACTGTGTTCAATATGCGCATGGAAAAGAACATGCGGGAAATTTATTAAGGGGGGGAGTCAGACCATGAATAATAAGAAAAAAAAGCTGATTGGCAAAATAATAGCTCATCTGATTCTTATTTTAGGATCCGTGATCATGCTGGTTCCCTTTTTCTGGATGCTTTCATCATCCTTTAAAAGTCTGGGAGAGGTTTTTGTATTTCCGCCAACCTTGTTTGGAGAACGGCTGGTGTGGGAGAATTACACACAGATTTCCAGCAGATTTGATTACTTTGCGTATTTCCTGAACAGTGTGAAGGTTTCTGCCTGGGTTGTGTTCTTCCAGGTATTTACATCTGCCACAGCGGGTTATGTATTTGCTAAAATGAATTTTAAAGGCAGGGATAAGATATTTACCTTATATCTGGCAACCATGATGATTCCGTTCCATGTAACGGTCATCACAAACTTTTTACAGATGTCCATGTACGGACTGGTAAATACACTGTGGTCTTTAATGCTGCCGGCTTCTGTGTCTGCTTTCGGAACGTTCCTTATGAGGCAGTTTTTTATCACCGTTCCCAACGAATTGGTGGAGGCAGCAAAAATTGACGGGTGTAATCCAATCGTGACCTTTCTCAGGATCGCCTTCCCCATGGCAAAATCAACCATTGCCACACTGTGCATTTTCTGTTTTATGAATGTTTGGAATGACTATTTCACACCACTTATTTATATTAACGACGCCAGAAAATATACGCTTCCTCTGGGACTTGCCAGTATGAAGGGCATGTATTCCACAGACTGGCCGGTGCTGATGGCTTCTTCCGTGATCGCGGTGCTCCCGGTACTGATCGCATTTTTATGTGCCCAGGACGCTTTCGTAAAAGGTGTTATGATGTCAGGAATGAAAGACTGACGTGACTGTGAGGCGGCAAAACAGCCGTGGCTCACAGATATGGAAATGGAGATGATACTATGAGTTTTATGGAATATGATTCACCAATCATGGCAGGGATCGGTAAGGTAATCGATATCATATGGTTAAGCACACTGTGGTTTATCTGTTGTCTGCCCATTGTCACCATCGGTGCCTCAACTACTGCGCTTTATTATACTTCTATAAAAGCCATCCGAAAAAACAGAGGATATGTGACAAAGACATTTTTCCACGCGTTTAAAATGAATTTTTTCCCCGCACTGGGGATATGGCTTCTCTATCTGTTGGGAATGCTGCTGTTCTATGTGAATTTTGTCTTTGCGGCAGCGATCAGGGATGACAGTTTCCGGTTCTTTACTACAACCGTTTACGGGTGTCTGGCATTTGTCGTGCTTTCTGTAGGATGCTATGCGTTTCCTGTTGTTTCCAGATGCAGTATGAAATGCTTTGAGGTCCTGCGGTTCTCGGTCGGGCTGATGGTGAAGCATTTTCCATATACGATCCTCATGGTTCTGACTGTGCTCCTGTGCGTGGCAGCCATGTGGTATATACCGCTGTTTGTATTCTGCCTTCCAGTGGCGGGAACCCTTCTTTTCTCCATCTTCATGGAAAAAGTTTTGATCCGCTATACCCCGGAAGCGGAAAAATGCGGATGGTATGCAGAGAAGTGAAAAAATAAGATGGGAGATGACGTATGGATAAGTTGACGATGGCAAAAGGCCGCCAGGTGACAATCCAGGATCAGGAGCTGGTGCGCCGCCGGGAGGAAAATAAAAAATATCTGTTGGAGCTTGACAATGAGAATCTGCTCCTTCCCTACACTCTGGAGGCAGGACTCTATAAGACATCAGAACTGCCGTCCGGCATCCATGGGGGATGGGAATCTCCCCTGTGTGAACTTCGCGGACATTTTCTGGGTCACTGGCTTTCAGCAGCGGCCATGCATTTTGAAGCCACAGGGGACCGGATGGTGAAGGCAAAAGCAGATGAGATCGTGGACATTCTGGAAAAATGCCAGAGGGAAAACGGCGGCAGATGGGCTGCCTCCATCCCGGAGAAATATTTTTACTGGATCGGGAACAAAAAACGTGTCTGGGCGCCTCAGTACACAGTACATAAGACTTTTATGGGACTTCTTGATATGTATGAGCTGGCCGGAAATGAAAAAGCCCTGGAGATTGCCGTACATTTTGGTGAATGGTTCTATGACTGGAGCGGACGCTATACAAAGGAGCAGTTCCATGGAATCTTAGATGTGGAGACCGGCGGAATGCTGGAGATATGGGTTCTGCTGTATAAGATCACAAAGAAGAGTATGTTCAGGGAACTGATGGAGCGGTATTACCGCTGTGATCTGTTTGACGGCCTTCTGGAAGGAAAAGATGTGCTGACCAATATGCATGCCAACACTACGATTCCCGAGATCCTGGGGGCAGCGGCGGCCTATGAGGTGACAGGAGAAGAAAAATGGCTGGAAATTGTAAAAGCCTATTGGGAAATGGCAGTCACCCAGAGAGGAACCTATGCAACAGGTGGACAGACCTGCGGTGAGATATGGAGTCCGAAGATGCATTTGGCCTACAGACTGGGGGATAAGAACCAGGAGCACTGTACGGTATACAACATGATGCGGCTGGCAGATTTTCTGTTCCGCCATACAAAGGATGCCCTATATATGGATTACTGGGAAAGAAATCTGTATAACGGCATTATGGCTCAGGGGTATTGGCAGGGAAGCTTTACCCATGGCAGAAAATCACAGTATCCGGAGGAAGGACTCCTCACTTACTTTCTTCCCCTGCGGGCAGGCGGACAGAAGGCGTGGAGCAGCAGGACACAGGATTTCTTCTGCTGTCACGGGTCTTTGGTCCAGGCAAACGCCGCACACAACAATGGAATGTATTATGTGGGATCAGACAGCCTGTATGTATGCCAGTATTTTGACACGGAATATGAGGGAACGGTTGGGAATACGACTGTTACTGTGCGGCAGAAGATCAATACTCTGAGCGGAAGTGAACATCTCTCCAGTGATTCTCCCGGGCGTCAGAAAATAACGTCAGCCGCGGCCCGTCAGCCGTTCCATCCGGATCGACTGGTCTTTGACCTAGAGATACGGGCAGAGCAGGAAAAGGAATTCTCCCTTTATATCAGAGTACCCTGGTGGGCACAGGGAGCACCGGTCTTCCTTGTAAACGGGGAAGTGATTGAGATCCGTGCTGAGAAGGGCAGTTTTGCTGAGATAAAGAGAGTCTGGAAACAGGACACGGTCCATGTTGAGATTCCCAAAGGGATCCATGTGGATTATCTGCCAGGCAGACCTGACATGGCGGCTTATCTGGACGGACCTGTGGTGCTTGCAGGGCTGTGCAGGGAAGAGCGGACGCTCTATACAGATTTGGATGCCCCGGAAAAGGTACTGGTTTCTGACAATGAAAGAGAGTGGGCATACTGGCAGAACACATATAAGACGGTGGGGCAGGACAGAGGCATCCGTTTTGTTCCGCTCTATCAGGTGGGATATGAGGAATATCAGGTTTATTTTCCGCTGAAGGGGAAAAATCATGATTCCCCACTTGAAAAGTAGAAAACCTTACGGTATAATTTCAATGATATGGGGTATTTGGCCAATGTCCATTTACCCCTTTTTAAAGTGTATATGAAATTTCATTTCAGAGTTCAGAAAAGCTTGCTGAACAGCCAGATGAATAATAACCCATAAGGAGATTGATGATAATGAGTACCGTAAGAACGAGATTTGCCCCCAGCCCCACAGGAAGAATGCATGTGGGAAATTTGAGAACTGCTTTATATGCCTATCTGATCGCAAAGCATGAGAACGGAAGTTTTATGCTGCGTATTGAGGATACAGACCAGGAACGCTTTGTGGACGGCGCACTGGAGATCATTTACCGCACACTGGCGAAGACAGGCCTGATCCATGACGAAGGCCCGGACAAGGACGGGGGCTATGGTCCCTATGTACAGAGTGAGAGAAATGCCCAGGGTATTTATCTGAAGTATGCCAGACAACTGATTGAACAGGGGGATGCTTACTACTGCTTCTGTACAAAAGAGCGTCTGGATTCCCTGAAATCAAGTGTGGGCGAGGACAGCAAAGAGATTGCAGTCTATGACAAACACTGCCTGCACCTTGATAAGGAAGAGGTGGAAGCAAAACTGGCAGCAGGAGAGCCTCATGTGATCCGCTTTAATATGCCCACAGAGGGGACCACAACCTTCCATGATGATATTTACGGAGACATTACCGTGCCCAACAATGAACTGGATGATCTGATCCTGATCAAATCCGACGGATATCCCACATACAACTTTGCAAATGTGATCGACGATCATCTCATGGGTATCACACATGTGGTTCGGGGGAATGAATACCTTTCTTCTTCACCGAAATATAACAGGATCTACGAGGCATTCGGCTGGGAGATTCCCACTTATGTGCACTGTCCATTGATCACCAACGAGGAACACAAAAAGCTGAGCAAACGTTCCGGCCACTCTTCCTATGAGGATTTGTTGGATCAGGGATTCCTCACAGAGGCCATTGTAAATTATGTGGCACTCCTTGGATGGTGCCCAGAGGACAACAGGGAAATTTTCAGTCTGGAAGAGCTGGTAAAAGAGTTTGACTATCATCACATGAGCAAATCTCCGGCTGTGTTTGATATGACAAAGCTGAAATGGATGAATGGTGAGTACATCAAAGCCATGGATTTTGACAAGTTCTGTGAGACGGCTGTTCCGTTCATAAAAGAGGCTGTAAAGAAGGATTTGGACCTGAAGAAAATTGCGCAGATGGTGAAAACAAGAATCGAAGTTTTCCCGGATATTCCGGCACTCATTGATTTCTTTGAGGAAGTACCCGAGTACGATGTGTCCATGTACACACATAAGAAAATGAAAACCAATCCTGAGATCTCCCTGGAAGTTCTGAATAAGATCATTCCTGTTCTGGAAGGATTTGAGGACTATACAAATGATGCGCTGTATAACCTGCTCTGCGGTTTTGCAAAGGAGAACGGTTATAAAAACGGACAGATCCTCTGGCCGATCCGCACCGCCCTTTCCGGCAAACAGATGACACCTGCAGGTGCCACAGAAATCCTGGAGGTGCTGGGAAAAGAGGAATCCATGAAACGCCTGCACACTGCAGTGGAAAAACTGAGCCGGGCATAAACAAACGAAAATGGAGTAACCCATATATGCAGAAAAATTCCTCACAGGAACGGGCAGTTTCCCATGACCAGGGCCCTATGATGCTTCTTGCAGGCCCTGGTTCAGGGAAGACCACCACCATCACCAGGAGGGTGGCTAACTTAATAAAGGAATATCAGGTGACTCCTTCATCCATACTGGTGGTGACGTTTACAAAAGCGGCTGCCAGGGAGATGAAGGAGCGTTTTTTACGTCTGTGTGAAAAGGAAGGAATGACAGGACCGTACAGGGAAGTGACGTTCGGTACTTTTCACGGGATCTTTTACGGAATCCTGCGTCATGCCTATCGGCTGTCCGCAAAGAATATTCTGGGGGAGGAGAAAAAATACGATATTCTAAAGGAGATCGTATACCGCCAGAGAATGCGGATCGATGATGAAAAGGAATTTTTTGAAGGTCTGGTACAGGAAATCTCCATAGTGAAGAACGGCAGAATGCCTATAGAGCATTATTATTCTGCCAATTGTCCGGATGATACCTTCAGAAAGATCTACCACTCTTATGTGGAAGCCTGCAGACAGTCCAGACTTCTGGATTTTGATGATATGCTGCTGTATTGTTATGACCTTCTCACAAACAGAAAGGACATCCTGGCCGGATGGCAGAGCAAGTTTCGGTATGTACTTGTAGATGAATTCCAGGACATCAATCAGCTTCAGTATGACATTGTGAAGCTTCTGGCAGCGCCGCAGAATAACCTCTTTATCGTGGGGGATGATGACCAGTCCATTTACGCGTTCCGGGGGGCAAGGCCAGAGATCATGCTGCATTTTCCAAAGGATTTTCCCAATGCGGGGACAGAGCTTTTGGCATGTAATTACCGTTCCACAAAGGCCATCGTAGAGGCCTCAAAAAAAGTGATAGGGAAGAATAAGAACCGTTATCCGAAAGAGTTTTTTACGGATAATGAGGAGGGAAAACCAGTTGTTATACGCGAGTTTGAAGACGGCAAGGAAGAGGAGCTTTTTGTAAAGGAGTGTATCAAAAAGGCGCTGCAGGAGGGATGTCCCTATGAGGAGACTGCCATTCTCTACCGCACAAATCTGGGCGCCAGATTTCTTGTGGAGACGCTTATGGAGTATCAGATCCCCTTTCAGATGCGGGATGCCCTGCCAAACCTGTATGAACACTGGATCTCCAGAAACGTTATTTCCTATATAAAGCTGGCCCAGGGCGACAGAAGCCGCCGGGAGTTTCTGCAGGTCATGAACCGGCCGAACCGCTATATATCCAGAGAAGCGCTGGATGATGCAACCGTGTCCTTTGAAGGCCTTCGCTGGTTTTACGAGGGGAAGGACTGGATGTGTGACAGGATCGACAAGCTGGAGGAAGACCTGACAACGCTGAAGCGCATGACACCCTACGGGGCAATCAATTATATCCGGTATGGGATCGGGTATGAGGAATATCTGAAGGATTATGCCTCTTACCGGAAGATCAAAGTGGATGACCTGTATGAAGTCTTGGAGGAGCTGGCAGAGAGTGCCAAAGGATATAAAAGCTTTGGAGAATGGTTTGCGCATATATCAGATTACACGGAAAAGCTGAAGGAGCAGGCAAAGAAGCAGGATATTGAGAAAAAAGGCGTCACAGTGTCCACGCTGCACAGCATCAAAGGACTGGAATTTGACAGGGTGTTTCTCATGGATGTAAATGAGGGAACAATTCCCTATCATAAAGCAGTTTCAGACAGCAGCATAGAGGAGGAGCGGCGGCTTTTCTATGTGGGTATGACAAGGGCAAGGAAAGAGCTTTACATACTTTATGCAAAGAGCAGGCACGATAAGGAACTGGAAGTGTCCAGATTTCTTACGGAGAGCGGCCTTGTGCCGGAAAAGAAGGAGTAGAGGTTTTGGAAAAGATTTGGGTTTTTTACGGGAAGACAGAAGCACTGACAGGCAGAGCAGAAGAGAGAGGGGAAAAAGGAAGGACAGAGACCCGGGCCGGACGGATGCTTCTCAAACATGCCTTGAAACAACTGTATGGGTTTTCCTTTCCGGAAGGGGAGGAGGGACTTGCACAGTTGGAAGGCATGCTGACAAAGGAACAAAACGGCAAGCCCTATTTACATGGCTACCCTGAGATCCATTTCAATATCAGCCATTCCGGGGAATATGCGGTCTGTGCCGCCGCAGGCATTCCGGTAGGCATTGACATCCAGGTCCGTCAGCCGGTGAGAGGAAAAAGGCTCCTGGAACGAACCATGAATGCCGGGGAACAGGAAGCGGTCAGAGATGCCGAGGACCCGGAAATGGCATTTGCAGTTTTCTGGGCACAAAAGGAGAGCTACCTCAAATGGAGCGGGGAGGGCATTACAAGGAACCTCTCCGAGCTTTCCATGGAGAATGCGGTCATGGAGGAAATTCCCATTGAAAAAGACTATGTCTGTCAGGTCTGCGCAGCAGTTCCTTTTCAATGGGAGACCGTAAAATTACCGGCGTAACATTTCCTTACCTCGCAGGTACTAAACAGCTGCATAGACAGAGCGTCTACTCTTTTCGGCTGCTTACCGCTGCGTGGACAGAGCGTCAATTTTTTTCAGTTCCTCTTCCGTAAACGGAGCACTTTTTTGTACGTTCAAATTATCAAGTATCTGTTCTGCTTTGGATGCACCAACAAGTACACTGGTCACCACACCATCTTTTAATACCCATTTAAGCGCCATCTGCGCAAGACTCTCCCCGCGCTGTGCGGCAATTTCGTTCAGACCGCGGATGCAGTCCAGGCGGTCTTCTGTGAGCTGGCCTGCATTTAAGAAGCGTCCGTCCGTGACCACCCGGCTGTCCGAGGGGATTCCTTTTAAGTAGCGGTCAGTGAGCATGCCCTGTGCCAGGGGGCTGAAGGAGATGATTCCTTTTTTCTCCTCTTCACATGCCTTTTTTAAACCATTATTTTCTATGGTGCGGTTGAAAATGTTATAGGAATTCTGGTTGATCACAAAGGGGCATTTCAGGTCCGTTAAGATGGCTGCCGCCTTTTTCATGGTTTCGCCGTCATAGTTGGAGAGTCCCACATAAAGGGCTTTTCCGCTTCTCACTGTTTGATCCAGGGCACCCATGGTTTCCTCAAGCGGCGTCTCCGGGTCCATTCTGTGATGGTAGAAGATATCCACATAATCAAGGCCCATGCGCAAGAGACTCTGGTCCAGACTGGCAGTCAGATATTTTTTGCTGCCCCAGTCACCGTAGGGACCCGGCCACATATCATAGCCTGCCTTGGTGCTGATGATCATTTCATCTCTGTAAGAGGAAAGGTTTTCCTTTACGATCCTTCCGAAATTTTTTTCCGCGCTTCCCGGTTCAGGGCCGTAATTGTTAGCCAGGTCAAAGTGGGTGATGCCGTTGTCAAAAGCGGTAAAGCAAAGTTTTTTCATATTCTCATATACCGCAGTGTCTCCAAAATTATGCCACAATCCCAAAGAGACTGCCGGAAGCTTTAAGCCGCTGTGTCCGCAGCGGTTGTATGTCATGGTATCATATCGTTTGTCATTTGCTCTGTACATAAGTGATCTCCTTTTCTAAGTTTCTTTGTATCGTTGTCTCTTTACAAAGTCTAACACTTCAAGTATACTTGAAGTCAATAAAAATCTTAACTTTGTCACATTTGCCCCAACTTCAGACTTCCACTTGCCGAAAATGAGGAGATTATGATGAAAACATACACAATAAGACAAGTATCCCAGATGTTTGACCTCCCTGCGTCCACCCTGAGATATTATGAGGAGATCCGGCTTTTGCCTGCTGTGGAAAAGACAGAGGCAAAGCAGCGGATCTATACGGAGGAGCATATAAACCGCCTGGGAGCCATCTGCTGTTTTAAGGAGACAGGAATGTCTATGGCACAGCTTTTGGAATTTTTTGCATACGAAGAGGAGGAGCGTGAGCATATCAATGAAATCCTTGCGCTTTTAAAAGAGCAGGAAGAGCATGTGGCAAAGCAGATAGAAAAGCTGAAGTCTGCGCAGAAGCAGATAAGCCGTAAACTGAGCTATTACAGTGATATTAAGGCCTCCATGGACAGTGGGAGTGACTGCCCGGACTGGGCGGACTATTGACATGGAGGTGCCAGTCGGTGATACGGCACTATGGCCAGGCGGTTCAAAACATATAGTTAGAGTGTGTTGATCTTTTTCTGGTCAAAGGCTTTTCGGTATTGTGTGGGGGTCATGCCCTCAAACTGCCGGAACAGCTTCATGAAATGTTTTTCATCAGTGAATCCGCACATGGAAGAAATCTGCCGGATAGTCAGGGAATGGCTGTTCAGCAGATTTTTTGATACGCTGATGCGTGTGCGGTTGATGTAGGTGACAAGGGGATAACCGGTGTACTGTTTGATCAGGGCGGACAGATAGGTGGGATGGTATCCGAATTTTTCCGCCAGACCCCGGACTGTCAAAGGCTGGTCAAAATGACTCTGTATCCATTCTGTAATATCCTGCACAGAAGTTGGCAGCAGCTCCTGTCCAAAATGCTCTGCCAGCAGGTATTCACGGCTTATCTCCAGAAGGAGCAGATTCAGCGCGTGGCAGCAGCTCCGGGTCATCTGATAGCTGCTGCGCTTTGCCAGATCCAGAAGCTGGAGAAACAATAGCTGGGAGCGCTTTTCCGGAAGAATCTTACCGTGCTCCGGGAGAAATATCATTTCAGCAGAGAAGGGATCAAAGAGGCAGCCGTCTTCTGTACGGAAATGATCTTTGCCAAAAGGGGACAGATTTTTTATGGAATCCGCGGGGCTGTCCGGCAGTGTAAAGTGTGTCCAGCAGTAGGAGAGATATCCCCGGGTGGGTTTATATCCGTAATGGGTACTTCCGGGGAAGAGGACAAAGAATTCACCGGGGCTGATATCATAAGCTCTGCCGTCCTGACAGATGTGCAGAGTTCCCTCCTGCACTAAGATCAGAACAAAGAAATCCAGTGTTCTGTGAAGGTGCACAAATCCGTTTTCACTTACAAGATTGCCGCAGGTCAGATATTCTGCCGGTTTTGAGGCATCACAAATACAATATAACATCTGGGATATGACCACCTTTTCTTTTGATTTATAAGTTGTTTCAAAAACTGTAAATGGTACAATGATTCTATGAGATAAAACCTGATAAACAAGGGAAAAGTCAGGAATTGATATGCTGCCGCAAAAGAAATTCCCTTCTTTTATGGTAGCACGAAGAATCTTGGAATTCAACGTTAAATTTAGGAGGTACAGCATGTTAGAAAAGAAAGAGAAAATGATGCCGCTTGGCGATGTTTCCATCCAGGATGATTTTTGGAAAGAGTATATGGAATTGGTGAGAAATCATGTGATCCCTTACCAGTGGGAAGCATTGAATGACAGGATCGAAGGGGCAGAGCCAAGTTACTGTATGCAGAATTTCCGCGTAGCCGCCGGGATGCAAGAGGGCAGGTTCCAGGGAATGGTATTCCAGGACAGTGATGCCTATAAGTGGCTGGAAGCGGTGGCCTACAGTCTGATGTGGCATCCGGACGAAGCGCTGGAGGCAACGGCAGACCAGGCTATTGAGATCATCAGCGCGGCACAGCAGCCGGATGGATATCTGGACACTTATTACATTTTGAACGGTCTGGAAAAGCGCTTTACAAACCTTATGGACCACCACGAGCTTTACTGCCTGGGACACATGGTGGAAGGAGCTGTGGCTTATTACAAGGCAACAGGAAAGAGAAAATTTTTAGACACGGCTGTGGGCTATGTGAATTGTGTCTATGAAAATATAGGAAACGCGCCGGGAAAGAAACCGGGATACCCAGGTCATGAGGTGGCTGAAATGGCACTTGTGGCACTTTATGAGGTGACAAAAGATCCCAAGCATCTGGAACTTGCAAAATATTTTATTGACCAGAGAGGGCAGGCACCCCTGTACTTTGCCGAGGAAAGGGAAAAGAACAAAAATGATTTCTTCTGGAAGGACAGCTACTTCCAGGATCAATACTATCAGGCAGGCAAACCGGTCCGTCAGCAGGACAGAGCGGAAGGCCATGCAGTCCGTGCCGTATATCTCTATACCGGAATGGCTGAGGTGGCAAGTGCAGTAAAGGACCAGGAATTGTTTGAGGCATGTCAGAGGATCTGGGACAATATTGTGGAAAAACAGATGTATGTAACTGGTTCCATCGGCTCTTCCCAGTACGGGGAGGCATTTACCTTTGACTATGATCTGCCCAATGACACAGTTTATGCGGAGACCTGTGCCGCTATCGGATTGATTTTCTTTGCCAGAAGAATGTTTGAAATAACCAAGGACAGCAGATATGCGGATGTGATGGAACGCTGCCTCTATAATGGGGTCATCAGCGGTATGTCTCTGGACGGTAAAAAATTCTTCTATGTAAATCCCCTGGAGGCTGTGCCGGAGGCATCTGAGAAGGATTATTACAAAAAACATGTGAAAGTGGAACGCCAGAAATGGTTTGGCTGTGCCTGCTGCCCGCCCAATGTAGCACGCCTTCTCTCCTCCATTGGCGGATATGCCTATGAATATAATGAAAAGGAATTTTTCATGAATCTGTTTATCGGCGGCAGTATGCATGCGGTTCTGGACGGGAAAGAGAATCAATTTAAAGTGGAGACAGATTATCCATGGAACGGTGACGTGAAAATACAGATTGAAAATGAGGAAGACACAGCATTTACATATGCCATCCGTGTGCCGGGCTGGTGCCGTAGCTATACGCTCAAACTCAATGGGGAAGCCGTAAGCTGCCCTGTGGAGAACGGGTATCTCCTTTTGGAGCGCTGCTGGAAAAATCAAGATGAGATTGTATTTTCCATGGAAATGCCGGTGGAACTGGTTGCCGCAAACCCGAGAGTCAGGGAAGATATAGGAAAAGTGGCAGTTATGCGCGGGCCTGTTGTGTATTGCCTGGAGGAGGCAGACAATGGCGATCAGCTTCAGGAATTATATCTGAATGAAAATCCGGAGTTTGCAGTGAAATACGAAAAAGACCTGTTAAAGGGTGTTGTGACCCTGACCACAGAGGGAAAACGTCTCTCAGAGGAAGAGTGGGATGAAAAGACACTTTACAAAACATACGCAGGTAGAAAATTTGAACCTCAGACACTGAAATTCATTCCCTATTATGCCTGGACAAACAGGACAGTGGGAGAGATGCTTGTATGGGTCAGAATCTGATTGCGGAAGACAAAAGATAGAACTTGATATGCTGAATAAAAATGCCGGATTTTGAGAGGGGATTTTCTCTCACGATCCGGCGTTTTTTATATGTACAGTTCTTTTACGGAATATGCCTCCTGGTTTCCTCATCCAGCGCACTTCGTATTTCTTCAAGCAGCGCATCCTCTGTAAAATACGGTTTTCCATACTGCAGATTGAATGCATAGTCAAAATTCGGGGGATTTTTTCCTATATTATGCTGGATTATAGTTTCAGCCTTATCCAGTGCTTTTACCAGACGGGATTCCGGTGTCCGGCCATCCTCATATTCCTGCCAGAGATCCATAAAAGATTTCTTTTGTCTATCGGGCAGCAGAGAGAATACCCGTTCGGCAGCCCGATGTTCTCCTTGATATTTTTGGGAGCTGTCAGAAAGAAGCGCCGCGGAGATATCTCCGTCATATATTTCACCTATATCGTGGATGAGACACATGAGCAGGGTTTTCCCCGCATCCAGCTCAGGGTAGTGTTCCAGCATTATGCCGGCAAAGAGTGCCAGGTGCCAGGTGTGCTCTGCCGTACTTTCTAAACAATGTTTTAAAACAGCTATAGAAAAAATAAATTTGGACTTGCAAAGATAGTATCAGCATAAGATAAGAAGGAAAAAAGGTCAACAGGAAATGTCCGCTGGCAAGATTTCATTGCGTATATATCCGGCAGAGAGAGATTGTGCCCGAAAGGACAGAGCAGTGATATATTTTTCGTATGAAATAGGGATTGTCCTCATATATTGTTTTAAAGAGGTGAGACAATGAGAGAAAGGGATATTATACGTTTATTTCCCCAAAAGATCAGGGCAGCCCTAGAGCACGCGGAGTTTGATATGGAACATCTGTATGAGATCCGGCTGAGGGTGAATGCGCCGCTGATCTTAATATACAAAGGGAATGAGTATTTTCTGACAAAAGACGGAAAACTGACCAAACAGATGCAGGGCGTCTGCCAGATTGAGGCAAAGGACCTGCGGGAGACCATGGAGTATGTGAGCAATTATTCCATGTACGCATTTGAGGAAGAGATCCGGCAGGGATTCATTACCATTCAGGGAGGCCACCGTGTGGGAATTGCCGGTAAAACGGTACTGGACGGAGCGAAGATCAAAAGCCTGAAATACATATCATATATAAATCTGAGACTTTCACACCAGATAAAAGGATGTGCCAGTCAGATACTTCCCTATGTGATCAGCAAAGGAAATGTCTGCCACACGCTGATCATTTCCCCGCCTATGTGCGGGAAGACCACTCTGCTGCGCGATCTGATACGCCAGGTCAGTGACGGCAACTCCTATCTGCCGGGTAAATCCGTGGGGGTGGTGGATGAGCGCTCGGAGATCGCGGGTTCCTATCAGGGGATTCCCCAAAATGATCTGGGAATCAGAACGGATATTCTGGACTGCTGTCCAAAGGCGGAGGGTATGATGATGCTGATCCGCTCCATGTCACCTGAGGTGGTGGCTGTGGATGAGCTGGGGGACTATGAGGATATTCACGCCATAGAATCCGTGATCCACTGCGGCTGTAAACTTTTTGCCACGGTCCACGGAAGCTCTATTGAGGATATCAAGAGGAAACCTCTGATGCAGCGCCTGGTGCAGGAGAAAATATTTGAGAGATATATTATTCTCCATAGCAAGGACAAGGCAGGGAAGGTGAAGGCTGTATTTGATGAGAGAGGCACCTGTCTGTTTGATGAAAAAAGGAGGAGAGGAACCCTATGCTGAAAGTGCTGGGAGTCTGTCTCGTGGTATTCTCCTGTACGGCTCTGGGTTTCGAGAGAAGCCTGAGGTTTACGAAAAGACTGGCGGGACTCAGGGAACTTCAGCGGATGGTCCTGCTCATAAAGGGCGAGATCAGTTACCGAAAGGAAGCACTTCCGGAGGCTCTTTTGCGGGCTGCGGGAAGACTGACTCCGCCATTTTCAGATTTTTTGAAAAATGTTGCACAGCGGGCGGATGCCTACGATGGTATCTTATTTGCCGATATTTTTATGCAGGAGGCGGAAAACGCGTTCAGAGACAGTGCACTTACAAAAGAGGATAAAGAGGAGCTAAGACAGTTGGGGCAGTATCTGGGATATCTGGATATCACCCAGCAGGAAAATGCCATGGCTTTGTTTCAGCAGGAATTGGAGAGGAAAATTCAGGCGGTCCAGGCCGAAATTCCTGTAAAAAAAAGACTTTATCAGAGTCTGGGAGTGCTGGGTGGGATTTTTCTTGCCATAACGCTTATCTGAGGAAGGCAGGGCGCACGGGACATGAGATCCAGCAGGAAGGGAGGAAAAAGAGTGGAGGTAACAATTTTATTCAAAATCGGTGCAGTGGGGATCCTGGTCTCTGTGCTGTGCCAGATTTTAAAACACAGCCAGCGGGAAGAACTGGCTTTTCTGACAAGCCTTGCCGGACTTTTACTGGTATTGTTCTGGGTGCTGCCCTACATCAACGATTTATTCCAGACCATACAGGAGTTATTTGCGCTGTAGAAGGAAAGGAGGGCTTTGAATGGAAGTGGTGAAAATCGTCATGCTGGGCATGACAGGAGTGGTGCTGGCACTGTTTTTAAAAGAGACAAAGCCAGAATACTCTCTGTATCTGAGCCTGGCAGTGGGAATCTGCATCTTTACCTTCATGGCGCAGAAGCTCTCCTACCTGCTGGACTCCGTACTGAAGATTCAGGAGTATGTGCCTGTGGACACAAAATATCTGACCATACTGCTGAAAATGATCGGAGCTGCCTATATCGGCCAGTTCTCTGCCAGCATCTGCAAAGATGCGGGATATGGGGCGATCGGGAACCAGATTGAGATATTTGTCAAGCTTTACATCATGGTATTGTCCATGCCGGTGCTTCTGGCACTTATGGAGGCCATCTACGGGTTTCTGGTATGAAAGGGGGGATCGGAAAAAGAGTCAGGGCAGCAGGGTGTGTGCTGGCAGTGCTGTTTCTGGTATTGTCTGCTGCAGTGGAGGTGAAAGCCTCTTTTTTTTCGGCAAACGCAGGACAAGAAGTCCTGAAAAACCAGCCGCAGGGGACAGCCTCACAGGATGAACAGCCAAAAGAGGAAGAGGATGAAAATGCAGCAGACAAAGGAAATAGGGATGAGACGGATCATACAAAAACGGCGGAAAATGAAGCGACAGAAAATGAAGAGGAAGTCCGCCGGGACGCCCAGAGCGCCACAGAGGAGAAGCTCATGGATGACATGGAGCTGGAGCAGATGCAGGATGCCGTCAACGAACTTCTGGGAGAAGAGAGCTTCAGCCTGGAGGATGCCCTGCACAAGATCTTAAGCGGAGAGAAGCTGTTCTCAAAAGAATATTTTATCTCTCTTGCAAAGAATCTGCTGTACAGCAATCTGGCGGCTGAGAGGGATACCATGATCCATGTGGTGCTGCTGGTGCTGCTGGCAGCGCTTTTTTCCAACTTTTCCAATGTGTTTAACAACGGCCAGATGGGGGAGATCAGTTTTTATATTGTATACATGCTTCTTCTTGTATCTTTGGTGCATTCCTTCGGTACACTCAGCATAGAGATAAGTGAGGGGCTGACAGGCTTTGTCACTTTTATGAAGGCATTGATGCCCTCCTACTTCCTGGCAGTCACTGCGGCCACGGGGAGTGCCACAGCTATGGTATTCTATGAGATCGTCCTGGTGTTGGTCTATGTGGTACAGGTTGTCTTTTTAAAAGGTGTCCTGCCGGGTATCCATATATACGTACTGCTGCAGCTTGTGAATTATCTGCACAGTGAGGACTTTCTTTCAAAAATGGCGGAACTTGTGAGGACTGTGGTGGAATGGGCCATGCGGACCTGCATTGCTGTTGTGATCGGAATGCAGATCATCCAGAACATGATAGGCCCTGCCATAGACACCCTCAAGCGGGATGTGATCGGCAAGACGGCGGCGGCCATCCCCGGCATCGGAAATGCCATAAACGGCGTGACAGAGGTAGCCCTCGGAACCGCTGTTCTGGTGAGGAACGGGCTGGGGGTGATCGGGATCATAGTCATTCTGTGTGTGGGCCTTCCGCCTGTCATCCGGCTGGGCATAACAACCCTGCTCTACAAACTGCTGGCCGCTGTGGTACAGCCCATATCTGACAAAAGAATGGTGGGAGCCTTGGCTACCATCGGAGACGGGTGTATGCTCCTGTTAAAGGTACTGCTCACAATGGAACTGCTGTTTTTGATCACCATTGCAGTGCTCACCATTTCTTTTATCGGGCATTAGCCGGAACAAGCCGGGGAGGAGGCAGGTAATATGACAGAGACACTTTACGGCTGGATGCGGAACCTGGCGTGTTACTTCATATTTTTATCCGCGGTGATGCATTTTCTGCCGGACAACAATTATAAAAAGTACATTCAGTTTTATATGGGACTGCTTCTGATACTCCTTCTGCTCTCGCCTGTCCTGGATTTTCTTCACCTGGAAAATAAGATCGATGCAGGGGTGGACCGATATGTGGAAGAGGAGGAGCGGGACAGGGAGGAATGGGAAAACTACGCGCGGGAAATAGAGGAAGAATACGGATGGAACAAGAAAGGTGAGAACACCGGGGAGACGGAGCAGCAGGAGGAAGACACCCTGCAGGAAGGAGCGGTGGAACCATGAAGCTAATTCCGGAAATGCTGAAAAAAGAGCAGATCGTGGTAGTGCTGCTGGCAGGCATCCTGCTGCTTATCATTGCCATGCCTGTGAAGAAAAAAGACACTGAGGAACAGACCGTGCAGAGCGCCCCGGCAAGTGAGACCAGTCAGAAGACCAATTATGAGGACCGGCTCCAGCAGCGGCTGAAAGAGGTGCTGGCTGAGGTGAAGGGAATCGGGAAGACGGATGTTTTCGTCACATTTGAGGATACAGGGGAGAGGGTGGTGGAAAAAGACGGCACGGACACGGTATATTCCAAGGATTCCAAAGGCAACCAGGAGCCATATTTGTCAAATGAGCGCTATCCCAAAATCAGCGGCGTTGTGGTTGTGGCGGAGGGAGGAGAAGATCCCCACGTAATTCAGAATATTCAGGAGGCAGTGCAGGCATTATTTCAGGTGGAAGCCCATAAAATTAAAGTAATGAAGATGGTGACTGGCCGCTGACGCCCAAAAACGGTCAGGCCGGACAGTTGCTAAAATGAATTAAAGGAGTAGCTCGCATGAAAAAAATCTTTAAGAAGAATCAGGTCATTATCACCGCGCTGGCAATCATGATTGCGGTTGCCGGGTACATCAATTATTCAGATAACCATCTGGGGATTGACAAGACACTGAAGAAAGCCAGCACAAGTACAGCGGATGATAAGAGCAAAGAGACAGCGGACGCAGACGGGATCGTGGAGGATATCGACAGCCTGGATTATGACCTTACAGACGAGTCCGCTTTACTTGAAGAGAATGCAGCGGCTGAAAACGGAGACACAAATACGCAGGACCAAAACGCGGCTCAGGATCAGAGTTCCTCATCCACAGACGGCACCACTACAGGGGAGGACGGAAACACTACGGACAACAATGCAGACAGCAAAGACGCGTCCGCTGAGACACCGGGTGAGGCAGTGCTGACAGGGGCATCCAACTTTGTGGCACAGGCAAAGGTGAGCAGAGAACAGGTGCGTTCTGCCAACAAAGAGACCCTTCTTGAGATCATCAACAATGAAAATATCGGAGACGAGCAGAAACAGGAAGCCATTGCCTCCATGGTGAGGATGACAGACTTAGCAGAGCAGGAGGAAGCTGCGGAACTGCTTCTGGACGCAAAAGGATTTGAGAACGTGGTGGTGAATCTGACAAACGATTCCGCGGATGTGATCGTTCCCCAGGAGTACATGGCAGATGACAAGCGTGCCCAGATCGAGGACATCGTGAAACGGAAAACAAGCGTTCCGGTAGAGAATATTGTGATCACGCCAATGGATGACGGCTCCTCTGACGGGGAATGAGGAAGTCAGGAGAAAGTTTAAGAAGTCCTTGACACCATATTCCCGGTATACTAAAATGTTTTAAGCGTGTTAAAAGAATAAGGAGGTCCCTCAAGTGGCTGACTATACGAAAGAAATTACGAAAAGACGTACATTTGCGATCATATCCCATCCCGATGCCGGTAAAACGACCCTGACGGAAAAGTTCCTTCTATACGGAGGCGCCATCAATCTGGCGGGAAGTGTCAAGGGCAAGGCGACATCACGCCATGCGGTTTCCGACTGGATGGAAATTGAAAAAGAGAGAGGTATTTCTGTTACTTCCTCTGTGCTGCAGTTTAACTATGATGGTTATTGCATTAACATATTGGATACTCCGGGACATCAGGATTTCTCGGAAGACACATATCGTACCCTGATGGCAGCAGATTCTGCGGTCATGGTCATTGATGCCTCAAAAGGTGTGGAGGCACAGACCAGAAAGCTTTTTAAAGTCTGTGCCATGCGCCATATTCCTATTTTTACCTTTATCAACAAGCTGGATCGGGATGCCAACGATACCTTTGATCTGCTGGACGACATTGAGAAGGAACTGGGGATACCAACCTGCCCCATCAACTGGCCCATTGGTTCCGGCAAGAAGTTCAGAGGTGTGTATGACAGAGATACCAGGAAGGTGCTCACCTTCTCTGATACCATGAAAGGCACAAAAGAAGGTGCCCAGGAAGAAATCGGTGTGGATGAACCACGGCTTGACGAGGTGGTGGATGCGGAACAGAAGGAACAGCTTCTGGAAGAAATCGAACTGCTGGATGGTGCAAGTGCGGAATTTGACCAGGAGCTGGTCAACCAGGGAAGATTATCTCCCGTATTTTTCGGCTCCGCCCTCACCAACTTTGGTGTAGAGACATTCCTGGAGCATTTCCTGAAAATGACATCCTCACCTCTTCCAAGGACTGCGGATATTGGTGTCATTGACCCCATGAAGGAAGACTTCTCTGCCTTTGTTTTTAAGATCCAGGCAAATATGAACAAAAACCACAGGGACAGAATTGCGTTTATGCGTATCTGTTCCGGAAAATTTGACGCTTCCCAGGAAGTATTCCATGTCCAGGGAAATAAAAAGATGCGTCTGTCCCAGCCCCAGCAGATGATGGCATCAGACCGGCATGTGGTGGAGGAAGCCTACGCAGGTGACATTATCGGCGTCTTTGATCCGGGGATTTTTGCCATTGGCGATACTGTTTGCTCGCCGGGAAAAAAATATGCCTATGAGGGTATCCCCACCTTTGCGCCGGAGCATTTTGCAAGAGTTCGTCTTATGGACAGCATGAAGAGAAAACAGTTTGTCAAGGGCGTGAACCAGATCGCCCAGGAAGGTGCGATCCAGATTTTCCAGGAATTTATGGGAGGTATGGAGGAGATCATTGTGGGAGTTGTAGGTGTCCTGCAGTTTGATGTGCTGAAATACAGGCTGGAAAATGAGTATAATGTGGAGATACGTCTGGAGAGCCTGCCGTACGAACATATCCGCTGGATCGCCAACAAGGAATCGGTGGATATAGAAAAGCTGACGGGAACCTCAGACATGAAGAAAGTAAAAGATATGAGAGGAAATCCGCTGCTTCTGTTTGTCAATGCCTGGAGTGTTGGCATGACACTGGACAGAAACGAAGGTCTGGAGCTTGCGGAATTCAGCAGAAACTGATCATAAAGTTTGTATTGAAAAAAGAGTCCGGCGGGACTCTTTTTTAATTGCCTGTTTTCAAAGGTGTAAAAATACAGTATAATAATAAGGCAGCAGATCTGCTGTCGCTATTATATTTCGCCGGGTGTTTAATATCGGTGTGATATAAAAAGAACAGCAGGGTTTCGTCAAACAGAGAGGGGAGTGCACAAAGCGGGGAGTTATAAAATGGAATACCAAATAATTTACGGTAAAAGAACCACACTGGGGATCCAGATCACACCGGAAGGGAATGTGGTGGTCAGGGCACCGGAGCATTATCCCAAGCGGAAGATCAAGCAGTTTGTACGAATGAAAAAAGAATGGATACATAAAAAAGCAGAGGGCAGGAAGACAGATGCATGGTATATCAATGCCCTGCCATATCAGAAAGAGGAAAAGGCACAGTACCTGGATTCTGCTCTGGAAATCTTCGCCGTGAAGGCAGATTACTATGCGGCACTCATGGGGATTCCCTATGAACAGATCCAGGTCATGGAAAAATACGGACAGTGGGGAAGATGTACAAAAGACGGCAGGCTCTTTTTTAACTGGAGACTGATACTGGCACCGGAGGAGGTGCTGGATTATGTGGTCATCTCCACACTGGCCCGCGTGAAAAACTATCCTTTTTTGTCCGGCAGACTGGTGGAACAGGTTATGCCGGACTACCAGGTTTGGAAGCAATGGCTGAAGGAGCGCTCCATTTTGTTATGGAGCCGTGAGTGAGCCGGATATCCATGAGATCAAACCCTGCACATATCTTAATCATTATTATCTTAATAGTTATCTGCTGAAAAGTGGAGGCAAAGCTGTCATAGAGCTTTGCCTCCACTGCTGTTTTACGGAGAACTTCTATTTTTTCTGTCTGGCGTGGAGGGAATGGATATCTATCCATTAAATTGCATGAAAATACATTTTATTGACGTTACGAAAATAATATTTTGAAATACAAACTAATAAATACAGAATTAACAGAAAAATATAATGAAAATAAGCAAATTGCATTGACTATATTTGGCGGAATCTCTATAATAAAAGTGACAGTGCAGCGTGATAACAGGAGGTGAGAAGGCGTATGGGAGAAGCAAAGATCATTGCCGTAGCAGGAAAAGGAGGTGTGGGAAAGACATCGGTTTCCGCCATGATCGTCCGTATTCTGACACGGAAGTATCCGGATGCCAGGATACTGGCCATTGACGCGGACCCGGCTGTAGGACTTGCCACAGCACTGGGGGTTACTGTGGAGAGAACCATGGATGATATACGAAAGGCAATTGTTGAAAATGTACAGAAAGGTCAGAAAAAGGAGGCTGTGGAATGTCTGGGAGAGGCCAGAAATTTAATGTTTGATGCTCTGGAGGAGCAGGAAGGCTTTGCATTTCTGGCCATCGGTCGACCGGAGGCCGCAGGGTGCTACTGTGCGGTAAATGCGTATCTGAAAGAAGTCATCACCACAATGGCAGAGCAGTTTGACTTTGTGGTGATCGACGGTGAGGCGGGCATTGAACAGATCAACCGCCGTGTCATGGAGCGTGTGACCCATCTGATCCTGATTACAGACCCAAGCCAGAAAGGGCTGCAGGTGGTGAAAACCATAAAGAAGGTGGCAGATGAACTGGTTATGTATGAAGCCTGCGGTGTGCTGGTAAACCGTCTGCCGGATGTGAAAATGCTTAAGTTCCTGGATCTTGAGGAGATACCGTTTCTGGGAGCCGTGGGACAGGACAGCAGCCTTACGGAGTTTGATTTAAAGGGGGAGAATATTTTAAACCTGCCTGACAGTTCCCTGCTGGCAGCAGGTGTGAAGGAGGCACTTGAAAAACTGCATATTGTATGAGGAGGTGTGAACCGGGTGAAAGATTTAAAGCATTTGTTTTACTTTGAAAATCTGCTCCAGGAGGCAAACAATGAACTGGTGCAGCAGGCAAAAAAGGAGGGCAGACTGGCCATCGGATATACCTGTTTCCATATGCCGGAGGTTCTGTTAAATGTGGACCGCTGTTTTTCTCTCAGGATGAGAGCGCCCAGGACAGGTTCCCTGGAGATTGCCACATATTACATGTCAAACTACACCTGTGAGTATTGCCGTGCCCTTTTGGAGCGGGCAGTGGAGGGCGGATACAATTTCCTGGACGGCATCGCGGCGGTGGACGCCTGCGCTCAGATGAACCGTTCCATGGAGAATATTCTGGTGCAGAAGCTGATACCGGGTGACAAATTCTTTATGTCCCATGTGGATGTGCCCTATAAGGTGACAGAACACGGAGTGGAGCACCAGGCAGAACAGATCCGGACAAAAGTGTTCCGAAAGCTGGAGGAAAATTATGGAGTGGATACCTCGGATGAATCCATAAGAAAAGCCGTGGAAGAGCACAACGAGATCTGCCGTATCATTACAGAGATCGGGGAATACCGCAAGAGGGAAAATCCGCCAGTCACTGGTTACGAGTTCCATATCCTGAACCTGATCACATATGTCTGTCCGAAATATCTGATCCTGGACAGACTCCGTGAGACCCTGGAGGAGATACGGACCAGAGAACCGGATGAAAAAAAGAACTACAGGGCCAGAGTTGTCATTGTCGGAAGTGAGATTGACGATCCTGAATTTACAAAGCTGGTGGAGGAGGCAGGTGCCCTTGTGGTGGCAGACCGCTTCTGTTTCGGCTCTTTTCCGGGAAGACAGGAGATTCAGCTTGGGGAGGAAAAAGACGTATTAAAGGCTGTGTGCCGCAGATATATGGAGGACAGCCAGTGTGCCCGCTATATGAGCCATGAGAAGATCCAGGAAAGGCGGGATTTTGTGAGAAAGCTCTATGAGGATTACCATGCGGACGGCATCATCTATGAACAGTTAAAATTCTGCGACTACTGGGGCTATGAGAGGGCTTTGGTCAGCCATATCATGCAGGAGGAATATGAACTTCCGGTGCTGTCTGTGGACAGGCCTTACAGGGCAGGTTCCTCCGGACAGATGCGTACCAGGATACAGGCTTTTGTGGAACGGATGGAGATCAAGAAAATCCAGAACCGGAGAGGAGGCAGCCTCCATGGATAGAAAAATCGAAGAACTGCTGGAAAAAGGAAAAGAAATGAAAACGCAGGGACAGAAGGTCCTGAAAAAAGAGAAAAAGACCATCACCAGAGCCATTCATGCCTGGAAGGATATGGACCATCACAAGGGCGACGTCCATACCGGTGAGCTGACCACAGCATTCAGGGAGTGGAGAGGGGTAAAGGACACTGCCTACGACTTTGCAAAATGGCTGCAGGTGTGGGGGGATATGAGCCTCATGATCATGAAAAATCCAGTAGGCTCTGTAAAAGGGCTGTGGAAATACAGATGGTTCAGTTCCTATCTGCAGACGCCCATGTTTATTGATGCCCAGCTCGTAGGGCTTAGGGGGCCGCAGCTTCGCATCGCCAGGGAGCATATGAGGATGATCGTCCAGTTCTGTACCCGCCTGCTGGAAAATACCTTCAAGGCAGACGAGAATCTGAACGGGCCAAATGCCTTGAGTGACAAGATTGTACTTTTTGATGAGATGATGCCCATACATATCATGGCGGGCTTCCCCAATCTCATTGGCATGCCCTCCCAGATGGCACCTGTATACATCACTTCCCTTCTGGACCAGCAGATGCAGGTTCATTATCTGGATGAGACGGAAAACTACGGGCTTCCGGCAGATGTCTGCCCTCTTCCCTCAGCGGAGGCCGGGTGCGGGATCGCGGGGGATTACCCCATATTTGGCAAATGCTATATAACCAGCAGTATGCCCTGCGACGGAAGTGTTATGACAAATATATTCCAGGACAGATATTTTAAGCTTCCCACTTATCCCCTGACGCTTCCGGTGCGTTACCTGGATGAACAGGCAGTGGACTACGCGGTGGAAGAGATCAAGGGAATGATCCATTTTATCGAGGAAAACACAGGGGAGACATTTGACTGGGATGCTTATTTTGAGGCCATGGAAAGGTACAATAAGGAGACAGAATATGAGCAGGAGAAATGGGATGTGAATCAGACGGAATATCCTCAGATCACAGGTTCTATCTTGGCTGTTTACCGGGAACTCAGCTACATGGCAGACGCGGGCCGGGATCCCAGATTCCTGAAAACAGATGAGAGAGTGAATAAGATCATGATGAAGGCCTATAGGGAGAAGAGACCCTGTGCAAAAGAGATGCGGCACCGGGCTGTGGTATGGTCTTGTCCTGCTCACTATTATGCCAACTTCGGCAATTGGGCACAGCAGTGCTGGGGCATTAACGTGCTCATTGATATGGAGAGCATGATGTCCATGAAGTTTATTGATACAGAGGACAAAGAGGAGTCCTTAAAGGATATTGCGTGGACATATGAGCGCATGGCCATGAGGAAGCATACCAACGGCGGCTATGCCAATGTGCTGGATGAGCTTTGGAAGGTCTGCGAGGAATTCCATGCGGATATGGTCCTTATGTACAGCCACATTTCCTGCAAGACCATGGCAGGGCTTCAGGGATTGTTTGACGACCAGGCAAGGGAACGGGGAATCCGTTTTATCTGGGTGGAACACGATCTGATGGACCCCAGAACGGTCTCTAGGCGCCATATGAGAGAATCTGTGAACCGTTATATGCGCACAGTCATGCATGAGGAACCCGTGGACCCGTCACTGGAAGATTTTGACGATGAGAAGGAATGGTAGATACCCGGGAAAAGGAGGTTGCAGGCAATGAAAAAATATTATGGAGGATGTGACGTTGGCTCCACCTATACCAAGTGTGTGATCCTGGATGAAGATGGAAACATAGCTGCCCACACAACGATAAAAAGTAAGATCAATCCATCGGAAAGCTCTGTGATCGCTATGGATGAAACCGTGAAACAGGTGGAAGAGCTGAACAGTCCCAAGGATCTGGCTTATCTGATCGGAACCGGCTACGGCAGAAATAAAGTGCCTTTTGCAGATGAAAACATTTCAGAGATAAGCTGTCATGCCATGGGGGTCCATGTGACGAACCCGAAAGTGAGCGCCATCATTGATATCGGCGGACAGGATGTGAAGGGCATCGCCATAGACACAGACGGAACGGTGAAAAACTTTGCCATGAATGACAAGTGTGCTGCCGGTACGGGAAGATTTTTTGAGACCATGGCAAATGCCTTTGAAATGTCACTGGAGGATTTTTCAAACCTGTCTTTAAGCGCCAAAAATGTCATTCCCATCACTGCCCAGTGCACAGTATTTGCGGAGAGTGAAGTGATCACACTGGTGGGTGAGGGAAAGGCCAGGGATGAGATTGCTGCGGGGATTGAGCTGGCCGTGGCTAAGAGATGCTTTGTCATGGCAAAGAAGGCCGGGGTCACGGACAGGATCACCCTGACCGGGGGCTGTGCCAAGAATGCAGGGCTTAAAAAGGCCATTGAGCATGTCCTGAAAGTGAAAGTCATAGATCTGGATGTGGATCCGCAGCTAATGGGCGCTCTGGGGGCAGCGGAATATGCCCGTCAGAAGGGAAGAAGATAAAGGAGGGATCTCTATGAAAAAAGAGAAGCACGGATGCATCCTGAAAAAGATACTGGCAGTAAGCGGAATCGCAGCCGTTTTGTTATTCATCATTTATATCTTTAATCTGGATGTGAAGCTTATTGGATTTGTCTACAAGCTGCTGGGAAAACATTATGATGATATGGACAGGGAGAGAAAACTTTAATGAACATACAGGACCAGATCATACGGGATACCCGTTCTCTGCTTAAGAATATCCCGCCGGTCTGTTTTCCCTATGACTCCCAAAACTGCGCGCCAGCCCGGAAGGACAGCCAGGTGCTGCTTTTGAAAGAGACGGCATTTGAGCTTGGAGGCAGAGAGAGAAAAAGTGCGGCGTACACCTGCGTCTCCTCAGCTCCGGGTATCGTGGGGGAGAATGCCACTCTGCTTTACGGGCCGGATCTGGGGCAGATCAAAGGCCCTCTCTCCTATGCCAGGATCACATTTGCAGAGACAGAAGACATTGGGGAAGACGACAGGGCATATCACATCTGCAAGGATATAGACCTGATAAAATACAGCGTCTTCCCGGAAGGATTTATGGTGAGGGCTTCCTCCATGGAAGCGCGGGAGCAGGTGCGGGTAGGAAAAAAGGCTGTGAAGGATGGACTGTCCTTTGCGCAGATAGGAAATCTGTTTATCAGGAAATATTTGGAATATCCCAAAGTGAGAGCTGTGCAGGTTCTTTTCATAACCGGGGAGACTGCAGATTTCAAAGGGCTTGGCCGGCTGGCAGAGAAAAATAAAATGATAACAAAGGCACTGAATAAAATCATGGAAAAGGCAGACAAGGAGTGCAGCACCTGTGGATTAAAGGAAATCTGTGATGAGGTGGAAGGACTTCGGAAGATGCATTTTCAGAACAGAAAGAGGTGACACGTTTGAAAACAGATAAGATCGTTCAGAAGCTGGTAGACAGCTACGGGAGCTGGGTGCAGGAGGAAAAAGAAAACTGTCCCGGTCATTGTGCTGTCATGAGTAAAGAGCTTTACCCCTATGACGCAATTTTTTCACCTATTCGGGTCAACCGCATCACACTGAAAAACAGGGTGGTCATGGCACCTATGGGAAACCTGAACATGTGTGAGGAGAACGGGCGGCCCAGTGACAAGATGCTCCAGTATTTCTTTGCCAGGGCGAAAGGCGGCACCGGTCTTCTCACAACAGGACTGATCCCCATCAGCCACGGTATTGACAATACAGTGACAGAGCCGGGGAAGTTGAGTTTTTTCCCGAGGATCGACAGAAGCCGGACTGTTTTTTCGGGATGGAGGGATCTGGCACAGGGTGTCCATGCGTACGGAAGCCGCATTTTCATCCAGCTCACCCCGGGACTCGGAAGAGTGGGACCGCCTCAGTGTGTCATCAATGAGATGAAGCTCCCCTGTTCGGCATCCCTGAATCCCAACTTTTACATTCCCGAGCTTCCCTGTCTGCCGCTTACGGATCTGGCCCTTCACAAGATCATAAAAAATGGTGGACAGGCGGCATCCGACGCAAAGACGGCAGGCCTTGATGGTGTCTATCTGCACGGGCATGAGGGATATCTGCTGGACCAGCTCACGAACCCGGCCTTCAACAGAAGAAAAGCGGGAAGATACGCCTACTGGCAAAACTTTGGCCTGGACTTGGTACGGGAGATCAGAAAGCGGGTGGGGGACAGCTATCCCATCATGTACAGGATCGATCTGTCCCTGGCTCTCAATGAGACCTACAAAGAGCGGATGGAGAGTGTGAGATCCCTGAAGAAATTTACAAACGGCAGAACCATCTATGACACCCTGCGCTATATGGAAAACCTGGTAAAAGCAGGCGTAGATATGTTTGATGTGGATCTGGGCTGCTATGATAACTGGTGGCTGCCTCATCCCCCGGCAGGTATGCCGGCAGGCTGCTTCCTGGATATTTCCAGGATCGCAAAGAAATATTTCAAGACCAGGGAAGTAAAGACCAATGCCGGTCTGGAAGTGCCTGTTGTGGCGGTGGGCAAACTGGGATATCCGGATTTGGCGGAGAAGGCCATAAGAGACGGTATGTGTGATCTTGTCATGCTGGGCCGGCCCCTTCTGGCTGACCCGGACTGGTGCAGAAAGGCATATGCCGGAGAGGTGGAGAGAATCCGTCCCTGCATCGGATGCCAGGAGGGCTGTATCAACGAGTTTGTGGAGGGCGGCCATCCTCAATGCGCAGTGAACCCCAGAACCGGGTTTGAGGATGTGATCCCCGAGACACTGCCGAGAGCGGAGAACACAAAGAAGATCGCAGTTGTGGGAGCTGGTCCCTCAGGCATGCAGTTTGCCCTGACCGCTTCTGCCCGGGGACATCAGGTGACACTGATTGAGCGGGAAAAAATACTCGGCGGCAAGGTGGTACCCGGCAGCAGACCAAAGATCAAATTTGATTTTAAGAATTATCTGGAGTACCTCATAAGAGAGGTACATCTGGCAGAGGAAAAAGGCGGTCTTACCGTGTGCACCGGTGTAGAGGCAGACACCCAATGGCTGAAAGAGCAAAACTTTGATGCCATTGTCTACAATATCGGAACCACCAGTGTAGTACCCAAAATCCCAGGTGTGGACCAGGCAGACTGGGTACAGGCCACAGACCTTCTCTGCGAGCCGGAGAAACTGGGAAAAGCAAAGAAAACCGTAGTCATCGGCGGCGGCGTTGTAGGATGCGAGACAGCATACTGGCTCAAATACGAAAAAGGATGCGACGTGACAGTGGTGGAGATGCTGCCCTACATTATGAGCGGCGCCTGCACAGCCAACCGATACCATTTGATCCACTACATGGAAAAAGCCGGTGTACAGCTTCTAAACTGTGCAAAAGTGACAGGCTTTACAAAAGGCAGTGTCCAGATCGAAAAAAACATTTCAAAAGGCGTACCGGACCCCTACAACACCTGGCAGCCCCAACTGCCTGAGAACATAGCCAACCCCCTGGCCAAAAAGATCGGACCCGAGACAGAAAACCAGGAACTTCCCGCCGATCTGGTAATATTCGCCATGGGCGGAAGACCGGATGAAAGCCTATACCTGGAAGGCCTAAGACTACATGCAGCCAAAGAACTCTACAACATTGGCGACAGCTTCTCTGGCGGAAGAGTACTTGAAGCATCCCGCGCTGCATACCGTTTGGCAAGGGAAATTTAAGCGGTAATATTTTGGCAGGAGGGACGGGATGGCGGGGGAGGCTGGTGTCCTCTTATGGCAGCCAGCTTCGTTCCCCTTCAACTAATCACTAACTTCGACTAAGACGCTCAGTAAAGACTTCGCGCCAAGTCTCCGTAAGTGATGGATTTTCAGGCTCACTGACGCAATGTCTGCCATAAGAGGACACCAGCCTCCCCCGCCATCCCTGTTTTTCCCTGCCGAAAGGTTACGAAAGAACAAGAAAGCCAGACAGTTGTGAACAGCCAAATATCCCACAAACTGTGACGCACAGCTTGCCAAAAGTAATTTCCAGACATTCTGATATTTGAAAAAATGTTAAATATTAAAAAGACCTGTGGGCCAAAGAAGAACAGGAAAAGGATGGAAGGGGCCGGGGGAAACTCTGAGCGATGTATAGTGGAGCGCCGCGGAGATCCACCTGCCCCAGTTACTTAATGAAGAGGCCAATGCCGATGAATTTAGTAACTGGGAGCAGGTTAGCTCCACGGCAGCGGAACGCTTCGTTCCCTGGCCTCCTGCGTCCCCGGCCCTCTCATCTTCGCTTCCGTCCCCCTTAATAAAAAAAGAAGGCCAAAGGCACCGTTTCTCACGGCACCCTCGCCCTTCTATGCTAAACATTAAACAGGATAAGCCCCATTCTCCGTATCCGCAGCCTTAGGATCCACCTTAGTCTTCTGTGCTTCTCTATACTTGAAGAACTCGGTTGCCACCTGCGGGAATAACGCATAAGACAATACGTCCTCTTCCTGTTCGGACCACTGTGCCATTTCATTTCTTAAAGTATCCAGTTCATCCGGGATCAAATCAGCCGGACGGCAGGTGATCGGCTCTGTATCACCGATACACTTCTTCTGTACTTCAGGATCAAACGGTTTAACCGTAGCACCGTATTTTCCGCTGAGAACGTCTTTTGTCTCTTTTGTAACCATTTTGTAGCGCTCGCCCATAATTACGTTGAATACAGCCTGTGTACCAACGATCTGTGAGGACGGAGTTACCAGAGGCGGCTCGCCCAGGTCTTTACGCACTCTCGGCACTTCCTCCAGAACCTCGTAGAACTTGTCTTCTGCGTGCTGTTCCTTTAATTGGCTGGTCAGGTTGGAGAGCATACCGCCCGGCACCTGATACAGCAGAGTCTTAATATTAACACCCAGGTTCTTAGGATTCAGCAGACCGCTTTCCAGCGCCTCATCACGGATCGGGCGGAAATAATCAGCGATCTCTGCCAGAAGATTCTGGTCAAATCCTGTGTCATAAGGTGTTCCCTTGAATGTCTCAACCATAACCTCTGTAGCCGGCTGGGATGTTCCCAGAGCGAAAGGAGACATAGCAGTATCGATCACGTCTACGCCTGCCTCTACAGCTTTTAAGTAAGTCATGGAAGCAACACCTGAGGTATAGTGTGTGTGGAGCTGGATCGGAATATCCACAGCAGCTTTCAGAGCAGTTACCAGATTTGTTGCCTCATACGGAACCAACAGACCGGCCATATCCTTGATACAGATGGAATTTGCACCCATATCCTCTACTCTTTTTGCCATGTCTACCCAGTAATCCATAGTGTAAGCATCGCCCAGGGTGTAGGACAGAGCCACCTGTGCATGTCCTTTTTCCTTGTTGGAAGCTTTTACTGCTGTCTGCAGGTTTCTCAAGTCATTCAGACAGTCAAAAATACGGATAATGTCAATACCGTTGGCAATGGATTTCTGTACGAAATACTCTACCACGTCATCCCCATAAGGACGGTATCCCAGAATGTTCTGACCACGGAACAGCATCTGCAGTTTCGTATTCTTAAATCCGTCACGGAACTTACGCAGTCTCTCCCATGGATCTTCTTTTAAGAAACGAAGGGATGCATCAAAGGTTGCACCGCCCCAGCACTCTACGGAATGATAACCGACTTTATCCAGTTTATCTACGATCGGCAGCATCTGCTCTGTGGACATTCTGGTCGCAATCAGGGACTGATGTGCATCACGTAAGATTGTTTCAGTAATCTTAATAGGTTTTTTTACTACCTCTGCCATCTTAATTTCCTCCTAAAATTTTGAAATCATGACAATAAGAAAATCCTAAATAAATTTAGAATCGTTATATGGATTTTCTTAAATATTAAACACCGAAGATTGCCATGAAGGTACCCGCTGCTACTGCAGTACCGATAACGCCTGCAACATTCGGGCCCATTGCGTGCATCAGCAGGAAGTTAGTCGGGTCTGCCTCAGCACCAACCTTCTGGGATACACGGGCTGCCATAGGAACGGCAGATACTCCGGCTGAACCGATCAGCGGGTTGATCTTACCGCCGGACAGTTTACACATCAGTTTACCAAGAAGTACACCGCCTGCCGTACCGATCGCAAATGCAACCAGACCTAAAACGACGATCTTCAGGGTATCCAGTTTCAAAAATGCCTCTGCGCTTGTAGAAGCACCTACGGAAGTTCCCAGTAAGATAACTACAATATACATAAGAGCATTGGATGCTGTCTCGCTTAACTGTTTTACAACACCTGATTCGCGGAACAGGTTACCAAGCATCAGCATACCAACCAGCGGAGCTGTTGTAGGAAGAATCAGACAAACAACAACGGTGATGATGATCGGGAACAGGATTTTTTCCAGTTTGGAAACCGGGCGAAGCTGTTCCATTTTGATCTTACGTTCTTTCTCTGTTGTGAGAAGTTTCATGATCGGCGGCTGGATGATGGGAACCAGGGACATATAGGAATATGCCGCCACCGCAATCGGTCCCATAAGGACTGTCTGTCCAAGCTTACCTGCCAGGAAGATGGAAGTCGGGCCGTCAGCACCACCGATGATAGAGATGGCTGCTGCTGCTTTTCCATTGAATCCCATAAAGATTGCCAGGAAGTATGCCATGTAGATACCAAGCTGTGCCGCAGCACCCAAAAGAAAACTCTTGGGATTGGCGATCAGAGGACCGAAGTCCGTCATGGCACCTACGCCCATGAAGATCAGGGACGGAAGAATACTCCATTCATCCATCAGATAAAAATAGTGAAGAAGTCCACCTGCATGCTCAATTCCTGCTGCATCCGTGTATGGCAGTGCCATAATATCCGGATAGATATTAACCAACAGCATACCGAAGGCAATCGGCACCAGAAGAAGCGGTTCAAATCCTTTTTTAATTGCCAGGAAAAGAAAACCAAAGGCAACTAAAATCATAAGGTAATTTCCCCATGTCAGATTGAAAAACGCTGTCTGGTGGAGCAGGTTAGACAGTGTATCTGTAACGTTAGACATTATATTACCTCCCATTGTTCGTATTCGTGACAATAGAAAGTTTTCGATTTGTGCTTTCTATTGTATCAGCAAGATTTATCTCTTAGCTGTCGGGAATTTACAATTGTTTGTAAATTCTAGTTCATGGATGCCAGTGTATCACCGTTTTCTACGGAATCACCAACTGCCACGTCAATACTTGCAATGGTACCGTCCTGCGGAGCAACAACCGGAATTTCCATTTTCATGGCTTCCAGAATGATGATGTTATCGCCGGCTTTTACTGCCTGTCCAACATTTGCTTCCACTTTGAACACTTTACCCGGAACAGATGCGGTAACTGCCACTGCGCCTGCTGCGGATGCTGCAGGTTTTGCTGCCGGAGCGGCTTTTGGTGCTGCCTTAGGAGCAGCTTTCGGTGCTGCCGCAGGAGCTGCTGCGTTTCCTGCGCCCTCTTCTACTGTTACATCATATGCAACGCCATTAACTGTAATTGTATAAGATTTCATAACCATTTCCTCCTGTGATTAGGCTCTCTGCCAATTTCTTTTTGTTGATTTTCTGATGGAACGAACTACAAAACTGTCTGTAGATGTATTTTCAGATGCTGCGATCGCTGCCGCAATGACTGCTATCAGCTCGCCGTCATCCACAACCTCTTCCTCTGCTGCCTCCGGTATGGCTTTAGCAGCAGGAGCAGCCGGAACTTGAATTTCTTCCGGAGCAGTTTTCTTCTTGTCAAAGGACGCTACAAATCCCGGAATGTATTTCATTAAGGAAATAACAAAACACAGGAAGACCAGCATAACAAAAACAGTTCCTATACCCAGAAGTGTATTCTGTCCTGCCTGTGCCATTTTTTCACCCATTGAATATTTGGGGTCAATGGTCACATTGAGAGGATTGCCGTTTTTATCCAATGTAAAGACGCAGTCTGCGTCACGGTTCTCAAACTTACATGTCAGTGTCAGGATATAGTTTCCGTCTTTTGTCTCCACATCGCCTTTGGATGTCTCCACATATGCGCCCAGATCTTCGCCGGCACCGTCCCAGGCAATTGCAGCGGAAGCACTGAATGCGTCATCGCCTTCCATGAGACCCGCGATAGACTCCTCGTTCAGATCAGCAATGTTGCCGACAACGCCGCCAAAGCTCTCCACAAGAGAGTCAACGGTTGCATCATCCAGCTTTTTCAAACCGCCTGTGGAGTCTTTGCTGCTGCCGCAGGCTGTCATAGCCAGAGCGCATACTCCGATCAGGATTAAACCAATTAATTTTTTCCATGTCTGCTTCATATGATTCACCTCACCTAAACCGTGCCGTGTTTCTTGCTTGGACGATCTTCTCTCTTTGTGAATAACATTTCAAAAGCACCAATCACATATTTTCTTGTATCTTCTGCCTCAATGATGGAATCCACATAGCCTCTCTTGGCAGCAGACAGGGCACTTGACTGTAAGTCAGCATATTCAGCAGCTTTTTCATTGATCGTTGCAGCATCGCTGTCTGCATACATGATCTTGGCAGCAAGACGTGCGTCCATCATACCGATCTGAGCACCCGGCCATGCGAATACCATGTCTGCTCCTGTGGATTTGCTGTTCATTGCCAGATATGCACTGCCGAATGCCTCACCAATCACGATGTTCACCTTCGGTACGGTTGCATTTGTAAATGCGTAAGTAAGCTGAGCGGCTGCCTTGGCAATGTTGGCTTCAGAGCATTTTGTTGCTTTATAGCCTTTTACATTTGTCAGAGACAGAACCGGGATTTCAAAAGCGTCACAGAATTTCACGAAATCCGCTGCTTTTTTACATCCTCTTGCAGAGAGTACATTGTCAAAGGACTCTGTCTTCTCCCCTTCATCGTTGTAAACTTCGCTTCTGTTGGCAACACAGCCCACAACAGCACCGTTCAGACGGATGAATCCGGTCACCATATCTTTTGCGTATGCAGCTTTTACTTCAAAGAACTCATTGTTGTCCGCGATCTGGGAAAGTGCAATGGCGGTATCACCCACACAATTTTCCAGTTCCGGACAAACACGGTTTAAGTCATCTGCGCAGTCTTCGTAGGAAGAATTATCTTCGTAGTTGGAAGGCAGCATGGATACTAGCTGTCTCATCTGCGCAAGGATTTCATCTTCACTTCCCAGAACATCTACCAGACCAGCCTCTTCACTCTGGTATTTTGCACTGGAAGTATCACATTTGGAAATTTCATTTCCCTCTAAAGCGTTGGGGGAGTTTACAAACAGTTTACCGCTCTTCTCTTCCATGAAGGTGAAATCGGTAAGAGCCGGAACAATTGCAAGGCCGCCGCCGCAGGTTCCAAAAATACCTGTGATCTGCGGGATCACACCTGATGCCATAACCTGTTTGGTATAAATCTCGCCAAAAGCGTTCAGCGCATCTGTGGCTTCCTGCAGTCTTAAGCCTGCGCAGTCCACAAGTCCGATAACCGGAGCGCCTGTCTTCATTGCCAGATCGTAAAGTCTGACAATCTTTTTGGCATGCATTTCACCAATGGTTCCGTTCAGAACGGAAGCGTCCTGGCTGTACACATACACCAGGCTGCCGTCGATGACACCATAACCGGTGATGACACCGTCTGACGGTGTTTCCTTTTCAGATAAGTTGAAATCTGTGTTTCTTGCTGTGACACAGCTACCGATCTCAACAAAACTGTTCTCATCAAGTAAAGAAGCAATTCTTTTACTTGCCAAGCTTTGTGCTGTATTACTCATTTATCAGCCCTCCATTTTTTATTATTTACCTGGATTCTGCACGAAAAATCTGCGTGATAATCCGGTTTTCATGCAGAAATCGCCTCCTGGTTTTACTTTGTTGAATTAAAAGACAAAACCAATTTCTGCCGATTTTAATTGTACCTTGTTTCCGGGGATTTTTCAACAAAAATTTGTGAAATATTTAATTATTATGAATATTTTTGTTACTATTTACGGGACATTATCCCGCAAGGCGTTTTCCCCGGGGAGATACTGCACCATACCCGGCAAAATCCCAAAGCAGCCGGCGCCATACAGATCTGATCCCCCATATCCGTGTATTTACCGCGCTGATCTGCATGGTTACGCAGGAAGAGTCTGGACATGCGGGACTTCACGCAAAAAAGGAGGATGGAATTTTCCATCCTCCGCTGTTCTCAATTGTTTGCCCGGTCCACGGCAGCTTTCATTTCTTTTACATACTCCGCCACATAGGGCACACAGTCCTTTCCATATTTTGCCACAATTTTAACAATTGCAGAGCCTACAATGGCTCCGTCTGAAACCTTTGCCATGGCGTATGCCTGTTCCGGTGTGGAAATGCCGAAACCCACGGCGCAGGGCACATCTGTGGCCCGGCGCACCAGCTCTACCATGGCGCCGATGTCCGTCTTGATCTCACTTCTCACACCGGTCACTCCCAGAGAAGAGACACAGTAGATATATCCCTTTGCCTCCTTTGCGATCATGGTGATGCGGGCATTTGAAGTGGGCGCTATGAGAGGAATGATGTCAATGCCATAGGCATCACATGCAGGCGCCAGCTCCTGTTTTTCTTCATAGGGCATATCTGGAACGATGATGCCGTCCACGCCGCACTCCACACATTTTTTCATGAAGCGCTCCTTGCCATATGTAAAAATAGGATTCACATAGGTAAGAAACACGATCGGCACTGTGACCTTCTGTCTCGCCCTTTTTATCATGTCAAACAATTTGTCAGTGGTGCATCCCGCTTTTAAGGCTCTCTCATTTGCCTCCTGAATCACCGGTCCTTCTGCTGTGGGGTCAGAAAAAGGGATGCCGATCTCTATCAGATCAGCTCCTGCCTCCTCCATGGCGTACAAAAGCTGCTCTGTCACATCAAGCGTAGGGTCACCGCCTGTGATAAACGGAATAAATGCCTTTTTGTTTTCAAATGCCTGATATATTTTACTCATAAATTTCCACTCCTCTGTATCGTGCAATGGCAGCCACGTCCTTGTCGCCTCTGCCGGAAATATTTACCACTATGATCTTATCCTTATCCATGGTCGGAGCCAGTTTCCTGGCATATGCCACTGCGTGGGCGCTTTCGATAGCCGGTATGATTCCCTCTGTCTTGGAGAGATATTCAAATGCCTCCACCGCTTCGGCGTCTGTGATCGGCACATATTTGGCCCTTCCCGTCTTGTTCAGATTGGCATGTTCCGGCCCGATACCCGGGTAATCCAGTCCTGCGGAAATGGAGTATACCGGAGCGATCTGTCCGTACTCATCCTGGCAGAACAGGGATTTCATACCATGGAAAACTCCCTCTGTTCCTTTTGCGATGGTTGCCGCATGTTTTTCCGTATCCACACCAAGCCCTGCCGCTTCACATCCGATAAGCTGCACCTGCTCATCCTTGATGAATTCATAAAACGCTCCCATGGCGTTGCTGCCGCCGCCTACACAGGCAATCACAGCATCCGGAAGTCTGCCTTCTCTTTCCTGAAGCTGTTCTTTGATCTCCTTTCCGATGATCTTCTGGAAATCACGAACGATCATAGGGAAGGGGTGGGGACCCATGACAGAACCCAACACATAAAGGGTATCGTCCATCCTTCTGGTCCACTCTCTCATGGTCTCATTTACAGCATCCTTCAAAGTGGCTGTTCCGCTGTCCACAGGGTGAACCTTTGCCCCCAGCAGTTCCATGCGGTATACGTTCAGTGCCTGGCGGTCTGTGTCCTCACGTCCCATGAAGACCTCACATTCCATCCCCATAAGGGCCGCTGCCGTAGCTGTGGCCACACCGTGCTGTCCCGCTCCCGTCTCAGCGATAACTCTCGTCTTGCCCATCTTCTTCGCAAGGAGCACCTGTCCCAGAACATTGTTGATCTTATGGGAACCGGTATGGTTCAAATCCTCTCTCTTCAGGTAGATCTTCGCGCCTCCCAGATCCTTTGTCATCTTCTCGGCATAGTACAGCAGAGAAGGGCGGCCCGCATAATTTTTCAGCAGATCGTCCAGCTCCCTGTTAAATTCCGGGTCCCTGCTGTATTTCTCATAGGCTTCCTCCAGCTCCTGCACTGCGTTCATCAGTGTCTCCGGAATGTACTGTCCTCCGTAATTGCCAAATCTTCCTTTGCTCATATTTTCATCCTCTTCTTTATAATCAATGGTTTTTCGTGTCCGAATCCTGTTCCCGGACCGCCCGGATAAATTCCCTGACCTTCTCCCTGTCTTTATATCCCTCTGTCTCCACTGCGCTGCTGACATCTGCTGCAAATGCACCGCTTCTTTCAAGAGCGCTCTGCACATTTTCGGCACTCAGGCCTCCGGCCAGAAAAAATGGTCTGGCAAGCCTTGGAATGAGCGACAGGTCAAATCCTTTTCCGCTTCCTCCGTACTGTCCCTTTGTATAGGTGTCAAGGAGCAGATACTCGCAGGGCAGCTTCTCCGCTTCCAGGATCTGCTCCCGGCTCTGTACGCGGACTGCTTTTATCACCGGTTTCTTAGTAAATGTCTTCAAACTGCGGATATAGGCTTCATCCTCATCTCCGTGAAGCTGAATGATATCTATAATCCCCTTTTCAGCGATCCGTGCTGCCTCCCGGACCGGAGCGTTTACAAATACGCCTGCCGCCAGGATTCCATCCGCCAGTCCTGCCCTTAAGCACTCTGCCTGTTCTTCCGTGATCCGCCGGCTGCTGTTCGCAAAGACAAACCCGATAAAATCCGGACGGTACAGGTTGGCTGTCTCTATGTCCTCAGGACGCCTAAGGCCGCAGATCTTTACTTTACTGCTCATTGGATGTATCCTCTCCTTTTAGGTAAGAAAGCATTTTTTTCTTATCCCTGCTCTTCATCAGTGTCTCACCGATCAGCACAGCATTCACTTCATTTTCCTTTAAGCGCGCAATGTCCTCGGGACCTTTTATACCGCTCTCTGCCACGAACAGGATCTCTTTCGGCGCCAGAGCGCGAAGCCTTGTGCTGTTTCCCACATCCACGCTGAAATCCTTCAGATTGCGGTTATTCACGCCGATGACTCTGGCTCCCGCCCACACGGCATGTGAAATTTCTTTCTCGTCATGGGCTTCCACCAAAGCGGAAATGCCCAAAGTGTCGCACACCTGAATGTATCGTTTCAGAAGCACCGGCTCGATGAGGGCACAGATCAGCAGCACAGCGCTGGCACCCAGAACCTTTGCCTCATATATCTGATACTCTTCCACCACAAAATCTTTCCTGAGAACCGGAATCTTCACATTTTCCGCAATCTCCTTCAGATAGCTGTCAGCTCCCAGAAAATATTTCGGCTCAGTCAGACAGGAAACAGCATCTGCCCCCGCCGCTTCGTATTCCTTTGCGATATCCAGATACGGAAAATCTTCTGCAATGATCCCTTTTGAAGGGGAGGCTTTTTTCACTTCACATATGAAGCTGAGTCCCTCCTTTGCCAGGGCTTTTTCAAAGGGGAATCCTGTATCTGTCTCCATTTGGTATGCCGCTTTTTTCAGGGTTCCGAGAGGGACTTTCTTTTTCTGCTGGGTCACCCGGATCTCTGTGTCTCTCGCTATCTGTTCCAGTATCATTTTTCAGTCTCCTCCTTTACTGTTCTCTTGTGGCCTTTACAAATTCATCAAATTTTGCCTGTGCCTTTTTGCTCTCTATCAGATCCCGGGCCATATCAATGCCCTCCTGCAATGTGATGCCGTCAATCCCCAGATAGAGACTCATACCCGCATTTAAAAGCACCACATCGCGTTTTGGTCCTGTCTCACGCCCGGAGAGAATATCCCTGGTGATCTGTGCATTATCAGCAGGAGAGCCGCCCACCAGTTCAGAAAGTTCACAGCGTTTCATTCCAAACTGCTCCGGTGATATGGTGTAGCAGGAAGTCTCTCCAAAACGTATTTCGCAGACTGTGGTCTCCCCTGTCAAGGTGATCTCATCCAGGCCGTCCTCACCGCACACAGCGACTCCTCTGGTCACACCTAAGTTGCCCAGCACCTTTGCCAGCGGTTCCACCAGATTTTTGTCGTATACGCCAAGAAGCTGCATGGTAGCTGCTGCCGGGTTGGAGAGGGGGCCTAAAATATTGAACACGGTGCGCACCCCCATCTCTTTTCTCACCGGAGCCGCGTATTTCATAGAAGAGTGATAAACCGGCGCAAACATAAAGCACATCCCTGTCTTGTTGAGAATGTTCTCATTCTGTTTTGCGTCAAGAGCCACATTGGCACCCAGATTTTCCAGGACATCTGCCGCACCGCTCTTACTGGATACGCTGCGGTTTCCGTGTTTTGCCACAGGCACTCCGCCCGCTGCGACCACAAACGCCGCTGTGGTGGAAATATTAAAGGTTCCTGCCTCGTCTCCTCCCGTTCCCACAATATCTATGACTTCTCTCTCGGGTTTGATCTTGATCCCTTTTTCCCTCATGACCTCAGCAAAAGCTGTGATTTCATCTATACTCTCTCCCTGCATGCGAAGCGCCGCCAGAAAAGCTCCCATCTGTGCCTGTGTGGCAATGCCATCCATCATTTCATGCATGACTGCCTTTGCCATCTCATAATTTAAATCCTTGCCGTCCATCAGTGTATGAATTGCCTCTTTGATCATGATCTTATCTCCTCTTACAGCTTTTATATTTAAAAAATTTTCAAGTATATTCTTTCCCTGGGGTGTGAGAATGGATTCCGGATGAAACTGAAGTCCATATACCGGATACTCTCTGTGCCCTACTGCCATGATTTCCCCATTTTCCACATCCGTGGACAAGACCTGGAGACATTGGGGAATGGTTCCCTCCTCCGCTATAAGGGAGTGGTATCTGGCCGCGTCTATTTCTTCCTCCATGCCTGCGAAAATGGGACTCTCTGTCTGAAGAAATACCCGGCTTCTTTTTCCGTGCATCAAATGTCTGGCGTGGCTGATCCTGGCACCGTACACTTCACAGACAGCCTGATGTCCCAGGCAGACACCCAGGATAGGCACCCTGCCCTGCAGTCTCTGAATAACCGCTTCACAGATTCCTGCGTCCTTCGGATATCCCGGTCCCGGTGACAGGATAATGTGGGAAGGATGTAATGCCTCTATCTCCTCAACTGTCATCTCATCATTTCTTATCACCCGGATGTCCGGGTTAATGGTGCCTATCATCTGTACCAGGTTGTATGTAAAACTGTCGTAATTATCAATCAGCAATATCATAACTCTTCCACCTCCCCGGCATTTTTAATGGCCTGCATCACTGCTGCCGCTTTATTTGCCGATTCTTCGTATTCCAGCTCCGGAACACTGTCTGCCACAATTCCGCCGCCTGCCTGTACGTAGACTTTACCGTCTTTTTTGACTGCCATGCGGATAGCAATACAGGTATCCAAATTGCCGGCAAAATCCAGATAGCCGATGGCACCTCCGTAGACACCTCTCTCCATACTCTCCAGCTCCTCGATGATCTCGCATGCTCTGATCTTGGGCGCGCCGGAAAGAGTTCCCGCAGGAAGTACAGCTTCAACTGCATCCAATGCATCCTTGTCGTCCCGGATGGTTCCCTCCACCTGGGAACAGATGTGCATGATCTTAGAATAACGGTGGATCATCATATATTTCGTCACTTCCACAGAACCAAACTGGCTGATGCGTCCCAGATCATTTCTCCCCAGGTCTACCAGCATATTGTGTTCTGACAGTTCCTTTTCATCCTGCAGAAGATCTTTTTCCAAAGCTTCATCCTCCTCTGCATCCGCCCCCCTTGGCCTGGAGCCTGCTACCGGGAAGGTAGTCAGCCTGCCATCCTGAAGGCGGACCAGAGTCTCCGGTGAAGTGCTCATCAGTTCTTCCTCATCAAAATGCAGGTAAACCATATACGGGGAAGGATTTGTTGTCCGAAGAACTCTGTAAGCGTTTAAAAGGCTTCCTCTCATAGGACTGCAAAACTGCCTAGAAATAACAGCCTGGAAGATATCCCCATCTCTTATATATTCTTTCGTCTTCTCTACAATGCTGCAGTATTCCTCCCTGCTCACATTACAGGTGAAATCAATCTGCTCTGGCTCCGCTTCAGCCGCAGGCACCGGTGCGCTTTTGATCAGCCCGGCGATCCTTGCGATCTCCGCTGTAGCCTCGCCATAATTCTCCATCACTTTATCCGTCCGCATATTCACAATGATACATATCTTCTGCTTCAGATGGTCATAGGCGATGACTTTGTCAAAAAGCATAACATCGTAATCGGGAAATGTGCCCTTTTTTATATGGAGCACCGGTTCCGCGTAACCGATCATAGAATATGCAAAATACCCTACAAAGCCGCCGGTAAACGGAGGCATGCCGGAAAGTCTGGGAGACTTGTAGTCTTTCATGATCTCTCTCAATACATTCAGGGGCTTTTCTGTCTCCACAATCTCTGTCTTTCCCTGTTTTTCTATATATACTTTACTGTCCCTGCAGGTCACCCGCATGACCGGGTCATATCCCAGAAAAGAATATCTTCCCCATGTCTCTCCGCCCTCTATACTCTCCAGAAGATAATATCTCTTAGAAAGCCCTGTGAGCTTGCGCAGCAGAGTGATCGGTGTTGTAACATCCGCATAGATTTCCCTGCATACAGGGACAATGGAATATTCCTCCGCCAGTTTCAAAATTGTGTTGCAGTCCGGTGTGATCGTCATGTTTTTTCCTCCCTTTCCAAAGAGCGGCAATAAAAAAGCTCCTGCCCCATCAGATTTCTCCAATGGGACAAGAGCTGTAAATTCTAAACTCCTGCGGTACCACCCATATTGCTCATATCCTTTACGTAATATGAACCGCTCTTTCATGTACTATCATACACTGCTCTTTGATAACGGATAAGCTCCCCGTCAGCGTCTACTCCCCTCTAGGAAGGTTTCAAGCTGCCCTCACAAGGCCATTCGGTAAAAACTCTTACTGCCGTATTTCCACCAACAACGGCTCTCTGGGAATAAATATTTTTACTTACTCTTCTTGTTCATCGGTTTAAAGTGTTAATCAATTCAACTTTTTTTCAATTATAATGCCGTATGGGGTATTTGTCAATAGATGATTTGAAATTTTCTTCGGCCAAGCATGGCATCATCCGGCTCTGCCTGAATTATATAGACTTTCTCTCAGCCTGACAAGCTCCTGTTTTTCGGACTGGTGCTGCTTGGCCGCGCGCAGGAGCTGGTTCTCTTTGCGGCGCACAGTCCGTTCTGCCAGCTCCAGTTTTTCTTCCAGCTCACTGTTTTTCCTTTTCATATTGCGGAAACGCTCCTCCGATTCTGTAAGCTGCTTTTTTAATTCCTCCTTTTCTCTTTCCTGCTCATCTAATTTCTGCTGCCATCTGACCGGATCATTTTCCCGGATCTTATCCAGACATTTTTTCACATATCCGGACAGTAAAACAATATAAAGAGAATAGACATACTTCTCCATACCCGAATTTTTCTCAAACTCACCCAGTTCCAGTAAGAGCCGCCGTGATCTCTCGTCCAGTTCTTCTCCGCACAGCACATTCCTGTCTATGCCCCCCAGATGGAAAAGATTTTGCAGATAACAGTCAAACTCTTCATATCCCTCCACCTTAAATCCCAAGGCTGCCTGTAACGGATTCCTCACTGTTTCTTCCAGTCTCCGGTAAAAACAACTGTCCGCGCAGCCCGCTCTTCCCCAGACCTCGTATTCTAAAATTTCCTCTTTTTTACTGTCCCAGATCGTATTTCTGTCAATCATACACTCCAGAATGAGATAGAAATTTACATTCTTTTTAATCTCTACATGACAGGTCTCAGCCAACAGGCAGATCATACAGATCTGGCTCATACCCATGGCCGGCTGTTCTGTGTAAGGCCCGGCCCACTCCTGTATCCGTTCAAAGTCCAGAGTCTCTTCTGTAAAAAGCTCCCGTCTGGCACTGCGCCATCCTTTGCGGATGCAGCCCATAAACTGATGATAAGCTTCCTCCGCCCTCTCTTCGCTGCCCTCCCGTATCTTTTCAAGCATACCAATGAGCACCTGTGCAAAATAATGTTCCTCATAGCCCAGACAGGACAAAAAGTAATCACCGTGATACCCGTTATTCAAAAACATCTGCTGATATCCAATGATCTGCTCCGGTGCCAGCCTTTTTAACTCTTCCCTGCAGACGGGATTCTGCGCTGCTGCAAAAACGAGAAAATAAGTTACATCCAGACAGATCTCCTCTCCATCCTCCTCCAGCAGCTTTTCCAATACACGTTTCAGCTCTCTCTCGCCTTTGAGTACATTTTTTCCTGCATGCTCTCCCGGTTCTGCTGACAGATATCCGTTCTCCTCCTGAATACAATTGGGCAGTCCTTCCTCCTGCTGCAGTGCTTTTTTGATCTCATTGCGCACTTTCAGCCCTTCAAATATCATTCCTTTTTTGTTCATTCCTCATAACCTCTCTGTTCCGGCAGGCGCGTCACGATCAGAAAAACAATTGTAACTGTAAGAATGTAGTACAGCTCCAAACAATATTGGTATTCCTTTGACTCTAAATGCTGATAAATGGAAAATATACGGGAATTCCATAGAATTTTGAAATGTGGATATAGGGTGTTGCTTTAGAATTGTTTTCTGCGCGTTTTCGATCGTACAGCGCTGACCTTTTCGTGAATCCAGATTACCATATCCAAAGGTAAAATGCAATGGCATTAACAGAGAAAATCCATTTTGATGATTTTGCACAAAATGTAACGGATGCCGGGAAGCTCTGTCAGCCCCCGGCATCTCTTGTATTATATTATTTTATTGTCACTTTACGGAAGTTTTTCTTACCGCGTTTCAGCACGATTCCGTCTCCGTCCAACTTTTCTCCCGGGATCACATATTTGACATCTGTGATCTTCTCACCGTCAATTGCCACACCGCCCTGCTCAATGGCTCTTCTTCCCTCGGAACGGCTGCCTACCAAACCGCTCTTGTGCAGAAGTGTGATGAGGTCAATATTTCCTTCCTGTAAGTCTGACTGCTCGATGAAAGCTGATGGCATATCCGCTGCATTACCGCTGGTAAATAAAGCCCTTGCTGCTTCCTGGGACTTTTTAGCCTCTTCCTCGCCATGTACCAGATCAGTCAGTTCGTAAGCCAGGATCTCTTTTGCTGTGTTGAGCTGGCTGCCCTCCCATTTATCCATCTCATCAATCTGCTCCAAAGGCAGGAAGGTAAGCATGCGAAGACATTTCAGCACATCTGCGTCGCTGACATTTCTCCAATACTGATAGAAGTCAAAAGGTGTTGTCTTATTGGGATCCAGCCAGACAGCGCCTGACTGAGTTTTGCCCATCTTCTTGCCCTCTGAATTCAGAAGCAGAGTGATGGTCATGGCATACGCATCTTTTCCCAGCTTACGGCGGATCAGCTCTGTTCCGCCCAGCATATTGCTCCACTGGTCGTCTCCGCCGAACTGCATATTACAGCCGTAATTCTTGTACAGCATGTAAAAGTCATAGCTCTGCATGATCATGTAATTAAATTCAAAGAAGCTCAGTCCTTTTTCCATACGCTGTTTGTAACACTCTGCGCGCAGCATATTGTTTACAGAAAAATGGGCGCCAACTTCCCTTAACATCTCCACATAGTTGAGATCCAGAAGCCAGTCCGCATTATTTACCATAAGGGCTTTGCCCTCAGAGAAGTCAATAAAACGGCTCATCTGTTTTCTGAAACAGTCACAGTTATACTGAATGGTCTCCTCTGTCATCATCTGGCGCATATCCGTTCTCCCTGAAGGATCTCCGATCATGCCTGTGCCGCCGCCCAGTAAGGCGATTGGCTTGTTGCCTGCCATCTGCAGACGTTTCATCAGGCACAGTGCCATAAAATGTCCCACATGCAGACTGTCGGCTGTGGGGTCAAAACCGATGTAAAAGGTTGCTTTTCCATTGTTTACCAGATCACGGATCTCTTCCTCATCCGTCACCTGCGCGATCAGGCCTCTGGCTGTCAGTTCTTCATAGATTTTCATACTGTTTTCTCCTTTACTTATCTGTAAATTGTGATCGGACGAAAGCCGTATCTGCGCTTGGTGCCATCCAGCTCCAAGGATCTTTTGACCACTAAAAAAGCTCCCGTCCTCTTCATAAAGGACGGGAGCTGTATCCGCTTCCGTGTTACCACCTTTTTTCGCAGCCGGTTCACACCGTCTGCCTCAGTAAGTACGGCCTTATCACAAGACGATACTCATCTGCACGGTAACGTGTGCCATTCCGTCACAGCCTACTTAGCCCGCCGCTGCTGTCTGCAGCAAAAGCACTGTTCGGTGTGAAGCTCAGGGAGGTATTCATCGTCCGCTTCCTTCTGCGCCTCTCATCAACCGGCAGCTTTCTGTAGAATCCACGGGGATTACTTGTTCCCATCACAGCATTTCTGTATATGCAATCAAGTATACCCGTTAAAACTTTACTTTGTCAAGCCCTTTTTAGGATTTTTTAACACTCAGCCCGCGGTGCGCCAGGTATATTCTCCATTCTCCTTGATACCGTAAAAATCTCCGAAATTCAGATCAAATATGTCCTTTTCAATGCCTGAAATGGAAATCTCGTTTTTGATGAGATACTGCCAGATACCGGCATGGGAGATATCTCCCTGAAGAAGCACGCCGACTACTTTTCCGCCACGGATTATCACACGTTTATAGTTGCTCGCGTCTTCTCTGACAATCACCACATCTGTCTCCTCCGGCACGATCACGCCTACGCAGAGGGAAACCAGGCCGAAGAAGTTAATGGTGTTTTTGACTGCATAGCGGTCTGTGTATTCCACATTTCCGCCCATCATATTCAGGGCAGCCGTTTCTCCCTGTTTCTGGGCATTGGGCCAGATACCGGAAAGTCCCGTCACATCCCCGGCCGCATAGACGTCTGCTGCACCGGTCTGCAGATGATCGTTTACTTTCATTCCCCGGTCAACGACTATACCCTCGCCTTCCAAACCTGCAGTCGCGCTTCTCACGCCTGCTGCCACGATCACCATATCACAGGACAGAGCTTCGCCGTTGTCCAGGATGACTTGGGTGATCCTGCCTTCTTTATTCATTTTTGTTTCAGCAGCTTTTCTTCCCAGATAAAAAGAAGCACCTGCCGCTTCAAAACGTTTCTGATATTCCAGGGCACCTGTTTTGTCAAGCTGAATGGGCAGGATCTGATCCGCCATCTCCACAATGGACACCTTTTTCCCTATTTCCATCAGGCCATAGGCCGCATCCAGGCCCACCAGACCGGAACCGATGATGACGATCTTATCCGCATTTTCCGCCATCTTGTCAATGGCAGCCGCATCCCGCAGATGACGCAGTCCAAACACATTTCCGGCTTCCCGCAGATTTCCCACAGGAGGTATAAAACTCTCAGCGCCTGTGGCGATCAGCAGTTTATCGTAAGACACTTCCCCGCCGTCTACCAGTTTGACTTTCTTCTCTGCCGTATCAAGGCCTGACACGGTTTTCCCTTTTATCCAGTTGATATGATTCGCCTCAAAAAAATCTTCCGGTACAAAATTCAGTTCTTCTGCTGTCCGCTCATGACTTAAATACTTGTGCAGCATACAACGGGAATGTACCTGTTCGTCTGTGGAGATCATAGTGATCTCTGTCTCTTTATCTGCTTTCCGGATGGTCTTCGCTGCAGTGATGCCGGCAGCGCCCACGCCTAAAATCACATATCCCATGCTACACCTCCTCTACCCAGATCGCCTCTTTTGGACAGGCTTTTACACAACTGGGTTCCTCGCCTTTGTCAATGCAGAAATCACATTTGATCACTTTTAAGTGAGACTTTTCATCCGGTTTCAAAACTCCATATGGACAGTTCATGACACACATGAAGCAGGAACCGCATTTTTTCTCGTTATACTGCACGTGGCCGGTCTTCTCATCCTTTGTGAGTGCCCCGCTCATGCAGGACATCACACACTCCGGCTGGTCGCAGTGGCGGCAGAAAATAGGTGTATAGCCGCCCTGCGGATTTTTATAAATATAATTTCTGGTTTCATTGGAAATGTCTGTCACGTCCAGGTCATAAATTGTCCCCGGAGTTTCCCGGTGCGCCTGCATGCAGGCCAGGGAGCAGCTTTTACAGCCGTCACATTTACTGGCATCTACCATTATTCTCTTCATAACCGCATCCCCCTGTATCAGATATTTAAGCCTGCACGTTTTTCCTCGATGATCTTATCCAGAATATCAGCGCTCTCTTTTGCGTCACCATTGATGATAACCTGCCCGCCTGTGAGGGATTTCATATCCTCTGTCAGCACCTTTGTCACCAGCTTGCTTCCTGTCACAAACGGCGGCAGTCCCAGGTGCAGCGGCAGTCCTAAAGCCAGACCAAAGCATCCGTCAGCCAGAGCCTGTTCTTCAAGCCACTGGGCAGCAGACAGTACCAGCGGAAGCTGAGGGATATCCACACCAATTGCCTCTGCAAGCTCTGTTGCAACGATCTCCAGACGGCCGATAGCAAGACAAGGTCCAAAATTCAGAACCGGCGGGATGTTCAGTTTTTCGCAGACAGCACGAAGCTTCGGTCCTGCATACTTGGCTGCTTCCGGTGTCATCAGTCCGCAGTTCTCAATACCTCCTGAAGAACAGCCCGCTGTCAGCACCAGAATATCTTTTGCAATCAGTTCTTTTGTCATTTCCACAGTCAGAACATCATGTCCGCCTGCTGTCAGGTTGGAACAGCCAACCACACCGGCAATACCTTTGATATCCCCTGAGACGATCAGATCGATGAGTGGTTTCCAGTTTCCGCCCAGGAATTCTTTTAAGGAGCCTTCGCTCACGCCTGTAAGCGTATTGTCATTTCCGTGTTCCGGCATAAGATTCAGCGGTACACTGCCTCTTCTCTCCTTATAAGCGGCAATGATCTCATCTATGATCTCTTCACTCTGTTTTTCTCTCTCTTCAAATACATAAGGTTTCAGCTCTGCATTGGCCTTCTTTGCCACATCATCCAGACAGATCTGTTTGATCTTCAGCTCTTCGCAGATCGGCTCAATACCCGGAAGTGTACAGTTAAACTCAGAGAGCACTGCATCAATACCACCTGTTGCCAGCACAGCCTCACTGCTGTAGTTGTTTCCGGCATGACCGTCAAACACTTCTGTGTAATGTGCTCCGCGGAGCTGCAGATCCTGTCCCACGCAGGTACATCCAACCAGCTTAAATCCTTTTGCCCCTGCTGCCTTTGCTTTCTCTACAGCTTCTTTTGAAGTCAGTCTCTCCTGCAGATCCACAAAAATAGTGTGCTGATGTCCTGTGATCATGATGTTGATATAATCCGGATCGATCACTCTGAGTCCCACAGGCGCCAGTCTCAGCTCCGGCTCACCAAGCAGAACGTCATTCAAAAGATTTGTCAGTGTCAGTCCGTAAATACCAGTGGAAATTCCAAGCTTCAGACAGTCTGTCAGCATATCCACAGGATCTGAATTCAGGTTTGTGGAACATTTCACAACCCCATGGAACACCTCACCTTTAGCGCCGCCCGGCAAAATGTCAAGCTCCTGCCACTTTTTGAATCTGGGAGCATAAGCCATCTTCTCCACCAGTTCCATCTTTTCATATTCCGGTTTATATAAATCATCCAGCACCTTCTGGGCAACGATCTGGGCGGTCTCCCACTTATCTTTTCCTTCCACGCCGAAAATCTCAGCTAATCTCTGGAGAGATTTTTCTCCTTTGATCTCGCCTTTTGCCATAGCTGTCTTTTTCACATTCAGCGCTGTATTCTCCACAATATGTATATAACATCCTGACCCGCTTGCCACAGCTCTCAGGAAATTACGGGCAACGATCACATCTGCCGTAGCACCACAGATTCCTCTCGGCGCCTTAGGTGTGATCCTGCACGGTCCGTTTGCACAAAGCCTGCAACAGACACCCTGCAGACCAAACCCGCACTTTGTACTCTGTCCTTCCACCCTGTGATGTGAAGTCTCCATAGGCAGCTCCCGGATATACCCCTCCAGTTTCTTATCCGCACTTGCACATGTGTTACATCCAAAACACTGATTCATCTTTGATATCCTCCTAAAAAATATTAAAATTTTATTATTTACCTAAATATTTCCTTGACTGTTAATATTATAACAATCTAGACAAAATTAGTCAAGTATAACCGTAAAAAATTTTTCTTTGTCTTTTTATAGACTTCTTGAATCTTCTTTTCTTGTTTCTTCTGCTTACTCTTTTATATATTTTTTGATATACTTCATCTGTAATAAATCCTGGATGCCCACCATAAACCATCAAGGTACCTTAGCCTTTTAAATAACCTATAAAATCTGAAACACTTATTTTCTTACACTTAAATGCACATGGTCTATGCAAACTGCATCTGCTATAATATCAACATTTTTATCTCTACGATAATGTGTTTATTATTTTTCTGACATCTTCTTGAACCTTATCCTACAATACTTTGGAATAAATACGACACTATTCTCAATCACACAGACTTATATGAATACAAGCACGGGAAAATGTTAATGCATTTACACTTTTGCTTTGAAGGTGTTCCTACAGAACAAACTCCTGCGGCAATGCTAAAATACTACCGACAGCGAAAGTGTTTAACCACACGACAGTTAGCCGAGAGTGTAGGAATTGCACCCGCAACAGTGTTAATGTATGAGCGTGAACGATTCCCGATACCATATCAAACAGCCGTTGCTATGGCTGAAATCCTTGAAATTGATAGAAATATGCTCTTCGATGAATTTGCTCAATTTATGGATTATCCATACAGTGATAGACTTCGTGAAATCAGAAAAGCACACAGATTAAATCAAGCAACTTTTGCTGAAAAAGCAGGTATTAGTTTGAGTATCTATTCTAAGTGGGAGGGCGGTGAATATTCTTGTGCGGTGAAATCGCACTTCCGGAAATCTGGAAATCAGATGTCC